>ERZ795053.2234-NODE-2234-length-23703-cov-7.044063_pt1 | contig 23703 bp, 23 predicted proteins | sample MGYA00375137_ERZ795053 | MGnify/ENA primary metagenome ERZ795053 (study PRJEB30182, sample SAMN05720284) | activated sludge metagenome | isolation source: Anaerobic digester | place: Hong Kong | collected 2014-12-17 ...
CATTTTCTCGAGGGAACTGGCCCCCACTGCCAGATTGGTCATAAAATCAGCATGACGGTCCCGCTGGATGACCTGGGTGGAAACCGGACATGCTTTTAGTCGCAGCTTTTGGCAGACATATTCTTCAACCCGTGGGTCGAGATGGGCAAAATTGCCAACCGCTCCGGATATCGCTCCATAAGCAATCACTTCCCGGGCTTGCTTTAATCGCTCTATATTCCTGTCCATCTCCGTATACCAGAGTGCCATTTTCAACCCGAAAGTGGTGGGCTCGCCATGGACTCCGTGCGTGCGGCCGACACACAGGGTGTATTTGTACTGTAAAGCTTTTCCCTTGATAGCAGCCTGGAGTTTTTCCAGTTTGGCCAGGATCAAATCGGCTGCATCCCGCATCTGCATTGCAATGCCGGTATCCAGAATATCCGAAGAGGTCAGGCCGAGATGGATGTATTTGGCATCATCGCCCACATATTCGCCAACGTTGGTAAGAAAAGCAATGACATCGTGGCGGACTTCCACTTCGATGGCTGCGATCCGCTCTACATCGAAGCGAGCTCGGGCCTTGATTGTTTCCACCGCTTCCACCGGGATCTTGCCTAATTGCGCCCAAGCTTCACAGGCGGCAACTTCTATTTGCAGCCAGTTGTTGAGCTTGCTCGCTTCCGACCAGACCTCCCCCATGGCCGGCAGCGTATACCGTTTGATCATTGGCCGCCCTCCTTCTGCTGCAGATATTCCTGCACACCCATCTCTTGAAGTCGTTGGTTCTTGTCCAAAACCTCACTGCCCATTTTATGGCGGTATTCGGTGAGTCTGTGCTTGAGCGCCTCATCTTTGAGGGCGATCATTTCCAAAGCCAGCAACGCCGCGTTGGCACTGCCATTGATGGCTACCGTGGCCACCGGTATGCCTTTAGGCATCTGCACGATCGAATAGAGGGAATCCAGCCCGGAGAGGGTACTGGTCTTGATGGGTACACCGATAACCGGCAAGATCGTATAAGCGGCAATCACACCCGGCAAGTGGGCAGCGCCTCCAGCGCCGGCAATGATCACATCCACTCCCCGGGTCTCAGCAGTGGTTGCATAGGCAGCCGTCTCATGGGGCAGACGGTGGGCGGAACAGACGGTTACGTCATAGGTAACGGCAAATTGGTCGAGCATATCACAGGCATCCTTCATGATGGCCAGATCCGAATCACTTCCCATTATGATCCCGACTTGGGGCATGCTTTTCATCCTCCTTTTTGTCCGGTAAATGTATACAGTATTTATAAAGCCCAGACAGATAGGCTTCGTAACCGAAACCTGTCCGCCTGGGCTTTTATCCCTATACGGTGTAGTGCCAGAGGCACCTGTGTCACTTGGACCTGTCCACGGTTATGCGTGCGGAACCCTAGACACACTTTCGTGTTATATGGTTATTATGTCCATATAGATTGATATTAGCAGAGCTTTCATGGGGTGTCAACTCGAAGCACGAACATCAGGAAATACGAGTATGTAATCGGTTCAATCCTTGACTTAACGTTCTCCTAAATACTATATTTAATTTGATAATGAACATATGCTCTGAAAAAAACAGTTTGTGAAAGAAACAATTTTGATGAAAAACTTTTGATAATTAACAATACGAGGGGTGTTTATATGCAGCAGAATAAAAACTATGCCGAAGTACTCAAGCATACTATTGGCATGCACAGGGAACCTGTAGCCGTAAAACTTGTAGGCGAAGAAGCGCAACTCAGCCATATTAATCCAAATGACTATGATGCCGGTACCAAGTCTCGCTATTGTCAGGGCGTAATGAGAGCAACACGAGGGGAAAGAGTTATCTTAAACGCTGATAATATATCCTGTGCCGCTGCCGCTGCAGCATTTGGGTTCAAAACCCTTCATCCCAAACTGGCTTCAGGTGAAGCTCATTTCAATACGGGTACTTTTGGAACACAGGAAGCCGCCCAAAGAATAATGGGGGATATGCCCAGGCTTGCATGCGGAGATTATCACTCGGTTCTGATATCACCTCTGGCTTTGGCAGAGTTTGAACCAGATGTCGTTTTGATTGAAGCACCCCCGGAAAATTTAATGTGGCTCGCTTTGGCCTGTATTTATACCAGCGGTGAACGTTTGCAGTTTTCCACTTCCGTAGTTCAGGCCACTTGCGTAGATTGTACGGTAGTTCCTTTTATCAGCGGAAAAACAAATGCCACCCTCGGCTGTAACGGATGCCGTGAAGCAACGGATTTAAATGTCACCGAAAATCTGCTCGGCATTCCTTATGCTTCCCTATCTTCTATCATCGATAATCTTGCCAATATGAAAGAATTCATTACAAAAAATAGAAGCAAGAGCATCTACGAACGCTTTGACAAAAAATAACTGTAAACAAGAAGCCAGGAGATAGAAAATGACGAGTAACACTCAATCGGTTCAGGCCCAGTTGTTTGAGCTGCAGGATCTAAAATATAAAGCGTTTCAGTGCAAACTCATGCCGACCGTTAACCCGGATACGGTCATCGGGGTGCGCACCCCGGATCTGCGCAAGTTTGCCCGGGCATTTTCGCAAACGCCGCAAGCTGAAGAATTTATTCATATCCTGCCGCACACGTATTATGAAGAAAACAACCTGCACGGCTTCCTGATTGAGATGATCAAGGATTATAACGCCGCCATTGCAGCGGTAGAGGCATTCCTGCCCTACATCGACAACTGGGCCACCTGTGACCTGATTTCACCGAAGGTATTTAAAAAAAATCTGCCGGGGTTATACGAAAAAATAAAGGTCTGGCTGAAATCCAGCCAGACTTATACGGTACGTTTCGGGATCGGTATGCTGATGAGCTTTTATCTGAATGACGAATTTCAGCCGGAGATGCTTGAGCTCGTAGCCAGTGTACGCTCCCAGGAATACTACATTAATATGATGATCGCCTGGTATTTCGCCACCGCCCTGGCCAAGCAGCACGATGCCGCTTTGTCGGTTTTGCAGGAACAGCGCCTGGAAAAGTGGACCCATAACAAGGCTATTCAAAAATCGATTGAGAGCTATCGCATCGACGATGATGTCAAGGCCTACCTGCGGTCGTTAAAAGTGAAATGAAACCGTTAAAAATTTAATCATATCTTTATGCAAAATTATATTGCCTTCCAGATTTTCGTTGCCGCCACGCCCGCCTACCCAGGTGTAAACCCTCGAACTGTCAGTCAATACTTGTACTTCAAACGAATTAAACATTGGAATAAATTCCGTGTTGATTTTTGATTGAGGAGCAATCGAAAATAATTCGTTAAATATTTCATCTTGCCGGCATAGCCTTCAAAGGTGTCAAACCTGGAAAGCCCTCCGGGATAGAAGGGACTCTGTATAACTTTTACGTTGGTGGATTTGCGAAACTCGATTGAAGAAATATGATGATGCTTCTTGAAAGCAGAACTGTAATTGGACGGACTGTATCCGTAATCCAATCCAATATCGGTGATCGGTTTATCCTTTACCAGCTTGATATCGACGGCGCTCTGGTCCATCTTCAGACGTTTTATGAATCCGTACACACTTTCACCGGTTACCTCCTTGAAGGACCGGCTAAAGTAATATTCCGAGAAATGAAGATGATCGGAACATCCTGCACCGAAATATTCTCGTTAAAATGCTGGATAATATAATCAATACTCCGGTTTGTCAGTTCCTTATTAATCATAACTTTTTCTTTTGCTTTCATCATTTTAATCCTGCCGAGTAATTTTTGGGGACTGTCCCCGATAATCAGTCTCGAATTCATAATGGACTTCGTTCCACTTGTCAGTTTGTCCAACCGCAAAGCTGCGTTCCCGAAATTGAACCTGACCGGCACGGTCTATCAATAAAACGGTGGTAGTGCGAGTTCCGTATTGGGGACTGATTACGAAGGCCGGCGCCAGCACCCGTTCCATTTCCAGACTCACCCCGGTTTGAGGCAGCATCTCATCAGACGGCTGTTCCCGGTCGGCCATCATGGTGAACAATCGCTCGACATCAAGCACTTTATCCGCCATGATACCTGCCAAAGTATGTTTACCCTTGGCAAGCTTGGGCCAGGGGTCGTCCAGTACGCTGTTGCTGAGACCGTGGATGCCGCTTTCCACTTTACGCAGCACATGGTCCCGATTGGAATAGCAGTATAGTGATTCCTGGTCACCCAGCAGCAGGTTGAAACCGTTAAACAAGTCTGCCTGACTGATCATGGATGCAATGTACTCCAGCGGTTTCGCTTCGCCCGCCAGATAGTTATACACCAGATGGCCGCGCGACCGGGCCGAGGGATTGAAAGAAGCCGGATCGCGGTAGTTGGTCAGGGTGGCAAATCGCCCGCCGGTGGTCACGCCCATCCAGGTGCCGCCTTCTTTTACATCACGACCGGCCAGCAACCCTTCATGTTCCGGCCAGAAAGCTGCCGGCTGGGTGGGACGCTGATAGAATTCATCCCGGTTGGCAGCCACCACCAGCCTGTATTTTGGATGACAGTCATAGGCGAATATGATCAGACACATGTTGATTGCTCCATTTTCATTTATTTAGGTGTTTTTCATCATTTAGAAAGTCAGGCAATCCTGTTCGCTTACGGTGACATGGGTTATTAAAATTACATGATGCAAGTTCCTTGCTTCATGGTCTGCCGTTGAGCCTTATTCCTGATAAGCAGCCTTGAGCAGTTTGATTTCTTCGGCATAGCCCTCCAGCTCATTGGGCGTTTCGAGATAGAAGGGGAGATGTTTGAGCTGGGGGTGGTTGATCACTTTGATTATGGTATCCAGCCCCAAGGTTCCTTCCCCAATTTTTTCATGGCGGTCTTTGTGGCTGGCAAAGGGGTTTTTGCTGTCATTTAAATGAATGGCCTGCAGCCGGTGAAGCCCGATGGCCCTGTCAAATTCCGCCAATACGCCGTCCAAATCATGAATGATATCGTAGCCAGCGTCAAAAATATGACACGTATCCAAACACACGCCCAGTTTTTCCTGTAGTTGCACCTGATCGATGATCTGCCCGATTTCTTCAAATTTGCCTCCCACTTCACTGCCCTTGCCGGACATGGTTTCCAGTAATACCATAGTGGTCTGCGCTGGTTTTAAAATCTGGTTGAGCACGTCGGCGATCAGCTCGATCCCCCTTTCCACGCCTTGCCCGACATGGCTGCCGGGGTGGAAGTTGTAGTAATTGTTAGGGGTGTGTTCCAAGCGCAGCAGGTCATCAGCCATGACCTCCAGCGCAAACTCTCTGGTTCTTGGTTCGGCCGCGCAGGCGTTCAGGGTATAGGGCGCATGGGCCAGGATTTTTATCAAACTGTGCTCACGGGCAAATTGCAGAAATTTTTCCACATCCTTCGGGTCAATGGCCTTGGCCTTGCTGCCCCGAGGATTGCGGGTAAAAAACTGAAACGTATTGGCACCGATACTGACTGCTTCCTTGCCCATATGGGCATAGCCTTTGGCGGCAGACAGATGACAGCCGATGGTGAACATGCTTTGCGCCTCCTTGCTTGGCTGCTGACAGCCGTTATGATTTTTCGATGGCAGCGATTAATTGTTCCACGTTTTCCGGCAAGGTCGCCCAGCTGGTGCAAAAGCGCACCGCGCTATGCCGATCATCCACCCTCTGCCAGTAGGAATAGACAAAGTTTTCACTGAGCCTTTCCAGCATTGCATCGGGCAGGATGGGAAATTGCTGATTGGTGGGAGAATCGATCAGGAACTGATAGCCTTTCCTGGTGCAGGCGGCTTTGATCTGCATGGCCAGTGCAATGGCCTGGCGGCTCATGGCAAAATACAAATCATCTGTAAACAAAGCCGCAAACTGCACCCCCAGCAACCGCCCCTTGGCCAGCATACCACCCTTTTGTTTTATTATGTAACGAAAATCAGGCTTTAACCGCTCATCACAGATAACCAGCGCCTCGCCAAACAACAAGCCCACCTTGGTCCCGCCGATATAGAACGCATCACAAAGCCGGGCAATGGCAGGCAGGTCCAGATCATTTTCCGGTGAACACAGTCCATAACCCAGTCGGGCCCCATCCATGTAAAGGATCAGGTCATTTTGGCGGCAGGTCTCATGCAAGGCGGTCAGTTCCGCCCGGCTATAGATGGTGCCCACCTCGGAAGGGTTGGAAATATAGACCAGTTTGGGCTGAACCATGTGTTCATGGGTGGAATCACCATAATGGTCCTCACAAACCTGGCGGACCTGGGCGGCAGTTATTTTTCCGTCAGGGCTGGGCAAAGCAAGAATCTTGTGCCCGACCGCCTCAATGGATCCGGTTTCGTGCACATTGATATGCCCGGTATCAGCGGAGATAACCCCCTGATGCGGGCGCAAGGCAGAGGCTATAAAAGTAAAATTGGTCTGGGTGCCGCCCACCAGAAAATGCACATCGAGATCATCGCGCCCACATTTTTTCCTAATCAGCCGGGCGGCTTCCATACAGTGATGATCCTCGCCGTAACCAATGGTCTGCTCCAGGTTGGTTGCCAGCAATTTTTCCATAACCAGAGGATGGGCCCCTTCGCAATAATCATTGTTGAAAAAAATCATCAGCCAATTCCTTCTTTACAAACTTTTTTAAGCTGCAACGCCAAGCAGCCGGCCTTAATAGCCTTGACGATACAAGAACAAACAACTGAGCGCCCCCACCGCCGACATGGATACCAGGAACATCAAGCCCAGCACATAGCTGCCGCTGATCTGGATCAACCAGCCGATTGCCAGAGGCGATAGGGCGGAAAGCAGATTGCTGACGCCGCTCATGGTCCCGGAGCCGGCGGCTATCATCCGGTCCGGCAGCAGTGATTGCAACAGCGACCAGACACAAGGATAAACAAACTCATTGATCCCAACGGCAACAATCATAAAGATCACTGCCAGGGAGGCCGAAGGGATCACAGCCACCCCCAGAGTAGCCAGCGCCACTGTCATCAGGGACATAAAGGCGATCCGGCTGCGGCGGCTGCTCCTGTCCACCAGGCGTCCGCCGGTCAAAATCCCGATGGTGGAAACGATATATGCCAGTGTAACGTTGCTGGCGGTGCCCTGCAAATTAAACCCCCGGGCTTCCACCAGATATTGCGGCATCCAGGTCAGCAACCCCCACCAACTGCTTAAAAAAGCCGTATAGGCCAGGCACAGCATCCAGAAGGAGGGATTGCCCAGTAATAATCTGACGCCGAAACCCTCTTTTTCATTTTGTTCACCATCTGCTTCCCGATTCCAGGAACAGATATAATTCAATTCTGTGACTGATATATAGGGATTATCCCCAGGTGAATCCGAAATCCAGCGCAGCCACAGCGGCAGAGTCGCCAGCAAGGCCAGCAGCCCCGGGATGATAAAGCTGTATTCCCACCCCAGATGGTTATTGATGGCGGAAAAAAGCGGAAAGGCGATCACCATACCAATACAGCCGCCCACCCCGTAAAGAGAATTGGCCATTCCCCTCTCCTGCGGCGGAAACCATCGTTTAACCAAAGTGCTCATATTGGGGAAATGAATCCCGTTGCCGACGCCCAGCAGCACCCGAATCAGCAGGATGGCGGCAAAGGATGCTGCCCAGCCGCCGGCGATCATTGCCAGGCCGGCGATCAATACCCCCAGCACAATGGTCTGCCGCGGCCCCAATCGTTTACTGATAGGGATGGCAGCCATGTTGGCCAGCGAGTAGACGACCAGAAATACGGTCATCAGCAGTCCCTGTTGGGCAGTCTTGCCCTCCAGCGCCAGGTCCTGCAGGAAACGGGCATCAACCAGCAGGGCCCCGATATTGACCCGCATCAGATAGACCACAATCCAGAGCAGACTTAGGGAAATTATCAATAAAAATCGGAACTTGTTGCGGTCAACAATCCTTTTTAGCAATCTTTCATCTTCTTTGCATAAATGATTGGGGCAGGAATCTCTCCCTGACTCCAGCATTTATTGTAGCATAATAAACAGGTTGCAGCGCTATAAATGAAAGCAGGGAAGGAAGAAGCAGGAGAGATTTCATTCGTTGCAACTCTTCAACAAGTTCAGAATGTGACAGGAATAGTATTTTCTTTTTCAGCCTATCGACCCTGCTTGGACACATCAGGAAGACATTAGCACTTGCCAGCCAGTCAAATTGGTTTTAAGATGAAACGATAGTCTGTTAGAAAAATCAGGAGGATATAAGATGATTTTAGGCATTGATATAGATAACACCATTACCCATACCACCGAAATGATTCTGCATTATGCGCAGATTTTCGGCCGCGAGCAAGGGCTTAATACTGTTGCCGACTTGCGATATTATTATCTGGAAGACATCCTGGGCTGGGATAAAAGGGTTGCGGACGACTTTTTAAACCATTATCTGGGCCGGATCTATACCAATATGCAGCCCAAGGAACAAGCCGTGGAAGTCATCCGGGAATTAAAAAAACAGCATGAACTGATCTTGATTACCTCCCGCAACCAAAAATTCCCGGCGGTCGAAGAAGTAACCCGGAATTGGCTGCAACAGCATGGGGTGCCCTATGACCGGTTGATCCTCAACCAAACTGACAATATGCACTTTTTCAGCAAACTGGAGGTTTGCCGGGACAACGGGGTGGAAGTGATGATCGAGGACCATTATGAACTAGTCAGCGAAATCAGTCCTCATTTGCCGGTAATTATGTTTGAGTATCCTTACAACCGGCACCTGCATAATGAAAACATCATCCGCGTTAATCACTGGCAGGAAGTGGCCGGCTGGCTGGAGCAATATCGGCCGCAGCAGATGAACAGCGCAGGCTAATCAATTAATAATTGCCGGGTATATGGCGTAATATAAATAGAACGAAGGAGGATGCCCATGGACAAACTACTCGTGCGTCAACTCGTCAGAGACTTCACCGCATATACCGGCAGAGAGGTTGAACTCCACGGCTGGATCAGAAACAATCGTGACCAAAAGTCATTCGGGTTTATTGCCCTAAATGACGGTACCCATTTCAACACCATTCAAATCGTCTACGACAAGGAACGTCTGAGAAACTATAACGAAGTTGCCAAATACCGGGTGGGGGCAGCCGTAATCGTCCGAGGCGTGGTCGTAAACACGCCCGAAGCCAAACAGCCTTTTGAAATATCCGCCCGCGAGATTCTGCTGGAAGGGGATGCAGCAGAGGATTATCCCATTCAACCCAAGAAGCATTCCCGCGAGTTTCTGCGTGAGACGGCTCATTTGCGGCCGCGCACCAACCTGTTTGCCGCCGTGTTTAGGATCAGGTCGGTCTTGGCCTATGCCATTCATAAGTTCTTCCAGGAACGAGGCTTTGTCTATGTTCACACCCCCATCATCACCGCCATTGACGCGGAAGGGGCCGGTGAAATGTTCCGGGTCACCACCCTCGATGATCAGCATCCGCCCCTGCGTGAAGACGGGGAAGTAGACTTCAGCCGGGACTTTTTTGGCAGCCGGACCAACCTGACCGTCAGCGGCCAGCTGCAGGCCGAAGTGTTCGCGCTGGCCTTCCGGGATGTCTATACCTTTGGTCCCACCTTCCGGGCCGAGAATTCGAATACCGCCCGTCATGCTGCCGAATTCTGGATGATTGAGCCGGAAATGGCCTTTGCCGATCTGCAGGACGACATGCGCATGGCCGAAGCCATGATCAAATATCTCATCGCTTATGTATTGGAGCATTGTTCGCAAGAGATGGAATTCCTCAACAGCTTTGTGGACAAAGGTCTGAAAGAAAGGCTGCTGCAGGTCGTCCAGGCAGAGTTTGCCCGCATCACGTATAGCGAAGCGGTGGATCTGCTGCTGCAATCCAAAGCCACTTTCGAATATCCAGTGGCCTGGGGCCATGATCTGCAAACCGAACATGAGCGCTATCTGACAGAAAAGATATTTAACAAACCCGTCTTCGTCACTGATTATCCTCAGAAAATCAAGGCTTTTTACATGCGACTTAATGATGACGGCAAGACCGTGGCCGCCATGGATCTGCTGGTTCCGGGTGTGGGTGAGATCATCGGCGGCAGTCAGCGGGAAGAAAGATACGCAATGCTGCAGCAAAAAATGGAGTCATTTCATATCAACGAAAAAGATCTGTGGTGGTATCTGGATCTGAGAAAATACGGCGGGGTTAAGCATGCCGGCTTTGGATTGGGATTTGAGCGGATCCTCATGTACATCACCGGGGTCACCAACATCCGGGATGTTATTCCCTTCCCCCGTACCGTCCGCTCCTGCGAATTTTAATCCAATTCGTTGGTATGCCGCTACACATCACAACCCCTTTTATCTTGAATAAACGCATGCTCATAGGAATGTAAAAAGCTGTCCCTTAACCACGATAGGTTATAGAAGACAGCTTTCTTATTGCAGTCTTTGTTTGATTTTTTGAAAGGCGGTGGGGATAGCCAGTTGCTCGATTTCATCTATGCGGACCCATTTGAAATCAGGCTGCCCGCTGAGATCAGCATCACCCACCAGGGTTGCCTCATAGACTTTCATCTGCCATTGCAGATGGGTAAAGACATGGATGGCATCCAACACGTGTTGGCCTACTTTCAGTTGCATACCGAATTCTTCCGCAAACCTGACCGCCAATTCCTGCTTCCGGCTGCCTTCCACGCCGGGGAATTCCCATAAACCGGCCAGCAATCCGGTAGGCTGTCGCCGGTGCAGGAGGATGGCATCACCTTGGCGGATGACCGCCACCAACCGTTTGACTTCCCGTCCCGGCTTTTTTTCCTTGACGAGCGGCCATAGTCCTTGGGCATTCTGTGCAAAGGCCTGACACAAACCTGTCAACGGACAACGTTCGCACAGGGGGCGGCGCGGCACGCATACCAGCGCGCCCAATTCCATCAGCGCCTGAGTGTAATCACCCGCCCGTTGGTCAGGGAAGCCCTCTGCCACCTCTTTTTTAATGGCTGCCTGCACATCCGGTCGAGCGATGTCCGGTAGGGCAAAGAGACGGCTCATCACCCGCAGCACATTGCCGTCGACGGCCGGCGTCGGCTGGTCAAAGGCAATGCTGGCAACGGCCCCGGCGGTATAGGAACCGATCCCCGGCAGCGCCAGGATTTCCAGATAAGACGAAGGAAAATTCCCGTCGCTTGCTTCCACCATCAGCCGGGCAGCTTTATGCAGGTTGCGGGCGCGGGTATAGTAACCCAGGCCTTCCCACATTTTTAGTACAGTATCGACATCAGCTTGTGCCAGGCTCTTAATATCCGGGAAACGCTCCATCCAACGCCGGTAATAGTCCCGCACCGTTTCCACCCGGGTCTGCTGCAACATGATTTCCGAGATCCAGATGGCGTAGGGATCGCGGCAGCGACGCCAGGGAAGATCGCGCTTTTCCTGATCGTACCAGCTTAACAACATTTTCACCCAGGGTTGCATGATTATTGCTCCTTCGAAGAGTACGTTTCCGTTTTTTTCCTGGCTGGTCCTTGGCCAATAAAGTGCGCAGACAAAATTCCGGATTTTTTCCAGGATGGCGGATAAGCCACGGGTAATGTTTATTACTGTTATTACACAAAAAATTCCGGTTCGCTGCGGCGGGCAAAATTCTCCTCCAGTAGCTGCTTGTGCCATAAATAGTTCTCGTCATCAAAATACTTGGCCTCGACAGGACATTTTTTAATGCAGGCACAGCACTTGATGCAGATGCCGATCATGACGGAAGGTTGGTCATAATCGATGGAACCCATGGGACAAACCTCTGCACAAAGTTTACAGTCTATGCAATCGTCGCTGGTTTTAGGTTTGATGAGATGAAAATCGGAAATCTTATTACCCTGTTTGTCTCTGGGGGCATAGTATTTTTTATACGGATGATTGCCTTTGACCGCAATGGGCGGAAAGGAAGTCTGCGTGGTCAGCTTGGAATAAATCTGCCCCGCAAAATCACGCACGATGGCGATATCTTTTTCGTCAGGACGCTGGGCGCCGAGGGTGCGGGAAAAGGAATGTTCTCCGACAAAGGCGCCGCCGGCGATTACAGTAAAATTCTGCTCGGTCAGCAGGTCTGTCAATTCCAGCAGCGCATCATCATAATCGCGGTTGCCGTAGACAACCACGGCTACCGCCAGGGCACCGTTGCCTTGCAGGGTATGTAAATATTTCACCAGCACATTGGGCACCCGTCCGGCATAAACCGGCACACCTACCACGACCACATCGTCGCCTGCATATGAGCGCACTACTTGGCGCGCTTCCGGCAGGGTAAAGTCAAATTGGCTGATGCCGGCAGCGCCGTTCATCCTGGCTGCAAGACTGCCGGCCAATTCAGTGACCACCTTTTTGGTGGTATCGGTTGCACTGAAATACAGTGTTTTGATATTTCTTTTCATTCCCTCAACTCCCCGTAAACAGTCATTTTTTCGTTTAGTCCAATAAATCACGTACGCAGATCAGCAATAATTCGCAATGGATTAAGCAGTAAATCCAAGGCATCATTAATATGATTGACAACAATATCCGCATTCAACAATGCCTTTACGCAACAACCCTCCGGCCCGATCACGGCAATCGACAAATCTGCCTGTGCAAACATCTCCTTGTCGTTATAGCCGTTGCCGACGGCAATGATACCGGCAGGAACAAGAGAAGCAGCAAAATCAGACTTGTCCTGCACGCCATTGGCAGAACTCACGACAGATATCCTGATACCCAGATGCCTTGCTACCTGTGCCCCGGTTCCAAAAGTATCAGCGGTCAACAGATAAATCTTCAGGTGGCCTTTCAACTGCTCTATCCGTTCGGCAACACCTTCCTGCAGAACACCGTCTTTGGTCAGCGTGCCGTTCATATCCAGGATTAACTGCTGCAGCTGCATAGGTTCTCTTCCCGGAATCGACAAATCAATCACTAAATCCCATCTCCTTCCGTCCACGCCCGCTTCGTAGCTGACCAAGTCATGATCACGGTTTAGATTGGCTCAATTTTAACCGATATATCCAACGGCCGGCCAAAATACATGGAAGTCGTAACTATTCCTGCCACACCTGAAGCCGCATAATCAATCACATTGGATTCTTTGATTCCACCCGCTCCGATCAGCACAATACCAGGATATGATTCCCGGATCACTTCTACAAATTGCTTGAGCTGCTGGGGAGGGACCTTGTCAAACTGAAGTCCGTCCACTCCCGCTGCCGCCAGCAGGAGAGCGTCGTCCAGTTTTTCTACTTCGACGATGAATTTTTTTTCGCAGTCCCGTTGCTTGAATTGGGGAATATTTTTGGCCAGTTCTTCCATACCGCCCAGAAAATTAATGTGCTGGCGAAAGACCAGAATGGTTTCCGACAACCCCAGGCGATGAGGAAGCCCCCCCCCTGCGACTACCGCTTTAACAGCCAGTTCTCGTGTCCCCGGAAACATTTTGCGGGTCGACAATATGTTGACATCAGGATTTACCGTGCGCGCTTTGGTCAATAGTTCATGGGTGCGAGTAGCGATGCCGCTGCAGTATTCTACTATATTAAGACTGGCTTTCCAAGCGATATGCAAACCAGCCGCAGTTCCCTCCGCTTGCAGGAAAAGTTGCTGCGGTGATATTGACGTACCGCTGGGCAGCACCAGATTGGTTTTGGCCCCCAGTTTTTGCAGGATGCGGGCCACTTCCTCGGATCCGCAAAGAATTCCCGCCTCACGGGAGGAAAAAGAGATTCTTCCCTGCTCATTACCAATTCCAAGTACCATCGTTGTCAAATCAATATAAGGCGTATCTTCTTTTATGATTCGGTCCAGTGTATCCTCACTGATATACATATTATTACCTCCGTACAAAAGAGTTGAACAAGACATCGTCTTTATTTTAGACAATGATTACAGGAATTATATCATTAATACAAGCATATGCCCACAATAAATTAATTCTGTTACATCTGCAGCCCGTTATCCGTTTTTTCTGCCAATCAGATTCTTTTTTAAATACTCCGGATAAATGTCTGGCCAGCGAATCCCATCCCGAAGTCTTTCAAGACAAATATGACTCAACATGATGATAATTGGCCAATTTTTCGACAATACTGTCCATGTTTGTTTGTCTGCAATCGTATGCTTGTGTTATATTTTGAACAACAGGCTTGAGGGAGGAAATGTTGCATGACCGTCAGAATTCCAGAGGATTTAAACTTTATTAAGTTTCTCAGTACCGGACCGCTAATGGTTTACGTCCTTAACGAAGAGGGCAAATACGTATGGACCAACAAAGCGCTGCAGGAATTTACCGGATTCGGCGCGGAAGAGTTGTTAAACCTGGAAAACTTTTGGGAGCCTTTGGTACATCCAGAATTTCAGGAAATGTTAAAGTCAAATCATTATGCCCGCTCGCGCGGTGAAGACCGACCGGACAATTACGAAATAAAAATCAAGCTGAAAGACGGCACGGAAAAATGGGTTGATCTCTTTGTTACTATTGAAATGATAGAAGGACATCCTTACACGTTTTTTGGTGCATACGACATCACCGCAAGGAAAATGGCCCAGATGGAGCTGCAAATGGCTCACGATCATCTGGATCACCTGGTCCAGGAAAGGACTCAGGAAGTGACCTTGTCAAATCATGCGCTGACCGCCAGTCAAATTATGCTCCAAAGCGTTATCTCGAATATTTCTGACGGCGTAATCATCCTTACTTCACAAGGAGAAATTGAATTCATAAACCGAAAACTCGAATATATGTTGGGCAACACCTTAAAAACATTGAAAGATCAGTTAATTTTTGAAGTATTGACATCGCGGAACCCCTCTATCAAACAGCTATTCATGAAACAACAGGCCTTTGCCGAAGAAGAGGTGTCATTACAGATCAATGGCCGGGAAATGCAATTCCTGGCTACCGGAACTCCCATTGAAGATTCCGACGGACTTGGCAACAAGGGCATCTTGATCCTTAAACCCCTTGCTGAAATACACCGGCTGGTAAACAGATATAACAGTGCCCAGGCTCATTTTCGCTTTGCAGATATTCTGACCGACGACCCAATCATGCTGGATACGATCGAAGCAGCCAGAAACGCGGCTCTCAATAAAAATACCATCCTGATCGAAGGCGAAAGCGGTACCGGAAAGGAACTGTTTGCCCAGTCCATCCACAACCAGAGTGTCTGCGCCGATGGCCCGTTCATTGCGGTCAATTGCGGCGCCATCCCTCATGAACTGGTCGGCAGCGAACTATTTGGATATGCCGACGGGGCTTACACCGGTGCAAGAAAAGGTGGAAATCCCGGCAAATTTGAACTTGCCCAGGGCGGAACATTATTCCTGGATGAAATATCCGACATGCCGCTGGAGCAGCAGGTTGCTCTGCTGCGCGTCCTGCAGGAAAAACAAATTTGCCGACTTGGTGGCTCGAAGACCATTCCGGTTGATGTGCGCGTGATCTGTGCCACGCAAAAGCATTTGTTTACAGAAGTTCAAAAGGGAACATTCCGGCAGGACCTGTACTATCGGATCAATGTACTCAACCTGCGTATTCCTCCCCTGCGTGAACGCCACGGAGATATCGAGTTGTTGTTGAACTATTTTCTGACCTCCGGTGACAAGCAATGGCTGGAGCATATGAACGGCATTGAAGCCTCGGTCTGGAACCTGCTAAAAAATTACGCATGGCCGGGCAATGTTCGAGAACTGCAGAATTTTGCAGAAAAGATCTTGTATTCCGTCAAGGATTATGCAATCCGAACAGAAAATCTTCCGCGGGAGATCCTGGATGCTTTCAGCCAGCATCCGAACCATCATTCGATCACTGCCACCCCACTGCCGGCTGCTCTGTCGTCCGCCCAGCTGCCATCCAGCATCAAGCAACAAAAAGCCGCGCTGGAGCGCAGCCAGATCAAGGCATTGCTCAAACAATACAACGGCAATGTCGGCCGTGTTGCAGCCGATTTGGGAGTCTCACGCCGCACCGTCGACCGCAAGATCAACCTGTACAATATTGAACGCTAGGCTCCTAAACATTCGGTCCCGTCTTTATACTATGAAAACACGCTCCCCTTTCCGCAGGCGGACTGCTTTCAGGGGAGCATTTCTATGTGCACGCATCTTCAGGTTTTTACCATTAAAAAACAATTTGTCGTACAACCTTAGCCGTTTCTTTTGGCTTCTTCCATGGCGCGCAAGGCCTTGCGGTCTGGTTTGCCTACCGAAGTTCTCGGCACACTGTCAATAAACTCAACGATCTTCGGTACTTTGTAAGGTGCCAACTGCTGTTTGCAGAAGTCGATAACTTCCTCTTCGGTCATGCTCTGACCGGGTTTGAGAACGACAAACACCTTCACCGTTTCGCCGCGTTTTTCATCCGGCACCCCAATCGTACAGGCTTCCAACACCTTGGGATTGGTGTACATGACTTCATCGATTTCGCGCGGGAAAACATTGAAGCCGCTGCAAAGCAACATGTCCTTTTTGCGATCCACAATAAAGATATATCCATCTTCGTCCATATAACCGACATCACCTGAATACAGCCAGCCATCCCTGAATACATTGGCGGTCTCTTGCGGATTATTCCAATATCCCTTCATCACCTGGGGTCCTTTGATAAGAATTTCTCCAGACTCACCTGTGGCCATCTCTTTGGTCCCGGTCTCAACATCAACGATCTTGATGTCAACATCCGGCCAGGGAATACCAATACTGCCTGTTTTTTTGAGTCCCTTGATGGGGTTGGCGGTAACAATGTTGCTGGTTTCTGACATCCCATAACCCTCTGTAATCATGGCACCGGATATTTCCACAAATGTCTTCATTACTTCTACCGGCAGCGGCGCTGATCCACAACAAATCCCTTTCATGGATTTGATTTTTGAATCCCTGATTCCTGGATGCTGATTCATTCCTTGAATCAAAGCCGGAACTGCCGCCCAGCAAGTAGGTTCATGATCGTTGATGGCTTCCAAAATGTTGTCCGGGGTTGGCTGTGCCACCAAAACGATCGTACCCCCTCCATACAATGAAAGATTAATATTGCAGTTCATTCCGAAGATGTGATGAAGCGGAATGGTTGCCAGTGTACGGATTACTTCAGGCGGTACAGAGGGAGAAAACCATATGCCATCTTGCATGGTCATCGCGACAAGATTGGCATGGGTCAGCATACAGCCTTTGGAAACACCGGTTGTTCCACCGGTGTACTGCAGCATGGCAATATCTTCGGGAACCACTTCAATGGCCGGTTCTTCGTGACTGCCGGCCGCCATAAGGGTGTCATAATCATGAATATGATCATTGGTTTCAATGCCGCTGCCCTTGGCACCAACGATGATTACCTGCTCGATTTGGGTTTTCCCTTCCTGATAGATCTGCAGGGCTTTTTCCGCAAATGAAGCCAGCACAATGACTGCTTTGGCACTGCAATCGCTGAATTGGTGAGTCAGTTCCGGAACTGTATAAAGCGGGTTTGCACCCACCGCTATCCCACCGATTTTATAACAGGCCATCAGGGAAATTGCATACTGCGGAATGTTGGGCATCATCAACAAGATTCTGTCGCCTTTTTCCACCCCGACTGACAACAAAGCGTTGGCCAATTGCCTGGCCATGCTATTGCTCACCTTGTAAGGGATTTTGATATCCTTAAAAATAAGGTACGGCTTGTCTGGGTTCGCTTCAGCATTGCTGTTAAACATATCCTTCAATGTAATATTTGGATAATCAATGCTTGGCGGAACCTCCTGATCATAGAATTGATACCATCTTCTGTCCATTCTCTACACCTCCGATTGTATTTGTGAGCCTTGTGTGTATAGCCTCACCATTTCTGTTTCTCTCTATTAATTAGCAAATTCCATACCACATCTGCTTTTAAAAAAAGAGTCACAAAACAAGCCTCAACCCGGCAAGCAATATTTGTTGGCAAGTTTGATTTAAGTCAATTTTGTCTCGACGAAGTATTCCTTGACCGTTTTAGGACATATTTGTCCCGTTTGTTTCTTTATCTTTGAATGTAGTGCAACGATCATTTTAGATGAATGTATTTTTTGCATATCATGTAAACACAAACTCCAATAAAAAGCCTCCGGTTGATGCTTTTTCAGTATCAACCGGAGGCTTGTATCGATTGAAATATAAAGAACCGGTTCTGCCTAACTCAGCGCTTTCAGCAGGGCCGGCATGACCTCTTCCACATCGGCTACCATGACATAGTCGGCCATCTTCAGGATGTCGGCATTTTCATCATTGTTGACCGCTACGATGGTTTTGGCGTCACGGATACCGACGGTGAACTGCACCTGTCCAGAGATCCCCAAGAGGATGGCCAGGCTGGGTTTGCATTTCTTGCCGGAAAGACCGATGATTCTTTCTTCCGAGAACCATTTCTTGTCGGTTGCCACCGGTTTGGAGCAGGCTACTTCGCCGCCCAGAGCTTTGGCGATGGCTTCCACGGTGGCCAGATCATCCTTGTTTTCTACACCCTGTCCAACCGCTACCAATATATCAGCCGCTTCGATGTCTACGCTGTCGCCACCCTTGGGGTTGACTGACAGCACCTTGAGCGGTGAAGCTTTGACGTCTACAGCCAGATCATTCAAACTGCCGCCGGCTTCGGGCGCAGCTTCATAGGCTTTGGGCATGATGGCGATGACTTGGTTTTCAGTCTCGATCTGCTGGACAGCAACCGTGGCACCGCCCAGGGCATTGCGTGAACATTCGATCTTGCCGGCGTTGCTGCTGATGCTATTAACATCAGTCAAACAGCCGGCTCCCAATGATTGGGCCAATCTGCCGGAAAGCTCCTTGCCGCGGCGATTGGATGAGAGCAACACAATATTGGCACCCAGCTGGGCGGCGGTTTGTTTCAGAGCGGCTGCGACCGCAGCAGTGTCGCCAACCTGAATGGCCGCATTGTCAATCTTGTAAGTATCCGCCCGTTTGGACAGTTCCCCGGCCTGCTCAGCGTCATTGATGCTGATGGCTTTAATGGCCAGACCTGCATCCTTGGCAATCATCTGGGCTACCGTAACCAATTGCAGGGCATAGGCTGTCTTGTCGCTGTATATCATAATTCCTGCCATTGTCATCACCTCCCGATAAGGCCTTCAGTGGTGAGGGCCTTGACCAATTCGTCAACAGATTTCACGGCGATCCCTTTGCGGGCCGACTCCGGCGCCAAATTGCTGAGGGTGGCAACGATCGGTTTCGCGTTGATGGCAATATCCAGATCGTCGGGTTCAACGACTTCCTTCGGCTTTTTGCCAGCTTTCAGGATCTGGGTAACGGAAGGAATGCGGACTTCGTTGATATCGGATACGACCGATATGACCACGGGCAGTTCCGATTCAACCACTTCTTCGCAGTCTTCCAGGGAACGTACCACTTTGACTTTGTTGTCTGCCAACTCGATGGCCTTGGCATAGCCGATCTGCGGCAGATCAAGAATCTCAGCCACCCGTGAGGCAACCTGACCAGAATAATTGTCACCGCTACCTTCGCCAAACAGGATGATGCCCACAGCATCGATTTTTTTCACTGCACCGGCAATCAAAGCGGCGCTGACGTCACTGGAGATATGGTCCAGGGCGTCGTCAATCACCAGAAATGCTTCGTCGGCACCGGCGGCCAGAGCTTCCTTGACGGTATCCTCCAGCTCCTCGTTGCCGGCTGAAACCACAAACAATTTGGCATCCGCTGCTTCTTTTAACGTCACCCCGGCTTCCAGAGCGTTTTTATCGATGTTGCCCAGGGTTAAGGGCACATCTTCAAATACCGGCTGACGATTGCGGATCCTGACCTGCTGAAGATCGGGGATCTGCTTCATAGCAACCACGATGTTCATTTTTTTCCCTCCTAGCAATTCATTTTATATTTACTCTCCGTATGCACCGATACAACCAGGGATGGATACTTCATTATTATTAGCACTAATCATATAATTCGCATCCCTTTGCATCAAAAAAACCAAACCAACTGAGAGCCACTCCATAAGTTAGAAAGTTTGGTGCCTGGCACCTTTATCCAAACCGGAATTGAACGCCGCATCCGCTGTTGGGATAGTTCCACTCCAGAACTTCAGTCCCGCAGGCGATCCTGCAGGTACCGCACTCCAGGCAACCATCGATGGTCAGCTCGACTTCTCCGGCAGCGTTTTCGCTGTAGAGTCCCGCCGGACAGACCAGCACAGCTTTTTTCAGACGGGCATCCTTCTCCATGCCGGGTTTGATTTTAATATGTGGTTCCTTGTCGTGTTTAAATACGTCCAGGCCCAGTTTAGCCTTTAAACCCATCAGTTCGCTCATATTTTTCTAACCCCCCAGAAGTCCTTGAGAAAGGCAAACATCTCATTGAACTTGATATACTTCATCATCGTCGGGTAAATTCTTTCCTTGGGACCATTGGGAACCGCATACAAGTCCCGCATAATATCCCCGGCCAACTGCGGATAACGATTAAAGAAACGGGGGTTGTCCAGCGCATGGGGGGCCTCCTTGAAGCTCTGGAAATCCTTCATCACAAAACTCTCGCTGAGGAGTTTTTCATACACCGCCAGGGTAGCGGCATTGTAACTGCCGGCCTCCTTGGCTTTGATGGCCGCCTGGGCAGCATAGTAGCCGGTGGCCATGGCATATTCCATCCCCCGCACGGTTACGCCGATGTTCATGGAAAAACCAGCGGCGTCACCGGCAATCAGAATACCTTCTCCATACAGCTTGCCCATGCTGTGGAGCCCGCCTTCGGGAATCACATGGGCGGAATATTCACTAGTCTGGCCGCCTTTGATGAGACGAGCCACTTCCGGTCTTTGTTTGAAGGCATCCAGTAAATCGGGAGCCTGCACCAGCGGTTCTTCCATCAAATCCTTGATGCCGACCACAATCCCCAGACTGATGCTCTCTTTATTCGTGTAGAGGAACCCGCCGCCGAATTTTCCGCGGGTGACTTCGCCCATATACAGACGCGCCGCCCCTTCGTCGCCTTCCAGGTTGAAGCGGTCCTCTAAAACAGTCCGATCCAGTTCAATAATTTCCTTAAAACCAACCGCGTGGTCCTTGTCCAGACCCGGTTTTCTCAAACCGGCTTTTTCCGCCAGCAAAGACAATACGCCATCACAGGCAATCACGATATTGGCCGTCAGGGCATCTTCGCCGGCCATGACCCCTTCTACCTTGCCGTTTTCAATGATCAGATCATCGACCCGGCTCTTGGTGACCATGGACACGCCTTTTCTTTCCGTCACCTTGGCAAAATTTTTATCGAATTTGCCCCGCAGGACACTGTAGCTCTGATAAGGTTCCTGCGCCAGTTCATTGCCGTCATAGCGCATGGTGATACTGCGATCTTGGTCCATAATGCTGACTTCTTCGTGGGCAATGAACCTTTCCAGAGGCGCTTTCTTCCAGAGGTCAGGAAACATCTCCCGTACCGGATTAACATACAGTCTCCCCCCGGTAACATTTTTGGCTCCGGAATAATCGCCCCGCTCCAGCACAAGTACTTCCATTCCTGCATCAGCCATAGTATAGGCCGCTGCCAAACCTGACAACCCGCCGCCCACAACAATTACATCAAAATCCTTTTCCATCCCGGGCACACCTTTCTTCTCAAACTAGTGACCAGTCCTTTTTAAAAAGGGAACCCTCTTTAAGGGTTCCCATATTCGCTTCTTTATAATATAAGCTTTACCCTTTAAGGAGAACTCCGGCAATGATCATTTTCTGCATGTCCTCAACGCCTTCGATCTGCGGACCCATGATGGCATCCTTGTAAAGGCGGGAGATCTTGTAATCTTCCATGCATCCGTAAGAACCGTGGATATCCAGGGCAACCCGGGCCGCTTTCACAGAATTGTCGCAGACCACCGTCTTGGTCAGGGCAGCTTCTTTGGCAAACACTATGGGATTTTTGAAATTGTCGGCCAGATAAGCCAGCCGATACGTAAGCCAACGGGATGATTCCAACAGCATGGCCAGATCTGCAACCTTCAGCTGAATCGACTGGAATTTGGCGATCGGTGTGCCGCGATGGGTTTTTTCCTTGGCATATTTCATGCCCTCTTCATAAGCCGCCAGGATGCCGCCCAGAGAACTGGAGCTGACCCCGATTTTGCCGAAGGAAATACCCAATTGCAGAATCGGATAGCCCTGACCGGCTTGCCCCAGAACATTGGATGCAGGAACCCGCACATCTTTCATATATACGTCCAGCAGCAAGCCGCCGTGCAGACCCATCTTCTTCCAGGGCTCGGAGATGGAATACCCTTCACTCCATTTATCCACGATAAAGGCGGTGATTTCATTGGTTTCGGTTTCACGGGCGAAAATTACGATCGGACCGGGGTAATTGGCATTGGAAATAAAGCGTTTGGTCCCGTTCAGGACATAACTGTCACCATCTTTGGTGGCGGTGGTGGTAATCTGTTTGGGGTCCGAGCCGGTGCCGGGTTCGGTAAACGCAAAGGACGCAATGAATTCCCCATTGCAGCATTTGGGCATGTATTTCAGCTTTTGTTCCTCTGTACCGAACGTATTGATGGAACTCACTGCCAGCGTATGGGCCGACAGAATCATGGTAACACCGGATGAACAACGTGCCAGTTGCTCCATCGCCAGCACATAGCTGACATAGCCGGCGTTGGCACCACCGAACTTCTCGTCGAAGGGAATCCCCATGAGCTCCAGCTCAGCCAGGCCTTCAATAATTTCCTGGGGTACTTTGTTCTCATGGTCGATCTGCTCGGCGATGGGAAGAATATTTTTCTCCGCAAACTCCCGCGCCATCTTTTGGATCAGGGCTTCTTCCTTGGTTAAACTAAAATCCATTCTATATCGCTCCTTCCGCTAACATGTGTTAGACAAATTTTTGATTCGAATATTTTGTATCAGAATTAATTTGGTGTTTTTTTATTATATCACAACCTTATGATGCTGCAATTATTTTCAGCAAAAGGTTTTGATCTTCTACATTCCATTATTATAAGATTTGCTATTTAAGTCAAATTCCCTGCTTAAAATAAAGAAAAATTCGCTGGCTCTTGTGTTCAGGCAATTCATTGTCATGTTACATTATGTCATTCGATACGTTACAAACTGATCCAATTTAAAATAATCTTTCGACGTATCACAATCATCCCAACAATCAGACGATACCGCTTGTCGCCAGTTGATTCCCTTCGTTTCTGGCATTTCCAGCCTTGACGGGGTTTCGTCACGGAATCCTTAATCCATGGCATACTTTTTGCAAATAATTTTAACGGGAGGAACAGGCCCTTAACGCTCCTGTTTCAAGTCGGTTTTATCTTCCATCTATTCAATAATCAGATGCTTTATGCGCTGCATGGGCATTGATGCCATGAATGCCCTTTCCGTTACTACCAAAAACACCGATTTAAAATACGGCACCAGTTATCATGAGAACTTTCTGACCTATCTGCAGTTTTTCCAGGACAATAATATCGTGGCTTCCTGTGCGCAAACCGACTCCAAAGGTAATCGCAGATACCGACCCGGCGAACAGCCCGACCCCGACCAGTACCTGCATGTGGTGGAAAGAAGGCCGGATGGCGTAGTCGTCAGAGGAACCAAACTTCATAATACCATGTCCCCTTATGTGGATGAAATCATCGCCATTCCCACCCGGGCTTTGCTTAAAAATGTAAACAGATTATGCCACCGCCTGTCAGATAGCCGGTGTACATGGGGGCGGCTCACCCATTATGGAAGATATCGCGATCATGGGTGCCTATGACGTGGAAAACAACAAAAGAATGGCGA
>ERZ795053.2238-NODE-2238-length-23669-cov-11.535403_pt1 | contig 23669 bp, 22 predicted proteins | sample MGYA00375137_ERZ795053 | MGnify/ENA primary metagenome ERZ795053 (study PRJEB30182, sample SAMN05720284) | activated sludge metagenome | isolation source: Anaerobic digester | place: Hong Kong | collected 2014-12-17 ...
GAGGAAACTCAAAAGATTCAAGAAGAACAGTTGCGCAAGGAGGCAGAAGAACGAAAACTTGCCGAGGAAAAAGCCAAACAGGAAGAGATAAAACGTCAGGAAGAAGCGCGCAAGAAGGCTGAGGAAGAGGCACGTATAAAAGCGGAACAGGAAGCAAAGATTGCTGCCGAAAAAAAACGCTTAGAAGCAGAACGACTTAAACAGGTACAGGATAGCATTCAAAAAGCGGAGGTTGCTAAGCAAAAAGCCGCTGAACTTGCCCGTATTCAGGAAGAGGAACGTTTGAAGAAAGAAGCCGAAGCAAGAAAACTTGCTGAAGAAAAGGCCAAGCAGGAGGAACTAGCACGTCAGGAAGAAGCGCGCAAGAAGGCCGAGGAAGAGGCACGTTTAAAAGCGGAACAGGAAGCGAAGATTGTCGCCGAAAAGAAACGATTGGAAGCAGAACGGCTTAAACGATCTCAAGATAGTCTTCAAAAGGTGGAAGAGGCTAGGCAGAAAGCCGCTGAACTTGCTCGTATTCAGGAGGAGGAACGTTTACAGAAAGAAGTAGAAGCCAGAAAACTTGCTGAGGAAAAGACCAAACAAGAAGAACTAGCACGTCAAGAAGAGGAACGTAAGAAGATAGAGGAAGAGGCGCGCATTAAAGCGGAACAGGAAGCGAAGGTTGCGGCTGAGGCGAAACGTTTGGAGGAGGTACGGCTTAAGCAATCACAAGACAGCCTTCAAAAAATAGAGGACGCTAAACAAAAAGCAGCCGAACAGGCTAAGTTAGAAGAGGCGAAAAAAAGACAGGAAGAGCAAGAACGTATTCAACAGGAAGAAGCCGAAAAGAAAAGGATAGCCGAAGAAGCCCGTAAGCAAAAAGAAGAGCAACTACGTAAAGAAGCCGAAGAAAAGGCCATTGCTGATGCTAAAAAGCGTGAAGAACAAAAGCAGTTAGAAGAGGAAAAGGCAAAAAAGGAATTGGAGCGTCAAAAACAGGAGGAAGAGGCAAAAATTAAAGCCGATCAGGAATTGAAAGTTCAACTGGAAGAGCAGCGTAAACGCGATGCTAAGTTAAGGCTCAAATTTGTAGCAGAACGTATGTCAACAGCAATAGGGAAGGAAGACGCCCAACAGGTTGTTACCCTTCTTGATCCGGATCAAATTTCGAATAAATATACCCGTGAACGAACCGACGAAGTAGTTCAACTTCCTAGAATTATAATTACACGAACCGTGTTTAACCGTAACGATAAAATTACCTTCTTTGCAAAGGTTGAACACGAGTACGGTGCCGTTTTCTACTTCAAGGATGGTTACATTATTTCCAAGGAGCAGTACGATGCCGAAACCAAACGGTAAGGTTGATAATTTACCCAGACACGAGGAAACCGAATACATTACCGCTTGTCCTCGTAATTGCTATAGTACATGTAGTTTCAAAGTTCGGGTTAAAAACAACGAAATCCTTAGCATTACTCCTTTTTCCAAAAACTTGGCTACGCCAATGGGTGTTTGTCTGAAAGGTTTAAGTTATGTGGAAAGAGCCAACTCCAATGAGAGAATTATTTATCCTCATAAAAAAATAGGAAATGGGCAATTTGTAAGAATTTCATGGGATGAAGCGCTGAATACCATTAGTAATAAGTTGAAGCATTTTCGGGATGAGTTTGGCCCGCAATCGGTGCTTTTTTATGCAGCAAGCGGAATGTCAGGACTAATAAATGAATTCAGCGGAAAATTTTGGCGTGAGATATACGGCGGAGTCACAACAGTTTACGGAAATCTTTGCTGGCCGGCAGGCCTTGAGGCAACCAGATTAACTTTGGGAGAAAATAAACACAATGTTCCTTGGGATATAGAAAATACCAAGTTAATTGTTTTATGGGGCAAGAATTCTGCCGAGAGCAACGTGCACGAAATGATACCCATAAATAAAGCGCTGGACAATGGGGCAAAGTTGATTGTTATTGACCCTCGCCGCACGGCCTCAACTCAGCGAGCCGAAATGCTGCTACAGCCTATTCCTTCAACCGATGCAGCAATTGCGCTTGCTGTTGCTTCCGAAATAATAAAAAACAGTTGGGCTGATGAAAATTTTATCAATCAACACGTTTATGGTTATGCTCAGTTTAAAGAACATGTAGTTAAATACACTCCGGAATGGGCTGCTAAAATTTCGGGAGTTTCTGCCGAATTAATTAGGAAATTGGCCTTTTACATGGGAACTGTAAAACCCATGACACTTATTGCAGGCTATGGTATGCAACGATATACAAATGGTGGGCAAACCGTTCGTACGCTAATTTCGCTTGCCGCCATTACTGGCAATATTGGGAAACTGGGAGCCGGTTGGCAGTACGCTAACTTGCAAAGTTACGTATTCGATGAGGTGTTAGAGCCTCTTTGCTATTATCCTCCTAATATTCCGGATTCTAAAATTCGTCGTTCTATATCAACGGCACGCTTAGGCGAGGAAATGCTTAAAACAAGTAATCCTGAGTTAAAAATGATTTGGGTTGAACGGGGAAATCCTCTAACGCAGAACCCAAATACCAGTAAAGTGTTGGAGGCGTTTCGAAAACTTGAATTTAAAGTAGTGGTAGAGCAATTCTTTACCGATACGGCACTTGAGGCTGATATAGTGTTGCCAGCAAAGAATATGTTCGAACAGTCCGATATTATTGGTTCATATTGGAATCCTTATATCCAACTAAAGCAAAAAGTCGTAGAACCAGCGGGAGAGGTAAAGCCGGAAACGGAGATATATTGGCTACTTGCTCAAAAGTTAGGATTTACCAGCGATCAACTTAAAAGCATATTGCTTCCTCCTGGCGATGAGTATGTTGATAATTTTCTCAATTCAAAGTTGAAAAAGTTTTCAGGCATTACTTTAGACAAACTTAAAGAAGGACCAATATTAACCCCAAACCTTCAGGAAATAGCCTTTTCCGATTACAAATTTGCAACGCCTTCGGGGCAAATTGAACTTTACAGCGAACAAGTTCGGCAATTATGGGGGCTTAGCCCATTGCCAACATACGAAGTTGCAACTGAAATTAGTTCGGAAGAAGAACATGAATATCCTTTACTCTTTATGAGCCCCAATACGAAAAATCGAATTCATTCCCAGTTCAATAATCTAAAAATCATTAAACTGATTAATCCTGAACCAATATTACATATAAACCCACATGATGCTCGCAAAAGAAAGATTGAGGATGGTGATATAGTTCGAGTATTCAATGGGAGAGGAAGTATAATTGTAAAGGCCTTTTCAACTTATGAAGTAAGAGTTGGGTGTGTTGTTTTGCCTAACGGTTGGTGGAAAACGCAGGGTGTGTCGGTAAATATGCTCTCTCAAGGACGGGAAACAGATATGGGACATGGCTCGGCTTTTCATAATAACCGGGTTGAAGTAAAAAGAATAGGTAAGTAGTTAAAAGAAACTTTTTAATGGCTGTAAAGGGATTTATATTCGATTATGCCAAATGTATAGGTTGTCATGCCTGTATGGTAGCCTGCCATAACGAAAATGGGGTAGAACCGCCGATGGCATGGCGGCAGGTTCAAACGGCTAATAAAATTAAGATACCACTCTCAGGTTTCATAAATCTTTCCATTGCTTGCAACCATTGCGAAAATCCGGTTTGTCTTGCAGCATGTCCTGCCAAAGCATATACTATCGATACAACAACAGGTGCGGTAATTCATCATTCGGACAGGTGTATGGGGTGCAGGTATTGCACGTGGGCTTGTCCTTTCGATGCACCTAAATTTAATCCGTTAAAGGGTGTTGTGGAAAAATGCTCCTTGTGTAATAATCGCTTATTGGAAGGATTAAATCCTGCATGTGTGGAGGCTTGTCCTGTTGGCGCATTATCATTTGGCGAAATTGATGTAAAAGAATCCGTGTTGGCTCCCGGTTTCAGTGAAAAGAAGTTGCGTCCCAAAGTTTTGCCGTTAAATTCAACGATACTCGAAAAGTATCCTATACAAGATATTTCTGCAACAGGCTTCGAACAGCATAATGATAAGGAAATTATTAGCGTTAAATCGAAGATTTCTGCAAAGAATGAAATACCATTAGTATTCTTCACGTTTATATTAGCAATATCAGTTGGATGGTTCGGAACAACTCTTTTTGAAAAGGCAACCCTAACCTTTAAGTACATTTTTGTTTTACTCGGATTTATGGCTTTTGTAGCAAGTACTTTCCATTTAGGAAAGCCTTTCAGGGCGTACCGTTCCATTTTAAACATTAAAAAAAGTTGGCTAAGCAGGGAAATACTGTTGTTCGGAATATTCGAAGTTTCATCAATTTTATATCTATTTGTACTGAATGAAATTTGGTTGCAGACTTTTGCTTTGCTAAGTGGATTATTCCTCCTTTTTGCAGTAGATATGATATACTCGGTAACGCTGAAAATATCTAATATCCCTCATAGTTCCAGTACATTACTCACTGCAATCTTGGTGTTCTCAATGCTGTTGAATTATATCGATTTGTTTTTGATAATTGCATCAGCCAAGTTGATGCTCTACTTTATTCGGTACTTTAAATCGAATAAACAGATTGGATTTAAATTCATTGTACTTCCGTTTATGCGTACTTTGCTGTTACTGTTGCCTTTGGCTTCTGCTATTGTTTTACGGGAAATAAAATTGTCCGGTATTATTATGATTTTGACTGCTGAACTTATAGATAGAATTGAATTCTACAACGATTTAGTTGTTGAAACTCCTGAAACAATTCTGAATCAAAATAAGGTTTAGTTATCACAACAACTAAACTCTTTTAAGGTAATAAAAGGACACTTTACCAAATATTTTAGGTATTTTAAAAAATAATGGTGGTAAAAGTTCTTAAAATATTCCTATATTTGTTTTAAACGTAATAAAAAGTTACATATTGTTATTGCGTTTAAACAATTGATTATAATAGTTTTAATTACATAAAGAAACAAAATTTATTCTATGGATGCATTGGTAATAACAGGAACAGGTGAAACACCCAATGTAGTATTGGACGTCCTGAATAACAATTTTGAAATTTCCGGTAAGTCGTTACCAGAGGATGTGAAGGAGTTTTATAACCCAATTTTGCGTTGGTTTAAAACTTACAGCGAAACTCCAAACGATAAAACTACGCTTAAGATGAAGATGGACTATTTTAATACCGCTTCATCAAAAATGATTCTTGAACTGTTTGAATTACTTGATGAGATGCACGGTTCGGGAAAATCCGTTGAAGTAGAATGGTATTATCAGGAAGATGACGAAGACATGATGGATGCCGGTACGGATTATGCCGATATGCTCGAATTTCCTTTCAAACTATTTAGCTATCAAACACTACCAAAGTAAATGTGAATAATGGAACCTTTGCTTATTGAATCCACCAATATTACTCCGCATGTTGAATTTAACAAATCGTCGGGTGTGTTTCTACTACAAGGACGCTCGTTACCCGAAGATGTTAAAAATTTTTACTCGCCTTTACTTTCATGGATTGATAAGTATATGACTTCGCCAAACTCTTTAAGTGTTTTGACACTCGATTTTGATTATTTCAACACAGCTTCATCAAAAATGATTCTCCTTTTGTTGAATAAATTTAAGGAGATGTTTAAGAATGGCTTGGATGTAAAAGTCCTGTGGAAATATCCGGAACTTGACACGGAATTGGAAGAAGCAGGCGAAGAATTTTCCGAATTAATGGGAATACCTTTTGAATTATATCCAAAAAAAATCGACTAAATTTTAAGTCATGGAAAAACTATACATCAAGCCTCGAAAGGATTCACCCGAAGTAATATTAGACCCTGTTAGCCATAACTTTTCTATTATTGGCGTCAGTCACCCGGAAAATGTTACGCAATTTTACGAACCTGTAATGGGTTGGCTGTCAAAATATCTTGAAGAAATAAAAAGTAGCCCTGCTATTATTGGCAAGGAAATACATTTTCGAATGTTTTTCAAGTATGTAAATTCCGCTACATACAAGTATCTCATCAACTTAATGCAACTAATTAACGAATACATTATAGTTGGAATAAAGGTGAGTTTTATTTGGAATTACGAGCCGGAAGATGATGACATGAAAGAAGCGGGATACGAACTGATGGAGTACTCTGGAACAAAATCGAATTACACTATCGAAGCCTGTTACGATCCTATATAAAATGAGAAAACCGCCTTTTAAGCGGTTTTTTTATTTCAAAATGGAAAGGAGTTAATCTCCAAAGCCAATACCTACACCGCGAGCAGTACGAATAAGATCGCAGTCAGGATCTACAAAATTGGGCTTGTTAATAGCATCAATTAAGGGTACCGAAATAATATCGGGATGACGGTATGCCACCATTTCACCAAATTTTCCTTCGAGAACCAATTCAAAGGCTTTGACGCCAAATTGAGTTGCCAAAACTCTATCGTATGCAACAGGAATTCCTCCACGTTGTAAGTGTCCTAAAACGGTTTCTCGAATATCTGCTTCAAACCCCATTTTTTTCAAATCGCCCATAAGCTTGTGGGCAACACCACCAAGCCGTAAGTTATTATAACCAACTTCATCGCTTTCTTCCGTGGTAAGTGTTCCACCCTTAGGCATAGCACCTTCGGCAATTACAACAATGGCATGTCCTTTCCCTTTGTTGTATCGACTATTTAACTTTTCTTCAACCTTTCTAATGTCGTAAGGAATTTCCGGAATTAGACAAACTTCGGCTCCACCAGCAATTGCAGCATGTAATGCAATCCATCCGGCATAACGTCCCATTACTTCCAAAATTAGTACACGGTTATGACTTGATGCTGTAGTTACCAATTTATCAACAGCTTCGGTTGCAATTTGCACGGCTGTTTGAAAACCGAAAGTGAAGTCTGTTGCCGACAGGTCGTTATCAATAGTCTTGGGAACACCTATAATGTTCAAGCCCTTTTCGTAGAGTTGTTGAGAAATTCGTTGGGAGCCATCACCGCCAATGCTAATTACTGCGTCAATACCAAGGTACTGAAGTTTACGAATCATCTCATCGGAGCGGTCAACTTTCGACCAAGTTCCATCCGTATTTTTAATAGGCCAAGCAAATGGACCTCCCTTGTTTGTAGTTCCAATAATAGTTCCCCCCTGAACATGAATACCGGCTACTGCCTTTTCATCCAACACCCTAATTTCTGTAGGTTCACGGAGTATTCCGTCGAACGATTGTATACTTCCTATTACTTCCCAGTCTGGTTCGTGTGAGGCGCGCTTAACAACAGCCCTTATAACTGCATTGAGCCCTGGGCAATCGCCACCTCCTGTTGCTACTAAAACTCTTTTCATTGTTAATTCTTTTAATATTTCGGAGTATCTGTCAATGTCTCAAATTTCAAATGAGCAGCTAATTTACTCCTATAATTTGTTTTACAATATCCTTTAATTGATTTCTTAATGATAATTTAAAATTGATATTTACTTTATTTTATTTGTTTTCTTGACAACGTTCTGTAAATAAATAAGTTTTATGGGTTACAGATTAGTCGCATCCAAATTTTTTCCACAATTGCAAAAGTATAAAAAAAATCAATGCTATATTAGCAAAACATTGTTAAACCCTTGAAAATGCTGAAATTTTAAACCGCAAACGGTTGAAAACTGACTGTTGAGATGTGAGCAATTTTGAGGCTTTAACTTATAATTTTAACCTAGAGAAAATTTTTAGCAGTATTTTAGAATTAATATTAATTAACCAATAACAATTCGCTATGAAAAAATTTAGAATTCAACTTCTAAGTGTTTTAATGGCTACTCTGTTCATATTTATGGTTGCCGTAACTTCGTGTACAGAGCAAAAACCGAAACCTGAGCCATTTAAAGTTGAACATGCCCAATGGGTTCCCAATTCTATTATTTACGAAGTAAATGTTAGGCAATATACGCCAGAAGGAACATTTAAGGCATTCGAAAAACATTTACCACGATTAAAAGATTTAGGTGTAGATATTTTGTGGTTCATGCCTATTCATCCCATAGGCGAAATTAATCGTAAGGGTACGCTAGGTAGTTACTACTCGGTTAAGGACTATTACGGAATAAATCCAAATTATGGAACGCTGGACGATTTTAAATCGGTTGTTAGCGAGGCTCATAAGTTAGGAATGAAGGTAATAATAGACATTGTTGCTAACCATACCTCTCACGATGCCGTGTTACTACAAGAGCATCCGGATTGGTATGTTCACGACTCAACCGGAAAGGTGGTTTCTCCTTTCGATTGGACTGATGTGGCTAAGTTAGATTACAGTAAGCCGGAACTGCGTAAGTATATGGTTGATATGCTTAAATATTGGATAAAAGATGTCGATTTAGATGGATTTAGGTGCGATGTTGCTGCCGAAGTTCCTACCGATTTTTGGAATGATGCTCGTACCGAACTAAATAAATTAGGGAAACCCATATTTATGTTGGCAGAAGCCGAAACACCTGAACTTCAAAAATTTGCATTTGATGCCGATTACGCTTGGGAATTTCATCATATTATGAATAGTATTGCGCAAGGAAAAGCAAATGCAAATGCACTGGAGCAGTATTTGTTGAAAAAGGCAACAGTATATCCCAAAAATACTATTAAAATGAACTTTATTACCAATCATGACGAGAATAGTTGGAATGGTAGTGAGTTCGAACGTATGGGCGATGCTGTAAAAACAATGGCGGCACTTTCGTATGTGGTTGATGGAATGCCATTAATATATTCGGGACAGGAAGCCGGTTTTACCAAACGATTAGCGTTTTTCGAGAAAGACCAAATAGATTGGACAGATTCTAATGGATATTTTCCTTTCTATAAAAAACTAAACGAACTTAAAAAATCGATGTCGGTTCTTGATGCCGGTGAAAAGGGGGCAGATATTTTCCGAATTACTACAAATGCCGATAGTTGTGTGTTTGCATTTACCCGTTCGAACGATAGCCAATCGCTTTTTGCTGTTTTTAACCTTACCAAGGATACTCAGAGAGTAACATTCACCTCTAATCAACATTACGGTAATTATAGCGATTTTTTCACCAACACTGATATTACTTTTAATAAGGCAACAGAACTAGTGCTTTCGCCATGGGAGTTTCACCTATATATTAAAAAGTAGAGAGTTTTTTAAGGTTTATAGAGAGTTACCTAATAGTAACTCTCTTTTTTTGCTCTATTGTTTAATAACAGCATATAGCAACTAAATGTTATTTCACTATTTACTACATTTGCAAAGCAAAATGGAATAACTCTTTAAATTTATAAATAGTATGTTTTATACAGTTCCTGTAGTTGGAAAAGTTCACTGGATTGGAGTGAACGATCGCCGAAAACGATTATTCGAAAATATTTGGCCACTGGATAGAGGAGTATCGTACAACTCCTACCTTATTGCTGACGAAAAAACAGCGTTGATAGACACCATTGAGGACAGAGCAGCGGGTAATTACGTTGAACGCATTGAAAGCCTGCTTAACGGCCGTCCGCTCGATTACCTCATTATTAACCACATGGAACCCGACCACTCGGGCGAAATTAAGGCCATTGTCGATAAGTTTAAAGGAGTAAAGTTGGTTGGCAATAGCAAAACATTCAAAATAGTAGAAGCGTACTGGGGGCTTACCGAAAATTTGCATCAAGTTCAGGATGGTGACACGCTGGATTTAGGTCATCATAAGTTGAAGTTTGTAATGACACCTTGGGTTCATTGGCCAGAAACAATGATGACTTACGATGAAACTGATAAAATAATATTTACAGGTGATGCTTTTGGAAGTTTTGGTACTCTTGACGGAGGAATTTTCGACGATGAGATAAATTTCGACTATTTCGAAGATGAAATGCGTCGTTATTACTCTAACATCGTTGGAAAATACAGCAACATGGTGCAAAAGGCCTTTGCCAAGTTAAAGGATGTTCCCGTAAACGTTGTGGCATCGACACATGGCCCTGTATGGCGTAAAAATCCTGAAAAGGTTCTTGGTTTATACGACAAATGGAGCAAATACGAAGCCGAAGAAGGTGTGGTAATAATATTTGCATCGATGTATGGGAATACCGAGGAAATAGCCGATTATATAGGACGTAAAATTGCTGAACAGGGTGTAAAAAACATTCATATTCACGATGTATCTCGTACTCATATCAGCCACTTAATAAACGAAATTTGGAAATATAAGGGAATTATTTTGGGCTCTTGCGCTTACAACTCTCAGATGTTTCCCCTGATGGAGCAATTTACCCGTGAGTTAACTCACATGGGAATTAAGAACAAAAAATTGGGACTTTTTGGAAGTTACAGTTGGAATGGGGGGGGACTAAAAAACTTAGTTAAGTTTGCCGAGGAAGCAGAGTTGGAACTTGTTGCTGAACCTGCTGAAATATACGGAAAACCTTCTGTTGAAAAGTTAAAGCAATTCGACGAGTTGGCTGTTAAAATGGCAGCAAGCGTAAAAGATTAATCTTTGAAAATTAGCATAAAAAGAGGCTTATAAAGCCTCTTTTCTATTTAAAGTTGTAGTGTTTTCGAATGGGCTTTTTTACATTCCAAACGCACTTTAACCCTTTTTTGAAGGTAACAAAGTCGCCAGTTTTAATTGTGTAAGTACCTTCATTCGTTTCAATATTAACTTCTCCTTCCAAAATCAGGCACTCCTCTTCGGAATCGTAAAACCAATCGAAGGAAGAAATTTCCTTTGTCCAGATAGGCCAACTTTTAATGCCTCTTTTGCTTATTTGCTCTTCGGTGAGCGTTTCTACCAACACTTTACTCATTATTTTCACATTATTTATAACTCTGCAAAATTAATACATTCACGAAATAAAGCCTATTTTTATACATTTGTATAAACCTTTAAACTACTTTTAATGAACTTCGATATTCCTTTGAATGCTGAAGAAACTGTAACCGAAAAGGTGACAAGTAAAAATACAGCGGCTGCTTACGGTTCCGGATTAATAGAAGTTTACGCTACGCCGGCAATGATTGCCCTCATGGAAAAAGCATCGTATTCTGCAGTTAGCAGTTACCTACCGGAAGGGTTTAATACCGTAGGAACGGAAATATGCGTGAAACACGTAAAGGCTACGCCTATAGATCAAGAAGTCTGGAGTAAAGCCGTTTTGGTTGAAGTTGAAGGAAAAAAGTTGAAGTTCGAAGTAACTGCGTGGGATTTCGAAGGCATTATTGGCTCTGGTTTTCACTATCGCTACATAATTAACACTGAAAAGTTCATGAAAAAAGTTTCCGATAAATAAAATTTATTATGGCTATTGATAAAACACAGTTTCCTAAATCTCAATTTTTTACCGAAGAAATTAAAGTTCACTCTTACGATTCTGACTTTAACCAAAATCTATCGATAAAGTCGTTTTTTAACTTTCTTCAGGAAATAGCCTGGGAACATGCTCAGACGCTTGGTTACGGATGGGAACATCTAATGAAAAATAGTTGGTTTTGGGCATTGGTTCGTATGGAAGCGGATATCTTCCATAAGTTGAAATGGACGGATAAAGCAACATTGGTTACATGGCCAAGAAAAGACGAAGGTATTTTTGCGTACCGCGACTTTGAGCTGTATAACTCCGAAGGAGTAAAGTGCATTGCTGCATCAAGCAGTTGGCTGGTACTAAATGTTAATAATCGCAGGCCGGTTAGGCTGAGCGAATGGTACAACGACATGCCTTTTTCTACGCGACAGGCATTAAACCGTAATGCCGATAAGCTAAAAGAATCGGATATGCCAATTGCCTATTCCGAGGAATTTCCTATTACCGTAGGAGACATCGACATGAATGGGCATGTAAACAACGTAAGGTATATCGATTGGGCGTATAATGCATTTCCTGTGGACCATTACAAAAAGTATTATCCCGAGAAGGTTGCCGTTAACTTCAACGCCGAAGCATTATACGGAGATAATGTTAAAGTTGAGTTACGAAAGGACAATCTTAACTCTACTGTGGATATAGTAAATCCTACAACTGGAAAGAATAATTGCAGGATAAATTTTCAATGGAAAGAATTGGAGAAATTTTGATTAACTAATAGTCGTAACACTCTAAATTTAGATATATGTTTACAGATGCCGATTTAACCCTTTTAAAGCAAAAAGGAATTTCCGAAACTAGTGCAAAAAAACAAATTGAAACGTTTCAAAACGGATTGCCATTTATCAATATCGTAAAGCCAGCAACAGTTGGCGACGGTATTATTAAACTGGATGCCAATGAAATTGACGATTTAATAGATGTATATAGAAGTTTCGAAGGTTCAAGGGTTAAATTCGTCCCGGCATCGGGAGCAGCAACCCGTATGTTTAAGCATATATTTGAATTTAGAGAAAAGTTTCCCAAAGAAGGCATGAATGTATTCTCCGATAAAGGGTTTAATTCCATTTATACCTTTTTTAAGGATATTAAAAAGTTTCCCTTCTACTCCAAGTTATATAACGAATTATGGAGTACCGGATACGATATGGACGTGTTGTTGGAGAAAAATGATTACTTGCCAATAGTTAATACTCTTTTAAACGAGGACGGCCTTAATTATGGTAATTTGCCTAAAGGATTAATACTTTTTCACAAGTATGGCGAAATTGCCCGGACTTCCTTGGAAGAGCACATAGTTGAAGGAACGCAGTACTGTAAAGATCCTCACGGTAACGTAGCCATTCATCTTACGGTTTCTCCGGAACATAAGGAAGATTTCGAGACTTTAGTTTCAAGGGTTTTGCCATACTACCAAAATTCGTTTAACGCTACTTTAAAAATATCCTATTCTACACAAGAGCCATTTACCGATACAATTGCCGTAGATGAAAGCAATAATCCGTTTCGCGATTCTTTAGGCGAGTTGATTTTCCGTCCGGGAGGACATGGGGCCTTACTGGAAAATGTTGGGAAGTTAAACGAAGAGTTGATTTTTATTAAAAATATCGATAATGTAGCCCCTGACAGGTTGAAATTTCAAACGGCCAGGTACAAGAAGGCGCTTGCGGGAATGCTTTTAGGATACCGGAAGTTGATATACTCCTATGTCGAAAAGTTGGAAACAAAGGATTTAACAATAAGTAAGCTAAACGAAATTCTCGATTTCGTAATAGAGGAGCTGTTTATTTTGCCGCCAACAGCCTTTGATAAGTCAGATAAGGTACAACTTCAGAAATTTCTTTTGGATATGCTAAACAGACCTATTAGGGTTTGTGGCATGGTAAAAAATCAAGGAGAGCCCGGAGGTGGACCTTTCTGGGCTGTTAATCCCAACAAAACCATATCGCTTCAAATAGTTGAGAGTTCACAAATAAACCTTAACGATGCTAATGTTAAAAAGGTGTTTGAGTCTTCAACTCACTTTAATCCGGTCGATTTAGTTTGTTGTATTAAAAACTACAAAGGTGAAAAGTTTAACCTTGCCGATTTTCGAGATGCCGATGCAGGATTTATTTCAATAAAAAGTAAAGACGGAAAACATCTCAAGGCCCTTGAATTACCTGGTCTTTGGAATGGCGCTATGAGCAACTGGACTACAATTTTTGTAGAAGTACCTTTGGAAACCTTTAATCCGGTAAAAACGGTTAACGATTTACTGCGCGAGGAACATCAAGCGTAATGAAACTACTTGTTAAAAATGGTTTCGGGGTAATCAATAACATCTAAGTACAAACCGTTGGCAGGAGCGGAAGTCCCTGCCAAACTTCTATCTTTAGCCTCGATTATTTCCGCAAAATTATCGGGAGTAATACGGCCTTTACCTACTTCCACTAAGGTTCCCACAATGGCACGTACCATGTTTCGCAGAAAACGGTTAGCTTTTATGTTGAATTTTATCAGTTCTCCGTCGATTGTCCAACTTGCCTGATACACTTTGCATATATTGGTTTTATTATCCGAGCCTGTTTTACTAAAACTGGTAAAATCCGTATAGTTTAAAAGCAAATCGGAGGCAATTTGCATATTGTTAATGTTCAAACTATTATAGTACATCCATGCAAAATCCAATAAAAAAGGATTCTTCCTTGTGCAAATTATATACTCGTAACCTCTAAGAATTGCATCAAAACGTGCATTGGCACTCGGTTTTACCGAAACTATTTTCGATACAGAAATATCAACAGGTATAATACTGTTAAGGCTGTACAAAAATTTTGGATTATTCTCTAAACCTCCAGTTATCGTATCGAAATGTGCTACATAGTGTTTTGCATGAACCCCTGTATCCGTACGTCCTGCACCTATGGTATTAACATCTTCCTTGAGTAAAGTTGATAGCGCATCGTTAAGTTTACCCTGAACGGTAACTGCATTTTCCTGCACTTGCCATCCATGGTAATTTGTTCCTTTATATGATAAATAAATGAAGTAACGATTCATGCTTCTCAATATTGTATCAAATGTAATAATAAGGTCGGTACAAAATTGAATAAAAATTCTGTTACTGCACAGTTACACTTGCAATTTTCGTCGTTTCTAATTTTTTGTAACTATTATTATTTCTCATTTTCAGTACATTGAATAAAAAATTAAACACTAATTAAAACACTTAACCTCGTTTACCAGACAACATGTCGTGTTTTAACTCTTTTTAACACCTCAAGCACCTAATAATTGTCATATTTGCGTGTACACGTTCAATACTAATAAATCGATTGTAAAACGAATTTAAAAAATTGAATTATGAGTGAAGAAGTCTCTGTAGTCAATATTAAGGAGTTAAACGAACGAATTAGGCTGGAAAGTTCCTTTGTTGATATTATCAACATGGAAATGGGTAAGGTTATTATTGGCCAAAAGCATTTGGTAGAATCTTTACTTGTTGGCCTTTTAGCCGATGGGCATATTCTTCTGGAAGGTGTTCCTGGTTTGGCAAAAACATTGGCAATAAAAACCCTATCCGATATTATTGATGTGAAATTCAACAGAATACAGTTTACTCCGGATTTATTACCAGCCGATTTAATCGGAACATTAATTTACAGTCCTAAAAACGAGACTTTCAATGTTAAAAAAGGGCCTATTTTTTCCAATTTTATTTTGGCCGATGAAATAAATCGTGCTCCGGCAAAAGTGCAGAGCGCCTTACTGGAAGCCATGCAGGAACGTCAGGTTACAATTGGAGAAGAAACGTACTTTCTCGAAGAACCGTTCCTTGTACTTGCAACTCAAAACCCAATAGAGCAGGAGGGAACCTATCCGTTACCCGAAGCACAGGTTGACCGTTTTATGCTAAAGGTAAACATTGGTTACCCAAAGCAAGAGGAAGAACGCATGATTATAAGGGAAAACCTATCACAGAACTTTCCTAAGCCTGAAAAAGTGGTAAAACCCGAGGATATTATTAAAGCCCGTGCGGTAGTTCGTGATGTTTATATGGACGAAAAAATAGAAAAGTACATTCTCGATATCGTATTTGCCACTCGTTTCCCGGGGAACTTCAACCTTCAGAAGTTCGAACCAATGATTGAGTACGGAGCATCACCTCGTGCTTCAATCAGCTTGGCACACGCTTCAAAGGCATACGCATTTATTAAGCGTAGAGGTTACGTTATTCCGGAAGATGTACGTTCCGTATGTCATGATGTACTTCGTCACAGAATTGGACTGACATACGAAGCCGATGCCGAAAATATTACAACAGAAGATATAATTACCGAAATACTTAATACTGTAGAGGTGCCATAGTATATGCTTGTTAGGAATATAGTGCTGTTAATAAATTTCGTCCTTTTGTCGGTGTTTGCAACGGGACAGAATTATATAGGTATGCACAAGGATGAAATTAAGCGCGTTGTTCCTGCTAAGTATAGTGGTTTTGTATTCGATAAATTTGTTGATAACGGCGAAAGAAGTTTTGTGAAATTTGTTAACCAAATCGATGAGCAAACACTTTTATTTATGGTAAACAGCCAAGGAATTTGCAAATCGGTTTCGCGCATGTACAACACGTGGATGTATAACGATGTAAGCAAGGATTTGTCGAAAATGTATAGGAAAACAGGCAAAGATGAGTGGATGGAACAAAAAGATGGAAAAACCTACGTTATACGCCTCAAACGAAGCGATTGGTTTATAACAGTAACTATTCGCCCAAATTAACGGGAAGTACAATGGAAGCATCGGAATTATTAAAACGAGTAAAAAAAATTGAAATAAAAACCCGTGGTTTGTCAAGACAAATTTTTGCGGGGCAGTACCATAGCGCATTTAAGGGTAGGGGAATGGCTTTTAGTGAGGTTCGGGAATACCGCTATGGCGACGATATTAGAAGTATCGATTGGAATGTAACAGCACGTTATAATCATCCTTACGTAAAGATTTTTGAGGAGGAGCGGGAATTAACGGTTATGTTGTTGGTTGATATGAGCGGATCGCAGCAGTTCGGAACCAGTTTTGCACTGAAAAAACAAGTGATTACCGAAATTGCTGCAGTTTTAGCCTTTTCGGCAATTCAGAACAACGATAAAATTGGGGTAATCCTTTTCAGCTCTCATGTAGAAAAGTTTATTCCTCCACAAAAGGGTCGTAAGCACACGTTGCGGATAATTAGCGAATTGCTAAATTTTGAACCATCCGATAATAAAACTAATATAGCCGAAGCGCTTAGGTACATGACAAATGCTATAAAAAAGCGTTGTACAGCCTTTGTGCTTAGCGATTTTATTGACCTTGACCCGCAATTGCAAACACCCCGTTTTGCCAATGCCCTTACAATTGCAAGTAACAAGCACGATATGGTAGGCATAAGAGTTTACGACCCTCGTGAAGTAGAAATTCCTGCAGTTGGTTTGATGATGTTAAAAGATGAGGAAACAGGGCAATTGCTATGGGTTAACACTTCGAATCCGGCAACACGTAACGAGTTCGCAAAATGGTGGAATACAGTTTCCAAGAATTTGCAGCAATCCTTCTCAAAATCGAAAGTCGATTGGGTTTCCATTCGAACCGACGAAGATTTTGTGAAACCTTTAATTCTACTTTTTAAACGGAGGGCATAAAATGAAATGGATTAGCATTATACTAACGCTACTTGCTGCTTTTCCTGCCAATAATATATATTCACAAGAAAAAATAAACATTAAAGTTAGCACCAAAGTTGGCAAGGATTCAATTTACGTTGGCGAGGTAATGCCTTACAGCGTTACAATAATTTCTCCTAGAAAGTTGTTTGTAAAACCTCCGGTATTACCGGATTCTATAGCCCGTGGAGTAGAATCGCTTGGGAATGTTTCGTTCGACACGTTAGTCGAAAATAGTACATATACATACACCTACAAGGCTGAAATAACTTCCTTTGAAAGCGGAGTATTTGTAGTACCACGTTTACCCTTTGTTGTTGGAGCCGTTGGACCTACCGATACAATTTTATCCGATAGCGTAGCATTTGCATCGCTGCTTGTTCCGCGAGATAGTACGATAAAAGGCATTTACGACATTCATCCTCCTATTAGCGAACCGTTAACCTTTTCCGAGGTAGCGCCGTGGGCAGGATTGGGGCTGTTAATAATATTAATTGCCGTACTGATTATCATGTACGTTCGCACCCGAAAGCAAAATAAACCTTTCTTTAAGCTATTTAAACCGGCCGAACCTGCACATGTAATAGCATTGCGTGAACTTAACAAGATAAAAGATCAAAAGTTATGGGCTTCGGAAAACCATAAGGAATACTACACAAAGGTTATCGATGTAATTAGAAATTATATTAAGAGACGCTTTGGATTTAATGCTCCGGAAATGACTTCTTCTGAAATTCTGGCAGAATTAAGTAAAGTTGATTTCGATTTTTCGAAACTCAAAGATGATTTTATAGAGTTTCTTTCTACCTCGGATTTGGTAAAATTTGCCAAACATGCTCCGTTAATAAATGATAATGAACGATTTTTGGATTTGGCCTTCAACTTTGTAAATAGCACAAAAGTTGAAGAGGAAAACGAGAATTCGAAACAAAAAGCAGACGAGGTTTCTGTGGAAAATAGTAATAACGAATCAAATTTAAATAACGAGTAGGCTTTATGTGGGGATTAGATTTTGAATACCCAAATATTTTATACTTAATGCTGGTAATTCCAGCAATGATAGGCTGGTACATTTATCGTCAAAAGGATGAAAAGCCAAGCCTTTCCTATTCTACAATACAACCATTTGTTAGTAAGCATAAGGATATTACCGTTTACTTAAGGCACGTGCCCTTTTCGCTTCGTACAATTGCTGTTGCATTTGTGATATTTGCACTTGCCAGACCCCAATCGACTAACATTCAAAAAAATGTATCGACCGAAGGTATCGATATTGTTTTAGCACTCGATGTCTCTGGAAGTATGCTTGCCTGCGACTTCAAACCCGATAGGTTGGAAGCAGCCAAAGAAATGGGAATAAAGTTTATTAGTGGCAGAGAAACCGATAGAATTGGAATGGTAATTTTTGCCGGCGAAAGTTTTACGCTGTGCCCTCTTACAACCGACCATGCAACTTTAATTAACATGATTAAAGATGTGAAAATGGGCGTACTGGAAGACGGAACTGCAATCGGTTCGGGATTGGGAACAGCCATTTCGAGGCTAAAGGAAAGCGATGCCAAAAGTAAGGTTATCATCCTACTTACCGACGGAAACAATAATCGTGGGGAGATTGCCCCGCTTACTGCTGCGGAAATTGCAAAAAGTTTCGGAATACGCGTATATACCATTGGTGTTGGATCGTACGGTACTGCTCCGTACCCGGTTCAAACGCCTTTTGGAATTCGCTATCAGGACATGAAGGTAGAAATTGATGAGAATTTGCTTACGCAAATAGCCCAAATGACCAATGGCGAATATTTTAGAGCAACTAATAATAAAGCGTTGGAAGAGGTTTATAATAAAATAGACAAGTTAGAACGCTCTAAGATTAAAGTTTCCGAATATAGTATGCACGAAGAACGATACAGGTGGTTTTTGCTGCCAGCATTTTTAATTCTGCTAGTAGAATTTATGTTGAGAAAACTGTTATTTAAAGGAATACAATAAAAAATGCTTTAATCTACAGTGAATTATGTTTAGATTTTCAAATCCCCAATATTTATACTGTTTGTTGCTGCTACCGATTATTGTACTTGTTTTTTGGTATTCGGTAAAAAAGCAAAAAAGGAATATTAAGCTATTTGGACATTTCGATACAGTTACCGGACTATTTTCCGGATTGTCCTTTTTGCGCGATAGACTCAAGTTTATATTTTTCGCCGTAGCGTTTATGCTTGTAATTTTGGCATTAGCAGGTCCTCAGTTAGGCGCTAAATATACGGAAGTAAAACGCAAGGGAATGGAAATAATTATTGCATTGGACGTTTCCAATAGCATGTTGGCTCAAGATATTCAACCTAGCAGGTTGGAAAGGGCAAAACAATCCATTTCGAAACTTGTTGACAAATTAAAAAACGATAGGATAGGTCTTATTGTTTTTGCAGGCGATGCTTACGTTCAGTTGCCGGTAACCAACGATTATACCTCCGCTAAGATGTTTTTAAGTTCGATTAATGCTGGCATGGTACCCAAACAGGGAACGGCAATTGGGAAAGCAATAGAACTGGCATGTAGTTCATTTAGCCCACAAACAAGCACAAGCAAGGCTATTGTACTTATATCCGACGGTGAAAATCATGAAGATGACCCTTTTGAAGCGGCAAAAGTTGCAGCCGAAAAGGGCATTGTTATTCACACCATAGGAATAGGATCGCCCGAAGGAGCGCCCATTATGCTCGAAGGCCAACAGGAATACCTTAAAGATGAAAAGGGAAATGTTGTAGTATCGAAACTTGACGAGGAAACTCTATCGAAAATTGCTGCTGCAACTAACGGTCGATACATCCGGGCTACCAACTCTCAATTGGGACTTTTACCATTGTTCGATAGTATCAGCAAAATGCAAAAAACAGAAATGAAGGATAAGGTTTACTCGGAGTATAACGAGCAATTTTATTGGTTACTGGGTATCGCTCTATTTTTTCTATTGTTGGAATTTGTTGTGCTGGAGAGAAAAAATCCGCTATTGTCAAAGTTTAACTTGTTCGAAGTTAAGCATGGAGGAAATGAATTATGATTAAAAGTAAAAGCATACTGATTTTTGGCGTTTTCGTAATCTTGTTATTATCAAGTCTTAGCATAATGGCGCAAACCGAACGTAAGTGTATTCGGCGGGGAAACCGCGCTTTTGGCAAACAGGATTATGTAGAATCGGAAGTGCAATATCGTAAGGCGTTAGAAAGTAATGCACATTCCTATAAAGGGAAATTTAACCTATCTACAGCCCAGTATAAACAAAATAAGTATGATGACGCAATTTCTACCATGGATGATATTAATACGTCGGGGCTTTCGAATCAACAAAAATCTATAATCAGTTATAATAAGGGAAACTCGCTTTTTGAATCGAAAAAGTTTTCTGAAAGTGTAAAAGCCTACAAGGAAGCTCTAAAGGAAAATCCAAACGATAATGCTGCCAGATATAATCTTTCCGAAGCGATAAGGATGATGCAACAACAGCAGCAGCAAAATAAAAATAATCAGCAGAACAAGGACAATAAGGATAACAAAGACAACAAAAATAAAAACGACCAGAACAAGAACAACAATAACAATAAAGATAAGAATAAGCAGAATCAAGATCAAAACAAAGATCAAAACAACAATAATAAGGATAAGAATAATCAACAGAACCAAGAGCAAAATCAACCTAAATTATCTAAGGATGATGCAGAAAGAATTTTGCAAGCATTGCAGAATAACGAGAAGGACATTCAGGATAAGATGAAAAAAGAAAAAGCAAAGCAGGCAAAGGTTAGGGTTGTCAAAAATTGGTAAAGCCTGCGTCGATTAACAATTTGGTTATATGTGAAACTATGAGATATAATGAAAAATTTAGTTAACATGAAAACATTTGGGGGTATAGTATCATTTTTGCTATTGCCGGTTTTACTTTTTGCTCAAAGTATTACTTTTGATGTAAACGCGCCAAATATTGTAGAAGTAGGCGAACAATTTCAGTTAAGTTATACTGCTTCTGCACGTCCCAGTCAATTTACACCGCCAACTATTTCCGATTTTGAAGTTTTAGCAGGGCCTAGCACCTCGTTTAGTTCTAGTTTCCAAAATATAAATGGAAAAGTAACTCAAACGCAAACATATTCATATACCTATGTTTTGGAAGCTACAAAAGAAGGCAAGTTTACCATTCCTCCAGCCGAAGCAGTATTCAATAAGGAAACAGTAACATCGAAACCCATAACAATCGAAGTTGTTAAATCGTCGAATAATAATACCAACCAAAATATAAATAGAAGGGTTAGCAATAATCAACAACCAAGTAGCAGAAATTTACCCGACGATGCAATATATGCTATCGTTGAAGTTGATAAAAACACTGCATACGTTGGGGAGCCAATAACTGCAATAATTAAAATTTATACAAGCGTAAATATTGTCGATTTCGATAATCCAAAGTTTCCTTCGTTTAACGGTTTTTGGAGCCAGGAGTTAGAAACGTCTTCAAACGTAAATTTTCAAAGGGTAAACGTTAACGGGAAACTTTATAATATGGGGATTATCCGAAAATACATTCTATATCCCCAAAAAGTCGATGAACTAACAATAGATCCTTTTGAGTTAGGCGTTATTTATCAAGCTCCGTCCAATGCTCCGCGCTCAATTTTCGATGAGTTTTTTGGAGGGTCGGCAACATTCCGTAAACAGGTTTCCAGCAAACCTGTTAAAATTAAAGTTAAGAAACTTCCTCCCAATGCTCCGGAATCGTTTTACGGCGCTGTTGGAAAGTATAGCATAAAGGCTAATATTGATAAAAACAAACTCAAGACGAATGAAGCCCTAACCCTAAGTTTAAAGGTAGTAGGCAATGGAAATGTAAAGCTTATCAGTACGCCTAATATAAGTTATCCTTCGTCGTTCGAAGCATTCGATCCTAAAATCAAGGAAAATATTGGGAAACACGATAATAACGGAAACGATTCTAAAACTTTTGATTACGTGTTAATTCCCAGAACTCCGGGTAAATATAGAATAGACCCTGTGGAGTTTACTTATTTCGATTTAAGGGATAAACAATACAAAACGTTAAAGTCTGATGCTTTTAACATAGAAGTATCAGCCGATACTACATCTGACCAACACGTAGTAACCGGGTCGTATAATAAGGAGGATATAAAGTTTATTGGAAAAGACATTCGTTACATTAAGTCGAAACCCGGTTTCCTTAAACCTATCGGAAGATTTATTGTTTCATCGGGAGTTTATCAGCTCATATATATAATTTTCATAATTCTATTCGCTCTGTTTTTTGTTATTTATCACAAGCATATTCAACGCATAAGCGATGTTAAGTTTGTGAAAATGAAAAAGGCCAACAAGGTCGCTCGCAAACGACTTCAAACGGCTAAATTACTTTTAGGGCAAAATAATGCCGCTGCTTTTTACGATGAAATTAGTAAAACGCTTTGGGGATACGCTTCCGACAAGCTGAATATTCCGGTAGCAAACCTTAATTCCGATAACATTCGTGAGAGTTTATTAAAGTATGATTCGCAACAAGAAGATACTGAGGAGTTTTTAAGAATTATAGATGAATGCGAATTTGCACGTTTTGCACCGGGTGCCGACTATTCGCAAATGAATTCGCTGTATCAGGACACATACTCCTTGCTAACGAAGCTTGAAAATATTTTGGGAAGAGTTCGGTAAATGCTATAAAAATAATAGTCATGCTAAAGAATAGTTTAATTGTAATATTTACGCTTTTATCGCAATTTACCTTTGCACAAAGTTCAAGGGAACTTTTTAATGAGGCCAACGATTTATACGCTAAAAAGAATTACGAAGAAGCAGCAAAAAAATATGAAGCAATAGTTGCCAACGGATTCGAAAGTTCTGCCCTATACTATAACTTGGGAAACGCTTATTTTAAAACAAAAAATATTCCGTCGGCTATTTTGTACTACGAAAAAGCAGCCTTATTAGACCCTTCGAACGACGATATCGTTTTTAATTTGGAGTTGGCTCGAACATATACCATAGACAAAATTGAACCTATTCCTCAATTTTTTTTAGTATCGATGGTGAAATGGTTTCGTGGATTATTTTCGGCCAATACATGGGCTATTATTGCTATAGTTGCCTTTTTAATTGCCTTAGTATGCTTTGGGCTATTTTGGTTTGCTACAGGTATTCATATACGCAGGACTTCATTTTATTTTGCTATTATTTTGTTCGTAGCCTTTGGTTTTTCAATTTATTTCAGCGTATCGGCAAAAAATCAAATTGTAAACCATCGTTACGCCATAGTTTTTTCTCCAGTAATCTCCGTTAAAAGTTCGCCCGACGATTCGGGAAGCGATTTATTTATCCTTCACGAGGGAACTAAAGTTGAAGTGTTGCGTTCGGTAGGCGAGTGGTCCGAAGTTCAAATTGCCGATGGCAATAAAGGTTGGCTACACAATCAATCGTTTAAAAAGATATAGTAAAAACTTTACTGGTAGGCGCGGACGTTCACGTCCGTGTTCTATGTTTCTTGTCATTTCGAGTGTAGGCGAGAAATCTTTTTGTCGGTGCAGCATTTAGCGTTAAGTTGAATTTTAAATCAGTTTTTCTTGATCTCATGCTAAGCGTAGTTTTCTGACTACGCTTACTTAAA
>ERZ795053.2239-NODE-2239-length-23652-cov-12.267237_pt1 | contig 23652 bp, 22 predicted proteins | sample MGYA00375137_ERZ795053 | MGnify/ENA primary metagenome ERZ795053 (study PRJEB30182, sample SAMN05720284) | activated sludge metagenome | isolation source: Anaerobic digester | place: Hong Kong | collected 2014-12-17 ...
TGGGCAACCCATGGAGAGCCTAACGATGTAAATGCACATCCGCATGAATCTATGAATGGGAAATTTATTCTTATTCATAATGGGATAATAGAGAATTACAGTAATTTACGTTGTAAACTCGAAAAAAGAGGATATACGTTTAAATCGGAGACCGATACAGAGGTTTTGGTTAATCTTATAGAGTATATTTATTTAAAAGGAAACGTAACTCCCGAAATTGCTGTAAGATTAGCCTTGACAAAAGTTGTAGGAGCTTATGGCATTGTTGTTGTGAACAGAGATGAGCCAGACACTTTAATTGCAGCAAGAAAAGGCAGCCCTCTTGTAATTGGCGTTGGCGAAGGCGAATACTTTGTTGCTTCGGATGCTACTCCAATTGTAGAATATACCAACAGCGTTATTTTTTTAAACGATAACGATGTGGCTATTCTTAAAAAGAATCAAATGGTTTTAAAAACCATTTATAACGAAGCGCTGGAACCAAACGTTCAGGTACTAGATTTAGATATTGAGGCTATTGAAAAGGGTGGGTTCGAGCATTTTATGCTGAAGGAAATTTACGAGCAACCTAGAAGTATTCACGATACTTTTCGCGGTCGTATAGCTTTGGATCCGGCTGAAATTCATCTTGGAGGATTGTATAAGGTTCTTCCAAATCTTATAGATGCTAAAAGAATTATCCTTATTGGATGTGGAACTTCGTGGCACGCTGCACAAGTTGGAGAGTATTTATTAGAAGAGATTGCAAGAATTCCTGTTGAGGTTGAGTATGCTTCGGAGTTTAGGTATAGAAATCCCATTATTAATCCGGACGATATTGTAATAGCAATTAGTCAAAGTGGAGAAACCGCTGATACCTTAGCTGCTATTCGAATGGCAAAAGAAGCGGGAGCAATGGTTTTAGGAATTTGCAATGTTGTTGGTTCGAGCATTCCTCGCGAAACGCATGCTGGAGTTTATACACATGCTGGGCCGGAGATAGGAGTGGCCTCAACCAAAGCATTTACAGCCCAGGTTACGGTACTTGTAATGATGGCGCTTCTTTTAGGTCGTAAACGAGGAACATTAACTCAAGACCAATACAAAGAGTTGATAGAAGAACTTTATAAAGTTCCTCAGAAAATCGAAAGGATTCTTGAGAATGATACTACTATTCAAAATATTGCAAAAAGATTTAAGGACGCGACAAATTTTCTTTACCTAGGAAGAGGATTCTATTTTCCCGTAGCGCTTGAGGGAGCGCTTAAGTTAAAAGAAATATCATACATTCATGCAGAGGGTTATCCTGCTGCAGAAATGAAACATGGGCCTATTGCTCTTATTGACGATACAATGCCGGTGGTCGTTATTGCACCACATGATAATACCTATGAAAAGATTGTAAGTAATATTCAGGAAGTTAAAGCTAGGAAGGGTGTTGTTATTGCCATAGTAACAGAAGGCGACGTTACCATTAAAAAAATGGCCGATTATGTAATTGAGGTTCCTCAGTCGAATGAAGCAGTAGGTGCACTTCTTACAGTGATACCGTTGCAATTGCTGGCTTACCATATTGCTCTTTTAAGGGGATGTAATGTAGATCAACCAAGAAATCTGGCAAAGTCTGTCACTGTTGAATAAAATATAAAGGGGCTTTTAAAGCCCCTTATTTTTATCTGTTTCCGTATTGTTGTTCGTAATATCGCTGATAATTTCCGCTTACAATTTCGTTAAGCCATATTTCATTGTTAAGATACCAATCAATGGTCTTTTCAAGACCCTTTTCAAAATTCAAGGAAGGTTTCCATCCCAAATCATGTTGCAACTTGCTTGAATCAATTGCGTAACGTAAATCATGACCAGCTCTATCCTTTACGAAGGTTATTAATTTTTCAGATTCTCCTTGGTTACGTTCAAGTTTCTTGTCCAATATTTTACATAGAAGCCTAATTAAATCGATGTTTTTCCATTCGTTATTACCTCCGATGTTGTATGTTTCACCGATTTTTGCATGGTGAAAAATAGTGTCAATGGCGGCTGCATGATCTTCAACATATAGCCAGTCGCGTATATTTTCACCCTTGCCGTAAATAGGAATCGTTTTTTTATTTTTGATATTATTAATAGCCAACGGAATTAATTTTTCTGGGAATTGATTTGGTCCGTAGTTGTTGGAGCAATTCGATATAACAATTGGCAAGCCGTATGTATGATAGTAGGCTCTAACTAAATGGTCGGAAGAAGCCTTGGATGCCGAATATGGACTGCGAGGATCGTAGGAAGTTTCCTCTGTAAATTGTCCGGAAGTTGAGTTTAAACTACCATACACTTCATCGGTGGATATATGGTAAAAGCGCTTACCTTCGAAATTTCCATTCCAATGTTTTTTTACCGCATTTAGCAGTATGGTTGTACCTACAATATTTGTTCTAATAAAGGCCATTGGATCGGTTATCGATCTGTCAACATGAGATTCTGCGGCTAAATGAATAACTCCATCTATTTTGTGTAAATCGAATAGTTTTTCAATTTCCTGCTCATTGGCAATGTCAGCCTTAACAAAGGTATAGTTGGGCTTATTTTCAATATCAGAAAGATTTTGAAGATTTCCGGCATAGGTCAACGCATCAACGTTTATTATTTGGTAATTGGGATACTTGTTTACTAACCGTCTAACCAAATGAGACCCTATAAAACCTGCACCTCCAGTAATAACTATTGTTTTTTCCATACGAATAATTTTTAAAAATTATTCAAATAAACTAAATAATGGTTATATTTGCAACCGCAAAAACGGTTCGTAGCTCAGTTGGCAGAGCACGTGACTCTTAATCTCGGGGTCGTGGGTTCGAATCCCACCGAACCGACAAAAAGCCGCCTTTTTAGGCGGCTTTTTTATTAAAGATTTATACGTTTTTTAACCTTTTCGAGAATCTAAAAAAGACTTTTTCCATCCACTTATCTGCCAGCAGCAAAAGAAGAACAGGAATAATGAATATAATGACGTTGGGATTCAATATAAATTTGAGAAGTTTTGAGATTTCTAGTAAAAGTTTCTCTGCTTTAGGTGTATAAAAGGCTACTATAGTTGTTGTGCTAACAAGTAGGGCGATAGCACTGATAAAAACAGGTAAAATTCCTGCAGCAAAGGTTAATTCAGAATTGTTTATGTTAACGGCAGGTACATTATTAACTTTTTGATAAACCAAATCGTCCAGTTCTTCAGGAGCCTCAATAATGCCGTCTGCTAAAATTTCTCGAATTTTAGAATCTCTTATTTCGTTATTATTGTTCATAACACATGGATTTAAATTAATGCTTTTGCCTCTGTTTTTAATAATAACGTTAACGCTTCGTGGAGTTTTACTCGCGAACGATGAAGTTTAACCTTTGTATTATCAACGCTTAGTTGCATAACCTCAGCCACTTCTTCTACATTTAAATCTTCCAAATAGTAGAGTTGTAAAATAGTGCTTTCTTCGGCTTTTAGTTTGTTTAATGCTAAAGATATAAATTTCTTTCTATCGGTTTGACAAAGATATTGAATGCTCTCCGAAACTTCGCTAAACGAAATGCTTTGGTAATACGTTTCGGGAATATCTTCGTAATTTTTTACTGTGCGGTTATGCTGTAGTGCTTGATTTACTGCAATTCGATATATCCAGGTTGAAAGTTTTGCATCTCCTTTAAAAGAGGGCAATGCCTTATATACTTTCACAAAAGTTTCCTGCGATATATCCAGTGCGTCATTTTTATTGCCAGTAAAGCGAAAGGCTATGGTGTAAACCATATCCTTGTACGATTTAAATATTTGATCGAACGAATATTGTTCCATAACTTTTCGCTTCTTCGCCAAACCGTTAATCGTTTTGTTTTACCCCAATTGTAAAATAGTAGGTTAAAAGTCCGCAGCCGCCAAAAAGTAAAATGCTCGAAATCATTACGGCGGGTTCTGAAAGCGACGAATAATGATTGATTAATGCTCCTACAATAATTCCTAGGGCTATTCCAACAAGAAGCATTCCCCATTTGGCCGAAGCATGAGGATTGTTTTTATGCCTAAGTTTATAGGACGAAAGATCTATCCCTTTTTGAATGGCAGCAATTCGTTCTCTATTTTGTGCCCAGATGGCATAAATAATTGCAAATCCCGAAACCAAGATGGCTATTATAGGGATAAGTAAAGCTAATACGGGTGCATTCATGATTTCTATTTTTTAGTTATTTGTCTATTTGATGCAACAAGTTGGTTACAGGTTACAGGAAAACAAATATTTTTATTGAAAAACATGTCTATTGATGTAGTAGCAAGGGAAACAACTAAATATACAAACTTTAATGCAGAGTAATAATTAGGCTTTTGTTAAACGTGTGGAATTACGAATACTTATTATAAGTCGAGCGATCAAATAAAGAATTATTAGTGTCAGAACAACGGTAGCCCCTGTTGGAACGTTAAACCAGTACGAAAAAATAATTCCGACAATAAGTGATATCATACTAACCAAAAACGAAAACGAAATTATTTTGGTAAACTTATTGGTAAACAAATTCGCAACATTGGCAGGAATTGTTAGAAGTGAGATTAACAATATTATTCCAACGGCTCTAATACTAAATACAATAACTAAAGCAATGATTATTTTCAAGATAATATTGATAAAGACTACGGGCAGGTGTTGCGTTTTAGCATAGTTTGGATCGAATGCATAAAAAAGGATAGCATGGTAAAATACTGCGTAAAAGATTAAGGTGATGATAGACAGTGCAACTAAAAGCCATACGTCGGTGCTGGAAATGGTTAAAATATCGCCAAAGAGGTACGACATTAAGTTTGGAGCATAGCCGGGAGTTAAAAACACGAAGAAGATTCCAATGGCCATGCCAAACGACCATAGCATACCAATTGCAGAATCTTCGCGTAACTTTTTGTTTTGAGTTAGCACTTCTAATCCCAGAGCAGTTAAAACGGCAAATACGGCGGCGCCTGCTATTGGATTTAGTCCTAAATACCATGCAATGCCTACACCTCCGAACGAGGCATGGGTAATTCCACCGCTAAGAAAAACTAACCGTCGGGCTACAATATAGGAACCCACTAAGCCAATTAGGATGGAGAGAAGAACCGATGCAACAAAAGCATTTTGAACAAATTGGTATTCAAAAAATTTTATCATTGCCAAAAGCATAGTATTCGAATTTGTGGATTATTGGTTAATGTTTATGGTTGTGTTCTAATAAAACGGTATGGGGTATAGGGCCGTGGGCTATTACCTGAATAGGACAATTGTACGAGGCCAGTTGTTCCGATGTAATTTGATTGGATTCGTGGTAAAATAAGGTTTTGTTAATACAGGCAATGGTTTTTACATAAGAGGTAATGGTTCCTAAATCGTGCGAAACAATAACTATCGCCATTTTTTGATTTAACTTATTGAGCAATTCGTATAGTTCTCCTTCAAATTTGTTATCCACGTATGTGTTGGGTTCATCCAATATGAGCAGTTGAGGTTGAGAAATTAGGGCACGGCAAAGCAATGTACGTTGTAATTGTCCTCCCGATAATTCACCTATATTTTTTTTACCAAGATTTTCGATACCGGCTATTTTCAAGTATTCTAGTGCCAGTTGTTTTTCGTTTTTTCCATAGCGACCAAATAAACCTTGTTTGCCTATAAGTCCGGAAAGCACAACCTCCGTTACCGATATAGGAAATTTTTTATCTATTTGACTTGCCTGAGGTAAGTAACCAATCGACATGTCATTTTTAAATGAAATACTTCCGCTAAAGGGTTTGATTTCGCCGGTTAAAAGTCTAAGAAAAGTTGTTTTTCCTCCACCATTAGGACCAATAATTCCAATGAAGTTGTTGGCATAAATGTCTAGGCTAACATTGGTTAAAACAACTTTATTATCGTATCCAGCAGTAACGTTTTTTACGCTAACTAATTTAATTTCGTTCATAAGTTTTTCCTGTAATTGCCATTGCTATGCTTATCATGCTATCTTCCCAATTTTCGCTTAAGGGATCAACAATAATAACGGGCAAATTTAGTTCTTTAGCAGTAGTTGTGGCTTTTCTTGTATCGAATTGGCCTTGCGAAAGAACGGCCTTAACATTTGTTGCCTCGGAAATTGTTTGGGTAATTCCTTTTACCGAAGGACTTTTTCCTTCCTGTTCTATGCTTAGCTGTTTTAGATTATACTCTCTGGCAAAGTAGCTTAGCGCCGGATGGTAAATTAAAAATGAGTTGCAATTTCCTGCGTTAAGAATGGAATCTATAGTACTTTTTATACCATCGGCTTTCACCAAAAACTTTTGTAGGTTATTCTTGAAAAGTAGAGCATTGTCGGGGTTAATTCTACATAATTCGTTGGTAATGTTTTGTGCAATAATTTTGGCCCCGTTAACCGACATCCAAATGTGAGGATCGACACCATGATGGTGATGATGATCTTCTTCAACAGATTTTGCCGTTATTAAATCTACATCCTTCGAAAGGTTTACGTACAATTTTTTTTTGTTGGTTAACTTTGGTTCCAAGCCTTTTTCAAAATCAAGGAGACCAATGGCAAAGTATAATTTTGCTTTATCCAGAGTGATCATTTGTGCAGGAGTCGGCTCAAACATTTCGGGGCTAGAACCTGGGGGAACAAGTACGTTTATTTGGTACAGCGTATCTGCAATTTGTTGTACAAAGTATTTTAGCGGAAGAATACTTACAACTATCGATGGCTTTTCTTCGACAATTTTCGGATTGGTGCAACTTGTTGTAAAGAGTGTCGCTACAGAAATGAACAGAATATAAATAAACTTTCGGATCATATATTTAAAATTTTCGATAAAGTTACTTTAATGCAATTAGTAATAACCAATGAATATTGCTTTTTGTTTATAAGCAAGCGAAGTTTTTGCTTTAAAAAGTAAATATTATATTAACGGTTATTGAAATAGTTTGTTTTCAACAAATTTTGCTTAACCTTGTGTTGTTCTCTAAACTTTTGTTAATTTGTACTATACAAAAAAGCAACGTCAATGTCTTTAAAAGTTAGAATATTAATATTAGCGCAAGTTCTTCTTATGTTTTTTCCCGGAATATTGTTTGCTCAACATTCGGAGAGTGATAGTCTTACGAACTTGCTAAAAAATTCCAAAGGGGAAGAAAAGTATAAGTTGTTAATTAAACTTTCCGAGTCAGATTCTTACACGGAAGAAGGAATTAAGTATGCGGAGGAAGCCGTTGATGTTGCCAAAAAGTTAGACTATAAATTTTTAGTTGATGCTTACGAAAATCTCGCAATTACTTATTTCGACAATAATAGAAGCGATGAAGCGTTGACTTACTTCTGGAAAATGTACGAAGTTAGCAATAACAATCAATTTACTCCCGGATTATTAAAAGCATATAAAGGTCTTTTACCAACATACTTCTATCTCGATTCTTTCGAGAAATCCGAACAATATGCGCGTCAACTTCTTAATCTTTCCTTAAAGGAGGATAGTTTAGGATATCAGGCTTATGCCCATTTTTGGTTGGGAAGAGATATTCACGCATTAGGGAATACCGATTCTGCATTAGTTTTTATTAATAACGCGTTAGAAATTTATAAAAAGACTGGAGACCAGAAAGAAATTGCGAAGATATACAATAGTTTGGGTGATATTTATTACGATGATGCCAAGTATAATAAGGCTGTAGAATATTATAAAAAGGAAATCGAAGTAAAAGAGGCAATGCACGACGAGCCTCAGTATTTGGCTATTGCGTATTTAAATCTTGGAAGCACTTTTATTGCGTTAAGCGAATTCCAGCAAGCATTAGAGCAGTATCAAAAGGCTCTTAGAACTTTTGAAAGTATTGGTGTTGAAGAGGGTATTGCTGCAGCAAACTTTGGAATAGGACAGATTTATGAAAATTTATCGCAGAGCGCCCTTGCAACTAAGGAGAATGAGACCAATTATTTAAAAGCTGTCGAAAATTATAAATCGGCTCTTCATCTGTACAGGAAAATGGGATTTGTCGAAAAGGAAGGGCAGACTCTTTTGGCTTTGGGAACGGTTTATTCTCGGTTGGTTACAAACAAGTATGCCGAACAATTTGGAGAGGAATGGGAAGATTCGCTTTACCGGGTAAAGCAAGCGGATATTTTACAATCGTTCGACAGTTCTTTGTACTACTATAACCGAGCTTTGGATATTTTCACTGAGCAAAAGGTAGAAAGGGAAATAGCAAAGGTTAATACGAATGTTGGCAGCATTTACAGTTGGGCGCGTGAGTGGGGGAAAGCCTATTCGTTTATTTCGAAAGCGGTTAGTTTGTGCCGTAAAAATAATCTTCAGTATGAACTCTCGGCAGCGCTATATGCTCTAGGTGAAAGCGATTTTAGACAAAGCGAGTTAAAAAATGCGGAGAAAACATTTCTTGAGTGTGCTCAGTTAAGTAAATCGCTCGATTTAAAGGAAACGCTAAGATATTGTTACGACAGGTTGTCTCGGTTATACGATCAGCAAGGCCAATCGGTATTGGCGTTATCATATTTGAAAAAATCGGTGAGAATTAAGGATGAAATTTTTACGGAGAAAAGTCAAAAGGTGATAGCCGAACTTCAAACAAAATACGAAACGGAGAAAAAGGAGCAGGAATTAAAGTTAATGAAGAATCAGGATGAGTTACAAAAGTCGATAATTCAACGGCAAAAACTCATGATAATTGGCGCAATAATAGGCTCCTTGCTCATACTTATTGTAGCCTTGTTGATGTTTAAAATGTTTAGGGATAAACAAAGGGCTAACGTTGTTTTAGAGGAAAAGAACGCTTTAATTACAAGTCAGAAACAGGAAATTACCGATAGCATTAAATATGCAAGTCGTATTCAAACGGCAGTATTACCATCAAGTAACTTGATTGCCGACGCTATTCCCGAACATTTTGTCCTGTTTTTACCTCGCGATATAGTTAGCGGCGATTTTTACTGGATGACCTGCAAAAACGATAAAATTGTTTTAGTTGCTGCCGATTGTACCGGACATGGCGTTCCTGGCGCATTTATGAGCATGTTGGGAGTTTCGTTCCTATACGAAATTGTAAACAAGGAAAGCATTTTACAGCCAAGCGAAATTCTGAACCGCTTGCGTAATCATATAAAAACAACGCTATCGCAAACGGGCAAAATTGAAGAACAAAAAGACGGAATGGATATTTCGCTTTGCGTAATCGATAAGCAGAACAAGCAGTTAGAGTGGGCAGGTGCATTTAACCCGTTATATCAAATTCGAAAGGGAGAGTTAATCGAATATAAGGCAGATAAAATGCCTGTTGCCGTTCATATTAACGACTATAAATCGTTTACAAATCACGAAGTCGAAATTCAACCGGGGGATACGTTTTATATGTTTTCCGATGGATTTTCCGATCAGTTTGGAGGAGCCGACGGACGTAAGTTTATGAGCAAGAAGTTTAAGGAAAAACTTTTGTCTATTTGGGACAAACCAATGGAAGAGCAACGATCACTACTTCTTACTGCACATCTTGATTGGAGAGGCGATCACGATCAGGTTGACGATGTGCTTGTAATTGGTTTCAGAATGTAAATTGGTATGTCTTTTCATCTAAACTGCGATATAACTTTAGGAGGCTAAAGGCATCGTTTTCTTTAGGAATTTCTAAATTCATTTTAGTTAGAAGTTTTTCCGCTTCCTGAATTACAGGTTGCCTTTTATAGGTGTTCTCGTTCGAAAAGTTCATGTATTTAAGCAGGGCAAAAGCATCAAACCATAGAAAGAACCGTTTTCTATATGCTTTTAAAGAAGCCGAATTTTTCTTGACACTCAAAATAGCGTTTGTTGCATTATTCTGAAGCAAGAATGTTTTTATTGTTTGGGGTAATTGCGAAATTAGAGTGTTAATGTCGTTGACTGTTGTGGTATTATAAAAAGGTTCAATTAAGGAAAAGAAGGTTTTTAACTCTAAAAAAGACTCTAGTTGGTAAGTTGTAAATGGTTCGTTATTATCAAGATGTTTGCTCATAGCCCTACCGGTTCCAAAGGGAACTCTATCCGATGGTCTAGGCGATGGAATAATGCAAGTTGAGTTTAGTTCTAAGAAATTTCCATGGGGTATAATCTTTTGCAAAAAGTAAAAATCTTCTCCGGCCTGATGACGGTTCATTCCGCCAAATTTAACGTAGGCGCTGGCGCTGCAGGCCATCGATGAACCAACGGTGTGGTAGGCAAACGGGAAGCCAATGTATCGGGATGCCTGATTATAATACCTGAGGTGCAATTCGTATTCGGCAATTCCTTTGTAAATAGTTGGATTGTAATTGCTACCGGATAATGGATGAGCATACCGTATGGAGCAGGCGTTGGTTTTCGGATTTTTCTCCCACAACTTTTCTAGTTCTGTTAGATAGTTTGTATCGCATGTAGAATCCGCATCAAAGCAAGCAATAATACCTAGCGGACTATTTATTTTTAGTAAGCGGAATGCCGCTTCGTCCATGCCTATTTGACGGGCGAGCCCAACTCCGGCATGTTTTTTTGGGAAGTCGAATGCTTTTACTGCAAAGTATTCAATTTTCTCATTGCGGTTGTTACGGTTAAAGTTTTCGACCAGTTGAAGCGTTTCTTGTGATATTTCAACTATGCCTTCTGGAGAATCTTGGGGATGATTAACAACTACTAATACTTCTACATTGCATTTTGGAAGGATACATTTTGATAGAGCGCTTAGGGCAATATTAAGGTTTTCTTCTTTGTAGGAAGGTATAACCACGCAAATACCTAAGTCCTTCGAAGGGAGTTCTTTCAGTTTGGGTTTATAGTTTTTCTTTTCAAAATAAGCAGTGTTCATGGGGTAAAAATAAGAAACCCTTTCGAAATGGCTGACCACTTGAAAGGGTTTCGGTTGGTTTAGGTTTAGTTTAGGTATTATTTTGAATTTCTTGTTGTAGCGTACTTTTCGTTTAACCCTTTAATAACTTCTTTGGTAATATCGATGGACGGATGTCCGTACAAAACTTGTCCGCCAAACGAGTAACTAAGCACAACGCTGTAACCTTTGGCTACGTTATATTCTTTAATGTATTCGGTTATGCTGTTATGAATTTTACGCAACTTTACTTGTTCTTCTTCGGACAGTTGCATACGCATATTATCGCGTAAGTTGTAAAGTTCTTGTTCTTTCTGTGCCAAAGCATTTTGTAATTGCTGTGCTTCGGAACGAGTTATCAATCCTTTTTGAACTTTATTTTGGAAATCGTTAGCTTCTTTTTCGAACGATTTAGATTTTGCATTGAGTTCTTCTTCAAGTTTCTTACTGCTTTGTTCCAATTCTGCTTTCATGTCGTAATACATATCATAGGAATTCAGAATGGTATCCATATCAACCCATGCAATAGGTGATTTAATAGTGGAGTCGGGAAGAGCGATTGTTCCGTTGGAAACCACATTTTTTCTAGATGTGAAAAAAAGAACAAAAAGCGCAATAACCGCAAGTGTTAAGACTATATTAAAAATTAAATTTACTTTTTTCATTTTAATGTTATTAAGAGTGGTTAATAGAGTAGTAGTTAAAATGGTACTTCTGCAAAATTATATGAAAATAGTACACAGCAAAACATTTTGTAAAAAAATTGAGCAATGGAGTTATACTAGCAATCCTTCATCTCTAAAAAGAAGAAGGATTGACGAGAATGGGGCAATAACATATTTTTCGTTATTAAATTCCACTTCTATCGAATTTTCGTGCAGGTAAACAGCTAAGTCGCCAATTTGGGCTTGTAGAGGAAAGTATTTTGCATTTTCTCTGCTTTTCTTCCAGGGCTCGTCGGCATCACCTATGGTAGGAATTGGATAGCCGGGACCAACCTTTACAACATACCCGCTATGGGCTTTTTGCTTTTCCTGTACGCCGGGAGGCAAAAGTAATCCAGCCTTTGTTCTTTCATCAGGATTTTTAGGCTTAATCAAAACCCTATCGCCTACCACAATGAGGCTATCGAAATCTTTTGGGTCGAAGGACAATGACATTTGTAAAACAATTATGATTATTAAGTAGAACAGAAATAAACAAATACAAAAATAAAAAATCAACGTATATTTTATATTTGTACAAGTTGAAATTCGAATAATTTAAGCCGTTGTTTGTTGGTTGATGGTTGTATTTTATCGATAAATAGAATTTTTGTTGTAGCACAAGTTGAATTTAAAGTTGGATTGCCATAACTTATGAACAGAAATTTTGCCATGGACGATATTGAAGTATATGCTTCGGAATATGCAAATGTAACGTACAATAGTAAAAGCAAATCTATTATTGTAAAGTGGCATGGTAATGTTAGTTCTAAAGAGTATATAAGGGCTATTGAAACTGCACTTGACTATCAGAAAAAGTATGAAGTGCCAATACACAATTACATTTCCGATATTCGAGGACAGGGAATTGTGAGTCCCGAAAGTCGTAAGTGGTTTGAAAAAAATGCAATACCAAGGGCGGTATCGCAGGGTTTACTTAGAGCGGGAGTTGTTCTTGAAGGAAATTTTTTTAAGAAGTATTACCTGAATATGATACTTCAAGTGTCGAAGGCATACAAGTTGCCCTTAAAATTTTTTAATTCGTTTGAGGAAGCGATTGATTGGGCAAGTTCTTTTGAGGATTAGTATTAGTAAGAATTTCGTTTATCAGGTTTGCAATATTACTTAAGGTTATGTTTCGTTTAGGATGAGATCGTGTAACAAGCAACTCATCCTTTTCTTTTTTAATTACAAAGGTTAGTCCGTAAGAAGCGGGAGGTAAGGCCCCTAAACTGGCAAAGCGTAAATCATGAATACAGAAAATTTCATTAGGCTGTTTGCCAACGGAGTAAAATCCTTTTGTAAAGTCCATTAGTTTATCAACATCGTTGTTTGGAATAATCTTCGATAGAAGTTGCCTGTTTTTACGTATATAGTTGATGTGTGAGTTAGCGCCTGAAACTACATTGTGCTTCCAAATGGCATACTCGTTGTTATTTTCAACAAGAACCAACCAAATAATATTGTTTAAAGGTAGAGGAGTTGTGTAAATTCGCGTATAAGCAACTTTTTGCTCGTTAAGTTCTTGTTTAACAGTTTGATTTAGATTTTCCTTTATAAATATGGACAGGATAAAGTAAAGAGATACGAGAATCACGGAGGTGATAGAAATGTTCCTCTTACGTTTCCAATTTTTCATCCAAAAGAGTAAAATAACCGTTGGGATAAGTATTAGCAAGATAACGGCATCTATTATTGCAACGGAATCGTACGATATTCTTGTAGCGTTAAAAGGTTCGAAAAGAGCGGTTCCGTAAGTGTTGAAAATATCAACTATTAAATGCGAGAACCAAGGTAATCCTACTACTGCAAGCCATGTGAAGTAGCTTACTTTTTTTGAGCGAAACAGGTATTTTAAGCAGCCTGCGATAAGTGGAGCCAGTATTACCAGTAGTAAGAAAGAGTGGCTGAATCCCCGGTGAACAAACATGGCATCGGCAGGTTTGAAAAAAGGAGTTACAAGCATATCGAAATCGGGAATGTTTCCTGCTATTGCTCCAATCAACAAAGCAGTTTTTCCTAATTTTTCATTGGATACTGTTTGCGCAACGGTTGCGCCCAAAACAACGTGAGTTAGCGAATCCATACAATTTTACTACCTTTGCAGCCTAACATTTACAAATATAATTGGTTCAAAATTAACACATTTTACTGTGAACAAACGTAAGTATCCGATTATCGAAGGAGTTAAAATTGAAGGAATTGCCGCCGAGGGTAACGCAATCGCCCGAGTTAATAACAAGGTTTTGTTTGTGCCTTACGTAATTCCGGGAGATGTGGTTGATGTGCAGGTAGTAAGTAGCCGGAAAAGTTACATGGAAGGTTATGTGGTTAAGTTGATTAAAAAATCGGATTTACGGGTAGAGCCTTTTTGTTCACATTTTGGAACTTGCGGTGGATGCAAATGGCAAAGTTTGCCGTATAGCGAACAGTTAAAGTTTAAGCAAAGCCAAGTATCCGACCAATTGACGAGAATAGGGAAAATAGATTTACCTGAAATTTCACCGATTATTGGGTCAAAAAATACTACACACTATAGAAACAAGTTGGAGTTTACTTTTTCGGATAGCCGTTGGTTAACAAAGGAAGAAATAGAATCTGGGGAAGATTTTGGAAATCAGCCGGCATTGGGTTACCATATTCCCAAACGTTTCGACAGGGTTTTCGATGTAAACACGTGCTACCTGCAACCGGAACCATCAAATGCTATTCGGTTAGGGGTTAAGAAATTTGCCCTTGAAAAGGGAATACCGTTTTTAAACCTTCGTAGTAAGGAAGGAATATTGCGAAACTTAATTGTACGTACATCTTCCGCTGGTGATGTAATGGTTATTTTATCCGTAAAACAGTTTATTCCACAGGTAAAAGAGTTGCTGGATTTCATTGCTGAAACTTTTCCACAGGTAACTTCACTTTTTTATGTAGAAAATACGAAGGTTAACGACACCATAAACGATTTGAATTTGGTGCTTTACAAGGGAAACGATCACATTGTGGAGCAGATGGAAGATATTAAGTTTAAGGTTGGACCAAAATCGTTTTACCAAACCAATTCCAAGCAAGCGCTCGAACTTTATAGGGTTGCCCGCGAGTTTGCCAGTTTAACCGGAAACGAGTTGGTTTACGATTTATATACAGGCACTGGGACAATTGCCAACTTTATTGCCGCACAGGCAAAACATGTAGTTGGTGTTGAATATGTTCCGGAGGCAATTGACGATGCTTGGGAAAATTCCCGAATCAACAATATAAAAAACACCAGTTTCTATGCGGGCGATATAAAGGATTTACTTACGGATGACTTTATTGGGCAGAATGGAAGACCGGATGTTGTTATTCTCGATCCTCCTCGTGCAGGGGTTCACCCCGATGTGGTTAAGATGTTGATGCAGGTTGCACCTCGCAGAATTGTATATGTTAGCTGTAATCCGGCAACACAAGCTCGGGATATTGCTTTAATGGGCGAAGGTTACAGGGTTGCTCGGATACAGCCGGTGGATATGTTTCCACAAACGCATCATGTTGAGAACGTTGTATTGCTGGAAAGAATCTAGCCTAGTAGGGTGTTAGATATTGAAATGAGAATTCAACTGAACTAGCATTTTTATTTTTCCGAGAAATCGGTATTAAGAATTTTCCGGGTGATTATTTGAACGGGGAAACGTGCGGCCAAATACCCGATAATAAGTACGGCAACCAGTATTAATCCGATGTCTCCAAGTTGAATATCAACAGGGTAGGCATCAATTATAAAACTTCCCCGGCCTTCCAGTTTTATCAATTTAAAGGTTATTTGAGCCCAACAAACAATTAATCCCAGAATAGTTCCAATTATAGAACCGCCGAAAGAAATAAGCAGTCCTTCGGCAAGGAATATTTTCCGAATAAGGCTATTGTCTGCACCCATGCTTCTTAAGGTTTCCACATCTTTACGCTTGTCAATTATCAGCATGGAAAGCGAACCGATTATATTGAACGATGCGACTATCAGGATGAGAATAAGAATTAGCGCGATGGCAAATTTCTCGGTTTTCATCGTTCGGTACAACGACTCGTTTTGTTGGTAATGGCTAAGAACCTTATAGTTTGGACCTAACTGTTGTTGTAGGTTTTCTTTTAGTTTATCGGCATTGGTGTTCTTGGCAAGTTTCAGTTCTATGGAAGTTACGGTTGTTGAGTCGTACTGTAAAAGTGTTCTAACAAACTCAATAGGGGCAAACATGTACTGCATATCGAAATCTTGCTCAATGGCAAAAATTCCCGAAGGCATAATGGCTTTTTTGTTAAAAGCGTGCTCAACGGATAAAACTGTTTTTCCTCGTTTGGGAATGTAAACAAAAATTGGGTCGAATTGCCCGAGATTGGTATTAAGGAAATAGGCGACACCTTTACCAAGAACGGCTCTTGGTTCTGAACCGAACCACAAAGAAAATTTACCATCAATCATCATGGTGTCCAGACCGGTTAGTTCGGTGTAGTTTCGGCTAACGCCCTTAATAATTCCTATGTGTTGCTTATTCCGACAGCTGAAAAGGGCATTTTCTTCAACAACCTCTGTAAAAAAAGCGATATCGGAACGTTTTTTTATCTTATCGAATTCGGGAGTGTTTACGGAAAAAGATTTTCCTGTTGCAGGAACTATTTTTATATCGGAATCAATGGTGGAGTATAAGCGTCCTATAAGCGAATCAAAACCGTTAAATACCGATAGTACAATTACCAAAGCCATTACGCCGGTAGTAACTCCTATAAGTGAAATTAGGGAGATAATATTGATAATGTTATGCGATTTTTTTGCAAACAGGTATCTATGGGCAATATAAAATGGCAGGTTCATAGGTTTTTATTCCTTTTTGCAGATGTATAAGATTTCGTTGAATGGTAAGGCGTACCTTGTAACTTGTTCTTTGGGTAGTGTTTTTACAAAGTCGTCTTCAATTACAGCAAATCCGACGTTTCGAAGTCTTTGGGCGTAATCCCGACCGTAAAGGCGCAGATGGTCGCGTTGTTGATAGTATTTTTCGCGAAGTTCCGGGGTGTTGTACTTTTCATCTTCCAGCGTTGTTTCCATGTTATAGTCTATGGGAACTTGCAGAATGGCAAAGCCTCCGGGTTTAAGTACCCGCAAAATTTCCTGCATAGCTTTAGTGTCGGAAGCAACGTGTTCCAGTACATGGTTGCAAAGGACGACATCGAAGGTCGATTCTTCAAAAGGAATATTCTGAACATCCATTTTAACATCGGCCCACGGCGAATTTAAATCGGCCGTAACGTATTCCAGATTCTTTAACTTTTTAAAGGGTTTAACAAAGCAGTACTCGGGAGCTATGTGCAGAACTTTTTTAGGGTTGACAAAAAAATCGGTTTTACTTTTCAGGTATAACCATATTAAGCGGTGCCTTTCGAGCGACATGGAGTGTGGTGCCAGTGCATTTTCGCGCATTATTGTACGCCCATAAGGCAACAGTTTACGGTATTTTTTCCCCGATATGGGGTCTTCGAATTTATTTCCGGAGTAAAAGAAACCGATAATTTTTAGGAAAAATCCGGCAACAGATTGCAAAATATGCCGTGGAATAAATCGGGTAGTAAAGGCAATAATACGTTTAAGCATAAAATTACTTGTTAAGCAAACGGTCAATATTTTCGATGTAATCTAGCGAGTCGTCAATAAAAAAGGCCAATTCGGGAACAACTCTCATTTGGTAGCGCACCCTTTTGCCTAACTCTCCCCTGAAGTAACGTGCATGATTTTTAATTCCTTCAAGGGTTTGTTCCCCTCCCGATGAAGGGAAAATGCTTAGGTAAACTTTTGCTAAGGCTAAATCGGGGCTAACCCTTACCTGTGTAACGGTAATCATTTTTCCCGCAAACATCGATTGTCCTTCACGTTGTAAAATCTCTCCCAAATCCTTTTGGATTAAACGGGCTACCTTTTGTAGTCGTGTGCCTTCCATCTCTATTTTTTTGCAAAGATACTTTATTTTGAGGATAAGGGATTGTGTAAATTGTCGATATGTATTTTTTAAAGTAAAAACCCCCATCGGTTTGATGGGGGTTAAATATTAAGCAAGATTATTTATAGTAACGGCTTTATTACCTCAATGAGTTCGGGTAAATCCATTCCAATTTCTTTGAGGTGCTCAATGGTAGGAACTCCGTTCTTATTCCAGCCTCTGCGGAAGTAAACGGCGTCAAGTAGTTTTTCGTATTGACCTTCGCGGTAAACACGCATCTTGGCAATTTTCTCTTCAATTGTCATGTTGGCTGGATCAATTCCTACTTTTTCCTTTAGCTGTTTATCGTAACGTTCTTCACGGCTCAGGTATTCTTCCTTGGTAACAGGACCGGCTGCGCGGTAAGGTTGAGCGTCATTTTTGCGTAACCCGTAACCACGGCGAATGTTGAAAATACGCTGGAAATTATATACCCGTTCGCTTTGTCGAATTAGTTCGTACTTATCTATATGGCTGTCGGTTACCGAATTATATATTGTTACGTAGTTGTCAACGTGCTCGGGAACCTTTGCCGGTTCTTTAGTTTCGGCATTGTTTTCAGGCTCAACATCGTTCCAAGGTAGTTTGCAAAGACCTTGTAGTCCGAACCAAGTACGGAACATCGGAAAGTAGTGAAGCGCTTCGGCTTTGTCCTCGAATGTTGGAATTTGGTTGTTAACCATATCCATAAATATAAGCCAAGCTTCATCGTGCTGTGGCCCTTTGTTGGTCATGGCATAACCGCCTTGCTGTGCAAGCGACTCTTTGGAAACATACTGGCTATATTCCAAGCCTTTATTTTCCATTCCAATGTCTTGCATTAGTTTTGGATCGGCGCCAAAGTTTTTAGCGAAGTATTCTTTCAACTTATGAACGCCCATTCCTACTATTTTTCCAAAACCTTCGCCACGTGCCAGTTGGTGTAGTAGTTCCAGAGCGTCGGCAGCATTGCCCCATGTTAAATCGAGACCGCCTGTGCGCTCTTTATTTAATACGCCTCGCTGATAGCACTCCATTACAAATGCCATGGTTGTTCCCCAGGTAATGGTACAAATGCCGTATGTATCGCAGTAAAAGTTTGTTTCGATAACATATTCGGGGTCGAACATGCCGCAGTTAGAACCTAGTCCGGCTGCCGTTTCATATTCCGGACCGTCAACAATCACCTCTTGACCTTTATACGGACCTGTCTTCAACTTAAACTTATCAACGCCTTTTGCGCAGCTCATGTTACAGCCAATCCAACAGCCGTCGGGAACACCTTGGGTAAAGTAACTCTTCCAAACTTCAGAGTGAATTTTACCGGCATCCTTGTGCGAACCGTACTGGAAGTTATGTGTTGGTAGTAGGTCGTAGTCGTTCATGATTTCAACAAGGTGGGCGGTACCCTTGCCTCGCATGTTACACTGCTTTTCGTCGAGTTCACGCATTTCTTTGTTAAACCTGCGTCCGCGTTCCTGAATGGCTTCAAGGTTGGCAACATTGTTGAGGTTTCCTTTAACTCCGGGAATTTTACAAACAATTGCTTTGATTTTTTTGTTGCGGAAGACGGTACCTATACCTCCGCGACCGGCTTGTTTTAAACGAATACACTTACGCTTGGAGTCGTAAAAGGTAAAGTTTAGCATTCCTATAAGGCTATGGTCGGACGCAACGCCGGCCGAAACAATACCGATATTCTTTTTATCGGACTCGTCTTTGGCAAACATATCGCTAAGCACTTCTCCTAAAACATGGCTATCGATAGGCTCTGCAGGAGCCTCGAACATTTCAACCTTATGCTCGGTTCCGTCAATATAAATAATAACATCGTTTTTGGCTTTTCCCTGTAATTCTATGGCATCGAAACCCGAGAATTTGAGAAATGGACCGAAGAAACCACCCACGTTGGAATCGATAACAATGTCGGTTTGCGGTGAAATTGTACAAACAATGGACTTTCCTGTTCCCGAGTATTGGGTAATTCCTCCAATAGGGCCGGATGAAATAACTATTTCGTTTTCGGGGTCATCCCATTTAGTGTTGGGTTTTGTTCCGTCCCACAGTAGGCGAAGGTCATAACCTTTCCCGCCAATAAACTTTTCCTTCATTTGTTGGGGAACGGCTTTTTCTTTTATCTCGTTAGTTCCAACGTTAACATATAACGTTTTGTCGGTGTAACCGTGGAACAACGGCTTCCATTCATACTTCCATTGATTCAACAACTTGTGTTGTTTAACCATTTCCTGAATGTCCATAGTGTTTATATTTTTAGTTTGATTTGTCAACTTTATTATTTGCATTAAAAATATGAGTAAAGATACTTACAAAAAATGACAATCATCAATATGAAAACGTTTGCATAACGTTTTGTATTAGACATTTACGGGTTATGTTCAATGCAAAAAATTGAAAATAAGATGCTAACAAAAATTTTCCATGAAAATTGGATTTTAAAACATTTTAAGCAAAATTGATTTTTTTGCTTAACCATGCGGAAACTTTAGCAAGTTGATTATTGTTTTTATCCCCCAAAAACTTAGACAAACTCGAACTGAAATATGGATATGTGTTCGTATGCTTCGTTGGGTTTAATCAATGTTGATGGGAAGTTTGGTGTGTTGGGCGAATTTGGAAATCCTTGAGGTTCAAGGCAAACAGCCCAATTTCCGTGGTTGGGTAAGTTAATACTGCTACTTAGGATATTGGGCGGGTTAATCGGGGTATAAAGTTGAATGCCGGGTTGATTGGTATATAGCGTAAGGCTTAACCTGTTTTTAGGGTTAACCAGCATAGCGGCAGGTTTGTTTATGTTAGCGTGTTGCAACGCAAAGCAATAATCGTAGAAATCGTTTGCCAAATCGATATCGGCGCCAACGGCACGCTTAACGGTAAAATCGAAAGGAGTGCCGGATACGTTTCTGAGTTCTCCGGTTGGAATAAGCTTACTGTTTACGGGTAAGTAGTGTGGTGCGTCAATCCAGAGCATGTGATCGAGTACATTCGACTTGAATCCGCTGAGGTTAAAGTATCCGTGCGAGGTCATGTTCACATGCGTTTCTTGGTCGGTGTTGGCAACGTAGGTTATTCCCAGCTGGTTATCGTCGGTAATCTGAAAAGTTGCCGTAATGGCTAAGTTTCCGGGGAAGCCGTCCTCTCCATCGGGACTGAGCAACGATAGTTTAACTATTCCTACGCCATCGCGTTCGCCAACTTCCTCTTGATTCCATATTCTATGGCTAAGCCCAATAACTCCGCCATGAAGCGTGTTTTCTCCTTCGTTTTTCGAGAGGAAAAATGTTTTGCCGTTTATTGTAAAACTTCCATTTTCAATACGATTGGCATACCTCCCAACCGTTGCTCCCGGATAGAAGTTCGCGGCCAAGTACCCGTTTATATCGGTGAAGCCGTATGCTATATTAAGCATCTCGTTATCAACGGGCGCTTTTATACTAACAAGCGTTGCACCAAAGTTGGTGAACGAAAATTCCATACCGCTTGCGGTTTTGGCAGTGTAAAGCCACACATCCTTGCCGGAAAATTTTCCCCAGTGGTCAACTTTAAAATCCATAGGCTTTTAGGTAATTCGAACGCGCTGCTACAGGTCGTCCTCGTTAACAATAAAAATGTCCTCGTTAGGTTTCTTCATAAGGTACTGCTCGCGGGCAAATTTCTCCAAGTTTTCGTTATTCGTTCGAAGTTCAAGAATTTTACGCTTATCCTCTTCAATTTTCTGGTTGTAGTACTGAATTTCGTGCTTTAGCGTTTTTATGCGTCGAGAGGTGTTTACCATCGATATCCAGTTACTGCTGTCGAAAATAATCATCCACAGCACGAACACCAGTGCGGTAAGAAAGAATTTATTTCGTAAACGGCTCAGAAACCACCGCCAAAAACTCATTTCTCCTTGAAGCATCAGCTATCCTCCACTTATCAAATGAATTACCTGTACCTTATCGCCGCTCTTGATGGTGGCAACTCCGTAATTGTCCTTTTTTACCAACGTTCCGTTAATTTTAACCACCAGCAACTTAAACGAGAAGTTTTTTATGCTAAGCAGCTCGCTAACCGTAATGGAGGCCTTATTGGTGTTAAGGTATTCGGGAGTGTTGTTCAGTACAATTTCCATCATCATAAAAAATAATTTGGGCGTGCCCCCTTCGGGGTCGGGCTATCCGCTGCAAGTCCTCGCTTTGCTGTGGGCTTTTCGCTTCTATCCCTCACGCAAATATAGCAACAACTTTTTGTCTAAGGCAAATGTTTTTGCTTAAATAGCGGGTCAAGTACAATGCTTAGCACCACGTTTGCCTGCATACAGGCACAAATGCCAACACGCGGGGCAATGGGTGGAAGGGTTTCCGACACTTCCGATTTCCCGTCGCCGCAAACGTAAAGTGAGCCGTACTGCGTTACTTGCATATCGTTCGATTGTCCCCAACCGGCCATGCCATTACCCAGTATAAGCGGCATGTTAGGATATTTTTCCTGAAACACCTCTGTAATCAACTTCTTCATTTCGGCATTGTCAACGGCTTCAACCATCACATCCACGGTGGAAAAAATTTCTGAAATGTTATCTTCATTTAGCCGTATATCAAAACTTATAACTTTAACATCCGGGTTAATGTTGAGTAGGTTAGCTTTCAGGGCTTCCACTTTCTTTTGTCCGATTTGCGACCTAAAGTAAAACTGCCTGTTCAGGTTCGATTCCGACACCACATCGAAGTCGGCAATTATCAATTTACCAATGCCGGCACGGGTAAGCGTCATGGCTACGTTACTTCCCAAGCCCCCGACTCCGGCAATTCCGATGGTAACGTTGCTGAGAACTCTTTTTATCTCTTCAAATGTGGGCATGTGCTTTGGCTACTAAAGCAAAGGTAGTAATAATAATATCCGTATCATGCAAAGGAAGATTGAAAATATTTCGCAGGATTCGGGATAAGTAGCAGAATTTACAAATCCGTTAAAAAGGCGAAGTTTCTGTTTTGCCTATTTTATGTGAATATACTTATCGATTATACTTTAATTGTAATCCTTTTAAGAAGTTTCGTAACAGTTGGTCGTTACATGGGCGATATTGGCTTTGCTTTGGATTTCGGAAAAAAGCGCTGAGTTCGGTCTTGCTTACTTTCATGCCGGTTAAAGCAAGAATTTCCAGTATATCATCGTCCTTAAGGTTTAAGGCAATGCGAAGTTTTCGGAAAACAATGTTGTTGTTCAGCCGTTTTTCGGCAGTAGGAATTTTATCGTCCTTTTTTCCTCGCTTGTCAATAATTAGCCCGTTCAGAAATACGGACAGTTCTTCGTCTTTTATCTTGACAAATTCTTCATCTTCGTCTTTTTTAAGCCAATTGCTAATTTCTGCTCGTGTAACTGTTTGCCCTCCTAGTGCGAAAAGTTCAATTACTTTAGTATCGTTAAAATCGAATATGTAGCGTATGCGGCGTATTACATCGTTGTTTGTTAGCATGGCTTATTTTCAAAAATTTTGAGTAAAAGTAATATTTTTTGCACTAAGAAATTAGAGTGTTCAAAATGAAAAAGGGGAAGCGACATTATAAGCCCGCTACTTATCTGTTTTAATAACGGGAAGTTGTGTGTGGCGCGGAGTACGTAAGTTGTTCTTTTTGAGCCGAGACGAATGTTCGAGCGAGTAATGATGCTCGAATATGTACACAAATCGTTATTAGACATAAGAATTCCGACTTGGCTAGTTTATCTTGAATCACTAAATATAATACCCTTATTTTCAATTACTTTATTATATTCTTTCATATAAGATATATTTAAATGTAAGGTACTTGGGCATAAAAAAACTTATTTTATTCTTATAGCGAACTCTCGTTATTTATTAAACAAGAACACATGCGAACAAAAAAATTATTAACGTATAAAAGAGATAAAATGAAATTTGTTTTTATAGGGGGGAAGAAGAACAAGAATTTTAATTTTCGCTTGAAATAAAAAAACCGCCTCAATTTTTACGTTGAGGCGGTTTTTTTATCTTTTAATTTTACTTGTTGATTAATGATTGATTAACAATTTGGTATCCTGTCCCATAGTAAACATCCATAACGAATATGTCGCCGGGATTTACACCATAGTAATTTGTAGTTGGAT
>ERZ795053.2241-NODE-2241-length-23642-cov-4.454106_pt1 | contig 23642 bp, 16 predicted proteins | sample MGYA00375137_ERZ795053 | MGnify/ENA primary metagenome ERZ795053 (study PRJEB30182, sample SAMN05720284) | activated sludge metagenome | isolation source: Anaerobic digester | place: Hong Kong | collected 2014-12-17 ...
TGCTTCTCATGGAACTGACCATCGCGCGTATTGCCGATGTTCTGCAGTCCGTGGAAAGCGATCTGCGTCGTCTCAACCGTGATGTGTTCGCCCTTGATCCCCGCAGGGCCAGCGTCTCCGCAGAGCGAGATTTGGCGGGAGTCGTCAAATTGCTCGGACATCGCAGCTCGCTCGTTGCCAACCTCCGGGAGAGTCTGCTCAGCCTCTCCCGAATTCTGCAGTTTTTCCTCAACAATGCCTCGCCCTGGATGCGTTCGCACCTGGCGGTGCAATTCCGGAGTGTCGCCCGCGACATCAAATCGCTCGATGAATACACCAGCCAGCAGGCCCAGGAGATGTCCTTCCTGTTGGAGTCAACCTTGGGGCTGATTTCCATCCAACAGAACCAGATCATCAAGATTTTCACCATTGGTTCGGTTCTGTTCCTACCTCCCACGCTCATCGCCTCCATCTATGGCATGAATTTTAAACGGATGCCTGAACTGGAATGGATCTGGGGTTATCCTTTTGCGCTCGGCTTGATGTTGGTTGCCGCTTTGATTCCATTGGTTTACTTTAAGGTGAAGAAGCTATTGTAGCGTTTGCCAAGGAAGGGCAAGTTTTTCCAAGGAGGAATGAACGGGGAACACCGACGATTGAACTTTCTCTTGGAGGGGATAACCGAAATGGCGGCCATGGTGTGCCTCCCATCGGGAGATCCACAAAGGTCGGTCGAGTGGCTCGATGAATGGGCTTGTGCCCTCCAATTCCGAGAGGTGACTCTCCTTCTCGGGGAACGCATTGCCTCAGTCCGGGCCGCTCTGGAGCGCAATGACAGGACGGGAGCCCTGCAGGCTTGTCTTGAAGAACCTTCCCTGCCTTTGTTGGCCAGAGGCCTGCACGGGGTGGACCAGACAATTCTGCGTGAATGGGATCTGCACTGTGTGCGGCGGACGCTCCCGAGGGTGGACTCATCCATTGTGCTTGGACTGATTGCGGAAGCTCTTCCCTCCAGCACTGCCTGGCCGCGTGAAGCCGGACTTGCGTTTGCCCGTCTCGCGGGCTGGCCGGGCCTGTCGGAAGCCCTGCGTGCCGGTCCGGAGGAATTGGCTCAATGCAAAACCGACTTGGAAGCGGCAACCAAAAAGTTCAAGCTGGCCGAGGGCTCGCATGCTGAAAATGCCCGGTTGGCATTGCTGCAGCGTTTGCGTCTTCACGAGACACTCATGCTCTGGGGAGAAGATCCCCAAGAGCAGTCCGCTGCCTGCCAGAAGATCCGGGCGGATCTTCTTCCCCCCGTTCTGGCCTCCCAAATCAGGCTTCTCGCTGCGGGGTTGCCCGACACAGTTGCGCAAATCCACCAGATCCTGGCCCATTCACAAGGGCTCGGGGTGGGACCCTTCGCGGTGCTGCCGTTGCTCCCTGACTGGGCCGCGAATCAGGTGGGGCAGTCGCTGCGCGAACTCCGCGATGCCGATCGACGCGAGGCGGTATTCCAGGCCACGGATGCCCGGGAGATTCTCGCCGCCGCCGAAGCCAGATCCGGCAAGCTACGGTTCAGCGACTTTTCAGGAGGGGCTGATGCCCTGGCGCGGGCCATGCGGCTGGACCCCTCCGCCCACCGCGCTTCGTTTGAAGAACAGGAAACACGTCTGGCCTTTGAAGAATGGGCCCGGGATTTCTCGAACCTCACGGAATTGGGACGTCTTGAGCAGCAAGGGAACCACTGGGCGGAACGCCTGCGATTGGAAAAACCAAGGCAGAAAAAAGGATCGGAGCTCCACACTCTCCGCCGTGAACTGACCTCCCATTGGGAGGAATTCCAAAAAGCCCGCAAGCAGGTCCGGGGTAATTTTGTCGATGACACCGGACTCTGCAAAACCGAATTGGTGGGCAAGGGCTGGCGGGAAGCCCTCGACAGAGTCACCGGAGAATTGCGACGTCGCTCACGGATCCTTTGGACCCAGGTCGGGTCTCTGTTTGCTTTGGTTGTGATTGCGAGTGGCACCATTTATGGGCTCGGCGTGAGCCACGCAGAAGCCGACCTGAGGGCTTCCGGATTGCGCGTGCTCATGGCCAACCGAGCCGTCGGGCCGGTGGCGGAGGCTCTTTCTGCTTCGCAACACAGCCTGAGCTGTTTCGGTACTTTCCGGTGGTTTCCGGTCTGGCATGAAGTCGAGAGGGAGACGCTCGAATGGATTCAAAAAGAACGGGAGGTCATCGCAGAGCTGGATGACTTGGTCGGCCAGTTGGGAAATTGGAAGACTGAAGTGCCCGAAAGTCTCGAGATCGCCGCCAAGTGGACTGATCCAGAGGCCCCCGCTTGCCACTGGGCGCGAAAATTTGAGGAAGCCGCCTTGCTGGAAAAAAAGTCGGCTCCGGATTTGGCTGCGGCCACATCCGCCAGATTTCACGCTCTGACCAAGGAATGGGACAGCTTTCGGGTGGAACGCCGGAGCAAATCCATTTCTCGGGCCGAGGCGGCAGTGGACCATTTCGCCCAGATTCTTCAGGCCGGGCGTGATCGGCGGGAGGATCCCGATTTGAAATCCCTGTTGGCTGAGCTGGAAGCCTCTGCAATCGAGTTGGACCTTCCCGGGGTGCTGCCTCTTGAGCCCCTGACCGGGGCGTGTCGCATTCTGGAAGAAATGCGGCCGGACGCTGCCTTGCGGCAACGGGTTTCTCAATGCCGTGAGGCCGGCGCCGCATTGGTGGCCGGATTGAATGCTCAGTTGCAGTGGGAAGACACTCTCCGGAAAGCCGCAGGGCAGGAAGCCTATCTCTCCTTGCTGCTTCGGCAGCCTGTCAATAACGTGACAGAGCCTTTGCTGCCAGTTGGTATGGCGCAGCAGGGTGGCAAAGTTCTGCAGGCCATGCCCGGACACAGTCTGGTGGATCTGGTATTCGGCAGGGAACTTCTGTCCACCGCCAAAACGATCCATCACCACGCCACTCCAGATCCGAGCGCTCAACCTCCCGGGGGGACTGGGCTGACTCCGGCCGGTCGGAAAGCCGCCGAGGCTGAAGTGAAGCAGGCCATGGGTCGTGCGGCAGTGCCGTTCCCCGGACAACTGAATGATCGGGAGAAAGCCCTGCTCAACTCATTGCGCTCTGACTGGATGATTCAGGACATTCATGTGTACCTTTCCTCGAACACTGGAAAAGTCCTGAACTACTCACGGGGCTTGCCGACTTCGAAGGAACTTCCGTTGGTTGCGGTCCCGGAAGGTGTGCCGGCCCCTCCGAAAGTCACCGAATATGCCGGCGAACTGTATTCACCCTCCAAGTCTCCGGAGGCGCTGGCCTTCATGAAGCTGGCCAGCAAAGTAAGTGAAAATGCGGACGGGGAGACAACGGTAACGGGAGATGCCATGCCGCGGATTTCCGTCCCCAAATTGTCGGAGGAAAGCGCGTTTGCCCGGGAAGTGCTCCAAGCCCAGTTTGATCTCTTTGCCGAACGTCCCAAGTTGTCTCTGCTGGTGATGGCCGATGACCTGCTGTCGCGCAAAGGTCTCAATCCGCTCTTCAAAGCACACATACATCTTTGGATTGCCGATTTCATGCGGCAGAGGCCCGAGAGTTGGGGCGCCGGGTGGACGCTTTTCGAGGCTGATGCCGAGCGATTGCGGCAACTCTTTGTCGACAAGTCAGATCCTCCGCCCGCAGGCGGCGATTGGATGGTTCCCGCCAACAATGAAAAATGGGCGAAACCCTTGGCCCGGTATTACGAGTCCCTCGCCGGGAAATCGTATGTGGCGGAGCATCTTGCCACAGCGGCCGCTTTGGCCAAAGTGGAGACGGATCCCTTCCCATGGTATGGCTTTATAGACGGTGCCGGGCGGGTGGTACCCTTTCCGGGCGGTCCCTCCGGAAAAGAAATCTGGGGACTGCACCATGATGTGGCGCAGGACAAGGTGGTTCCCGCGGTCTTGTTCCGCCTGGCAGCGGATGGCCGTTACGAGGAGGTCAACCACCCCATGGCTCTAACCCCTCTTTACAGTGCCAGTGAATCCCTGATGGCCCTTCGTTCCGAGGCGGAGGACAATGCTCCGCTCAAAGTCCTGCTTGGGCCTTGACCGGCCTCACTCGGTCGAAACGGCTCGGGGTTCTTCGCTGAGGGCGGCGGCGAGGGTGTGCCAGGCCAGGGTGGCGCATTTCACCCGGGGGGGGAACTTCCGGACTCCGGCAAGTGCCGCAATGTCACCGTGCTCCATGAGGTCGACCACCGGTTCATCCCGACCGGTGAGCAGCTCAAGCACCTCACCGATTTTCTTGGCCACCCCTTCCCGGTCGAGACCTTTCACGGCGTCGGTCATGATGCTGGCTGAGGCCTTGGAGATCGCACATCCCTCACCGGTGAATCCGGCGGCCTCAAGGGAACCGTTTTTTTCCCTCACCTGAATGCAGAGCCGGTCGCCACAAAGCGGGTTGTAGCCTTCCGCCTCATGGGTGTGCGGATTGAGCTCCCCATAATGATGGGGTCGTTTGTTGTGTCCAAGAATGATGTCCTGATAGAGATCGGAGAGGTCGTCCATGAATGGTGGTGGGTTCAGTCAAAATAGCGTTTCACTTTTTCCAGGGCCTGGACGAGACGATCCACTTCATCCCTTGTGTTGTAAAAGGCGAAGGAGGCCCGGGCCGTTCCCGGCAGGCCAAGGAACTCCATCAAAGGCTGCGCGCAGTGATTTCCGGCCCGGATGGCCACGCCTTCAGTATCCAAAATAGTGCCAATGTCATGCGGATGGGCGGTAGCGAGGGTGAAGGAAAGAACCCCCACCTTTTCCCGTGCCTGACCAATGATGCGGATCCCCCCGAGATTACCGACGCGCTCTGTCGCATAGGCGAGAAGTTCCTGCTCATAGGCATGCATGGCATCCCAACCCACTCCCGCCAGATAATCGAATGCCGCCGCCAAGCCAATGGCTCCGCTGATGTGCGGGGTGCCGGCTTCGAAACGCTCGGGTGGTTCACGGAAGGTGGAATGGGTCAAATGGACGCGCTCGATCATGTCACCGCCGCTCTGGTAGGGAGGCAGGCTCTTCAACTCATTCCATTTGCCCCATAGGACCCCAATGCCGTCGGGTCCGAACACCTTGTGTCCCGAGAAGAGATAAAAATCGCAGCCCAACTCCGCGATCCGCAGAGGAAAATGGGGCACTGCCTGGGCTCCGTCGATCAGCACGAGGGCTCCGCACTGTTTGGCGAGTCGAGTCATTTCCACGACCGGATTCACCGTGCCGAGGGCATTGGAGACATGGGTAAACGCGGCCAGCCGGGTTTTGGGTCCGCAGAGGGCCGCGTAGGCATCCATGTCAATCTCCCCCTCCGGTGTCAGGGGGGCATGGCGCAGAATCACTCCCCGATTTTGGGCCAAAATCTGCCAAGGGACCAGATTGGCGTGGTGTTCCATGACCGTAAGCAGAATCTCATCGCCCGGTTGGAATCTCTCGGCCAACCCGTGTGCCACCAAATTCACGGCCTCTGTGGCTCCACGAACGAAGACCACTTCTCGGGCTGCGGCGACTCCGATGGCTTCGGCAATGCGCTCCCGGGCTCTGTCATAGGCGTCCGTGGCCTGCATGCTGAGGTAATGGACCCCGCGGTGGATGTTGGCGTTCTCTTCGGAAAAGAAGCGGGAGACCGCGTCAATCACTGCCCGGGGCTTTTGTGAAGTCGCCCCATTGTCGAGATACGCCAGGGATTTGCCGTGGATCGTACGGGACAGAATGGGGAAATCGGCACGGATTCGGTCAATCGGGAAAGAGGACGTCATTTCTGCGGCAACATACCCGAGATGGGGCCGGCCTCACCTGAATATTGCCTTTTAGGGCGCAAAGCGTTTCGGATTCACCACCCGGAAGCGATAAAATTGGTCCAATGGAGGGAGGGTGGAATTCTCCGGGTCGGCGGCATAGTCCGGGATGGCGGGATCATTCGGATCAATATAGCGCTCGATAATGGAGGAACCCCGGTAGTCGGCCACGACCTGATCGTAATCCGGATCCCAGGTGTCCGCGTCGGTGGTTTTGGCTTTTTGAAGCACCTGGGCCTGATAGTGCACCTTGAACGTGTTCGATTTGGTGGTGACGCGGGGGTAGATATGGGTGTAGGGACGTTCCCGGCCATTGTCCCCAACCAGAGGGTGGTCTTTCCAGTATTTCCCGCTGGTCATTTGCTTCAAGTTCTTTGGGGTGTAGGTCCCGATCGGCATCGTTCCGCTGGTCCTCTCGCTGATACTTTCAGGGATCAGATGGATGTCACAGATTTCCGTGGCTGATTTGAAAATGGTGCCCTTGTCGAACCGGCTTTGGAACTGCTCCAGGGTCAGGTCCTCATGGATCACCGATCTCAGGCTCCTGCCTTGCAGCGTTCCGCCATAGGGATTTTTGTAGGGATCATAGCCGATGCCGTAGCCGTTCCCCACTTTGTAGTCAGACCCATGCGCTTTGGGAATGCACAGCATGTATTCGGATTTGAAGATTCCGTGCAGTGCCGTGTTCCGGGTGATGTGTTTGAAGGGTAGAATTTGGTAGTTCAGATTTACTTTGCCGGCGGTGGAAAGAGGTTCCGAAATGGCGTAGGGCTCCACCACCGGCATCCAGAAAAGATCGAGCCAGAGATGATCCGGGGGGGAGGCCGCCCCCGGGTGGGAGGGAAAGCCGCTCCCTTGCACATTCGGGCGGAAGAGCAGGGTCTGCCAGGGTTTCCCCGACTTCACCCCGGTGGGCAGGGAGCCAAACATGCCTGGCGATGGCAGGATGCGGTTGGGTGAAAAATAGGAAGGTGAGGCGGGTTCTTGGAGGGTGGAATCATAAAAATAGGGCAGCATGGTCTGTCCGACCGCCCCAGTGATGTAGAGGCGTCGCACATTGCCCTCGTCCGGTTTGTTGATGTAGGGACCGTCCATGACGATGCCCATCCCATTGTCGAAATCCCCATATTGTTGGACTTCCTTGGACAGGTCGTGATACAGGCGGGCGGGCCAGGATGCGCCGTAACTCACTCCTGGCAGGAGATCTCGATTGCTTCGTTCCAGACCGGCATTCTTTTTATTGGCGGTGTAGTTGTCCGCCCCGGTGAAACGACCGCCGAAAGAGTTGGACATCAGACCATGGGCAAATTTTTGCTGACCATAGGAGAAGTGGGGCTGGTAGAGATCGTCGGCGGGGTTGTCCTGGAGCAAAATGTGTTTCTGGGCCGCCGCGAGACGGACGTCACCGTGCCGAATCCCGACCCCTTGAACCGTGTCTTCGCCCCGAATCCAGGAGGCTCTGCTCAGTCGTCCCTTGTCCGTCTGGTCAAGATGGGATCCATCAAAGCCAAGACTCCAGTAGGGACGTCCGATGGATCCTCCCTGCGGGACATAGTTGCCATAGGAGTCTTTCACCACTCGGCCGTTGCCTCCACTGACGAGGGTGGGCGCCGGCGCGCGGAAACCGGGAAAACGCATTTCGATTTCTTGAACCAGCGTCCTGCCGTCAGCATCGAGGGTTTTTCCCTGGCTGTCCTGGCGGGGGCGTGAGTTCTCACTGGTTTTCCCGTTGATCCAGATTTTGATGACGGCCTTGCCCTCCTTCATTTCCATCCTCAATTCATTGGGGGTGTTTCCGGCTATTTTGAAAGGCAGGGTGACGTAGGCATACTGGTTGGTGCTAGGACATTCATCGAACAACCGGTCCATGGGGGCTCTCCTTCCTGCGGGATTCAAAGGACCTCCGCCGGTCAATTTGCGTTGCAGGGTGCGGTCCGTCAAAAAAACGGTGTGGGGGACGACACCTCCGAAGGTGCCATCAGAGTAAGTTCCCGAAAGAGAGAACTCCTCCTGTCTGCCGCCGGGAGACCAGATGGCACGTTCCACCTTGCTGCCATCGGGACGGGCCAGAAACCGGCCAGCCATGGCGGTTCCACCATCGGAGGCCGGAAAGATCATGCCATCCGGGTCCCCTGAGGAGAGTCCTTGGAAATCCACTTCCACTTCGTAATCGGAATGAATTCCGGCCCAGCCCAGGCTCGGACTGAACAAGTTGAAGATGAAGCCCGCCTGGATCAGTCGTTCCCCCCGTTTGAGACGGGTGACTTCGGCATCAGTGACCTGCGTGCGGTCGTATTTGCCCTTTGGGGCGGCGGCACGGTATTGCGGGTCCAGATAAGCCAATTGCCAGTTCCAGAACCGCGGGTTGAAGGCCGCCTTGAAATCCCGCTCGTACTGGGATTCATCGCCGGAAGTGAATTTTTGGCTGAGCTCCTGCAGCCAGACCGGCCAGTTGTCCATCTTCCAGGTGCCGTCATCGTTTTTCTCCATTTTTACGTTGGGAGGCAGAGGAGGGAAATTTGAATATTCAGGTTCTTTGGAGGGTTCGACACGCCAGTCTCCCCTCTCCAGGACCAGCTCAGCGTGCTCGCGGATGCCTGGGCTGAAGGGGCCGCCATGTTCTCCGCCGGATGACACCTCATAAGCGGAGAACCCTCCTCCGGCGCAGAAGATCCCCACCACGGCAGCATCCTGTACGGTGAAGAAGCGGCCAAATCCCATCGTGTCGACGCCCTTGTAGTTGATTTCGATGGGGGCCACCTGGCCGAAGCCTTTGTGGGATCTGGCGTTGCCGGTCCCGGTGCGCCGCGGGTTGGTGTAGGTGGGATTGTGGTTGATGTTGGCCGGTTGGAAGGCCTGGGTCCAGCGGTCCTCGTAGAGGCTGTCGTCATGGAGATTGGTGCAGCGGATGTAATCAAAGATTTCGGTGAGGATTTGCAGGTGTTCATCGTTCCCGTATTTGGACGCGAAGGATGCCCCGTAGCCGGGAAGGTCGCGTTTCCCGGCTTCAGCCAAATAGGCGTAGATCTGCTGATTGCGGGGTATTTGGTCATAGTCAAACGTGGTGCTGTCCTCGTTCTTTCGTTGAAAGTAATACCGGTAGGGCTGTCCGTTCTGGCCTTTCCTTCCCAATTGACCACAGAAGCGGATGAGCTGGTCGAAGGGTGTCAGGTGTCCGGCATCACTCGCCGATTCGACAAAATAGCTGGGCCAGATGGTGATCCGGGGTTGGTTGAACAAATTCACCTCCGGAGCCCGGCTCACGGTGGTGAGGAAGAAGCGGGATTTTTCCAACAAGTCGACGGCGGCGCCTGCGGTGAGGGATTTCTGTCGCAGCAGACCGCCTGCCTCCGGGAACGTGTTCGGGGTGCGGTCCTCTTTCAGCAACACTTCATCATTGGTGGCATACAGTCGGTCAATATCAGCGGTGAGTCCTTTTTGGTGTTGGAAATCCGTCTTGCTCAGGGTGCGCGTGCCGACTTCCGACCCCCCGCCGACCACCCGAGGCACGATGCTGTAGAGCACCTCGATGGCCCTTCGTTCATTGGTGATGTCCTGCATCCCTGGGAGAAAAACGGGAGACAAAAACGTCGTGGCCGGGTGGCCGGGGTACCGCTGCCATTCATGGTTCACTGGCTGGGCTCCGGCGAAATTTCGATCGATGTCCCCTCCTGTGAGGGGTGTCATCCAGGAGGACCCACCAGCATGGACATTCGGGTTCAGCTTGCAGGTTTCATCATCTGCCCAAAAGGCAAACCGGCCCACGATGGGGTTGTCCTTCGAGGGGGAGGATTGCTCCGGATGCGCAGGAACAAAGCGTTTCTCCTTGTCGACGGTGCCCAGAGTGCCGTCGCGCAATTGATAAATCCATTTCACTGGCATGGGGAGGGTGGGCTTCTGCAATTGCCGCCTGACCATCAGGTCGAACTCGCTCAATCCGACTTTGTCCACGTTCCAATCGAACCCTTCGATCCCGGCTTTGTCCTCGTTGGGCAGCCGCCGTTCCGCGGAAGGCCATTTCGGTTCGTCCCTGGCGATGGGGTTGACGATGGGGTAGTAGACGCTCTTGCCCCGGATCACCGGTTCATTCAGATCGACATAGGTCCAGGGAGCGCGTTGCCATTCCTTAAGATCATCATAATCATAAGAGACCAGCGCTTCCTCGCGAATCTCCGTCATTTGTTCATCGGAATACAACTTCCAAGCTTTGTGGAACTTCCCCTGATCATCCCAGGTGCGGATGCATCCCGGTTGGGAGGCCCAAACCCGGTTCCGCGAGGAAGTGGCTTCCCTAATCTGGGCAATGACCACATTGACCGCCGACTCGGCGATTTCCTGGGCCTGGAGTCCATCGGAATAGTGCACCGAGGAACTCCGCTCCGTCATCGACATGGCCAGAAAGGTCATCATCAGCACGGTACAAAGGGAAACCACCGTCAACACCATGACCAAGGCGACCCCACGCCGGGAGGCCCTGCTGGAACTCAATCTGGCTTTTAGGAACTCTAGGAGGTGACGGGGAGTTGTCATTGGCCGGAGACACGGGCACAGGCTTGTTTTAGTGGCAGATGCCTCACAGGGTCAATCAAAAACGGAACAGATCACCAAATCTTCACTGGAGACAGAGTTGCCGTGTTGGCCCAACTGAGTGGGTATTTTAACGATAGGTGCTTGACGATGTCAGCAAAAATGTGGTAACAGAAAATTCTGCCTCCCCCGGTTGATAAATTCCTCTATGACTTCGCGTTGCTGCCAGCTGCTGTCGCCGGTATTTTTGTGTTGTGTCCTGCATTCCTCTCCGGTCACCGCACAGGTCCGGGGTGTTGCTCCTGAAAAGGGCGCCGATCCGGGGCTGGATCAATTGACGCCGGTGACTCTAGTCGAAAAGGCCCGTGCGGCCTTTGAATCACGGGATTTTGCCACGGCCGAGAAGGGCTTCGAAACGTTTATCGCCAAGTATGGTGCGATGCCGGAAATGGCCGAGGCGGTGCGGATCCACACGCCACTATTGGCATTGAGCAAGGTGGCCGTGGGCCGGCATGAAGAGGCCCTGGATTGGATCGGCAAAAGCCTGAGTGATCCCAAATTGCCACCTGCGTTGGAGGACGAACTGAGTTTCTGGCGGGGGATCTGTTTCCTTGCATTGGAACAGTGGCCCGAGGCGCAGCATGCCTTGGGTAGATACTGGAGCGAGCCGAGGCACCGCGAGGCCAAACGGGTGGAGGCCTTGCTGCTCTTTGCCCATATCTATTTGCTGCAGGGATTCCCTGGGGAGGCGGCGGCTTTGTTAGGTGACCAGATTCCCAAAATTCGGGCCCGGGCTCCGGAAGGCGCCGGTCGCGCTCTTGTGCTGCGGTTTCATGCTCTGCTGGTTTCGGATCAGGACGAGACCGCCCTGCAGCTCGTCAAAGAAGAATTTCCTCATCTCGACGGCCTGGTCCAGGTCGCTAGTTTTCAAAGTCTGACGGTGGCTTTGGCGGGCCGGTTTATCGAGGAGCGCCGCTGGCATGACGCCATCTCCTGTCTGCAGCGGGTCTGGCCAAGAGACCGCATTCTCAGAGTCCAGGAAGAGAAGCGTCGGTTGGTGGAGGAGCGTCTTTCCGGCCTATCGGCAGCGCCGGGAAATGAATCCCTGCGACAACAACTGGGAAGCCTGGAAAAGCGGATTGTCCACGAAGTGGAGGCGATCGAAAAAGCCGCCAATTTTGATTCCGCGGTGCGTCTTCGTTTGGCCACCGCCTACCAGGGGCTTGACCGCCCCCGTGAGGCGGCCCTCATCCTGGATGACATGCTGGTGCGCATGCCTGCGGACGAGGTCGTGGATACCGCGAGTCTGACTGCGCTGCAGTGTTGGATGCAGGTGGAGCGGTGGGACCGGGTGGTGGATCTGGCGGCCCTCTACGAAGAGCGTTTCGGGAGCGTCGGCCGCCATCTTCCAATGGTGCTTTTTTTGAAGGCCGAAAGTCTCAGGAAGTCTGGGCGCCCCGCGGAAGCGGCGGTGGTTTGCGATCATTTGCTGGAACTGTTTCCCGAAGATGACCTTGCGCCCCGCGCTTTGTTCCTGCAGGGGATTCTCTATCTGGAACAGGATGACAACGACGGGGCGTTGTTTCATTTTGAAAAACTGCAACGCAACCATCCCGGGCATGAACTGGTGGAGGATGGTGTTTTCTGGTCGGCGATGGCATTGGCCTTCGACAAGCAGTACGCCGAATCACGCGAAGCCATGGGGCGTTACCTCGAAGTGTACGGCGGAGAGTCGGGAACTCCGAAGTATGGTCCTTCGGCCATTTTTCGCATCGCGGTCTGTACATTCTCCCTGGCGGAATACACTCAGGCGGCGGACTTGTTCCGGGATTTTCTGGCTCGATACGCCGGTGATGACGCCGCCGCCGAAGCTCGCCTTTTGCTGGGTGATGCGCTCCTCGGGTTGGGCGAGATCGATGAGGGGTTGGCCGTCTACCGCACGATACCTCCCGAGTCCGGGAGGTTCTTCGAGGAGGCATGGTTCAAGACCGGCAAGGCTTTCAAATTGACCGAGCGCTACGAGGAAATGAAGCAGCATTTCGAGACGTTCGTAAAAGATCATCCCGATTCGCCCCGTCTTCCCGAGGCAGTGTATTGGATTGGTTGGAACCATCTTCGTGAAGAGCATCCCGATGCGGCCCGGAGCATTTATTGGGAGACTCTGCGCCGCCACGGGGACAATGCGGAGATGTCGGGCATGGAGGATTTGCTGAGCGCCTTGCCGAAGGTCTATCGTGATGGCGCGGAAGGGGGTGGGCGGGAACGACTTCTCGAGGATCTGGAGAAAGCCGCCCAGCAGGCCAACCAGGAAAAGAAGGCGACACTGGCGTTGCGGTGCGATTGGGCCCGCAGTGTCCTCGAAGGCGAGGCCGACCCGGAAAAAGGACGCCGGGGCCTCGCCTCACTTAAGGGGCGGGTTGATCCGAGGCATCACAACCCAGTGCTCAGCGTTGATGTCGCCGAGGCTTTGGAAGGATTGAATGGGTTCACGGAAGCGGGGAAGCTCTATGCCGAAATCCGACGATGGCATCCCAATTGCCTGGGCAAGGATCGTCTCCATGCCGGGTTGGCTCGGGTGGCGGAATCACAGGAGGATTGGGATGATGCTCTTCGCTATTACGGGAAATGTGAGCGGGAAACGGCACAGACAAGCCGGTTGGGTGACATACTCCTGGCCAAGGGCCGGATCTTGTCGCGGGTTGGTCGGAGGACCGAGGCCATGGAGGCGTATGAGAAGGTGCTGGAAATCCGGGAGATCCTCCCCAGTACCAAGGCGGAAGCCCTTCTTCAGATGGGCGATCTGCTGGTGTCCGGGGGGGAACTTCTGAAGGCCACGGCTTATTATGAGAGGCTCTATGTTTCCTACGGACGGTATGGAGAATTGGTGGCGGCGGCATATGAAAAGCGGGCCGCCATTCTTGAGGAGCTGGACCGGAAAGTGGAAGCCTTGGAAGTCTGGTCCGAGTTGGCGGAGCGGGAAGATTTGGCCGATTATCCTGAATCTGGCAGGGCCAAAGCACGTTTGGCTATGCTGGCGCCGACCTTGCGGCCCGAGGAGTCAGCTCGTCAGACAACGGGAGGAACGGGTTCATGAGCAGGTGGGTGTGGAGCTATTGGTGCCTGCTGGTCTGCGGCGGAATGGTCTGCGCGGATGACGCCGTGCATTTGAAATCAGGCGGTGTGGAGCGGGGCATTTTTAAAGCCGTTACCGATACCCAGGTTATTCTCAGTCAGACTGTCACCTTGCCTGGCGGGGCCTCCGCGGGAGCCACCCGGACATTTGCCTTGGGCGATGTGGATTATCTGGAGTTTGGATGGTTCCCCGGCGAAGAGGCCGCGTTGGCTGATCCGACCATCCAGGCCTTGGAGTCGCTCTGGGAGGTATCCCTACCTCATCTCCACCGGCCCAGATCAAGAGCCGGCGCCGTTGGGTTGGCTCTGGGTCAGGCACTGCTCGGCTCAGGAGTGGAATCCGATTGGAAACGTGCCCTGCGCCTGCTGGAGGTGCTGGAAACGAAAGCCTGGGACAGTGACATCAGAGCGCGCGCCACCGCGCAGAAAGTGAATGCCTGGATCCGGTTGGGGGATTTTGCTTCTGCCGAGAATGCCGCGCGGGCCTTGTTGGAACAAGGCAACCCCGTTCCCTTCATTGAGCTCCGCTACGCCAAGGCCGGACAGGACTTTGTGGCATTGCGGCTTTTGGAGCAGGAGAATCCGAAGTGGCAGGAGGATGAGGAAATCCGGCCCGAGCGCATGCGCCTGCTGCAGGAGGCGCTTGATGCGCTCCTGTACCCGTCCCTTTTCCACGGCGGAGAAGCCAACCTTGCGGCCCGTGGCCTTCTCGCTGCCGCCGAAGTGAACCGTTTTTCCGGTTTGCGTGAGGCTTCCTGCGGAAACCTGGCGGATCTTCTCGCGCTCTACCCTGAATCCTCGTCAGCGGAACGGGCTCGTCAACTCATTGCGGAACTGACCGGACCGTCCCCTCCCCAAATAAACCCGCCATCCCCCCATGATTGAACCTTTTCGCAAGATTGTTCCTGGCCCGATCGCCCGCACCTGGATTGCCGCCGCCGCGACCTGGTGGGCAGCGCTGGTGCTGTTCGTGCCCTTGGATCCTTTGCTCGCCCAGGACGATCCAGTCTCCGGTCCTGCCGTCAAGGAGGCGGTTCCCGCGGTTGGGCAAAAATCGGCCCTGGATTATTACAAGGACGGCGGTGCGTTCATGCACATTTTGCTCGCCTGCTCCATCGGCACCATTGCGGTGGTGGTCTATTGCTTCGTCCAAATCACACCGGCGAAAATGGTGCCCACGTCTCAGGTGGAGACCGTCAATGCCGCAATGGCTCGCAAGGATGTCATGGCTGCCTACCAGGTCTGTGGTTCCGGGCCTTCCGCCTATGCCAACCTGCTTTCCGCCGCGCTTCTGAAGGTGAATTTCAACCGGGACCTTGCCAACAAAGCTTCCATGACCGAAGCGGCGTTGGAGACGCTGGATGAGGAGGAGCACAAGCAGATGGTGTGGGTCAACTACCTCAATGTGTTCGCCACCTTGGCCCCCATGATCGGTCTGCTCGGCACAGTCTGGGGGATGATCCAGAGCTTCCAGGAACTGGCCTTGGGAAACTCCAAGCCGCAGGATCTGGCCGGCGGCATTCAGGTGGCGATGATCACGACCGCTGGTGGGCTTTTGGTGGGTATTCCCGCGATGTTCTTTTATTTCTTCTTCCGCGACCGGCTCGGCTCGGTTGTGACCAAGATCCAAAAGAATGTTTCTTTTGCGATCGACATTCTCTCCGGAGAAATCCAGCTCGAAGGGGCGGCCGTGCCGGCTCAGGAAATCCTGCAGCAGGATCCCGGAACCGCCGGAGAAGAGGCTGTTTGATCCAATTACAATCGCCAACCCATCATGCCGCGCCGCGCCAAATCTGTGGAGGAAGTCAGTTTTCAGATCACTCCCATGATCGACATGACTTTCCTCCTGCTGATCTTTTTCATGGTGACGACCAAGCTCACCGAAGCCGACAGCTCCGTTCCTGTGGAACTGCCCATTGCCCGGAGCGCCCTGGCTCCCGATGACCGAATCCCGCGGGATGTGATCAGTATTGATGCCGCGGGTGACTACCACGTGGGAGAGTCCCGGCACTCCGCGGAGAGCCTCAAGGCCTATTTGAAGCAACGCTTTGAAAAATTTCCACCGTTGCAGATTTACCTGCGGGCTGACAAGGCCACGCCAGCCAAAAGGATCCGTCAGTTCATGGAGATGGCCGCCGAAGCCGGAGCGTTGGATGTGATTTTTGGCACTTACCAGGAGGAATAAGCGCGACGAGGATGAAACGACGACGGAAACGAGGAGGGAAGACCGTGGAGATGCAGATGGGACCGATGATCGACATGGTTTTCCTCCTCCTGGTGTTTTTCATGGTTTCGGCCCGCCCGGTGAAGCAGGAAGCAGACATTCCCATCGGCCTGCCAGGCCAGGTGAGTCAGGAGGAGGCGGTGGAAATCCCCGATGAGCAACGCATCGAGATCAAGGCCGGCGGTCAGATTGTGCTCAATGACCTCGAGCTCGGAAAGCCGGGTGATTCCGAATTACAAAACCTGATCGCGGTGCTGGAACGTTTCCGCAAATCTGCGGAGTCTTCTGGCAGTGATCCGCTGGTGACCTTGGCGCCGGAGGATTCGGCGCTGCACCAGCGCATCGTCGATGTGCTGAATGCCTGCGCGGTGGCGAAAATACGTGGCGTCACCTTTGCCCAAGGGGGAGCTGCCGTGGGCGGGGAACTCTGACCAAATGGCAAATCCATGATCCAACTGCCTCTGGCCTCCTCCACGGACAGCCGTAAATCCGATGATTCGGGCCCGTCCGGTCCAGCATCCAAGAATGGGCGCCGCAGCCTCGTGGCCTCGATCATTCTGGGGAGCATCATCGTTCATGCCATAGGGCTCTTGGCTCTCGGGGCGTGGAAGCTGGCCAGTCTCTTCCGACCCAAGCCGGAAGCGCGTTTTGAGATGCGACAGGTGGTGAAAATTCCCCCGCAGACTCCAGAGCACAAAATGAATGTCGCCAAGCATGAGGCCATGACTCCCAAACCGGTTTTCAATGACAAACTCGTCAGCTTGCGGCCGGTGGATTTTGCATTGCCGGAGATGCCGCAGATGGATTTGAACCAATTGCTGCCCCTCGACCCCAGTGAGCTGATTTCTAATCAGGTGGCTGGGCTGGCGGGTTCTGCGGGGCTCGGAACCGGTTTGGGTTCCGGGCTGAGCGGGGCCGGGGGTTCGGGTTCGGGGCTGAGTTTCCTCGGGGTCAAAACCAGTGGCCAACGCATCGTCCTGTTGTTTGACGTGTCCTCCAGTGTGCTCAACAAAGCGGTCGCGGCAGGCATCCCCATGAACAGGATCAAGGAGGAAACGCTCAAACTGATCGACGGCTTGCCCCCGACGGCTCGGTTTTCCCTGATTCAGTTCACCCAGAATTACAAAGTGCTGAGTCCGGAATTGCTGGCTGCGACGCCGGACAACAAAGCGAAAGGTGTCGAGTGGGTGGAAAAGGAATGGGTCGATTCAGGCTCCATGTCGGGTGGTCGCGTCGTTTCCAATGAGCGCGGCGTGGTGGCCGTGTTGGAGTTGGCCTTCGCGATGAAACCGGAAGTGGTCTTTCTCATCTCGGATGCGAGTTTTCAATGGAGGGCCGAAGGGGGCAACGGGAACATTGGCTACGACATTCTGGATGAAACCATGAAGCGCCTCCACAAGGCCGCCGGCAGTGACGTCAAGGTGCATTTTCTGGGGTTTCAACCCAGGCAAAATGACGTGGCTGAATGGAAAAAAATCCTCCGCCGGGAAAAAGGCGAATTCCGAATTTTGGAGCAAGTGGAAAAAAATACCCCGTGAAGGGCAAACTTCTTCGTTGGCAGGAACGCGGCGGTATGATAATCGCTTGAGGGAGGACGAATCTGAGCTAAATTTATTATTTGATTCCCGTTAATGCTAATTTTTTGCAAACTATTCACTCGATGAGAACATTCCTCCAAACGTTCACGCTGGCAGGCTTGGGTCTTGCGGTACTTCCCAGTTGTGGGCCCGACTCGATTGAGGCTCCCCCGGCTTGGCAGAAACCGCCAAGGTATGGACAAGGAGGGACGGACAGTCCCAAGCCGCCCGACAATCGGAACCGGTTTGGCTTTACGGGGCAGGAAACACCACCTGAAAACAAGAACCGTTTTGGTGGAAACAATCCCCCTGGTCCGGGAACTAACAACAATCCTCCAGGGGATGCCCCACCGAATGCCGGTTCCAGCGGACAGCAAACCGCCGGGAATACTCCTCCCGCAGTCAAGCCACCGGAAAAGAAGACCGCTCCGGCCGTTGAGACCATGCCGTATGCGCGGGGTGTGCCCGGCAATCCTCTCGCTGTGACGTTGCCTTCGCCTTATGACAAATTGGGCCCCATTTCAGTGGAGAAGTATGACGCCAGCGGCAATCCCACCGGGGAGCCCATGTCCCCTGGTACTCCGGTTGAAATTCGGGATCCCAACAACCCGGGCAAGAAAATCCGTTTCCGCGTTCCCTGAATTTGGAGGGATGCCCGCTGGGGGCTCCGCTGGTCTGAGGGGTTGGTGCCGCCACTCAGGGCGGGGGAGCTTCTCCCGGTCACACTCATTTGACGTCCGGTATGGATTTCACTTCTGTCACCGTGGCAGGTCCCGGCTTGCTTGGTGGTTCTCTCCTGCTTGCTCTGCGGGAGCGTTTTCCTGCGGTAAGGTTGCGGGCGTGGTGTCGCCGGCCTGAAGCAGTGAGTGAATTGGAGCGCCGATTGCCCGGTGTCAGTGCCACCCATGACCCGGTGTTGGCGGTCTCGGGGACTGACCTTCTTGTGCTGGGCATGCCCATTGGTGGCATGGTTCCTTTCGTGAATTCCCTGCTGGGAAGGTTGCCCCAGAACTCCGGACTGCTGGTGACCGATGTCGGGAGCGTCAAGGGCCCTGTGGTGGCCGGTTTGACCCCCCTTGTGGAGTCGCTCGGCGCCGTGTTTGTGGGCAGTCATCCCATGGCCGGATCCGAGAAAACCGGATTGGAGCATGCGGTTGCCGGTCTTTTTGAAGGCTGCGTAACGTTCGTCACGCCTTCGGAGCGGACCGGAGAGCGGGACTTGGGCAGGATCGAAGCCTTTTGGGAGTGTCTTGGAGCGACACCCTGTCGAACCAACCCTGCTGTCCATGATGCCGCAGTGGCCCGGGTGAGTCATCTGCCCCATGCGGTGGCGGCACTGCTGGCCCGGACGGTGCTGTTTGGGTTGGCCCCGGATTCGCTTGAAATCAAGGGCTCTGGCAAGGGCTTGCGTGACACCACCCGGATCGCTGGAAGCGCCCCGGAAATGTGGGCAGAGATTTTGCTGGAAAATCAGGCTGCTTTGCTGCCTTTGTTGCGCGAGTTTCAAAACGCCACAGGAGACCTCCTGTCTCGATTGGAAACAGGAGACCAGAAGGGGGTTTTGGCACTCTTGGAGGAGGCCCGTGCGGGGCGAGCCCTTCTCGTGTCTTGAGATTCTGAGCTGATGATTCTTTTTTATGTCTGAAATTCACGTTAAAAAATCAACGCCATTCTCCGCCGACATCAAGGTGCCGGGCGACAAGAGCATCTCCCACCGCTCCATCATCCTTGCGTCCCTCTCCAACGGTCCCTGTGAGATTTCCGGGTTCCTTCCGAGTGCCGATTGCTGGTGCACCGTCGAGGCCTTCCGCGAGTTGGGAGTGCCCATCGAAGTGCTTGAGGAGGGGCCTTATGGTCCGACCCGTCTGCTTGTGACCGGCAAAAGGGGACGATTTGACGCGCCGGGGAACCCCATCAACTGCGGGAATTCTGGCACGACCATGCGACTTCTCTCGGGCGTCCTGACCTCACAACCATTTGAAGTCGTTCTGACGGGAGATGAATCGCTTTCCCGCCGCCCCATGGATCGGGTCGCTACTCCCCTGCGCCAAATGGGCGCCATGATGCGTGGTGAAGGCAAAACTCTGACGGCACCGATCCACATCATTGGGACCCGTGAGGTCAAGCCAATCGAATACGACATGCCGGTGGCCAGCGCCCAGGTCAAAAGCGCCATTCTGTTGGCAGGATTGGCCGCAAAAGGCAAGACCACGATCATCGAACCCGCTCCGTCCCGGGATCATACCGAGCGCTTGCTCCAGTATTTCCTGGTCAAAACCATTCGGGACAAGAACCGGCTTTCGATCTGGGGAGGCCAGACTCCCGAGTCCCGGGACCTCAAGGTGCCCGGTGATATCTCCAGCGCGGCTTTCTGGATCGTGGCCGCCGCCTCCATGCCGGGCGCCCGGCTCTTTGTCCGTGACGTGGGCTTGAATCCCACGCGCACCGGTATCCTTTCGGTGCTTCTGAGGATGGGTGCCCGCATTCAGGAAGTGGTGGACTTTTCTGACGGGGAGCCGATCGGCTCCGTCGAAATCCATGGCACCAAATTGAAGGGGGTGGAGATCGGTGGCGCCGAGATTCCCAATGTGATCGACGAGATTCCCATTTTGGCGGTGGCGGGCGCCCTTGCCGAGGGCAAGACCACCATCCGGGATGCCAAAGAACTCAGAGTAAAGGAGTCGGATCGTATTTCTGCCGTGGCAGAGAGTCTCCGGCGCATGGGCTGCTCCGTGGAGGAATACATTGACGGAATGGAAGTCCAAGGCGGCGCCTCTCTGAGTGGCGCCACGATTGACAGCCTTGGGGACCACCGGATCGCCATGGCCTTTGCCATCGCCGGATTGTTCGCCACTGGCACCACCACCATCCGTGATGTCGAGTGCATCGGCACCTCCTACCCCGGCTTCGCGCAGGAGTTGAAGCAAGTGCAGCGCTGATCATGGAGGTCGAGAAATCAGTGGATCCCCCGGTGGTCGTGGCCATGGACGGCCCTGCGGCATCGGGCAAAAGCAGCGTGGCCCGGAGGCTGGCGGCAGATCTGGGGTTTCTCCATGTCAACACCGGGGCCATGTACCGCGCTTTCACGTGGCAGGTCCTGCATAACGGAATCGATCCCCGTGACACGGATGCCGTTTTGGCTCTGTTGAAAACCACCCATTTCGGATTCGACGTGGAAGGGGACACCGCCGTCATTTTGATCAATGGGGTCGATCCCGGAGAAGGGCTTCAGGAGGCGTTGGTGGCGGCACATGTGTCCACCATTGCGGCCAATCCGGATGTCCGGAGCCGTCTGGTTGCGGAGCAGCGCGCGTTGGGCGAGGCCCGGTCAGTGGTCATGGAAGGCCGTGACATTGGCACCGTGGTCTTCCCGGCCACTCCCCATAAATTCTTCATCGATGCCAGACCGGAAATCCGTCAGGCCCGCCGGGAAGCCCAGGGGCTGGTGGATTCCATCCATGATCGCGATCGGCAGGACACTTCTCGCAAGGCCGATCCGCTGCGGCCTGCAGAAGGTGCGGAGATCATTGACACCAGCGACCATGATTTGGAGGCCGTTCTCGCCATCGTCAAGGAGCGGCTTGCCGCCCAAGGTCTGCCCTTTTGATTTGCATTGGCAATCCACAGAACGATGACCATCCCGTATTTCATCACCAAACACACCTTCCGGATCGTTGCCAAGATCCTCTGGCGTCACCGGTTGTATTTTCCCGAGCGGGTCCAAGTTCAAGGGCCCTGTCTCATTGCAGTGAATCACGCCAGCTTTCTTGATCCGCTTGCGGCGGGGAGTTTTTTCCCGGGATCCATCTATTTCCTGGCCCGCAAGACTCTCTTCCACGGTTTCCTAGCCTGGCTTTTGCCTCGTCTCCAGGCTCTGCCGGTGGATCAGGACAATCCGGAAGTCTCCACACTCAAGCGCATGGTCAAAGTCCTCAAGGACGGCCACAAGCTCCTCATCTTTCCCGAAGGGGAACGGACTTGGGATGGTCAATTAAAGAGCTCCGGGGAGGCCGGGGTAGGATTTGTCGCCGCCAAGGCCGGGGTGCCAGTCCTGCCGGTGAGGATTTTTGGTGCCTACGAGGCCTATCCCCGCGGGGCGAAATTTCCCAAGCCCGGTCGGGTCAGCGTGGTGCCCGGTCCCCTGCTGGACTTCGGAACGTTTCCCGAAGAATCAGGTTTGTCGGGCAAGGAACTCTATCAGGCCATCAGTGACCGCATCATGCAGGCTATTGCCGCGATCGAATTGCCCGGGGCCTGAAGGGGGCTCTTTGGATGGAATCCTGTTTGCTCCGGGTCCAAAGGCAGCGTAAGGTCTGCGCTTCTAACCCAAATCAGCGGATTAGGCTGCATTTTTCTTCCAAGGCCGCTCTCAAAAAAAACTGCTTAAAAATACATGCGTGCCATTGCCCTTCCGATTGTCGCTTTCGCCCTTGCGGTCACCCCCACACCGCTTTCCGCACAGGATGGTGAGGCCGCCAAAAAAGATCCCGAGCCTGCCCCTGCCGCGGCACTTCCTGATGATGGGCTTTCCCTTAAGGAAAAGGCCGGGTACGCCTACGGGGTCCTCATTGGCACCCAGCTCAAAAGCCGGGGCATCGACCTTGACTCCGCCCAGCTCAAAAAGGCGTTCGACGACGTTTTTTCAGGGGCCAAGCTGGCATACAACGAAGACCAACTGGACGCCATCATGCGCGAGGTGAGCGAAGCCGGAGCCAAAGCCGCAGTCGAATCCAACAAGAAGTTCCTCGATGAAAACGGCAAGAAGGAAGGCGTCAAAACGACGGCTTCGGGTCTGCAATACGAAGTCGTCACCGCGGCTGAAGGTGCCAAGCCAGCGGCAACGGACAGTGTCAAAGTCCACTACGAAGGCAAGTTGATCGATGGTTCGATTTTTGACAGCTCCGTGCAGCGCAAAGAGCCCGTCACCTTCCCCCTCAATCAGGTCATTCCTGGTTGGACAGAAGGCGTTCAGCTCATGGCCAAAGGTTCCAAGTACCGGTTTGTGATCCCTCACAATCTGGCCTATGGCCCGGAAGGCCGCCCCGGTATTCCTCCCTACTCGACCCTTATTTTTGAAGTGGAACTGCTCGGGATCAACGAGCCGTAACCTTCCCGGTTACCGGTGTTTTGAGAAAGCGGGAGTTCGTTCCATCAGGAGCGGCTTCCGCTTTTTATCTTCATGCGCGATTCACTGACGACTCTTTTCCGCTATTGGGAGCAGCGACGCCGGGTCTTTGCTTCACGCGATCAACTGGAGCGCTTCCAGGAGGAGCAGGTCCGGCGGCTTCTTCGGCGGGTGGTCCCCGCTTCCGACTTCACGAGGGAGCGCTTTGGGAGCCTGCCCTGGGAGGAGTGGCAGCGGATTCCGGTAATGGACAAGCCATTGCTTCTGCAGTATTTCGACCGGCTCAACACGGGAGGAATCTCCCGCGATGAGGCGTTCGCCTTAGCCAGGCTGGCTGAGCGGACGCGGGATTTCAAGCCCCAGCTGCGGGGAATTACCGTCGGGCTCTCATCCGGAACTTCCGGTCGTCAGGGGATTTTTCTGGTCAGCCGGGAGGAGCGGTGCCGGTGGGCGGGAACCATTCTGGCGAAAATGCTTCCCCGCGGTCTTTTGGCCGGTGAACGCGTCGCCTTTTTCCTTCGCGCTGGTGGCAACCTCTATGAAACCGTTCGCACCCGCGGGTTGCAGTTCGAGTTTTTTGATCTGATGGACGAGATGGAGCGCCACCTCTCCCGTCTGAAGTGTCTGCAGCCCACCATTCTGATTGGGCCTCCATCCCTGCTGGTGGAACTGTCCCGGTTGGTCAGCAAGGGGATCCTCACCCTGCCCGTCGTCCGGGTCATCTCGGTGGCCGAGGTGCTTGATCCTCTCGACCGGGAGGTGATCGAATCCGCTTTTGGCCAGGTATTGCATCAGGTCTACCAAGCCACCGAAGGTTTTCTGGGAGCCACCTGCTCTTTCGGTGTTCTCCATCTCAACGAGGATCTTCTGATTTTCGAAAAAGAGTCCATTGAGGCAGGGGAAGGGCCCTTTATCCCGATCATCACGGACCTTTTCCGAACAACCCTGCCCATCATCCGTTACCGCTTGGACGACATTCTGGTTCCTCGGCGCGCGCCCTGCCCATGCGGTTCGGTCTTGCTGGCTTTGGACCGTGTCGACGGTCGTTGTGATGATGTCTTCTATTGGCCGGCTCTTGAGGGGGCGGGATGGCGCCGGATCTACCCTGACTTTATCCGGAAAGCCGTGATGGAAGCCGATGCAGAGGTGCGTGACTTCCGCGTCCGCCAACTCTCACCCGGCGAGGTCGAACTCTCTATCGAAGGGGCGGCAACGGCATTCCTCCGGGTCAGCGAGGCCTTGCTCGCATTGGCGCGCCGAAATCAG
>ERZ795053.2244-NODE-2244-length-23634-cov-4.669791_pt1 | contig 23634 bp, 24 predicted proteins | sample MGYA00375137_ERZ795053 | MGnify/ENA primary metagenome ERZ795053 (study PRJEB30182, sample SAMN05720284) | activated sludge metagenome | isolation source: Anaerobic digester | place: Hong Kong | collected 2014-12-17 ...
CGATCTTGACGTTGGGCAAGCCGGTGGTGATGGGCCGGCGCACCTACCAATCGATCGGCCGTGCGTTGCCCGGGCGCCTGAATATCGTGGTGTCACGGTCGCCTGAATTCGCGCCACCCGGCGTAACCGTGGTCGACAGTTTCGCAGCAGCGTTGCGCGCCGCACAGCCGGCCGGTGAGGTGGCGATCATTGGCGGGGCAGCGCTCTACCGCGAGGCGCTGCCGCATGCCGACGTGATTCACCTCACACGCGTACATGCCGAGCCACAGGGCGATGCCTATATGATGCCCATTGCAGATGATCGCTGGGAGCAGATCGCAGCAGAGTTTCACCCTGCTGACGAGCGGCACTCCTTGCCGTTCACGTTCCTGACGCTGCGGCGTCGAGTGTAGCCGACTAACTACAGGTGACCAAGGGGTGACAGGCGCGCTTCAACCATGCCCTTGGCAAATGCACTGTCGGCCGCGTGGCCGCCGGCGTCGAGCTCCAGCAGGATGTCGTGCTGCGTCGCGCCGCGCTCGCGTGCAGCCGCGTAGCAAATCTCGGGGTGGAACATCACCATCGAATAGCGCGGGATGAAACGGTCGGGGAAGGCACGCTCCAGATCGTGGCCCAGCTGTCGCTGTCGCAGGAACGCGGAGTCCAGGACACTGGCACGCATCTCTATGTAGTTCTCGAGAGCCATCGCAGCGATCGCGTCGGCATTGGGTTTGCGCTCCATCTCGAAGCGGCTGAAAACTTCGCTCCAGCTGGTGCTGTCATCGAGCAAACGATCGAGCGCAGCGCAGTCCTCGAATGCGCAGTTCATGCCCTGGCCGTGGAATGGCACGATCGCGTGCGCCGCATCACCCAACAGCAATACCTGATCGCCAACGTGCCACTGGTCACAGTAGACGGTGCCCATGATGCCTTGTGGATGGCGTTCGAATTCGGTCAATAGCTGGGGCATCAAGGCCGCGGCGGAGGCAAAATCCCGGCGGAACAGCGCCGCGACTTGCGCGCGGGAGTCGAGGTTGGCAAAACTCTCGGGTCCGTTCCTGGCCATGAAAAGTGTCGCGGTGAACGAGCCGCCGGGATTCGGGAGCGCTATCAGCATGTAATCACCGCGCGGCCACACGTGCAAGGCGTGTTGGTCGAGGGCGTGTCGTCCGTCGCGCGCTGGAATGGTCAGTTCCTTGTAATCGTGTTCCAGCAATTCTTCGCGGGCCGCGAGATGGCCCGCCGCGGCGAGCGACGCGCGCACGGCGGATCCAGCGCCGTCCGTCGCGATCGTTGGCCGCAGCGCGACTTCATAGCCGTGATTTGCCGCTCGATCGCACAGCAGCAACGCACCCTCGGCAGGCCGTGCTCCCAGACAATCGTGTTCGAAGTGAAATGCCACATTGGCATGTGCATCTGCTGCATCGAGCAGCAGCTTGTTGAGTGAATCGCGTTCCACCGAGTAGATCACTTCGCGCGGCGTCTGGCCGTAGGGCATCAAGGCGCTCTGACACGCGCGATCATGTACCAATCGCCCGCGCATGGGCATGAGCAGTGCTGACACTTCCTCTGCAAGTCCCGCCCGTTCCAGCGCGCGCAGGCCACGCGTCGCCAGCGCCAGGTTGATCGACCTACCAGAGTCGTCAGGGGTCAGCCTCGGGTCGGGTCGTCGCTCATAGACCGATACGCTGAAACCGCGTCTCGCGAGCAGCAGCGCCAGCAATGTGCCTGCGAGGCCGGCGCCTACCAGGTTGATTGCGCCACGTGGCAGCGTCATTGTACTTCACGCAAGCTGGCGGCGAACCGCGCGACTAACTGCTGTACGTCGCTGAAGGAATTATAGAGTGGCACCGGCGCCATGCGGATGAGATCGGGCTCCCGCCAGTCACAGATCACGTCCTTGTCGCCCAAGGCGTCGAAAACGCGCCGGCCCCGCGAGCCGCCGCCAACGATACGCAACGAGATCTGACAACCTCGTTCCTGCGGGTCGGCGAGCGTCACGATTTTCAGGCCTGAATCGTCGAGCAGCGCCAGTTGTTTGGCCAGGAAGCCGGTCAATGCGATTGACTTGTTGCGTAAGCGGTCGACGCCAGCCTCGCGGAAAATATCGAGCGATGCGATCAGCGGCGCAGCAGCGAGGACGGGCGGATTGCTCAGCGACCAGCCGGCAGCATCGCGGCTCGGTACGAATTCCGGACGCATCTGGAAGCGCGTCGCCGGCTCGTGCCCCCACCAGCCCGCGAGTCGGGGCAAGTTGCGATTCGTGACATGTCTCTCGTGTATGAAGCAACCACCTATCGCGCCCGGGCCGGCGTTCAGGTACTTGTAGCTGCACCAGACTGCAAAATCGACGTTCCAGTCGTGTAGCGACAACGGCAGGTTACCAATAGCGTGCCCCATATCGAATCCCGCGACGGCGCCGACCCGACGCGCTGCGGCGGCGATGCGCGCACAGTCGAACCATTGACCTGTCCGGAACTGTACGCCCGGCCAAAGCACCACGGCGAGCGCCGAGCCAAGCCGCTCGATCGTCGCCTCGACGTCTTCCAGCCGGATATTGTCTTCGCCCGGACGCGGCGCTACCAGCTCCAGGTGTTCGTGAGGATCGTACCCATGCCAGGCGATTTGTGAGGCGACGGCAAGGTGATCAGACGAAAACGCGCCCGCTTCGATCAGGATCTTGGGACGTTCTGCCGTGGGTCGATAAAAGGTTGCCAGCAGCAGATGCAGATTCACCGTCAGCGAATTCATCGCGACGACTTCGTTAGGCAGCGCGCCCGTGAGGTGCTGCAGGCCGCGCGTAGCAAAGCTGTGGTAGTCAATCCAGGGTCGTTGTGCCGTGTGGTGCCCGAGCACTGCGAGACGCGACCAGTCGGCCAGTTCTTCGCTGACGAGATCGAGCGCCGCCAACGGGGCGAGGCCTAGGGAATGACCGGCAAAATACAGCAGCGGTGCACCGCCTGGTTTGCGGGGCAACGCGAACTTCTGACGCCATGGCGCCAATGCATCATTCTGGTCGAGCTCGCTGGCCTGCTCGATCGCTGCAAGTTCGCGGTCTTTCATTTGTGGTATGGATACAGGATTGGCTGACTGGGAACAGCATCGCCGCCGATGGCGGGAACCGCGAGCGACAAGGCATAACTGCCATCTGCGAGCTCGTCGGGTACGAATGCCAGTTCGGTGACTGTGCACGTGGGTCGAGCGACGTCGGCGGCTGCGCGACTCATGGCGGGCAGGCCAAAGAAAATCCGATGGGCGGTGAGCTTGCCATCATCCTGAATGCGGTCGAGGGACGGCACGTCCAGCACGAGATGCTGAACGTTGTGCGCGACCAGCCAGGTGGCCGCTTCGAGCGTGAAATAGGGCGGAATTTCATGGCCATATTGCCCAGACTTCTTGGCCGGATCGTTAGGCAGCGTGCGTACGATCAATGCGCGCGGTGTAAAGGGGCGGTTGCGCGTGAATGCGGCACGCAGACGTCGTTCGGTGATGAGGATGTCGGTTCCCCAGGGCGCCGGTGTCGTGCTCTCGCTGGTTTCACGTGCGGGCTCCGGCGCAACGCTGATGACCGCCGCGGGCACGAGGCCCTTTGGCACCACGCGCCAGGCGTCGCTCGGATCTTGGAGCAGATGGGCCGCCGTCTCCGTATGCGTGCCGGAACAGTGGGGCGTGAGGCTGATCGTTCGACAATTGGCACTTGCGCCGCTTGCGACCTCGCCCGTGAAACTGCCGACTGCGAGCGGCTGAGAGACGGGCGCGGGTGCACCAAAGTGCTGCAGACCCGTGGCACCGAAATCAGTAGCGATGGCGAGCGACACCCCGCGGTCAAGTTCGAATTTGTGTTCGAGTCCTGCGATAGTCAGTTTGGCAATCATGGTCGACGGACGGGTATCCCGTGTGCGCGCGAACGGCTGGGGCGTCGCGCTTGGGTTGGCGGCTGCGTTGCAATGGTAAGCGCTTAGGCGTCCGATCTCACCCACCCAATTGCGTGACTGTCGCTGTGCGGCGTCAGGGACTCGCGGCGCCAGTGCGATCCGCGTAATCTGTGGCACCTGCAATGCTGGGACGGGCGCCAAGTGTGGTCGCTGTCCGGTGGGAGGTTCCTTTGATTCGATTCGCCGTTGTTGTTCTGCTGACGCTGTCGCTTGCGGCCTGTAGCGGCGGCCGCATCTGGCCGTTCGGCTAGCAGGCGCCGCGCGCGCCGGAAACGGCCAGCACGTTTGTCTTCGAGGGCAATGGGGCGAGCGTTCCCCAGTACTGGCGACGCAACACAGTCGTGATCGATCTGCAGGGGGTCGGCGGCAGCGGGGCGATGACCGCGCGCCTCGGAGACGGCCACCGCTGGCCGATGCGCGTGGCGGTGCGTGTGCGGCCCGGCAGCTTCGGTGAGCTCGAAGTGTACGGCGCGCAGCGCGTGATCCTGCCCGTTCCCGAAGACGGCACGGCGTTCGTCGATCTCGAATTGCCATCCAGCATTTATCGCCGCGACACAGCAGCTCTCCAGATCAGCTGGCGCGCGCGCTAGGCGCGCTAGTGCGGATTCTGGTAGCCGGCGCAGGGCACCTGTATCGGCGGACGTTCTGGATCGTCCAGGTCGACTGCAGTCAAAGCGCCACCCCAGACACAACCTGTATCGAGCGCCAACAGGCGGGGCCGGCGTAACAAGCCGAGCGTTGACCAGTGCCCGAAGATCACGCGCGCAGTGGCACTGGCGCGCTGCGGATGCTCGAACCATGGTAGGTAGTTGTCTGGTGCCTCCGTCGGCGCACCCTTGAACTGCAAGTCGACGGTACCGTTCGCGGTACAGACCCGCAACCGCGTCAGCACATTCACGACCAGGCGATTGCGGTCGTCACCGTGGAGCGTCGCTCGCCAGCGATCGGGCTCGTTGCCATACATGTGCTGAAAGAACCTGGCAGGGTCGCGCAGCATGGCGGCGTGCACTTCCCGGGCTAAAGTGGCCGTAAGGTCGGCGGACCACTCGGGCACCAGTCCGGCGTGGATCAGCAGATCGTTGCGTGCGGCGTCCCAATGCGCGAGCGGCCGATGCAGCAACCACTCCAGCAACTTGTTGCATTCCGGATCCTCCAACAGCCCGAGCAGCGTGTCGCCACGCTTCAGCCCGCGCTTTGGTCCCAATGCTACCGCCAGGACGTGCAGATCGTGATTGCCCAGCACCACGATCGCGTTGGCATCGAGCGCCTGCACGAGCTGCAAAGCGCCGAGTGAATCGGGCCCGCGATTGACGATGTCACCCGCGAACCAGAGTTCATCGCGATCGGCCTTGAATTCGATCGAGCGCAGCAACTGTTCGAGCTCTGCTCGACAGCCCTGCACGTCGCCTATGGCATAGCGGGCCATCCGGCTGAGTCGTTAGTGCAAGACACCCGGAATTGCCAGTCGAAACGCCGGGATGGGTGCATCGAATTGCGCACCGTCGTCGGCCACCATCTGATAACTGCCGTGCATCGAGCCGACCGGCGTTTCGAGCACCGCGCCGCTCGAATACCGAAACCCCTGGCCGGGCGCAAGATGTGGTTGTTCGCCGACGACACCATCGCCACGCACTTCCTGCACCTTGCCGTTCGCATCGGTGATGATCCAATGGCGCGTCAGCAATTGCGCCGGTTGTGGTCCCTCATTGCGGATCGTTATCGTGTATGCGAACACGTAGCGATGATCCTTGGGTTCGGACTGCTCTTCGAGATAGGCAGTCTCAACGTCGATCAGAATCTTGCAGATGGTGCTCATGAGGTGTTCGAGTCTAGCGCAGTTTGAGGGTTCCGTTCCGCAATGCAGCAGGCGGCGAGCCGGGCAAAGTCGGCCGGCGCAAGGGTCTCGGCGCGACAGCCTGGATCGATGGCGCAGCGCTCGATCGCCGCAGCATCGATCAACGTGCGCAGCGCATTGCGCAGCGTCTTGCGGCGCTGCGAGAAGGCTGCAGCCACCAGGCGCGCGTAGGCCGGCGGCACAGTGAAGGCCGGCTCCGGCAACATCCGCAGCCGAATCACCGCCGACCGGACGGACGGGGGTGGCGAGAACGCGCCGGGACCCAGCTCGAGCAGCCGTGTGGTCTCCGCATACGGCGCCAGCATCACTGTCAGGCGACCGTAGTCTTTCGAGCCGGGCGCGGCCACGATTCGATCGACCACTTCTTTTTGCAACATCACGTGCAGGTCGTCGATCGCCGTACGTTGGTCGAGCAAATGGAACAACAGGGGCGTGGAGATGTTGTAGGGCAAGTTGCCAACAATGCGCAGTCGTCCGCCGCGTCGGGCTGCAAGTGACGCGAAATCGAACTCGAGCGCGTCAGCGACATGCAGGCGGAAGCCAGCTTCCCCCGCATAGTGTTCGTGCAATCCTGCAGCCAGATCACGATCGATCTCGATGGCGTCCAATTCGCCAGCTTGTCTCAGCAGCGCCGCGGTGATCGCGCCACGACCAGGGCCGATTTCTACCAACCGATCCGTGCGAGTCGGCGCGATTGCTGCGACGATGCGCTCAATGGCGTGGCGGTCGTGCAGGAAGTGCTGGCCGAAGCGTTTCCGCGTGACGCTCACGGTGCCAGTCCGCGGCGCGCCTGTTCGGCAAGCTCGATTGCCAGTGCGACGGCCTGCTCGAGACTGCCACTGTCAGCGCGGCCGCTGCCGGCAATGTCGAGGGCTGTGCCATGGTCTACCGATGTTCTGATGATCGGCAAACCCAGCGTGACGTTGACCGCCTGTCCAAAGCTCGCGTGTTTGAGTGCCGGCAGTCCCTGGTCGTGATACATCGCCAGTACGACGTCGAAAGTTTGCCAGGTCCGCGCCACCAACACCGTATCGGCCGGCATAGGTCCTGTGACATCGAGGCCGCTGCGCCGTGCTCGATCGATGGCTGGGCCGATGACGCGCTGCTCTTCGTCGCCCAGGTGACCGGACTCGCCGGCATGGGGGTTCAAGCCGCACACGGCGATCCTGGGCCGTGCAATGCCCCACAAACGACGCAAGTCCTGGTCGATGATGGTGAGCACTTCGTCGAGCAGCCGCGAGTCGATGGCGTCAGGTACCGCACGCAGCGGCAGGTGCGTCGTCGCCAAGGCGACGCGCAGCTGTTGCGACACTAACAACATCACCGGGCGTGGCGTGCCCAGCTTGTGCGCGAGATACTCGGTGTGGCCGCTGAAGGGGACGCCGGCCTGATTGATGACGCTCTTCTGCACGGGCGCCGTCACCATTGCATCGAACGCTCCGTCTGCGATACCGGCGAGCGCGCGGTCGAGCAGTTTGAGAACGTGGTTGGCATTGGCAGGGTCTGGTTTGCCGGCAACTGCGCGCGTCGCCAATGGTTCGTGGAGCACGCGCACGCTGCCGCGTTTCGCCGCCGCCGCGTCATCTGAACGCCATTCTTCGAATGTTACGTCGGGATGCAGGTCGCCTGCGCGTTGTCTGAGCAGTGGCAGATCGCCGAGCACGACGATCTCGGCTGCGAACTGAGCTCGTCCCAAGGCGGCGCAGATGTCCGGCCCGATACCGGCCGGCTCACCTGCGGTAACGACGATCCTGGGTGCGTCCCTCGTCATCAGGACCGGTTGCCTCGGCGTGGCTACAATTTGTACTCGACGTAGGCCTCATCACGCAGCCGGCGTAACCAAAGCTCGGTTTCTTCGTCCGCTTTGCTTTCGCGCAGCTGCGCAAATGCGCGCTGCTGGCGCATCTCATCGGTGCTGTCGAACTCGCGCTTGCCCAGGAGTTGCACGATATGCCAGCCAAACTGGGTTCGAAACGGCTGACTGATTTCGTCGACCGCGAGCGACTCCAGCACCTGCTCGAACTCGGGCACGAAGGAGCCCGGCCCCGTCCAGCCGAGATCGCCGCCTTCCACCGCCGAACCGGGATCTTCCGAGGTAGCCTGCGCGATGGCACCGAAGTCTTCACCCTTCAGCAGGCGCTCGCGAATGGCCTCGAGACGCAGTTTCACCGTTGCATCATCCAGCAGTTCGGTGGGCTTGAGAAGAATATGGCGTGCGTGCACCTGCTCGACGATCGTCTGGGTGTTGCCGCGCACCTCGTTGAGCCGAATGATGTGGTAGCCCGACGGCGTGCGCAACGGTTCACTGACATCCCCCGCCTTCATCTTGGCGACCAGCTCGGCGAGAAACGTCGGCAGCTCGGGGCCCTTGCGCCAGCCGAGTGTGCCGCCATCGAGTGCGGTCTGCGAATTCGAGAACTGTACGGCGAGCCGTGCGAAATCCTCGCCCTGGGAGGCGCGCTGATATACCTCATCGGATCGTTTGGCGGCAGTATCCAGCTGATCGGGCGTCGCCGCCTGCGGCACGGCGATCAGGATATGCGAGACGTTGTACTCATTGGCGTCCGACGGCAGCTTGCTTTGCTTGTCGACATACTGCTGCAGCTCACGCGGCGAGACGTTGATGCGGGCGATCACATCGCGCTGCCGCAACATCTGCAAGGTGAGTTCCTTGCGGATACCATCGCGGTACGCGGCATAGTCGATGCCTTGTGCTTCCAGCGCGCGTGGTAGCTGCGCGAGCGGGATATTGTTGCGAGCAGCCACTTCGGTGAGCGCGTTGTTCAGCGCTTCGTCGGATACCCTGATACCACCCCGGTCGGCACGCTGCATTTGCAACTCCTGCATCACCAGCCGCTCGAGCACCTGCTGGCGCAGAATATTCTGCGGCGGCATTTCCTGGTTCTGCGCTCGCAAGCGCTCGGTGATGAGCGTCACCTGATCCTCCAGCTCGCTTTGCAGCACGATGCCGTCATTGACGACCGCCGCAACGCGGTCGAGCAGTTCGCCCTTCGAGCCCAGATCGCGCGTCTGCGCCAGGACGGCAGCCGTCGGCAGGCAGAGCGCGGTGAGCAAAAAGATAACGGCGCGAGTACTGAAAAGCATGGCGTGTTCCAAGTATTTCGTTACGGATCAGAGACTTGAGGTTCAGCGAGCCGACTTCTCCGGCGAGTATCCCCGAATCGAGCGCGCGAGGAAAGCATCGGCTGGTGTTCCGACACTGGCGAGGCCGGTGAGTTCCAGCTGCAGGAACACACCGGTGTCCTGTTCGCCGGTGCGCGAAGACACGAACCGGCGCGCCACGGTGCGCACGCGCCAGCAACAGGCGCGGTACTCGAAACCCGCGAACTGGTCGAGCGACTCGTTCTCGCGCAGCGAATAGATCACCCGCGCGAACGCCGACCACCGCGCGCCGATTGGCCAGGCTGCAGAAACTTCGGCTTGCTCGATGCTGTTGCGTTGCGAGCGATAGGCGAGATTGACGACCCGGTCGTTGCCCGGTCGATACTGTATGGAGAACTGCGCTCGCTCGCTGCGATTGTCCTCGGGGTTGAATTGCAGCGCGGCGTCGAGCGACCAATCGTTGTAAGCTGTTAGCCTGAGCTGCGCGACGAAATCTGATTTGTTGCGATTGGGCGTCGTCTCATCTGGCAGTGAAACCCGCGTTCGCTCGAAATAGAACGCCTGGCCAAGCGTCAGGGAGACGAACTGCGCGCCGCTGGCGGTATCGAACAAACGACTGGTGACGCCGATACTGAGCTGGTTTGCATCGCTCACACGGTCTGCGCCCGTGTAGCGCGTAGTGCGAAACAGCTGTACGGTATTGAGATCCGGGACGATCGTGTCGAAGACCGGCAGCTCGTCCTGTGCGCGGTACGGTGTATACAAATAGAGCGCGCGAGGTTCCAGGGTCAGCCGGCGCTGGCCCCGAGAGCCAGAGGGGCGCTCGAGTATGACCCCACTATCGAGCGTGACGAACGGCAGCTCACGACTGGGTGAGTCGTTAACGCCCGCTGCGGTGTTGTTGAGTGAATAAGAGGTGTAGCGGTAGCCCGCCTGGGGGCGCAGGAAATAGCCTGGCCCGCTCCAGTCGAAACCCAGGCGCGGCGCGGCGTCCAGGCGCCAGCCTGTCACCCCAGTGCTGCGTTCGAAGTTCACGAGTTCGGAGTCGAATCCCCAAGCCAATCCGCCGACATTCCCCAGCGTCCACTCGCCGTTGGCCACGAGTCGCGGCACACGCGTATATGGACGATCGATCAGTGCCAGTTCGCTGTCGAGGATCTGAAAGTGCTGTGCCTGCGCGCGCAGCGTCCAATTGAGGTCGCGGTAGGAGAATTCCGCAAATCGTTCGGTGAACGGGATGCTGGTGTTCTCCGAGCCGCGCGCGAAATCTTCGAAATAGCTGTTGTCACTCACATGCGTGGCATCGGCCGTAAATTGCCAGCGCGACGGCAGTTGATAGCGCTGCTCGAGATGCACGCGACCGCGATCGCTGTCCGTGAGTTGATCGCGCGGCAGGTAATTGAATTCCAGCAGTGCGCGCTGCCTGGCACTGAGGAAGCGGAACTCGCCGCCGAGATCGAGCCCCCGCTTGGCGTAGATCGCCGGCGCGAAGGTCAGATCCACATTGGGGGCGATGTTCCAGTAGTAAGGCACGGTGAGCTCGACGCCGTTACGTGACGACACGCCGACGTCGGGGAACAGAAAGCCGCTCTTGCGCTGCGGGCCAAGAGGAAAAGAAATCCACGGCGTGTACAGTATCGGCACACCCTTGAACTCGATCCGCGCATTGCGACCTGTGCCGTTGCGCGTGCGGGGATCGAGGGCGATCTGGCTTGCCTGGATGCGCCAGGCTTCGTCATCCACCGGACAGCCAGTGAACGAGACGTCGTCGAACTCGAAACGACCGCCAGGTTCGAGCCGCATGGCTCTGGCGCTACCGCGCGCATTGCGTTCCAGCAACTCGAACTCTGCGCCCTCGAATTCCGCACCCAACACCTGCGAGTAGCTGCCGCTGCCGCCCGTGGCGCGCACGAGCGAGTCTTCGTATTGCACGGAACCGATGACACGGAATTCGCCAGTTGCGGCGTCATAGGTGACCTGATCGGCGCGAATTCGCTTGTCGTTTTGCCGGACTTCAACATTGCCCGACAGGTCCGCGTCCCCGGACGCTTCCACGTCGGCGACGTCGCTCGCGATGATGATTCGGTCGGATGCGGTACTGTCGGTCGGACCAATGTCGAGTGAACCAGTGTCGAGCGGCTGCAGCGGCGGAATCGCCGTGTTGGGCGTGCACACGGGGTCGGCAGCGAGGGCCCATGGGGCGCCCAACAGCAAACCGACGCCCATCGCGGCATGAAAACCGCGGCCCAAGCCAATGTCTCGCATGATGTGAGACATTATAATGCCCGTTTCACTCCACCGCCGATCCACTGCATGCATCAAAAAGACCCGCGGCTCGCCGAACTGAAGAGCTGGCTGACAACAGGGCTGCGTTGGCGAGTGAAGCGGATCGCACCGGCGTCGGCCGATGCCAGTTTTCGCCGCTATTTCCGGGTCTGGCGTGATGCCGCGACTTTCGTCGTGATGGATGCGCCGCCCGAAAAAGAGGACAGCGCGCCGTATCTGAAAGTCTCCAAGCTACTGGCGGCGACGGGCATACACGTGCCCCAGGTGCACGAGGCAGACCTGCGCCGCGGCTATGTCGTTCTCGAGGACCTGGGCGATACCCAGTATCTGACGCGCTTGCGAGCCGGCGGCCATGCGGACTCACTCTACGGCGATGCGCTCGCGTGCCTGGCGCGCTTGCAGGTCGAAGGGCTCGAGGCGGCGCGGCAGCTCCCGCCCTACGATCGCGCGCCCTTGTCCCGTGAACTCAATCTGATGCCCGAGTGGTTCCTGGAGCGCCATCTCAAGCTCACGCTCACGCCCGAAGAACGCGCGCTGCTCACCGTCACCTTCGAGTTCCTGATGTCCGAAGTGCTCGAGCAGCCGATGGTGTTCGTCCATCGTGATTTTCACTCCCGCAATCTCATGGTCACGGCCACTAATAACCCAGGTGTGCTGGACTTCCAGGACGCGTTGCGGGGCCCGATTGGCTACGACCTGGTGTCCCTGCTGAAAGACTGCTACATCGCCTGGCCACGTTCGAGAGTCGAGGCCTGGCTGCGGGATCATCGCCGCCTCGTGCGAGCGCGCGGACTGGACACAGGTGCGGACGACCAAGAGTTCCTGCGCTGGTTCGATCTCGCCGGGGTCCAGCGGCACCTGAAAGTGCTGGGGATTTTCGCGCGCCTCTGGCATCGGGACGGCAAGGTGGGCTATCTGGGCGATCTGCCGCTCACCTTGGACTATGTGCGCGACACCTGCGCACGCTATACGGAATTGACCGAGTTCGTGCGCTGGCTCGAAGTGAGGATCGTACCCAGACTGGCACCAGCCAACGTACGGGAGGTGAGTAGAAGCCAGCGCGGGCGGCCGGTCCGTGTCATCAAGAAGCGCAAGACAGCGCGCCGCGCCAAATAACACACTACTGAGTCAGCCGGTCATGAAGTCAGCGATGCGGGCGATGATCCTGGCGGCCGGGCGAGGCGAGCGGATGCGGCCACTGACCGACGTGCTACCGAAGCCCTTGTTGTTAGTTTCTGGTCACCGTCTGATCGAGTATCACTTGCAGCGACTGGTGACGGCAGGCTATCGGGAGATCGTCATCAACACAGCGTGGCTCGGTCATCTGCTGCCGGCGGTGCTCGGCGATGGTTCGCGCTACGGCGCGCACATCGCCTATAGTCATGAGCGACCCGAGGCGCTCGAAACCGGTGGCGGAGTTTTTCAGGCACTGCCGCTGCTGGGAGATCGGCCGTTCTTGTTAGTGAACGGGGATATCTGGACGGACATCGATTTCAGAACCGTCGAACTGCCGCCCCAGTCGCAGGCCCACCTCGTGCTGGTGAGCAATCCGCCGCAGCATCCACGCGGCGACTTCATCCTGCGCGATGGTCGCATCGGCGAACACGATGATGCGACTAGCTGGACTTATTCCGGCGTTGGTATCTACACGCACGAATTCTTTCGCGACTGCCAACCGGGCAAGTTCCCGCTGCTGCCGCTCTTGCGTCGCGCCATGGTCGACGATGCCTTGACCGGCCAGCTGCACGCCGGCCGCTGGCATGACATCGGTACACCGCTGCGGTTGACGATGCTCGATCTGGAACTGCGCGGCGACCGGCCTGCGGGGTAGAATCGCCGTATGGCCGATTTCAAAGGCATCCCTGTCGTTGCACCGCGAGAGCCTGAGGGCGCGGCGCCCCCGAGCGGTGCCAAGTACACAACGCCGCAGGGATTTACCGCTATAAAGGATGGCGTCAAGACGCGTGCCGGCGGCGCGCGCAGCGCGCCCGTGGGCAAGCCACGGTGGTTGCGAGCGCGCATGCCAGCAGGCGACGGCTTCAACGAAGTGCGCCGCAACGTGCGCGAGCATCGGCTTGCGACGGTGTGTGAGGAAGCCAAGTGTCCAAATATCGGCGAGTGCTGGAACGCCGGCACCGCCACGATCATGCTGATGGGGGCAGTCTGTACTCGAGCTTGCCGTTTCTGCGCGGTCGATACCGGTAACCCGCGCGGCTGGCTGGATGCGGATGAGCCCGAGAACACCGCGCGTAGCGTCGAGTTGATGAGGCTCAAATATATCGTGCTCACGTCGGTGAATCGCGATGATCTGCCGGATGGTGGTGCTGCTCACTATGCAGCGGCGATCCGCGCCATCAAGCGGCGCACGCCGCAGGTCGCTGTCGAGGCGCTGACGCCAGACTTCGAGGGTGTGCTACGCGATGTCGAAGTGGTCGTCGATTCCGGTCTGGACGTCTTTGCGCAGAACGTCGAAACAGTCCGGCGTTTGACGCATCCGGTGCGCGATCCACGCGCCAGCTACGAGCAGACGCTGGCAGTGCTTGCGCATGCGAAGCGTTATCGACCGGCAGTGCTCACCAAGACGAGCCTGATGCTAGGTCTGGGCGAGACGGACGCAGAGATCGTCGCGACCATGGATGACCTGCGGGCGATCGACGTGGACATACTCACGCTCGGTCAGTACTTGCGGCCGACAGTCAATCATTTGTCCGTCGAGCGCTTCGTTGCCCCGCAACAGTTCGATCACTACCGGCGCCTGGCACTCGAGCGGGGCTTTCGGGAATGCGTGGCCGGTCCCCTGGTTCGCTCCAGCTATCGTGCGGAGCAGGCGCTCGCGGGCAACAATGCTGGCCTCGATAATTCGTCGCACGGATGACGGCGTCATTGCCGGCAGCAGCGGTGCGGACGTCACCGATGGTGATCAAGTGGCTGGGGCGGGTCGACTACGAACCTACGTGGCGTGCCATGCAGCGATTCACCGACGAGCGCGGCTCCGTCACACCCGACGAGATCTGGCTGCTCGAGCATCCACCAGTATTCACGCTCGGCATGAATGCCAGCGCTGAGCATGTTTTGGCACCCGGCGACATACCAGTCATCAAGATCGATCGCGGTGGTCAGGTCACCTATCATGGTCCGGGGCAGTTAGTTGTCTATCCACTCATCGATCTGCGCCGCGCAGGGCTCGGCGTACGTGACCTGGTGACAGCACTGGAGGCGAGCGTGATCGAGTATGTGCGTGGCTTCGGTATCCAGGCCGTGACGAAACGCGGCGCACCGGGCGTCTACGTCGATGGTCGCAAGCTTGCCAGTGTCGGCATTCGCATTCGACATGGCGCCAGCTATCACGGCCTGGCGCTCAATGTGAACATGGATCTCACGCCCTTTCAGCTAATCAATCCCTGTGGTTACGCAGGACTGGAAATGACACAGCTTGCGGACCTGGGTGGGCCCGCCGACCTAGCGTCAACGGGCACGGATCTCGCGACCATTCTTGACGATCTCATTCTTGCGCGATGATTTGCCGCAACGCTCGGTGGTCTGACGCGTAGCTGGAAAAAGTAATGCGCGCGACTATCCCCATGAGCGCTGCTGCGGTACTTATCGTGATGGCGAGGGACTGGCCGATGCTGGCGTCCGAAAGGAACACTCGGTCGTTCAGTACGCCAGGGAGCAACGGGCCGAGCGTGATGCCGATCAAGCTGATGACGAACAGAAACAGCGCCGATATCTGGCCGCGAACCTGATTCGGGAAGATCAGCTGCAGCGCTGCGAATACGCTACCGATCGGCAGCGCGAGGCCGACGACCAAAGGAATCAGGCCAACGACGGCGCGGCTGGCATCGACGCTTGTCATGCAGAAAAGTCCGCCGCCGCCAGCGAGCAGCGCGCCGAGCAGCCCGACCCGCAGCGGCGCATCTGCCCGGCCAGCCGCCTGCCAGCGATCGCATAGCCAGCCGCCCGTCAACATGCCGCCGCAACCGGCCAGCAGGACGATTGCGCCAAGTGTCATGCCGGCCGTCGCAGCCGTCCAGCCGAAACTACGGACAAAGAACGTGGGAGTCCAGGCGAAGACGGCATACATGCAGATAGCGTGGCAGGCCATCAGCAGCGCAATGCCGATGAAAGACCGTTGTCGACGACGCAGTTGTTGCATGACCTGCCGCACGCTGAGCTGCGCGCTGGTGCCATCGACAGTGAGAATCACGCCAGTGCGACTGGGCTCTCGCAGCTGATAGATCAGTATTGCTAACAACAAACCCGGAATCCCGACAACGAAAAATGCCAGGCGCCACGGCGCCAGCGTGCCGGCGAGCGGCAACGTAACACTCGCCATCGATGCAACGGCGGCGATGACGGCACCGCCGATCATGAATGCGGTTCCCGCGCCGATGAAAATTCCGAGCGAGTAGATGCTGAGTGCCGTCCCGAGGCGGCCACTGCGAAAACAGTCAGTGATCATCGACAGCGCAGCGGGCGAGAGCGTCGCCTCGCCAATCCCGACTCCCATGCGAGCCACGAACAATGCGCCGAATCCGCGCGCGACGCCGCACAACACGGTCATCAGACTCCAGAGCGCCACACCTACCGCGATCAGGTTCTTGCGACTGTAGCGATCGACGATTCGGCCCATCGGCAGACCGAGTACGGTATAGAACAGTGCGAAAGCGAAGCCCTGCAGCAGACCGACCTGCGTATCCGAGATATCGAGTTCCGATTTGATCGGCTGTACCAACAGGCTGAGTATCTGGCGATCGATGAACGACAATGTGTATGCCAGCATCAGCACGAACACCACGTACCAGCCGTAGCGCTCGGTGGTGACACTGCTGGCTGCAACGGTGGGCGCGTCGCCGGGCGTCTGGCTTGCCATCGCGGTCAGCGTGCAGTGTTGACTGGCTTGTAGGCGACGGCGCGGATCTCGATCAGTAGATGTGGATGGGGCAGTTGATGTACGGCGACGGTCGTGCGAGTGGGTCCATCGTAGTCGAAGAAATCGCCGTAGACCTCGTTATAACCACCGAAGTCGTTCATGTTCACCAGATAACTGGTTACTTCCACCAGGTCCGAGAGATCCGCATCCATGCTCTGCAAGATATCGCGGATGTTCTCGATGACGGCGCGCGTCTGCGCGCGGATGTCGAGTTGGGTAGTGCCGAATGCATCGACTTCGACGCCAGCGAAGCTGTTGTCCGGCCGCCGTGAGCTGGTGCCGGAGACGAACAGGAAATCGCCGGCGCGCTTTACATGGGGAAATCGGCCGCGCGGCTTGGCCTTGTCTGGCAATACCTGAGTCTTCATTGCTGGTCCTCCCACGGCCCAATCAGGTCGACAATCTCCAAGATTGTATACTTAGATCTTCTTTTGTGCGCAGAATCAGGGTATAGTGTACGCTCATCCCGCCCGGCGAGTGGACTGACGATGTCAGCAAGTCCCGATCAACGGCTGTCCGACGAGGTCCGCGCTGCACGCGACGCGGCAGCGGCACTGCACACCACCGTGCCGGCTTTGCCCAGACCGGCGCGTGAGCTGCTTTGGCTGGAGGCGCGTAGCTTCAATGGCTGGCTCGATCAGCCCGTCTCGGACCAGCAACTGCATGAACTGTATGCCCTTCTGCGCATGGGGCCAACAGCCACGAACAGCTCACCGGCGCGGTTCGTGTTCGTGCGCAGTATGGCGGGCAAGGAGCGACTGCGGCCGGCGCTGGCTGCCGGCAATGTCCACAAAGTCATGAGTGCGCCGGTGATCGCAATCATCGCTCACGATCTTGCGTTCCATCAGCACTTGTCGCGGCTGTTCCCGCACCGCGATTCCTCGGCGGCATTTGCTGGTAAGCCCGAGTTGATCGCAACGACAGCATTTCGCAACGGTACGCTGCAGGGCGCCTATCTGATGCTGGCCGCCCGCACTTTGGGTCTCGATTGTGGGCCGATGTCCGGCTTCGACAATGCGGCCGTCGACCGCGAGTTTTTCGCCGGTACCGAGATTCGCAGCAATTTCCTCTGCGCGCTGGGTCGCGGTGATCCGGACAGCATTTTCCAGCGACTGCCACGATTCGAGTTTGCCGATGTTTGTGAACTCGTTTAGGTCGAGGCGATGAAAGTCGGCATTGCAGGCTATGGCACTATCGGCAGACGCGTTGCATTGGCGCTGGACCAAGGCATGCCGGGTCTGACGCTCTGCGGTGTCGTTACGCGCAGCTCTGGCAAGGCGCAGCGCGCGCTGGCGCAACTGGCGCGACCGGTGCCGCTGTTGTCCATGGCCGAGCTCGCGCAGCTCGCCGACGTGGTAGTCGATTGTGCGCCACGAGCTGCTTTCGCGCACATTGCGCCTGCAGTGGTCGCGGGCGGCAAAATACTCGTGACCGTCAGTGGCGCGGCGTTGCTCGAGCATCCGGAAGTCATCGATGCAGCCCGCGCATCGGCTGGGCGCGTCATTCTCGCTACGGGCGCGCTGTTAGGACTCGACGCCGTTCGAGCAGCCGCAGAGGGCCAGATCCATTCGGTGGTGATGATCACGCGCAAGCCGCCGCAGTCGCTCGCCGACGCGCCTCCTGTGGTCGCGCAAGGCCTGGATCTGATGGCGCTGCGTGAACCCTTGCGCCTGTTCCGCGGCACGGCACGCGACGGTGCGCGGCTGTTCCCGGCCAACGTCAATGTCGCGGCAGCGCTCGGGCTTGCGGGCATCGGACCCGATTTGACGCAGCTCGAGATCTGGGCAGATCCAGCGCTCACGCGCAACACTCATACGATCAAAGTCGATGCCGACAGTGCGCGCTTTGAAATGCGCATCGAGAATGTACCGTCAGAAGAACATCCGGGCACCGGCAAGATTACTGCCTTGAGCGTCATTGCTTGCCTGCGCTCGTTGGTCGCGCCGCTGCGCGTCGGCACCTAAGCCCCCTTCACACCTAGGAACACCAGTTATGCCAAGACTCCGTCACGTTGCCATCGCCAGCCAGGACCCGGACAAGACCGCCAAATATTTCGTCGACGTATTTGCGATGCAGATACGGGGCAAGATCGACAGTCGCAATGCCAATGGTTACTACCTGAGCGACGGTACGATCAACATCGCCATCTTGAAATTCAAGAACCAGCCCGCAGCGGGTGTGCCGCTCGATTTCGAAGGCTTGCACCACATCGGCTTCGAAGTCGAAGACATCGATGCGACAGTCGAGCGATGCAAGGCTGCGGGCTACGACCCGCGCCACGATGTCAATATCGCGCAGGGTCTCGGCGCCAATCCCAGCAAAGACAATGCCGAGTTCAAGCTAACCGGCCCAAACGGGCTCATGATCGATGTGTCCCAAAAGGGTTGGGTCGGCGCGAGCAGTACCGCCGAAAAGGCCAAAGCCTAGATGTCGATCCCCAACTCCTTCGCTTTGGCTACTTACCGCGCGCCACGAGGCGAACGTACGGCATTCATCATTGCCGAGCAGCTCTACGACCTGTTGGACGCTTGGCCCGTGGCCCGACCTGGCGTGGCCGAGCCGCGGTGGCTGGCGCACGATGTGGCGGGCTTGATCGGCGACTGGGAGGCAGTTGCAGCTCCTGTGGCTGAATTCGGTGGGGCAGCCACCGTCGCGGCGGCTGCCGGCAAGTTGCCGGCGCTGTCGACGAGCGAGTTTGCGATTCGCGCACCGTTCGTTCCGCAACGCATCTTTTGTGCGGCTTCCAATTTCGTCGAACATGCGCATGAGATGGGCACCGTGCTCGCGGCCAAGGCCGTCAGCAAACCGTACATGTTCATGAAGACCTTCACGACCGTCATCGGACCGAATGAGACGGTACGAGTGCCGCGCGAGGTCACCAAACCCGACTGGGAGGTTGAGCTCGGGGCTGTCATCGGTCGTCGCGCGCGGCATGTCTCGGCCGACCATGCGCTCGAACATGTTGCAGGCTATACGGTAGTCAACGATGTCAGCGCCCGCGACCTCACTCGCCGCGACGACTACCCGTTCAAGCACGACTGGTTCCAGGGCAAGAACTTCGACACTTTCTGTCCGCTCGGACCGTGCATTCTGCCGGCGCAATTCATCTCGGACCCGCAGCGCGTCCGCTTGAGTCTCAGCGTCAACGGCAAGGTGATGCAGGACTCCACGACTGCGGAAATGATCTGGACCGTTGCGGAACAGATCGCCTATCTATCGACGATGCTCACATTGGTGCCTGGAGATGTCATCGCAACGGGTACACCTACCGGTGTCGGCATGGGACGCGGTGTGTTTCTCAAAGATGGTGACGTTATGGTCGCGGCGGTCAACGGGATCGGCGAGTTGCGCAGTCCCGTCGCGCGCGAGGAGGCTTGATATGTATTGTTCGTGTCGCTCAACTTCCGTGTTGTATGGGTTGTTAGTCGCAGCGCTGTTGACAGCCTGCACGGGTGGCACGTCGACCTCGGAGCCGGTGGCCACGCCGCAATCCTTGACCAAGATCACGTTCAATATGGCCTGGCTGCCGCAGGGCAGCATGGTCGGCGTGATCGCGGCAATCGACCAAGGGTTCTATGCGAAGCGCGGGCTCGAGGTAGAAGCGGTGCGCGGTTTCGGCGGCATCCGCACGACCAACGAAGTCGATCAAGGCATGTTCGATTTCGGCTATGGCGATCCGCTGTCGGTGATCCTGAATCGCGCGAATGGCGGCCAGACGCGTCTCGTCGGCGTAATCAACGAGCGTTGGCCCGCAGGACTGTGCTTCCTGCGCGAGCGGCATCAGCTCAAGGGGCCGGCGGATCTCAAAGGGCTCACGGTGGGTGGTGGGCAGAACTCAGCCGTACAGGTGTTGCTGCCCGTGTGGCTCAGACGCAATGATGTCGATCCAGCGACGGTCAAAGTGCTGCAGCTCAATCCCTCGGTGATCGTTGCATCTCTCATCGAAGGCCAGATCGATGCCGCGGAGTGCTGGCGCGGCAACAGTTATCCGCTGTTCGAGCAGCAGGCCAGGGCTGCGGGCGTCACGCTCGATTGGGTCGAGTACGGCGCGCACAACCTCGACATCTATGGATCTGGTCTGATCACGACGGACCGCGCTATCAGGGAACGGCCCGACGTGGTCAAGGCGTTCGTTGCCGCGACTTTCGAAGGCTATCGATTTGCGCGTGCGAACCCCGAGCTGGCGCGCGAGATCATGCTGAAATCCTATCCGATGCTCGATGCTGGCGTCACGGCGGCGCAGATCAGCGAAATTCTTGAGTTGCAAGGTGGTAGCGCAGGGCTCGCAACGGACGCGAAGATGGCGCAAACGCTGGAATTCGTTGCGGCAGCCTATCCGCTGCCGAATCCGGTCGCTGTGCAGGACATCTACAGCAATACTTTCGTGACTCCCTGACTTTAGGCGCAACGGAGACATCCCATGAGCGACAAGCCGCGGCCACGCAAACTAGGTCACCTCGTGCTCAAGGTGAGGGATCTGGAAGAGTCCTGCCGGTTCTATACAGACATCGTCGGATTGGAGGTATCGGATCGAATCGCCGATCGCATGGTTTTTCTGCGGTCCGGCAGCGACCATCATGATCTCGCGCTTGCGCAGCTGCCGCCAGACGCCCTGGAAACACAGCCTGCGAACTCCCCGGGACTCGAGCATTTCTCTTATCTGGTCGACAGTTATGAGGAAATAGAGCGGGTCGTTGGCCTGCTGCGCAAACATGAGGTGACGATCGTGCGCGGACCCGGCAAACATGGTCCCGGCGAAAACTGTTTTCTCGTGTTCAAGGATCCTGACGGCAACAACGTCGAGTTCTATTGCGAGATGCGACAGATCGACGCCGAGCATCCGTACGAGCCAAAGACCTGGGACGACACCATCGACTCACTCGATCAATGGCACTTCAAGCGTTGGGCGGTGGAGCCACCGCCCTTCCTGAAAAAGAAGTATGGGCTGTAGCTTGGTGGTGCGGGCATGAAGCGCTGGCTGAATCGCGGGGCGCTCGAAGCAACGCTGTTCTTCGTGGCACTCGGCATACTGTGGGAATACGCAGTGCGAGCGGGCGATATCAAGGCCTATCTGTTGCCAGCACCGAGCGACATTCTGAGCGAGATGTGGCGCTCACGGACGGCGTTGCTGGAACACGGCTGGGTCACTCTCCAGGAAGTGCTGAGTGGTTTCGCGTTTGCATTCGTCTTCAGCCCGATCCTTGCAGTGATGATCTTCTTCGTGCCGGTCCTGCGGCGCACTCTCTATCCGTTGATGATTGCGCTGCAGAGTATTCCCAAAGTCGGGCTCGCGCCGATCGTGGTCGTCTGGTTCGGATATGGTCTGTCATCCAAGGTGTTGATGGCCTTCCTGTTCGCATTCTTTCCGTTGTTGATCGCGGCGCTCGGCGGACTGAAGGCGACTCCCGAGCACCTCGTCGAGCACTTCCGGGCGCTGCGTGCCAGTTTCTGGCAGACACTGGTGCAGTTGCGTCTGCCGAGCGCCATGCCGGCGTTCATCGATGGCTGCAAGGTCGCGATGCCACTCGCAGTGATTGGTGCGGTCGTCGGTGAGTTCATCGGTTCGTATGAAGGGCTCGGTAATCTCGTCATGGTGGCGAGCGGTTCAGCCAACAGCTCGTTGACATTCGCGGCCTTGATCGCAGTGACACTATTGTCGTTGGTGCTGTTCTGGATCATCGAAGTGCTGGGGCGACTCGTGTGGTGGCAGGCGCGATGAGTACGAGTATGAATGGCTCGGCTGCGATTTCCCTGGCGGGAGTCACCAAGCGCTTCGGTGGCGACGATGGCGTGCTGGCGCTGGATCGAGTATCGATGGACGTCGCGGACGCGGAGTTCGTATCCGTGATCGGCCCGAGTGGCTGCGGCAAGAGTACGTTGTTACGAGTGATCGCCGGACTGATACCGTACGATTCTGGCGACGCGAATTTGCTCGATCGGCCCATTGACGGTCCATCGAGTGCGGTCGGCGTCGTCTTTCAGAAAGCCAATCTGCTACCTTGGCGCACGGTAGAGCGAAATCTGCGATTGGCGGTCGACATACGCGGCACAGCGGGCGCGGATCTCGACGCGCGGCTTGCAGGGATGCTGGGCATGCTCGGACTCAAGGGCTTTGCGTCGCGCTATCCGCACGAACTTTCGGGTGGCATGCAGCAGCGCGTGGCCATTGGTCAGGCGCTGATGGCGAATCCGCGCGTATTGCTGATGGATGAGCCTTTCGGTGCCCTCGATGCGCTGACGCGCGATCGGCTCAATGTCGAGTTGTTGCATGTTTGGCAGGCGGCGCGGAAGACCGTTGTACTGGTCACTCATAGCATCCCCGAAGCAATATTTTTGTCTGATCGCGTGATCGTGATGTCGGCCCGGCCGGGAAAAATCGTCGAAGAACTCAAGATCGATTTGCCGCGGCCGCGTGATCCGTCGACGACTCGAACCTTGCCCCAATTCGGCGAGTACGTGGTGCACTTGTTCGATCTGATGGGAGTAAATGCCAGTGAATAACGTGCGCCATTGGGTGGCGACGGCAACCGCCGGTTGCGTATTCGCTGCATTCGCAGGCGCGGCCGATCTGCCAATCCCGCCGGCTGATTCTCAGCCGCCGCCGGTTCATCTACCGGGGCAGCCGTTGCCGCCACCACCGGGCACCTACGGCTACGATCCGCGCTCGGGAAACTTCCGCCATCCGGTCGCGACGCCGGCCGTCGAGGGTCCACAGCCGTTCGCTGGCAGCCTCGACTACCTCGATCTGAATGAGTACCGCCTCAACACCAAGGTGGAGGCCTATGTTCCACATGTCATGTCGACCGGGCATTCGTGGATGGCGACATTCGACTTGAATGGCCGACGCTACATGTACGACTACTATCGCAGTGGTTACAAAGTTTTCGATGTCACGAACATTCGCGACGTCAAGCTGATCGCTGAGAAGCGCATCGATTTCGCCCACGGCGAGCACCCGTTCGGCCCGTTTACGGCGCGTTGGAACAAGCGGCTCAACAAGTTGATCGCTGTGCAATGCTATGAGACGCCACGCTTCGGTATTCTCGAAAACAAGTATCTGCAGCCGGACAAGGTTCAAGCGATACGCGAGATGCGAATCCTGCGAGGCTTTCGCATCTTCGAGATCGTTGGGCCTACCGACTGGCAACTGTTGTCAGAAATTACACTTGATCCTTGGCACGAGGCCAACGAATTTCCGCAGCAGGGATCTGGCTGTCTCGATGTGCCGGCCTACTTCGGTGATCGGTATCTGTTCGTCGCCGGCGCGCCGGATGACTCGTATTCGTTGCAGGAATACCCGAGTGTGCTGTATTCCGCCGGCCATCTGGCGTATGACGTCGCCGATCCCACACGGCCGAAACTGCTCTCGGTTTGGTCCGCACCGGGCCAGCGCATTGGTGAGGAAGACGCGTATCGCACGAACCCGCGCGCTGGTAACAAGACGTCTTGGATGGGCGCGCGCATGGCGTTGTTCATCCCCAAGCCCGTGGAAGAGGGCGGCAAGTACGCCTACACGTCGATGG
>ERZ795053.2247-NODE-2247-length-23620-cov-5.937068_pt1 | contig 23620 bp, 30 predicted proteins | sample MGYA00375137_ERZ795053 | MGnify/ENA primary metagenome ERZ795053 (study PRJEB30182, sample SAMN05720284) | activated sludge metagenome | isolation source: Anaerobic digester | place: Hong Kong | collected 2014-12-17 ...
ATTATGCTCTGAATCCCATTTTTCAATCAAAAGGGTAAGCAAGTCAATTTCGTCCTGATTGCTTTTCTCTGAAATTAAATCTTCCAGAATATTACAATAATTATCGTATTGCTCAGAATTTTTAATGATCGTGTATTTTAGCGTTTCCATTTATTTCAGTCTTAAATAAAATTAATATAATTCGATCTCGTATTGCCTGCCATCATTGCAAAGTTTTGTATACTGTGCATGTGTGCCAATCCACTTAACAAACAAATGAACATTTAATTCCCCGAAGTAATATTTGCAGATCATTCTATAGCTATTTCCTCCAATATTGAAAACTACCCGATCAGAGCCTTTTCCAAGGATATCAGCACTGTTAAAAGTAGAGATGATATTCCCGGGTTCATTCCAATCGGCAAATTTGATTAGCGCTAACCAATTCCTGAATGATGCTTTACAACCAGGATTTGCCATAACATAGCTCTCAATTGTTTGCCTCTTAATTAAATGTACTTTCATGGATTAAATTGCAAAAATATATAAAAAGTTTCACAAAGGGAAACTGATCGTGTAAATTAAATCACCACAATAAAAGGTGTTAAAATGTTAATTAAAGTTATTTAAGTTAGTAATAAATTCATCAACTAGTTTAACATATTCCGCTCTATTCCCGTTCACCAGGTCATGCCCCGAATTTTCGATGATCCGGAGTTTGGCATTGGGCAGAAGGTCCAGGTATTCCCGGGTATAGCCCCATGGCTGGTTATCGCACTGTCCTTTCACGATCAGAACAGGGATATCAACGTCCTTAAGCATGTCTCTTTTATCGGGTACCTCATTAAAACTTTTCACGGTCATGATCTGGGCATAATACCCGCCACCATCGGGCATTTCCGCTACCTGATCTGCGCTGCAAAAGGTTGATTTATTAAGTTCCTGATTCAGGTAGGTGAAAAAATTATCCGCTTCCCGGTCGGAAGCCAGTTTGCTTTTAAACAGATAAGCCCACATTGTGAAAAGCCGGCTTCGCAAATTATGCGCTTTTCGATTGCCCTGAGCATTGGTGAGTTCAGGCTGTATTAAATTCAAACTGTCGGGAGGAACTTCAGATTTCAATTTTTTATGAATAGGTAGAATGGGCCCCGGACCTTCCAAAATCATTTTTTCAACTTTATCAGGATAATCCTGAATGTAATTAATGGCCAGCAGGCAGCCCCAGCTATGGGCTATCAGGATCACTTTTTCGGAATGGGTCATGTCAATGATCTCAGCCAAGTCGGCTTTGTGCCTTTGCACGGTATATTGGCTGATATCGTCCAAACGGGCTGAATGACCGCTTCCGATCTGATCATAAAAGTAGAGATCATGACCCTGCTGCAATAGTGGACGTAAAGCCTCAATTACCTCATCCCTGATGATCCCACCCGGACCGCCATGAAGATAAATAACCGGCGATCCTTTAATATCTGCACTACTTTCAATTTTGGTATAGCCTATTTTTGAACTGGTCTTTAGTTCCCAGTATTGGGTTCCGGGCCTCTTAATAAAAGCGGGTACATCGTAATGGTTTGGAATAAAGAAGACCCATGAGAGGATCAATATAAAAGCTAAAATTATAGTTAACAGGAGTCGGCGAATATTCATAGGGATATTTTGATTTTATAAGTTTCTGGCATTTCTCAGGCACGTATTGGCGAAGGCGTAAAGAAAGAGTTTGAGATCAAAATCCCATCCAGAATTTAAATTAAGTAAATCGTAGCCTAACATTGGTCCCATATCGTAATCGCTGGTAATAACAGGTCAGACCCGAATAAATTCGTCTTCATTGCTTTCGCAGGCACTTAGAATTATTGCCAATAAAAGGAGGTATATGGTGGTTTTCATGGGATGTCTTTTTTAATATCAACCGGTTCCTGACGGCGGGTTTGGATTAAAAGCTGAATAAATCGCAAGTATTAAAAATATCAAACCAACCGCCCAAAAAAATATTGCCCAAAATTTCATTCCAATAAAAAAGAATGAATTTATCAGGTCGACTTTGTGTCTTATGCCATCAATCTTAACATAAACATTCCTTTTAAGGTAAGTCCAGGTTCCAGCTAACATAAATCCAAATCCAAAAGTTATCAAGGGGTCAATTTCATGCTTAAAGATACCACCCACACTGTCCGATAGAAATCTTAATAGTATAAGAATTCCCAAATTGCTAACAAACAGGTACACAGGAATAAGGATTCCCCGGTTTTTATAAATTAAAAACATTTTTCTGTTTCTTAAATTTATTTAATCTTCCAATTTGATACACCTCAGCCATTTCTCCTTGCGCTAACCAGTTATCCATTTCCGTTTATTATATTTGGCTGAATGTTATATTCCTTTTTAATGATCTTAAAGAAATGCTTTATCGCATTAAAGTCCATTATACTTTCAAAAACAATGTTTACTGAGTGAACTTTCCCATTGTGTTTAAATTCAAGTATATTCCCGGATCCATCCCTGGAATACATACTCGCCAGTCCCCCAACGTATCCCACAACATCTTCACCATAAACACCTTTATATTTAAGCTTAATATATTCCAGGTCAGCAATTTTAAAAGATTTGCTTTCCAAGACAGTTTCAATAATTATTGACTTGCTATTAAAAATTAGGTGGCCGGATTTTTTGTAATTTTTGCCTGCGATTAAAACAAATATGATCGGAAGCGTAAAAAATAGCATTATAAGAATTACAAATATTCCTTTATCTAATCCATTCAGAATTCCATAACTTTGATTAAGCTTGCCAATTAAAATCACAATTAAGATCATTGATAATACCGTAACTAACTTTTTGTTAATAAGTGATCTTTTAGCTATGATAAATGTTTTTTCCATGTCAAATAGTTGTAGTGTATTCCTTTATTTAATCATCACTTGAGAAACGCTAAAATTCAGAAGACTTTATATAATATTTTCGCATATCTAATTTTCATATTATAGTCTGCATTCGCGCCCTGTAATTTGTCCATATGGCGCTTGTTTCGCTGGATGTTGGTTGATTTGTATGTTGTTGTTTTCATGTCTTTGTTTTGTTACATGTCTTCCTTCGGTCAGAATCGAAATGGGCTGATTGGATATCATCGTATTTTAGTAGTGTAAATTTATACATTATTTAACCATTAATTTGACCTGGTTGCTTCTCATTTCTCCATTGTTATATTCGACAAATAAATCATATATGCCTTTGCTCAACTGATATCCGGTTGTCCAAATTGTAAAGGATGTTCGCGTTGTATATCTTAAGGCTTTGATAATTATTAGTTTGTTTTTCCTGGTTTTAAATCGATATTCAGGTTCATGTTTTAAATCCCTGTATTTTTTTGGAACCCGCCTGGGTTCATCAACGGCAATTGTGCTATGTGAAAATCTACTGAAGTCTATTAAAACATTATTACTGTCAAGGATTTTAATCTGTATTTCATCCCAATTTTCAATTTTATGAATACCTTTTCCTTCCAGTTTGATCTTTATTTTTCTGTTTGATGACCTAAAAAAACTGTTGTATCCACGAATTGTAATTTTCTTTTTTGTGATTAATAGATCACTTGAATCAGTATTTTGTGAAAAGCAAAAAGCGCCAATCAAGGAAAGTATAATAATGATGGATTTTAATGCTATTTTCATTTTTTAGATACTCAATTTACTATGCTTTTGTTTTACCCGGCATTAAGTAAAATGATTTCGCCTGTTTCACTGTTTGTTCTATGTTTTGCCATGTGCTAAATACAAATCAAAAAGTATTGTAAGTTGAAATTTTTTCAACCTGAACAACTTTATCATCTAACTCATAGGATTTTCCTTTCTTGATCAGATATTTTTTGTCAATATTAACCCAGTTAAATTCCTCTCCTGTTATTGGGATTGCTATTTCTATTTTATTCACCCCATTCAAAATAATTATATTCTCCGTTCGTAATATCCGAAAGATGGGATGTGGTAATTCTATATTTTTTTTCCCTAATTCAATTTCAATTCTGATACTATCTACATTATCAAAATTTATCAGCGTGTCTATTATCTGACTGCTAAAATAGTAACACTTATTATTTACAAATAGTCTGGTCTGCACCCTTTCATGTTCAAAAAATTCAGTATATATATCAGTTTTTATATAAATATTTAATCCTTTTTGCTCCTTAATTGATTTTTGCTCAATGCTATATGGTATTTTTTTTGGAGAAAAATCAAAACTTTGTAATAGATATTTATTTCGCTTAACTTTCAATATGGTTCCTTTAGAAAAATTGTTTTTGTTGTTTATAGTTCCGGCGTAATGATGGTATGTAAATATCGAGTCATTGATTATATTAATATTTGTTCTTGGAGCCCCCATTCCACAAATATAAATCCGATGGCAGCTTGACAATGTTAAAATTAGTACTACTAATATTATTTGCTGTTTCATCATTGTTTTATTAATAGTATAAAACATACTGGAGACAGGCGCATTTGATTCATTTTTTGCAGGATGGTTGTTGATTTGTATTTTTTAGTTTTCATGTCTTTGTTTTACTAAGATAGATGCGCCAATTGGATATCATAGCATTTTCACGCATGTAATTATATTATTCATTTCACTCTTAAGAAAAGGAACATGATCATCGCCGGGATAAAGCTGATGGCCACGATGATTGAATATTGTTTTTTGAATCTCCATTGGATTTCCTTTGTCCCTAAATCCACAATCCCCGAAGTCCTGATAATACGAATCAGCCTCTCGTAATCTTTATAAGAATCCCTGGCGAAAACAATTTTATTCCCATTTAAATCATAAAGCCTGATTTGTTCAATAAGTCCCGTATAATCATAAGTCTCATAGATTTCAAAGCCTTTTGTATTTGATTTATTAAAAACCCGTGTTCTTTTGAACATTGGTTTAACAAGTAAATCAGAGCCATTTCTTTTAAGTGTTTTATATCTGTAATTTGAAAAAAAGTAACTAAAAATCAGTCCCAAAAGAATGATTGGATAAATTAGATAATACTCCTCATTACCAGATAAAACTTGCCTGGTCGTGATTGCAAAAATAAAAAGCATAAATGCAATGAATAGTAGCTCAATCAGCGGGAATTCAGGTTTTATTTTGCGCTCTCTTTTTTTCATACTCAGTGTGCCAACATCAGGTGATGATGTGAATCCTTAATCATAGCTTTCGTCATCTTTCGACTTTTTGGTGAAGAGGTCATTTACATAAACTCCAAGAGAAATAATCAAAAAGAGAATCACAGCTACAATTAAAGTTGGATTGAATTTCATCGGCCTATTCGGGTCACCCGTTGTGATGTGTATTAATTCTGCAAATATGCCACCACCAATTATGCTAATCACAATTTTGAACCATGTTTTTCGCAGGAGTTTCATTCTTTATTTCCAATTTGCACTAACGGATAGGTATATGAAACGTTTGGCATTTTAAAGCGATTTCCTATCAAACCGTTGTAAAGTTTATTAAATGTACCGCCCTTAAAATTAGTACTTTCCGCCAAATGTTTTATATACCGTGTTGTGTTTTCGTGCTTTATTCTCCGCTGTCTGTCCGTGTGCGTGGGCAGCCATACTCTTTGACAAGTTTTGGTCTGTGCGTTAGCCTTTTGAGCGACTTGGAAATGTGTATGGATGAGAAGGGATGGCTTAATCGACTTCATTCTGAGTATAAGCAACGTTTAAAATTTCACTACCCTTATTTTCAGATTTATTGAACGGTATATTATACAAATCCAAAAACAATTGCTCTAAATATTTCGCAATTCGATTTTCACAAATAAAATATGAAAAATAAATAAGCATTTCATTTGAAAAATCTTTTGTATTAAAATGATGTTCAAGACGTTTAAAAATATCACCTTTACCAATATATAAACACCTCATTGGATACAAGTTATGAATGTCACAATATTCCTTTTGCCATAAAAAATAAATACCAATAGGGTTTTTCTCTTTCCATTCATTTAGTAAACTTTCATCAGAGATTGTTTTATCAATAAACCAACCAATATTAGAGTGACAAATTGTTTTTAAATCAATATCAAGTGTAAATTCAGATTTAAGAATTTGGTCAAATTCATTATCAGTTTTATAACAATTACACAACATAATATTCTAATTAAATCATTGTCTTTCCTAGTGGCTTTAACTATAATGCTTGAACTTATTTTCTACTTTGCTTTCTGTAATTTTCAACTGCTTTATTGTAATCTGTTTTCTTATTTTTTTCATTCCATTCCGTCCAAAAGTCAATTGTACTACTTAATGGTCTATTCTCTTCTTTTGGCATATCGAGCATTATTCTGGATGGCAACAATACTGCATCTCCTAAAACAATAGTTTCTCCCACATCTAAAGTTGGTAGAATATCCGCAAATACAGTAAGGTTGTCAGACATAAATGATTTCACTGTACTTTGGTCTTGTTTATTGGAAAGTCTTAATGACATGATATTATTACATTGACTAAGTATAGTTTCGCTAACATCAGAAGGTCTTTGGCTTATTACCAGCAAACTAACACCATATTTCCTGCCTTCTTTGGCAATCTTCTCAAAATTTTCTAAAGCTCTTTTTTCGTTTGGATTATTTTCTCCTTTTTTGGGAAGGTATAAATGAGCTTCATCACAGACTAAAGCTAATGGATGCCTTTCAGATTTTTCAGTCCAAAACTGAATGTTGTATAAAACCCTAGCAACTAAACCAATAATGATAGGTAATACATCAGAAGGAACTTCTGAGAAGTCTATTACCTTTATGCCGGGAGTGTCATCTTTAAACTCTATTAATTGCTCAATTATTTCAGTTAAAGCAGAATAATCATTAAGCTCAGTTGGGTGTTTAAATAAAAAACCATAACGCTTATCTGTAACTTTTACATCTAAACGAGTTAAAAGTCGACTAAAACTACCATTAAAATCGCCTTTTTTATCTCCCCGTGACCCGGGTACCATTTCTTCATTTAATCGTTTTAGTTCGGCAATCACAGAATTAAGACAATAAGGAACTGGACTATCAATAGTAAATGAATTTATTACTTCATCTTTTTTGTTCTCTTTTAAATGCTTAAGTTTTTCATCTCCTACTAATTTTTGAAACATCATGACCTGATTGTGTGCAGAAAACTCAGAACGGTCAATAAACATAGCTTGCATTTCTTCCGAATTGAGAAGCCAATAGGGTAAAAATAAAATATTATTATCCTTTGTTTCTAAATCATCTGGACCAGCAATACGTAATTGTTTGGCAAATTTTAAAGTTGAATATTCCCCGTGTAAATCAAAAACTATCATTTTAGTTGTCGGTAAATCAGCCGCTTTCTCCAAAATTGAAGCAACAGTCCATGATTTACCAGAACCTGTACTTCCTAGTATTGCTGCATGACGTTGAAAAAATTTATCTCCGTTTAATTGTGCTCTTGCCTTTTCACTTAGCGAATATTTTCCCAAATCAAGTGAAACATCCGATTTTGATTTGGCAGAAAGCAAACCCATAAAATTTTCCAGATTCTCATTTTCGATAGAAAATGCTTCGGCATCAATATCTGGGATTTCCTGAATAGAACGTGAAAAGTAATTTGTTTCTGTTCCTTTCTTCCCTTTAAATGTGGCAACGATAGCGATTGTGACAATATTTGATACTCTTTCTAGAATAGAATCAGCACTTACAGGGTTGGATTCTTCATCTTCGTTTGGTTGAACAATGCTTCTTAATTGTTCAGTCGATGGGTTTTTTATAACTCTTTCTACAATTGCAATAGCCCATTCTTCTACTGCCGAAGAAATTTTTACTGCAATCAAACGACCGACTCTAGCAAGTTTAAGTTCTTTAGGTTTAACATCTAAACTCAATTTAGTTGTATCAACATAAACAACTTTCCCAACATAGTCTGTTTCTTTATTAAAATCAAAAAGCTTTGCCATCATTTATAATATTTCATTTGCAAATTCGTCAATTTGCCAAATCGGTTTGTCATGTTCTATTTCTATTCCGTTGTAACTAATTACAGCACCTCCATTATAATTATCACATATTGAAATTATCTCGGGATTCTCGTGAATTATCGTTTTCGCATTTCCAATTAAGTCTTTGGTCACAATTATTGCTCTACGGCTTATCTGATTTATATTTTGACATATTTTCTTATCAATATCTATGTCATTGAATCCATAACCTACAAACAAATATGTTTGAGCCTTATCAATTGCGTTATCCATTTCACGATAGAAATGTCTATTCTCAACAATTCTTTTATGTTTTGTCTCTCCTGGAGTTATTATAAATCGTTCATAATCATCAATGCTTTCAAAATAAGATAAACTGTCATTTCGATAAACATTGTCATTCTTTATAAAATAATTTAATGAGCCATGTACTTTATGCAATCTAAAGTGCGGATATACTTTAGGATAAAACTTTCCTGATTTACTATTATTTTCCAATCGGTTGAATAATTGCTCTGATTGTACCCAATCAAACTTTTTTTGTATTCCTCCATAAAAACCATCATTATAATCAATTTCACAATGAGATAAAGCGTACTCAATAATCAAATCATAGTTTGGTGTAATTATATCAATTATTGGATTCGTGTAGGACAGAGCATTTTTAAGTCGCTCAAAAAGAGCAGTAATTGGAATTTCCCCAATGGATATTTTTGATATATTTCGATAATTTACTTTCGCAACATGTTTTCCTGTTTCAATAATTATACTCTCAAGCAAAAAATCTGACTTCACTACATTTAGAGAGTTTTCAAAATCAATTTTCTTATTTAAATTTTCAAGCACCAATTCCCATTCACTTTCAGCTTGCTTATCACCTTTAATAGTAGCAGGTATAATTGATTTCAAATGAGCTTCCAAAGCATCCATACCAAAAGCAAAATCGACAGAGATTGAACTACCTGTTCCAATTATCAAAGCAAGTTGTTTTCGAAGTCTTTCTTGTATTTCTTGATATATTTCGTCTAAATCCATTCTATCTTATTAGTTATGTGTGCGTCGGCAAAAATTTGGCTCTTTTGCAAGCTGAAGCGTTAGCTCGTAGGGTTGGGCTTGCAAATGTGCCAAATGTGCGTTGGCTTTAGTTGTACGGTCTCTCTTTGCATGAAACACAACGCCTTGCGGCTATGTTGCGTGCCGCATTTGTAACTTTATGTTTGTTGATGTCCACGATGTTCAAATATACGATTTCTTGTCTTGATGGCCCGGATGCGCGGCATGCAATATTAGCCGCTGTTATAGGCTGTTTTCTTTTATATAATTTTCAAATATTTGTTTTGTCTTTTTGTATTCAATGTAAAATAAAATGGCACCCAATATTGAGTTGAAAATTAACCAAATTAGTTCTATGAAAAAAAATACAAATAGATAAATTCTTTCATGGTTGTCTAAATACCATTGATAAACACTATAGCCAATTATAATCGATCCAATAAAATAGAAGAATATAAAGGCATTTCTTGATCGATATTTAATCTTAATAATTGATCCGCCGTTATTGTTGTCCTTCAATATTTTACCATATATTGTAGGTCTATTTGCATTATAAGTCCATTTGTGAACTCTTCTCAAGATAAATTTTTCATCTTTTATTTTTCCAGTAAATATCTTATTTGTTTGAATAGATGAATGTTTTGTAAAATCCGGTTCTGTCACCGCTCTTAGTTTACTGATAAAAATTTCTGGTGAAATGTTGAGTTTTATTGTATTCTTATGTTGAATGTACATTTCTCAATCAAATAGCCTATAACGTTCCCAGGATAAGTGCAGTACCGGATTGGCTACCTGTCTCTCTGTTGGCTGGGTACGATATTTATTAATTTCATTTAATTCCACGTTTGCCGGTATTGCATTTATCCTGTGTTAGCCACTGTACTTATTATTGTTTTTGTATAAAAATTCTATTCAATAAATATATGACGATTAAATATAGTCCTCCCAATCTCAAGAAAACTGTCGATTTAATATTTTCACTTTTTAACAATACCCAAACTGTCAAAATAATTGTTGCAAGAATAAAAACGAATCCTGTTGGTTTTGCGAATTTTGAGTTATAAAAGTTCCTTACTCTTATTTTTGGTTGAGGTCTTATTGAATTTTCAAATGCTATTTTTTCAGTCACGGCATTTACAACTTGAGCAAATTTTTCTCCTTCAACTCCTTTTAAAGATCCTGTTATACTGTACGTTTGTTTCTGATTTGTCCTGAGTTTTAGTTTCCCAAATAATGGAGATTCATCATAGTCATAGCTTTCTAGCTGATCCCAGTAAATCATATTGGAACTGCCAATTTTAATGGAATTTGGGTTAATAAATATTTTAGTTCTGTATTTTGTAGTCAAGCTGATAATTATGATTATTAATAGAATTCCTATTATTAAAGTCCCGAAAAAAATCTCAATTGAAACATCATAATTAAATTTCAAGAATAATGCAGTAACAGGAACTAATACAGCTCCTGTTAGGCCGATTATTAAAAATCTTTTCAATGATATTAATTTGATGTCTATTTCCATTCAAGTATAGTGGCTAACTAGTTTATATCAACAACTCCCTCATCCGTGCTACCTCGCTTTTTAAACTAAAACCTAAACCTGAATCCATTTATAAACAAGTAAAAACGACTTGCCGTTTGAAAAAATTTAAGCGTTTGATAACGGATTGGTCCTGTTGCTGTCATGGGCATTTTGTTGCTGCTAATGTAAGTATAAATCGCTTTGGAATGGATATAAATTACACGAAAGACCAGACGCTATTAGCGATCTTTTAAAAATTGTGATGAGTTTGTTAATTAAAGGATTCGAGTGGAAACTGCTACTGCAAAACAAGCCTGATCGTCGCCGTTTGATTCTCAGTAACCAGCCTGGCCAAATAAACACCCCGCGGAAACGCCGTACAATTCCATTCGATATTGTTTGCTCCTGTGGGGGCAGCCAGTTCGCATACCTTGTCTCCCTGCAGGTCATAGATCCGGATCACCCTTTCGGTTTTCTCATTTGGAAGCTGAAAGGTTGTAAACCCGTTGGCAGGATTGGGATAAGCCGCAAGTTTAAGCGTTTCAAATGCCGGATCATGGATTCCCATGGAGGCATTAAAGCCCAGTCGCAGCGCTACCGGCCGGTGATCGGAAATTTCTTCCTCGTACTGATCCCAGCCGCCGGGCATAACATCGTCGATGAGAATGGTTGAAACTGCCGACTCCGGCCTGGCCAGGTTATCGAACAATTCATTTGTGATAAGGATATGGTCGAGGTGGGAGGGCCAGGTGGGGTACGACCAATACGCTGAAGATCCGGATGCAATTCCCATGTCGGCAAAACGATAGTTTGCCTGATCACTGATGATAAGTTGAAATACATTGTTGATATTGGGCTCGGCAATGTCGTCGTTCAGGTCGCCGGTAACAATTACATTTTCATCCGGCCAGTTATTGTCGATGTATTGTTTTATCAACTTACTTGCCTGGTAACGGCGGTATTCTTCATCGTCTTCATTGTTCAGGTTCAGGTATCCATCGCCGCAGCATTTAAAATGGTTGTTGATCACAATGATCCGCTCATTCATAAAATGGAGGTCCATCACCATCGGAGCTCGCGGAAAGGCGCTCCAATAGGGTGAAGCGGTATAGATCTCATAAATGTCGTTGATCTGCACCACTGATGTTTTGTATATGTAGGCGAGTCCGCCAAACCAATCCGACTCCAGGTAACCTTCATACCCTTGCAGGTAATTCACCATATCGTCGAATGCATTGATATTGCTTACCTCCTGAACGGCAATCACATCTGCGTCGATGTCCCAGATGAGCTGGCTCACCTGTTCGATGGTGGTTTGCCCGTTTTTTGGGAAATTTTCAAGGTTCCAGGTCATCAGTTCGAAGGTGCTGTCGGTACCAAAAGTAAGGTTTGACTGGGCAGAAACATGAAATCCGCAAATGAGGAAAAGGGTTATAATAAATATGTGTTTCATGAGATAAAACTACGGAATTATAAAACTTTGGGCAATAAAAATTATGATTTTTAGAAAGCAATCAAAATTTTCTGGGGCGATCAATTCCTACTCTTTTCAGCTAATCAATGGCATTTAAAAGCAGTTCATGGGTTTTATCATTCACCAAAGAGATGATATACGCTTCCTCCTCCACAAAACCATATTCTGCGGAATCAGGAAGGTATATGGTAAAAACCTCATGACCCTGGGTGATACTTTTTTCGAGGTGGATTTCATTACCGGGGGTGCCTTCTTCATCGCGGTGAATGAGCAAGGCTGTATGCTGATCGTAAAAATATTCGGTGATAAGGAGGGTTTGTTGTTCAAGTGCCGTTGTTTCATTTTCGCTCAAACTGAAATGCTCATGAAACCTGTAAAGCATGATGTTTTCCATGATACAGCTTAAACTGATGTCGAATTTAATTTCCAATTCTTCAATGATGGGGTTGGGTTGTAAATTGCCGGGGCAATTTCGCAGGAGCTGGCTCACTTCAAGCATTTCCTGGTCAATTTCTGCCGACTGTTGTGCCTTGATTGTTGCAATTGATAAAAATGCAACAAAAAACAATATGACATTTTTCATGAAATAAAATTACCTAACCTGATCTGTTTGATTTTACCTAGCTATTTGATTTGCTTTTTAAAATTCACCATTCCAACCATTGATCAGTTGGCCGAAAGATGCTGAGAAAAATAAGGTGTGAGGTTGATTAATGAATAACAGCGGCTAAATTATAAAATGCTTTGGATTATACAAGAGGGGAGGCTAATTTGTAATAAATCTACTTTGTGAGTATTGGCCAACTAGTTCATTTAAAAGGGATTTGTCCAGTATTTTGTTTCGAAAAATATATTGTTAAGACAATTGCCAAGTGGATTTATTCTCTCAAATAGTTTTTTTACATGGGGGTATTGCAAGGCTAATATGCTCCATGAATATTTAAACTTTCTAATATTTTGACTTTGACTTATTAAAATAATTATTGAGATTCCTATAATTGATAATGAGATAGTCAGGTTGATAGCCAATCTGAATTGATCATTTGGAATCTCAAGTGGAAAGTTATAGAAAAACAAATCAACAATTTTCAGAATGATAAAAATTGCCAGTAATCCGATTACTTTTTGTTTTGTTTTACTCATAACATTGACTGTAATAATCATTCAGAGTAGCTGAAAAAATGATCATGAAATTCCTGCCTTTAAGTAGGCCTATTATCCTTGCTCATATTTTCATATTTACTCTTATCGTAATGATTAAGATGAACATGAAAAAACCAATCAATGAAATTATTTTACCATGAGTTCTAATATTTTCCTTGTAAATAAAAACCTTAGTACCATCATGTAACTTCTTTCTCATTAGCCACAAACTTAAACCAATTGCCAGCCCTAAAATACCACCAAAGAATGCTGAAATGTATCCAACAATGATCCACATAACTGGATATGATTCATTGGTCCCAGATTCTTTAAGTTTCTTAAACTTAATTGTTTCAATGAATTTGTCACTTATCTCTATTCCTCGATCCTTTAAGATTAATTTTGCGACTTGATAGTCATAATTATGCCATTCTTCGGGGGCTAAAATAACGTCGGTAAGTTCCTCATTTGAATATTCAAAGAAATAATGATCTTTATCAATGTTATTAAAAGATAGTTTAGATTGCTCTTCCAATAACTTATCAATTTTAGGAAAATCTGAAAGGTCGGCTTTAAGTTCAACTTTATAATCAAGATTTTGACCAGTAAAAGTAATATCAGGTTGATTTGAATAGTCAATTAATTTAAAGGGGATATTGTTTTTTATTAATAGTTGAGTTAAATAATCCGAATCTTCAACTGAAGGGAATTTGCGATATATTTCAATGCTCATAATTATAAGTTTATTGTTTGTAACATCCCATTAAACTAGTCGCCTGACGCATGTTTCGTGGGATGCTGGTTAATTTGCATATTGATGTTTCTTTCATGGCCTTATCTTGAAAACTTGAGATCTTAATTCGCTTGGTTTCGTATCAGTAGCTGCAAACTACCTTTTTAAAAATTTGTTAACATATATACCCTCACCAGAAACTAGTTTAATTATATACAATCCACTAATAAAATCGGATGTGATAATTTGTATATTCTTTTTTGATTTAATTTCAATACTTCTAATTAATTTCCCATCTAATGAAAAGATATAAATTACTTCAAAGTCTGATAAACTGTTTGATAAATTAATGAAAAGCTCATTTTGCACAGGATTCGGATAGATTTCTATATTCGAATTGCCAAACAATTTAGTAACAGAAGTTATTACGCTCAATGGCGTGCCCCATTCTTCATCACCTTTTTTATAATATTCTAATTTAAACTCTTCTTCACACCAAAAGGGATAGTCTTCATATCTGTCTAGTACTACTCCACAACCTTCAACCCAATTTTTAAATGTTTTTCTATACTCCAGTGGATAATAAGATGGAGGATAAAAGACAGTAATATGATATTTGTTGATAATTCTACCATTATAATTTACGGAATAAAGGACTTCATTAATAACCCCTCCATGTATTGGGGCGTCTAGATTCTGTACAGATTTTGTATATGTATACGATTGATATGTCCAGTATTGATTGTAACTGGATATTTCTTTTAGGTGACGTTTTACTACATAAAATATTGTATCAAAGTTTTCTGAGTAATACTTATTAGTTATAGTATCAACTATATTTTTTGTATATCCCTCTTGTCCAGCCCCAAATGTTCCTGAATCCGTATAATGAAAAATGTCGCCAATTTCAAAATCAAATATCTCGGCCCTGGTGGATATTTCTTGAGAAATTGATTTCGCTGGTTTAATGAAGAGCCCAAATGCAATTAAAATGCTAATACAACAAGCACATAAGTTTAGTGTAGAATTTGTTTTCATAACTTTTTCATTTTTTGATTATTAATGCTACTTCGATATACAGGTCATTCCCTCACCGGATTAATTACCCGCCTCCTTCCTGGCAGGATACGATATTTTTTAATTTCATTTAATTCCACGTTTGCCGGTATTGCATTTATCCTTTGTTGTGCGGCGTTTATTTATATATTTTAAGTTTCTCAAATTGTTTAGGTTTTTCATTATGTCCATCGAATTCAATCAAGTATTGGTAAATCCCTTGACTTTCGTTGTCAAGCAATGATTTTCTTGATGTGTCTTTGTTTTCCTCCGGATTAAAACTAACATGGACTTGAATCTCAGTCTCATTATGAAATCTTTTCTGGCTATCAGCAGTGTGATCGAAAATCAATCTTCCTTTTACTTTCCACTCAATGCCTGAATGTATAGAGATCAAACGAGTTCCCTTTTCCAAGCCAGTCTCAAGGTTTTTGAGTTCAACAATTACTCCTTGCCCTTGAATTGTCCAACTGTTTATTACTTCGATTTCCACTTTTACTTTAACCATTTTTCATTTTCTCTCCAATCACGGAACTCAACTTGTTTCGCTGCTACTCGGAAATTAAAATTAATACATTCCGAATCAGTGAATAGAAAAGCTTCCTTATAATCCTTGATCTCTGGACGTTTTAATCGCATGGATATATCAATATTGTAGGAACCGCCCGGATCATCCACTCTCAAACAGGACAAATTCTTATTGTCGATCAAATCCATAAATCCAACAACATTATTCAATTGCAATACTTTCATGTCATTTTGATCATGCCGATTTTTAAAAATCAATCTCAAATCGTTACCTAATGAAATCTTTGAAACTAAATCATATTTTTCCAGATCAACTTTCATAGAAGCGTTTTCTTTGTTGTCACACAACGGTTTGAATATGGCGCGTGCCGCATTTTTACTAACAAATTTTCTTTGGAGCACAAATGTTCAAGCTTACTAAATCTTTATCTATGAAATACAAATTGTGCCCTGCACTATATTTTTTGTTACCAACTGTTTTCTTATTCAACCTTATTGTAATATAATTCTAAATCATAATTTACACAAAGTCTAACTTTTCCAAATGACTTTTCCTTATTGAATGTACAATGCATTAAGTCATTATTTCCATATTTTCTTTCTGAGTAAATTTGTTCGTCTTCATTCAATAGAAGGTTATCGAAAGATACACCTGTATAATCCCTGAATTTCCATTTGTCAGTATTTTCAAAGATTAGTTCTTTGTTCTTATCATATAGTTTTTGAGTATAAGTTCCATTATTATTTATGAATAATGAATCAAATGTATTTTTTGATTGATTGTAAACATATTTGCCTGATAAGTTACTCTTTGTCACAGCAATGTCACAAGTTTTAAATAAAACAAAAATCAGAAAAAAAATTACCCCGTATATTATCAGAACATTCTTTGGTATTTTCATTTTTTAAATAGCTGGTAACGGATGGCAATAAGAAACGTAGGGCATTTCAAAGCTGCTACCAATCAAATTACCGAGCCGTTAATTAATGTTATATTGTTCAAATTTAGCACTTTCCGCCCTATGTTTTTTATTGTATGTTGGCAGTAGTATTTATTATTTAATTCCATTTCGATATTCAGTATTTCTATTATAATTGAAGTAATACCTTTCTCTTTTTAGCCATCCTCTGTAAAAGTCAGTCAATGTGTCTCCAACTGAAATCGTATCATCCCCTACTAATAAATAATCTTTATCAAACTGTGGTTTAATACTGATTAATTGAATGTTAATGCATTTATTTTTAGGAATTTTATATTTTATAATTCCAGTTAAGTAGTACCAATCAGGGGATTTGTGAATCAATCTTGGTGATCTGTTGTATAAAATATCAACAGTATCATTAACATTAAGCTGATTAAAATAATATCTATCCAAAATGTCATTCTCAATTTTTTCAATTGTATCAGGGACTTCTCCCCAATAATAAGTATTATCTGTGCATTTCCAGTATAATTTCATTTTATCTATTTCTTTTTGCCAATCATATTGTTGATTATTTAAGTATTTATAATAACAATTGAACATGATTCGAATCATTGCTCCTGGATGTTCAATACCATCATAAATAAAATGAGAAGGTAAATCAATTGGCTTTTCAGGCATTCTTTGTTTAGCCCCGCCAATTGATTGTGGGCTAATTGTATGGCCATATTTATATAAAGCCCAATTAGTAATAAAAAAACCTCCAATCCCATTACTAATTTCAATGGTTGCTATTGAACTGTCAGATTTTTTAAAATTATGAATCACCTCATTTGTTAAAATACTATCTAATAACGTCATGCAATCTTCATATTCAATCGGATAAAGTGTTTTTAGTTTTTGTGGTGGAACTTTACTATAAGGCCAATAATTACTAAAATGCATTGAAGCACATCCTGCCAGAAATATTATTAATATATAAATAGAAATCTTTCTCATAGGTATGAATAACTTTCGATCTGTTTCATATTACCGCCGACTCGATTATATCAACAACCCTCCAATCCGCACACTTCCGTTTTATTTGTTAAAGGCCCAACCAGAAACCATGTATAAGCGTTTCTCTGCAGGTTTCCATTTGGATCTTTCTAAACGTATAATTTCGGATTGGTTTTGTTGCTTTCATGGATTTTAATTGTTGCTAATTTAAATAATATTCCATTTGGAATCAGTTTAAATTGGCTCATTTGCTTGATTGATTTTTTTATCCTTATGCCAGGTAATTATATATGTAATTCTTTCAATTTATCTTTGATAAATAATTGTTATCCCATACTTTTGTGGGTCAAAATAGGACTGTGAATAAAAAATCGAATAAAAAACAAATCAAATCAATCATGGACAAAATAACTGTTGTAGGTGCCGGTAACGTTGGTGCCACTTGTGCCAATGTGATTGCACACAAAGACCTAGCTCGTGAAGTGGTTCTGGTCGACATTAAAGAAGGTTTGGCCGAAGGTAAAGCCCTCGACATCTGGCAAACCTCCTCAATCAATAATTTTAACGCCCGTGTGGTGGGTGCTACCAACGATTACCTGCGGACCAAAGGTTCAGGTGTGATTGTAATCACTTCGGGTGTGCCGCGTAAACCGGGTATGTCGCGTGATGATCTGATCAAAACAAACGCAAGCATTGTAAAAGACGTTACCGAAAAGGTTGTGAAATATTCACCGGATGCCATCATCATAGTTGTTTCCAACCCGCTGGATGTGATGACCTACACCGCTTTCCTGGCTTCCAATAAACCGGCCAATAAGGTTTTTGGTATGGCAGGTATTCTCGACACAGGCCGTTATCGTGCGTTTATTGCAAATGCACTCAATGTATCTCCAAAAGATATTCATGCCCTTCTGTTGGGTGGTCATGGCGATACCATGGTTCCGCTGCCACGTTATACCTCCATCAATGGTATTCCTATCACCGATTTGCTGGCCAAAGAAGAAATTGATAAAATTGTTGAACGTACCCGTTTTGGTGGTGGTGAACTTGTGAACCTGATGGGAACATCTGCCTGGTATGCGCCGGGAGCAGCAGCAGCTCAAATGGTAGAAGCCATTGTGGATGACCAGAAACGTGTATTGCCAGTTTGCGCTAAGTTGAATGGCGAGTACGGATTGAAAGACCTTTACCTTGGTGTTCCGGTAAAACTCGGAAAAGGTGGGGTGGAAGAAGTGATCCAACTCAACCTTAATAAAGAGGAATTGAAAAGTTTGAAGGATTCGGCTGCATCTGTTAAAAAGACATTGGATGTGCTTGATGCAATGAAACTGTTCTAAGGTATTACCGATATTTTTTTAGAAGGCACCTCACTGGGTGCCTTTTTTGTTTTGTCGTTTTTGATTTTCATGACTTAAAAGTCCTGATCATTCCAAAAAGTGTCACATTGCTTTCATGGTTTTAAATATTCCATTCCCTTTTTACACCTTTTTATTACCTTCGGAGCTAAAACCTAACCGATGAAACGAATTGTTGTTTTGAGCGGTGCCGGAATTAGTGCCGAAAGTGGCATCCAAACCTTCCGTGATGGTGACGGACTATGGAATCAATACCGTTTTGAAGAACTGGCTACTCCACAGGCATTTGCCAGCAATCCGAAACTGGTTCTTGATTTTTACAACTGGCGCCGTAAAATTGTGGTGGAGGCTGAACCCAATGCCGGCCACAAAGCCCTGGTGCGCCTGCAAGAGAAGTACGATGTTCAGATAATAACTCAAAATGTTGACAACCTCCATGAAAGGGCCGGATCGAAAAATGTGCTTCATCTGCACGGTGAAATTTGCAAAGCACGTAGTACCGTCGATCCTGAATATATTGAAAAACTGGATGGCTGGGAGTTAAATTTGGGTGATTTGTGTCCGAAAGGCGCGCAACTCCGGCCGCATATTGTTTGGTTTGGTGAGTCGGTGGATATGATTGGCCCTGCTGTCGAAATTGCACGTACTGCCGATATCCTCATCGTAGTTGGCACCAGTTTGGTTGTCTATCCTGCAGCCAGTCTGGTTGTTTATGTACGGCCTGATAAACCGAAATTTTATGTTGATCCAAAAGCGTTTAAAGTGGGCGGATTGCAAAACCTGGAGGTGATCAGCAAAACGGCGGGCAATGGTCTTCCTGAACTGGTTAACCGATTGATGGAGCTTTAATAGATTCATTCTAAATTTTAGCCAATCCGGTTTTTCGTTTTTATTCTTTTCAATAATTTTCTACTTTAGACGAATCAAAAATCAATAATAGAAAAAAATCATTTTTTCTCTGATTTGGTTCCAAATGTTTTGGATCAAAAATGAAGGTAATTAATTTAAAACAAGGGCAATGAAATATTCACTTTTCGCGATTATCCCACTGATTTTAATTTTTACAAACAGTTTCGGACAGGTAAAAGATATTAATGAACTTGACAAAGAGTATCTCAATTGGTATAACTCCGATCTCGAAACAAATGAAATGGCCGGCGCCTCGGTTGACAAGGTTTATGAACAGCTGCTGGATGGCAGAGAGCCTGAGAAGGAGGTGGTAGTTGCTGTACTCGACGGCGGTGTGGATATCAATCATGATGATTTGAAGGGTATGGTATGGATCAATGAGGATGAAATTCCGGGAAATGGGATTGATGATGATAACAACGGTTTTATTGATGATATCCATGGCTGGAATTTTTTGGGAAATGCCGCTGGAGAAAATGTAAACCTTGAAAATATGGAATATACCAGGGTGTATGCTCAAAACAATCCTGATGATCCCAATTTTGAGAAGTCAAAAATCTTGTGGAATACTGAATATGAAGGCCGGAAGAATGAAAAAGAATTTTTAAGGAGATTCCGTGATCTGTATTATAAATCGTTGCAGATCATCAAGGATGAAACCGGTGTGGAGGTGGAGTCGGAAGAGGATCTGGCCAGGGTGAATTCGACAAATGATAGGGTGCAAGCCTCAAAACACTGGATTCAGCAAACTTATAATATGGGTCTCACCAATGAGGACCTGGATAAGATCATGGATCAGAACGATAAGTTCATGAAATATTACCTCAACAAAACCCTTGATTCCAGGAAGATTGTAGGCGATGATCCGGACGATATTACAGATACAAATTATGGAAACCCGGATGTGATCGGACCCAGGCCCGACCATGGAACTTCTGTGTCAGGAGTTATAGCGGCAGTGCGCAATAATGATTTGGGTATCAACGGCGTGGCAACAAATGTAAAGATCATGGTGATTCGGATTGTGCCCGACGGGGATGAAAGAGACAAAGACATCGCCCTTGGTATTCGTTATGCCGTTGATAATGGAGCCGATATTGTAAACATGAGTTTTGGAAAACAAATAACTACTCACAAGGACTGGGTTGATGAAGCCATAAAATATGCCGATGAAAAGGGCGTGCTGCTGGTGCATGCCGCCGGCAACGACGGTTTTAATATTGATATTGAGGATTCATTCCCAAATGATAAATTTCTGGATGGTACCATGCCTTCAAACTTTATAAGTGTGGGAGCCCAGCATGCGGAGCTGGATAAGAACTTCCCAGCTTCGTTCTCAAATTATGGCCAGAAACAAGTGGACCTGTTCGCGCCGGGATGTGATATTATCTCATTGGATACCGCAAATTGTTACAGCCAGAATGACGGTACAAGTGTAGCCGCTCCTGTGGTGTCGGGTGTGGCAGCGCTTATCCTGGTTTATTTTCCCGGGATTACACCCCAGGAGATGATTGGTTTGCTGATGGAGAGTTCTTATAAAATCAAAAAGCCTAAAATGTACCTGCCCGGAGAGGGGCGAAAGCGAAAAAAAGCGAAGTTTGTTTCCATGTCGAAAAGCGGCGGAATACTAAATGCTTACACAGCTTTTTTACTGGCTTCCGAAAGGTATGATGATAAGCTTACTTTGCATTAATTGATTGTTGCAAGCAAGTTGAACTGCGGCTGCGTCATGGCAAAATCGGTTGTAATACTTACCGAGTTGATAATTCGTTCACTGATTTCATAACCGGCTTTATCCTTGTAATCGTACGCCACAAAAACCTGCCACATTGCATTGCCTTTTACGAACATGGCCATACGATAGCCAATTATCATGTTGTTCTCCTTATACTTCCCGGTAACGAGTGCTCCCTGTAATTCACCTTTACGAAGCGGCGAAACATCTTGCTGGAAATCGGAAAGGCCTGGTTTGTTTTTTATTTCATTAAGCGATCCTTGTACCGCACCCTCCAGCGAAGCATTAATTTCAGGCACATATTCCACAGAATTGGTCATTATCATTAACTTTTGGTTCATTACACTACTGGTGTAAGTTTCCATACTCAAAAGATATTTTTTTGATTCTTCGGGGATTTCATTTTCAATCAGATCGCTCGGTTTCATTTTTATGGGAGCATCTATTGAGAGTCCCAGGGTGCCGCAGGTTTGCGTCGTCCACTTGCCGTCTCTGTATTTTTCAAGGTTGGGAAATAAAAACTCCTTGATAACATAGGAAGTGCCCAGCCCTACGATGATTACCAATGAGATCCCAATCAATATCCCAATCCATGTTTTATTTGAAATCTTTTTTCTTGGTTTAGGATTATCTGCCTCAATAGCCTGGTACTGGGTTTCAGAAACACAAACTTCCTGCTGATAACTTTCAAATGATTTGCCCGGATTGAGCATTTGCCAGTTCGAAAAATTGTTGTGCATTTTTTTGCCGCAGCTGCCACAAAAAACCAAATAACTGGTTTTCATTTCATTCAGGTGCCCGCAGTGCTCGCATTTCAGGAAATAATTTGACATAATTGGATTTTGTTTTTGAACTTTTTAACGATCATGCAAGATACAAATTATGCTTTTTGGATTTTAATAATTGTTAAATCCGGCGAGTTTAAAGTTGAAATTTATGCCTGCTCAAATGTTGTTAACATCAAAATCAGCAGAAATCGCAGAGAATTTTAATTCCTTTATTTTTGCATTTGAATATGGAAAGTTTTCAAAATAAACACATCAATATCCACACACATCATCCGAAAGGGAAGGGGGTTGAAATTGTAAACCTTTTCCCTGACGGTTTGGTTTCCGGTCAATTGCCCGAATTGTGCAGTGTGGGGATTCATCCCTGGCATATCAGGGATAATTGGGAACAGCAATTTCAAAAAGTGGAAGCTACAGCCAGAGAACATAGGGTTTATGCCATAGGCGAAACGGGATTGGATAAATTGGCCGACTCATCTATGGATTTGCAAATTGAAGTGTTTAAAAAACACATCGAATTGTCAGAGAGATATCAAAAGCCATTGATCATTCATTGTGTAAAGGCATTTAATGAGCTTATTGAACTGAAAAAAAATATCCATCCCACAGCGTCATGGATTGTGCACGGATTTGATAAAAACCTGCAGGTGGCCGATATGCTGATCCGCCATGAAATTTATATGTCGTTCGGAAAGGCTTTGCTTAAACCCGATTCCAATGCACGGAAGGTTCTGCCTGAAATTCCTGATGAGGTATACCTGCTTGAGACCGATGATATGGAAATCAGCATTGAGGAGGTTTACAGGGAAGCTGCCGGTTTGGTTGATCTGGATGAACAAAAAATGAAAGACCTCATGTTCCTTAATTTTATCAATTGTTTTAGAATTTAAAATGGCAACTGCTAACTGGAAAGAAAGGACCAATCTTTTGCTGGGTGAGGAGGTGTTGGTAAAACTGAATGCTGCACATGTATTGGTAGCCGGGCTTGGCGGTGTGGGTGGCTATGCGGCGGAGGCTGTTTGTCGTGCAGGGGTGGGTGAAATGACCATTGTGGATAATGATCTGGTTTCGGCATCAAACCGGAACCGGCAGTTGCTGGCGCTCTCAAGCACCGAAGGCAAACACAAAACCGACCTGATGGCTGAACGGCTCCTTGATATCAATCCCGATCTTAAACTGCACCGTTTTTCGGTTTATCTGAAAGATGAGCACATCCCTGAAATACTCAATACTCCTTTTGATTATGTGATTGATGCCATCGACACCTTGTCGCCCAAGATCTTTTTTATAAAACATTGCATCGACCGCAAATTGCCCCTGGTTTCTTCCATGGGAGCAGGTGGAAGGCTTGACCCGCAACAGGTAAGGATTGCGGATGTTTCCGAATCCTATGGTTGCCCCTTTGCACAGGTGGTACGCAAAAAGATCCATGGCTGGGGAATACGGGAT
>ERZ795053.2248-NODE-2248-length-23615-cov-6.530942_pt1 | contig 23615 bp, 23 predicted proteins | sample MGYA00375137_ERZ795053 | MGnify/ENA primary metagenome ERZ795053 (study PRJEB30182, sample SAMN05720284) | activated sludge metagenome | isolation source: Anaerobic digester | place: Hong Kong | collected 2014-12-17 ...
TTCATTTATATCTCTTTTTTATTTATCAATTGTGTTCTTATTATTCAATTATGGCTCTTGAGGCTTTGGCAAATAATGAAGCACTACCCTATTATTTTTATTATAATACTGATTGGCCACCCTCATAATGTCCTCCTTGGTCACGGCAAGATATCTATCTAATTCTGTGTTAATAAGATTTGCATCACCAAAATACATTTCGTAATTGGCCAGATTCTCTGCGATTCCGGCAATTCTGCTATTCGATGAAACAAAATCATTTTCCACTTGATTTTTTAATTTTTGAAATTCTTCATCAGATATTAGTTGGGTCTGAATCTTTTGGATTTCGGCATCCATCGCTTCTTCTAATTGGTCAACTGTGACTCCCATACTGCATATACCGAACACCAAAGATGCACCCGGGTCTTCCAATCCCAATGGATAGTTCCCAACATAAACTGCCTTTTGCTGTTCGTCAATCAAGGCTTTATTAAATCTTGAAGAATTTCCTTGAGACAGCAGTGTACCTAACATACTTACAGCATAGTAATCAGGGGTACCCTGTGCCGGAATTCTATAGGTTTCCACTACGGCTGGCAACTGAATATTGTCATAAATGGTGTCTCTCACTTCGTGCAATAAAGGAGGCTCGACCGCTGTTGGTCTTTTTACTTCAGCACCGCGAGGGATTCCGCCAAAATATTTATTTGCAAAGGCCTTAGCATGGTCATAATCGATATCACCTGCGATAGAAAGTATGGCATTGTTGGGGATATAAAAATTCTTATAAAAATTCTTGTAATCCTGCTCCTGAGCCGCATTCAAATGTTCCATACTTCCTATTACCGGCCAATGGTATGGATGAACCGTGAAGGCTCTTTTAAAAGATTCTTCCAACAAGTTGCCATATGGCTGATTATCAATTCTTTGTCTTCTTTCTTCTTTAACAACTTCTCTTTGTGTTTCGATGCCTTTTTCTTCGACCTTGGCATGCATCATTCGCTCTGATTCTAACCAACAGCCGAGTTCCAATTGATTTGAAGGCAATACTTCGAAGTAGTAAGTTCTGTCAAAAGTCGTATTGGCATTCAAGGTTCCTCCAGCTTGTTCAACATATTTATCGTATTCTCCCCGCTGGATATTATCGGATCCTTCAAAGAGCAAATGCTCAAAAAAGTGGGCAAATCCGGTCCTATTAGGGTCTTCATTCTTAGAACCAACGTGGTACATCACTGATACCGCAACGATGGGTGTAGAATTATCCTTGTGTAAAATAACATGCAACCCATTGTCTAAAGTGAATTCTTGGAACTCAATTTTATTCATTTGGGACGATGCAATGGTTGCAAAAACCAGCAACATTGTAAAAAGTGAAATGATTTTCCTCATACTGAAATATTAAGTTTTTTTAAAGTGTAAATATGTATGTCTCTATCTTTATGTATAAAATTTTTCTACCAAAAATGTTGATTTATAGAAGTATGATATATAATTCACAATTCCTCTTTTTCTCTTGGCGATTCATTAAATAATCTTTTCAATAGAGTACTTATTGCGGTCATAGCTGTTTCTCGTGATTAATTCTGCCAAAAATCCTGCAATAAACAATTGAACTCCCACGATTACCGAAAGTATCCCAAAAAAGAAGATTGGCCTGTCATTGATATTTGCGGTTTTATAAAATATTTTATCAATACTTAGATATAATAAAATTGCGAATCCAATAGCCAATAAAACAATTCCTAAAGCACCGAAAAAATGCATAGGCCTCTTACCGAATTTGCCAATAAACATAATAGAAGCCAAATCTAAAAATCCATAAATAAATCGGGACATTCCAAATTTCGTTTTTCCGTATTTTCGAGCTTGGTGTTGTACGACTTTCTCCCCTATTTTATTGAATCCTGACCACTTAGCCAGCACTGGAATGTATCGGTGCATTTCGCCATAAACTTCTATACTTTTGACCACGTCAGATTTATATGCTTTCAGTCCACAATTCATGTCGTGGAGTTTTACACCTGACATCCATCCCGTCACTCCATTGTATATTTTAGTGGGAATGGTTTTAGAAATCGGATCGTAACGTTTCTTTTTCCAACCACTCACAATATCGTAACCATCCTTTACAATCATGTCATACATTTCCGGGATTTCCTCGGGGCTATCCTGCAGGTCAGCGTCCATGGTGATTATTACATCCCCTCGTGTATGCTGAAATCCTTCGTGTAAAGCTGCAGATTTGCCATAGTTTCTTCTAAACTTAATGCCTCTCACATGATTATCTGACTTAGACAAGGCCTCTATTTCCTTCCATGATTTATCTGTACTGCCATCGTCCACAAAAATGATTTCATAGGAATAGTTATTCGCATTCATGACTTTCGTAATCCATGCATATAATTCTGGAATGGATTCATCTTCATTTAAAAGTGGTATGACTACAGAAATATTCAAATTAATATATTCATTTTAGCTGACAAAGATAGACCAAATTTTGCGAAAAAAACTCTTAATTCTAAAGCCAATCGGAAGTTTTGGATCTTTTAAAGGCCCCGCATAAAGACTACCCATTTTTAGGTAGTAGCGATAGAAATCATTGGCTGAGATTTTCCACTTTTTGATAAATTCTTCTCTACCCTTATTTTTTTTCTTAACCTTTTTTGTTGATTTCGAGCCGAAGTGGTATACAAGACTTTTCCCTACACCTCTGAAATCTCTCATACCCTTTTGCCACAATTTCATAGAAAAATCGGGATCGGAATAAAATCCAGGAGAAAATTCTAAGCTATACCCACCTGCTCTGTCCCACCACTTACGATGAATCACATTGAGTGGCCATGAAGCCCCATTCCAGTCCACTGTTTTTAAATTTTCATACACTTGTAGCAACCCTAAGTTGTCAAAATTTTCTGCAGAATTACCAAAATTAGCCACTTGAATCGGTAGATTGGGGTTGGTACTGGCATTTGGTTCTATAGTGGTAGATGATAAGAAAAAGTCAGTATGAGAATACTGTTTTATGACCTCTATCAGCTCAAAATCCCAGTCAGGCAATACCATCATGTCGTCATTGATATACACTAGATATTCATTGGTTGCAATTTTCGCAAGGGCATTCATCGCAATACAAATACCGTCATTGACATCGGATTGGATATATTTTATATTCTCCTGTTTGAGCCATTCTGTAGTGCCGTCAATGCCTTCATTGACATAGACCAATATTTCATGGGAGTACCTAGAATATTCCCTAAGATGTGCAATGCACAATCGCAGGCATTCTAGATTATTCCAAGTAGGGATTAGTATTGAAAACCTATTTTCTTGATTTTGCATAACTAATCCCTATGTGTGTGTTTCTATTTTCTTAATTTTAAATCACATCATCCTTAATACATAAAAGGATAAGTGTAATTACGTGGTGGAACAAAATTTTCCTTTATGGTACGAGGAGAAATCCATCGGTAAAGATTTAATATTGAACCAGCTTTGTCATTCGTACCGGAGCCTCTTGCTCCACCAAATGGCTGCTGGCCTACGACCGCACCCGTAGGTTTATCATTGATATAAAAATTACCCGCCGCATTTCGCAATTTTTCACTTGCGAGAATCGTCGCATATCGGTCATTCGAAAATATGGCTCCTGTCAATGCATAAGGTGAAGTTTGGTCTATGATATCCAGAGTTTTTTCAAAATCTTTATCTTCGTAAACAAAGATGGTTAACACCGGACCGAAAATCTCCTCACACATGGTTTTGTATTTAGGGTCGCTCGTAACAATTACCGTTGGCTCAATAAAGTAACCCTGTTTTTTATCATATTTGCCACCAACCAATATTTTGTTCTTTTTGCTCGCCTTGGCTTCATCAATGTAAGCACTGATTTTATCGAAGGCTTTTTCGTCAATGACGGCATTGATAAAATTAGAAAAATCTTCTGGCGAACCCATTTTAAAAGATTTTACAATCTCTTTGAGCTGTGATAATATGTCTTCGGACCGTGACTTAGGAATATAAGCTCTAGAGGCTGCACTACATTTTTGACCTTGAAACTCGAAAGCACCTCGAGCCAAAGCTACGGCCACTTCGGTAGAATTGGCAGAAGGATGTGAGACAACAAAATCTTTACCACCCGTCTCACCCACGATGCGAGGATAAGATTTGTATTTAGAAATATTGTTTCCGATTACCTTCCACAAGTGTTGAAAAACACCAGTACTCCCTGTGAAGTGCAATCCGGCGAAATCTTTGTGTGAAAAAATCACATCTCCAGCGGTAGGTCCATCAACAAATACTAAATTGATCACACCGGGTGGCAACCCAGCAGCCTCGAATAATTCCATAATCACATTGGCACTATAGATTTGACTGTCGGCTGGTTTCCAAACCACGGTATTCCCCATCATGGCAGGTGCCGATGGAAGATTGGCGGCAATACTAGTAAAATTAAATGGTGTCAAGGCAAATACAAATCCCTCCAATGGCCTATATTCCATTCTGTTCCACACACCTTGAGAACTTTCGGGCTGGTCAGAATAGATTTGAGTCATAAACTGTACATTGTACCTAAAAAAGTCCGCCATTTCGCAAGCTGCGTCTATTTCTGCCTGAAAAGCATTTTTAGATTGACAAAGCATGGTTGCGGCATTCATTCTTGCCCTGAATGGTCCGGCCAGTAATTCTGCCGCTCTTAAAAATATGGCAGCTCTATCTTGCCAAGGCATATTAGCCCATTTGTCCTTTGCAGCCAGAGCAGCATCAATGGCCATTTTGACGTGTTCTGCCTCACCGTGATTGGCTTGTCCAAGCTCATGGGATAGTTCGTGTGGTGGACGTATAATCGTTTTGTTTTTGGAGAAAATCTTGTGTCCTCCGATGGTCATAGGAACATCCATTTTCATGGATTTTAATTCTTTAATGGCATTTTTCAGCTCTTTTCTTTCTATGGTTCCTTTGGCATAGCTAAGTACAGGTTCATTAGTTGCTAAAGGGACTTCAAAATATGCATTTGACATAAATCGTATTATTTATTGTTTTCTAAATCTTTTGCAATGTTTTCAGGTACAAATTTACTGACATCGCCCTGCCCCTTAATAATCTCTCTCACAATGGTCGAACTGATATGAGAATACTCAGGCTTACTAATCAAAAACACGGTTTCAATATCGTTTCCGATAATGAAGTTCAATTGTGAAATCGTCTTTTCATAATCAAAATCCGCGGCATTTCTTAAGCCTCTAAGTAGATATTTTGCACCGAGTTTGTTACAATAATTAACAGTCAATCCCTCAAAATGATCAACGTAAATGTTAGAATCATTTTCAAATACTTTATTTAACCACTGCAATCTTTGCTCCAATGAGAATAAATAAGATTTTTGATTATTGACACCTATGGCGACGATTATTTCGTCAAAAAGTGGGATGGCACGCTTGATTAGGTCGATATGACCAACAGTAATTGGATCAAATGAACCCGGAAATACGGCAAGTTTTTTAGCCATTTCAATTATTTACTATCAGTAAAAAAGTGCTTTTCAAATTCTGCCGCAAAGGTCTGAAAAATAATTACCAATACCAATTAGAATTACAACTAATTCATGGCTTTCAATCTCATTTACAATTTATTGTCATTGACTAGGTCAAGCAATTCGTCCCGATAATTTTTTCCTATTGGTAGGTATTTTACCTCCCCTTTTTCAATTACTTCGACCGAATTTCCTGTGATTGCCTCTATTTTATTTAGGTTGACAATATAGGATCTGTGTATTCTTTTAAATATCTTTTCAGGCAATTTATCCTCGAGACTTTTCATAGTTTGCAAGGTGATGATACGTCCTCCGTCATGTTTGATTTGAACGTAATCCTTGAGTCCTTCGATATATATAAGGTCGTGGTAATTAACCTTTACGAGTCGTTTATCAGCTTTTACAAACATATAGTCTTCCGCATCGGTGTGGATTTCATTTTTTGAGTCCAAATTAAGTTTTTCAGCGACCTTATTGATGCATTTGATGAAACGATCAAGAGAAATGGGTTTTAATAGATAATCGGCTGCATCTAACTCGAAACCCTCCACAGCATAGTTTGGATAGGCCGTAGTAAATACGATTATTGGTTTTTTCGTCAAGGTTTTGACAAAGTCTATACCACTTAATAATGGCATTTGAATGTCCAAAAATACGACATCCACATCTTCCTTACTCAGTACTTCACCTGCCTCAATTGCATTGGAACATTTCGCCACTAAGCTTATTTTGGGTATTTGATTGATGTAAGTTTCTAAAACCTCTAACGCAAGTGGTTCGTCATCAACTATCAGTGCTTTAATCATTGTAATTCAGTTTTTTATCGTTGTTCAATTCAATATTTAATTCAATGCCATATTCGTTATTTGTATCCGAAATATTCAAATTATATCTATTGGGATACAACAACTCTAAACGTCTTTTTACATTATTCAACCCTATTCCTCCACTTCGTTTTCCCTCTATATCCTTTTTGGTTCTATGTCCTTTATTATTGGTAACCTTGAGATGCAAATTCGTGGCGTCGATTTCGATTTTTATATCAATAAAGCCATCTTGCAAACTACTGTTTGGGCCATGTTTAAAGGCATTTTCAACAAAGGGGATAAAAATCAATGGTGCTATTTTCAGTTTTCCAGCGTCTCCATTTATTTCGAATGTGATTTTCATATTATCGGATAATCTCAGCCGTTCCAGTTCTAAGTAATTTTCCAAATAATTGATTTCCTGAGTTAGAAAAACGGTTTTTTCATTGCTTTCATAAAGCATATAACGCATCATTTCACTCATTCGAAGAACGATATTGGGTGCCTCGTCAGACTTTCTTAAGGTATGAGCATAGAGGCTGTTTAGGGTGTTAAATAAAAAATGAGGATTAATCTGGGATCTCAAAAATTTCAATTCCGTCTGCATCGTTTCACTTTGCAACTTTTTCTTTTCTCTCTGCACTCTGATCCAATCATCCATAACGCAATAAACGGTAGTACTGATTCCAACAAAAAACGTTGTCAGGAAAATTATTTTTTGATTTTCGATGAACATCGACTGCATACCCGGATTACCAAAATTAATAAGATAAAGGGTCAATGTTTTGATTGGAGAAACAAGGGCGGATGTGACAATCAAGGAAATAACGTGAGGTAAAATCCCTTTTTCCTTGAGAAAATGAGGGAAGAGATAGTTGATATTGAGATACACGATGAACATGAAAAACAAAATATTCACAAGTTCGCTTATCAAGGTTCGGGAATTCAGCGGATTGTGGTCATTGAGTGCTATTTCAATAACATAGGCCAATATCCAAAAAAGGATGTGATATCTATATTTCTTTAAAAATTTGCTCATTTATTTAACAAAACTAATAATTTGCATGCTTCGAACTTGCTTTTCTAGACAAACGAAGCAGAATTAACGATTTTTAACGCCTATAAACCAATGTGCATGATACTTGTTTCTTACCAGCAGAAAGTAAAATTTGATACATGAGAAAATTGGACGAAAATTATTGGTCAGCGAGATATATGAATGGTGAAGCAGGATGGGATTTGGGTTATGCCTCCCCACCCTTGATGGAATATGCCGCTCAACTGGATAATAAAAGTTTGAAAATTTTGATTCCGGGAGCTGGAAACTCATGGGAAATAGAAGGTCTTTACAAAATGGGCTTCACTAATCTGACGGTATGCGATATATCGGAGATGCCGATTAACAATATTAAAAACAGAATGGGAAACTCAGCGGATGATATTCATTTTATTCACGACGATTTTTTCAATCTCAGCGATCAGTATGATTTAATATTGGAACAGACATTTTTCTGTGCATTAGATCCTGATTTGCGTAAAGATTATGTCCAAAAAGTGATGAATTCATTAAACAGTGGGGGCAAGCTTGTAGGGGTTCTTTTCGGGATTGAGTTTGAAACTGAAGGGCCACCATTCGGAGGTAGAATTGAGGAATATCAGAGCTTATTCCAGCCCTATTTTGACATTCGCAAAATGGAAATATGCCGTAACAGCATCAGTAAACGAGAAGGAAATGAAATTTTCATCAATTTATCTCCCAAATAACGGGGGTTTCATAGCTTAAAACCACTTTTTCCTTTTAAAATAAACGAATGGAACGATGATGCTAACCAACATAACCAACAGCACCAGAGGATAGCCATATTGAAATTGGAGTTCCGGCATATTGATAAAATTCATTCCATAGATACCTGCAATCAAGGTCGGTAATGCCAAACACAGCGTCACAATTGTCAAATATTTGAAAATATAATTTTGTTCCACATTAATTTTGTTGCTAATATTTTCTCGAAGGTCGTTAAGTCTGTCAAAATTGAATTGAATATACTCTGATATAGCGGTCAACTCATGTAGCTCGTGGTCAATGATTTTGTGAAGTTTAAACTTTTGTTCCCAGCTGCTATTTTTAAAATAGTTGCACAATCTTTGAAATTCATTTTGTGATTCCTTGATCAACATATTATGAAAGTTGAGTCTGGTGATGTAATCAAGCTCTTTTTCTGAAAATTTGGAACTTTGTAACACTTCTGCTGCAAGAGCTTTGGTTCTTTTCACCATGAGCTCGGTCAAATCAGAAAAATAGTCTGAAGCCATGCTTATTTTAAGACCCAAAGCATCAGAAGTTTTAAGTTGTTTGTTTTTGAGGAGCAGTTTCAAGAAAGTGTTTGTATTAAAATATCGATGACCAATTTCCTCTTCTTCAAATATTGCCATGAAATTTTCATTTCCAACGATAAAATAAGATTTTTCCTGCCAATCTTCCTTATTTTTAACAACTGGAAAAGTCAAATGAATGGAATACTGGGAATCAGTTTCTATCAAATGAGAGCTGGTCTCTAAATCAGATTCTTGGTCAAATATTTTTAAATCCAAGTTTAAAATTCGGGATATTTCATGCAAGTCATAATTCTGATAATCTATGAATACCACCACAAATATATCATCGACTAGCGGTGTAAGCGATCCCAAAGTATCCGTGTTCTTAATTGTGCCTGATTTAGTTACGATTTGTATCATTCAAATGATTATTGTTCGTAATGTAAAAACTCGTTTTATAATAAACTGCAAGATAGCATTCGCTTTTTAAAATTTTGAAATCTTGACAATGGTATTAATCTTTCTATCTTTGAACTTTATTGGTTAATAATTCATTCCACATACTAGATATTTCAATAAATGGAGAAAATCTTAATAACTGGAGCTAGCGGATTTATCGGGGGTTTTTTAGTAGAAGAGGCTCTAAACCGCGGCTTAGATGTATATGCAGGGATAAGAAAATCAAGTAGCAAAGAATTTCTTTCGGATCCGAGGATTAATTTTTGTTACATGGATTTTAGAGATACTGACCATCTTTCTGATTTGCTCACGACACATCAATTTGACTATGTGATACACAATGCGGGTCTCACCCAAGCAAAAACTGAAGAGGCTTTGATGGAAGTCAATGCTGAATATCTCAACAACCTCTTGACAGCCGTGGCACAATCGGACAATGAGTTGAAAAAATTTAGCTTTATGAGCAGTCTGGCCTCTTATGGTCCGGCCGATTTTCAACCCAAAGGCATAGTCGATCACGAATCTGTACCTAATCCTGTGACAAAATATGGGAGAAGCAAACTGAAAGGGGAAGAATATTTAAAATCTACCAAGGATATCCCTTGGGTCATATTGAGGCCAACGGCAGTATATGGGCCGCGAGAACATGAATTATTAACGGTATTTAAATCAATTAATTCAGGAATAGAAGCAAAAATTGGCTTTGCACCTCAAAAATTGAGTTTTATATACGTTTATGATTTGGCAAGGATCACATTGGATACCTTGTTGCAGAGCGATGCGGGCAGTGAGTATTTTGTTGGTGATGGTGAAATATATGAAGTCACCGAATTTAATAGATACATCAGAGAGGCTCTCGGAAAAAAGACTTTAAAGCTTTCAATTCCGGTGCCTATAATGTCGGGAATCGCCTTACTCTACGAATCCATAAGCAAGGTAACAGGAAATTATCCTATCGTAAATTTGGATAAGATGAATGAAATTAAAGCAAAAAGTTGGCAAATTGACACTAATAATCTTTTAAAGGATATTAACTTTGTGCCTCGTTTTTTGCTTGAGGACGGAATAAAAGATACCGTTCGATGGTATAAAGAAAATAATTGGATATAATTAAAACTAAAAATATGGGTAAAACTTCAAAGGCTACGAAAGCAACAGGCAAATTAGGAATTCTAATGCCGGGTATGGGTGCCGTAGCGACAACCGTCATTGCCGGTGTATATGCTGTTAATAAAAAAATAGCAGAACCTATTGGATCATTATCGCAAATTGGACGAATGAGAATAGGTCAAAGAACAACCAATAATAAGCCATTTATTCATGATGTGGTTTCATTAGCCAAATTAAAGGATGTCGTTTTTGGAGGTTGGGATATATTTGAAGACAATATGTATGAATCTGCTATGAATGCAGCCGTACTTGAAGAATCATTGCTCAAAAAATTAAAACCCCAACTCGAAGCCATCAAACCTATGAAAGCCGTTTTTGACAAAAACTACGTCAAAAAACTAGATGGCAAAAACGTCAAAAAAGGCAAAAACAAGATGGACCTTGCCAAAGCCGTGATGAAAGACATCGAAAATTTCAAGAAAGAAAATGGCTGTGATAGACTTGTGATGGTGTGGTGTGGTTCTACTGAAATTTATATTCAGGAAGGTCCTGTTCATCAAACTATCGAAACTTTGGAAAAAGGTATGGTAGAAAATCATCCAGACATTCCACCTAGTATGATTTATGCCTACGCAGCGATCAAAATGGGAGTACCTTATGCCAATGGAGCACCAAATTTATCATGCGATATACCTGCGCTAGTAGAATTGTCAAAAATAACAAAGACACCCATTGCAGGAAAAGATTTCAAAACGGGTCAAACCCTGATGAAGACCATCTTGGCACCAGGCCTCAAAGCCAGAGCCTTAGGTATCGAAGGTTGGTTCTCAACTAATATTCTAGGAAACAGGGATGGAGAAGTATTAGATGATCCAGATAATTTTAAAACCAAAGAAGTATCTAAACTCGGTGTTTTAGAACAAATTCTAGAACCAGAATTGTACCCGGAATTATACAAAGACCTTTATCACAAGGTACGAATCAATTACTACCCACCTCGTGGTGACAACAAAGAAGGCTGGGACAACATTGATATCAGAGGTTGGTTAAATTATCCTATGCAGATCAAAATCGATTTCTTATGTCGAGATTCTATCTTGGCAGCACCGATTGTTTTAGACTTGGCAATATTCTTAGATCTTGCCCAGAGAGCCGGAATGTTTGGTATACAGGAGTGGTTGAGTTTTTATTTAAAATCACCTCAAGCACCGAAAGGATTACACCCTATTCACGACATTTTCAAGCAATTAAATAAATTTGAAAATACCTTGAGACATATTGCAGGTGAAGAATTGATTACTAATCTAGGATTGGATTACGATCAGAATAAGTAGTGGTATAAACTTTATAAACTATACTTTAATAGCCTTTCGGTTTTTGAAAGGCTATTTTTATTTTTAGAAAAGATGCGGAAAAAACTCGCTAAAATCATTGCAACTTCCTTTGGATTCGGATATGTTCCGGTGGCTCCGGGGACATTCGGGGCATTATTTGCTTTAGGAATCAGCTGTCTCATGATATATCTGGGTATGAATCCTCAAGAAATCTTTTTGATACATACCATTTTGATATTTTTGGGTTATACCTTGGGTGTTTGGGCGACCTCTGTGCTCGAAAATGAATGGGGACATGACCCTTCAAAAATTGTGATGGACGAATCCATCGGGACATGGATTACCTACTTATTTATAACTCCCAATTATTATCATTACATACTTGGATTCATACTTTTTAGAATATTTGATATTTGGAAACCGATAGGTGTGAAGTATTTTGACAATAAAAAAACGGCATCAAGTGTCATGTTGGATGATGTCATAGCCGGTATTTATGCGGCAATCGTGTTATTTTTAATATTAAAATTTTTCCCATTCTAGTTTGAATCATGCAAAAAGACCCGGTCTATGGGAGTCCTTTTTTAAGTCCCAAACAAGCTCTCTTGTAGCGACAGTTTCGGACTATGGTATATTTTCCCTTCTGTATTTGATACTTCACGTAAATTACGCAATCGCTTCATTTTGTGGCAACATTGTAGGTGCAGTTGTCAGTTTTAATCTGGGTAGAAATTGGGCATTTAAAAGCCAATCAGGCAAATTGACAAGTCAGATCGGAAAATATGCAATCACTTCACTGGTCAGCAGCCTGATTAATACTGGATTAATCGTGATTTTTGTTGAAAAATTTAGCATACCACCACTGCCTGCTAAATTAATTTGTGCATTTTTGGTGGGTATTTTTTTCAATTTTGTCATGTTTCGATATTTTGTGTTTAAAGTAAAATAGTATTGAAATTGGATAGTCTCATGTTTATAGTCAATCCTTTTTCCGGGACGAGTTCCAAAAAGGATTTTGAAAAATTGATTCTGGAAAACCTAGATAAAAATCGATTTGATTATGTCATAAGGTACACTGAAGCACCACAACATGCAATTACATTGGCAAGAGAAGCTGTGGCTGCCAATTATAACTTCGTGGTAGCTGTAGGTGGCGATGGTACAGTTAATGAAATCGCTTCTGTACTGGTAAATACGAACACCGTCTTAGGAATCATTCCCGGTGGAAGTGGAAATGGACTTGCCATGCACTTAGGCATCGGGAGGAATCAAAAGAAAGCCATCGATATTTTCAATGTGAATAAAGCTACTGATATAGATACATGCAAGGTCAACGAGCATTTTTTTATCAATGTTTCAGGTATAGGATTTGATGCCAGAGTAACCCACAGTGCCAAGTTCGAAACGAAAAGAGGCTTATCTGTCTATCTTAAAAAAACACTGAGTGAGTTGCGGAATTATTCACCATTGGAGGCAAAAGTAGAATTCCCTAAATTGAAAAAAACGGTAGAAGGGAAATATGCCATCATTGAAGCAGCGAATGGTCCCATGTACGGTTACAATTTCAAAATATGTCCGCCTGCGGTGATTGATGACGGGATGATGGATGTGATCTTGCTTCGAGATAGTTCCATTTTTAAGTATTTACTGAATATGCCGCTGGTATTGAGCGACAACATACATAAGAGCAAATTGATCGATCATTTTAGATGTGATGAAATGGTGGTTACGATTAAAAATGAAGATATCCTGCATGTGGATGGAGAATCCTACCCTTCTGAATTGAGGCATCACTACCGCATTTTTCCAAAAAGTATTAAAGTCGTTTTTCCCAATTAAAATAATGTAGCAATTATGATCATAGCTAAAAATATTACAAAATCTTACAATGACCTTAAAATTCTGAAGGGGATAGATATACAAATAAATCAAGCGGAAATCGTGAGTATCATGGGAAAATCTGGTGCCGGCAAAAGTACTCTCCTGCATATACTCGGAACATTGGACAAAGCGGATAGCGGAACATTAGAAATTGATGGTCAAAATCTTGGCAACAAATCCGATAAAGAATTGTCCATTTTTAGGAATCAAAAATTGGGTTTTGTATTTCAGTTTCACCACCTTTTAGCGGAATTCACAGCACTGGAAAATGTAATCATTCCGGCTCTGATATCCGGGACTTCCAAAAAAACAGCAGAAAAAACCGCCATGGAAGTACTCGAAAGACTTGAAATATCAAAAAGAGCCCAGCACAAGCCTTCTGAAATGTCAGGTGGGGAACAACAGAGAGTGGCTATCGCAAGAGCATTAATCAACAACCCTGCCGTGATTTTTGCCGATGAACCAACTGGAAATTTAGACCATGAAAGCAGTGATGCTTTCCATAAATTGCTCAAAGATCTGAACAAAGACCTTGGTCAGACATTCGTAATTGTTACACATAATAAGGATCTAGCCAACTTGAGCGACCGCGTGATTCATATACAGGATGGTTTACTATTGGATTAAAGTCTTTGGTTGACGAGATAAAAAAGTGATAGAGCGGTCAAATTCTTCCATTCCTCCTCAGACATAGGCTTAAGATAATTAAATGCCCGAGTTGATTCTGTGATTGACTTTTCTATGTTAATGACTTCACCTTTTACTTCATCATGTAAGTATATATTATTGTATTCCAATACATTATCTAACTTTATTTCAGCCAATAATTGCTCATTTTCATCTAATAACTGGAAAGTATCATTGATGTAACCGATTTTTTCACCATCAATTGAAACCTCAGTAAATTTGCTTTCTATCGAATAAACGAAATCCAGATTAGAGGACTGGATAAGCAATAATCGTCTATTGATACCACGATAATACATCATGGCATAGGCAAAATAGTTCTCGTAAAATACACTATTTAAGGTGCCTTGTTTTAAGACATTCATTCCCAAAACCCCCTTTTGACTATCGAATTTGGCAGATAGATTACCTAGATCCTTCATATCGAATTTTATCAAGGATTTTCTCCAAGTTTCCAATCTTGATTTTAAGGAGACCAAATCTCTTTTCATGCGACTCATGGGATTTGATATCATTACTGTAAATTGAAACAATTGGAATAAAATAAATCCCAATCCAATAAGAACAAAAAAATAAAAAATTAATCTACTCATATATAATAATCGTTTCGAAGACGAAATTAATTTATTTTGAAATTATGGTCTAAAAATATTTAAAATTTTGATTTTATCTAAGAAAAGCTACGTCGATATTGCGATCTGATTCTATCCATTTTCAGACACTAAAAAATACAATATTACGTTAGTTATTATTTAAAAATTGTCCGAGAATTAACAATGCTAAATTCAAAAAATACTAAATGAAATTGTACATTTGCTGCGTTCAAATTAAGAAATATAGATTTGTATATACCTCATTATTAAGTAAATTAATTAGTTGAGAAGTAGATGAACAGGAACTTAAATTTGAAAATTGACATCAATAAATTAAAAAACCTTTCTAAGTTTACTAAAACCAAAAATTCGAAAGCAATCATACAAATAATCAATTCATTTGGGCCTTTTATAGCCTTGTGGATATTGATGTACATTTCATTGAGTTACAGCTATTGGATTACCCTTGGATTGGGGATTTTGAATGCTTTTTTCTTAGTAAGGATATTCATTATTCAGCACGATTGCGGTCACCGCACGTGGTCTTCTAATAAAGCTTTTAGAAACATTACAGGCTATGTGTGTAGCTTATGTAGTGCGATACCATATAACTACTGGGCAAAGTCTCATCACCTTCACCATTCACACAATGGGCAGTTAGAAATGAGAGATATAGGTGACATTACGACGCTTACCGTGAATGAGTATCAAGGACTTTCGAGTTGGGGAAAATTTAAGTATCGACTTTACCGCTCTTTTATCGTGATGTTTGTTCTTGGGCCGATATATTATATCGTGATTCACAATAGGTTGCCCTTGATAAATATGGATGTATTTAAGGGTGAGAAAAGAAAATTGTTTTTACATAACCTGTTGTTAATTGGGATATTTACTGGATTGGCAATATGGCTTGGCATAGGAAAATTTTTGTTGACACACTTCACGGTATTGTTCTTTTTTGCGGTAGTGGCGGTTTGGTTTTTTTATGTTCAACATCAGCATGAGGAAGCATACAAACAATGGATTAAGAATTGGAATTACTTGACTGCGGCGTTAAAAGGTAGTACTTATTACAAGGTGCCAGCCGTGTTTAATTGGCTGACGGGCAATATTGGGATTCACCACATACACCACTTAAATCCAGCAATACCAAACTACAATCTCAAAAAAGCTTTAAAGGAAAATCAGTGGGTGAACGAGTATACGACGACCCTAGGATTTTTTGAAAGCTTAAAGTTGATGAAAAACAAACTTTGGGATGAATCCACGCAACGTATGATTACATTTAAGGAATACAAGCAAGTTTATAGTTTGGTGAGGGTTAATTCTTAATCGAACATTTACTCAATATTTCGCTTTTTTTGCTTTGCTTTAAGGCTATCGACGACTTCACTTTGGTACTCAAGGTACAAATCCTTGTCAGAGACGATGTTTTTTAAATCTTGATTAAGTCGTGTACTGTCCAGATTGTAGATTTCTAAGATTTGGGTGTAGTAGCGATTCTTAATACTGTCCTGCAATTTATAGTCAAATGTTTTCACAGCTTGTTCAGCGACTTGCAAATCCTGCATGACTTCCACTAACGTATCTTTTCCGTAGTTTAGTTTCACTAATTTTTGATCATTTTTGATTTTACAAGCTAAACTTACTAAAATGACAATGGTCAAAATCGAATTACGCATGTGGCTAAAACATTTTTGGGTAATAATAATCAATCAGTTTCAAAGAGTCGAATGAAATATCCAGCCACGAATCCCCTGCATAATTGATGTCTAAAATACCGGTAGTTGCAACATTATCAATATAAATATTGGTATTAATTTCATTGGCAAAAAAAGTCAATCCCGGATTATGTGCAAACAGATAGACGGTATTAATCTCATCGTCCACTAAGGAGAGTATGTTCAATATCTCCTCTTCAGTTGAATGGTATAACTCCGATTTTTCCTGAACTCCGAATGACAATCCAGCGAATGCATTGATAAAATATTGCGCCGTAGCCTCCGCCCTTTTTGCTGTGCTAGTCATAATTAGTTGTGGCTTTTCGAGCTTTCGCGATGCAAAATCTGCCATGGCTTTTGCATTGCTAATACCTCTTTCATTAAGGGGTCTATCATGATCTCTAAGATTGGAATTACCCCAGTCTGATTTTGCATGCCTTATCAAATATATTTTTTTCATGGCGAAAGTTTATGGTTTTTCTCTAAAAAAGATCTGTCCCGGGACAACTCCTGCAGAAAGAGTACTTATGGGATTCAATTCATTATCTAATTGGATTAATTCCCCTTGCGAATTAAAGTCTTTGGCATTCGTTATATAAATTTCTCCGAAAGGAGACACTCCTAGCCCATAAATAGAGGCATCTTGACTTTGAGACTTAATGTTGACTTGGTTTGAATTAAACTGTGCTTTATAGACCTTGTCAAAGCTATGAAAATACAGAATGTCTTTATAAATACTCAAGTCAGAACAATTTCCTTGGAGTAATATCGACTTTTCCACCATATCGTTCTTAATCACCACCAGCCTAGATTCATTGCCCACAAAATCACCACCACACAATACATAGAGTACATTGTCGCTATTCTTTACTATAGAATTTGGCCCAGTGCCAAGACTCAAGGTTTTTAATATAGTTTCAGAAGCTAAATCGATAATTATCAATCGGTTATCAGTATTAAATCCGAGTGACATGGTGACGTACAATTTTCCGTCTTGCTCTAGCATCTTTTCAGGAGCTCCTCCAGTGTTGATGTAGCCGACTTTCTCGCCGCTCTCAAGATAGACACTTATACCTCCATCGTTGCCGCTATTACCCCACTCAGTAATGTACCATAAGCCATTGATAAAATAAGGGTATCTCGGTTTTTTAAGACCATATATGGTTTTTTTGTACTCCCAAGTGACGACATCAAATAACATGGCCTGTCCGGCGTTATTGGCGGTCACGCAAGCGTACTCCTCTCCGAATGCAATTCCTTGTACGATATTTCCGATATCAATATTTGGATTGACATCCTTGATGAGATCATTGGCTGTCACTTGCCCATCAAATGATATGTAGCTGACCGTACCATTATCCCTGTTGAAAACTCCTTCATTGGCGACGTAAATGCCATTGTCAAATTCTGTAAAATTATTATCCTGCATATCCTTATCGCATGCAGTAAAACATAAAAATATGATAGAAAATAAGGCAAATAATCTAATTTTTATTAACATATCGGTGTACTTTGAAAGGTAAAATTAGTTATAAGTTTTTAGTAATTCCTAATTCTACAAAGTTCAATGGGAGCGGATAGCTTTTTATCTCCTCATAATCCGCATTGAAGACATTATTTATCTTAAAATAGGTATAGGTGGAAGCTAAAATCTGATATCGAATGGACACATCCACAAGATGTGATGCCGAAATCGAATTAGAATTATCAAACAGATAATATTGCCTTGATTTGAAAAGATAATCTACATTGAGTTTCAGCTTTTTCCACTTGAATGAAGGACTAAATGTCAAATAAAAATTCGGTTGGTAAATGAGTTCTTTGCCTATCAAATAAATCCGCTTATCCTTCAATATTTTAGTTTTTTGATAAGTCGTCGATAAGTTCAAATTAAAAGTGAGATTTTGCGTAATTCGGATATTAAACCTTCCTTCTAAGTTGAGTCCGATGGCACGAGATTTCCCTACATTATCCGGTGTCCAATAAGTCAAGGCAGGATTGGGACTCCACACGATTTGTTGGCTAAAAAGGTTGTAAAAAAACATCATTTGCACACGGTAAGACTTGGCTTCAGGCCATGTGATTTTTGCAGAATTTAGGTAATTTCTTTCAGTAAGGAGGTCAAGATTGCCACCTATCGGCCAATATCTATCATTGAGTGTGGGTATTACGTGATTAGAGGAAGAATTCAACATGATTTTAAAGGAGCTCAATTCCATTATGTAACAAAAACCGTAATTTATGGGCAAGATTGCACCATCAAATCTCCTAATCGAGCCACTCAATTTTATTGTATGCCAATCAATCCTAAATGATTTTGATACGGAAGCATCTACGTCGGTATATGAAGGTCTTTGAGTATAAAAACTGGCATCTGATTGTATTTTTTTTGCATTCATACGCAGTTTAAAACCTGAATTTAATTTCCAATTTGTGAGTATTCCATAAGTGAACACCACGCCGTTTGAGTAGAGACTATTCGTTGTGAATATGATTTGTTCTTTGAAACCGAATAGTTGGAATTGCAACTCTGAATTCGCCGATATACTTTGTGAAAAAGAAAAATTAGCTCTGAAATTTTCATCTTTTTGATGTTCGTTATTTGATACTGTACCTTTGGGAGGAATGATATTCCTGTCATAATTTTGATACCAAAAGTTTCCTTCAAAGCGATTTTTAACTGAATACCAGAATATATTATACATCAAATCCGTATTAAAAAAAGAAGCATGGTCAAGCGTTTTTGAAGTCTCTCCGTGTCTGTATTGGTATCGATTTTTACCTCCATTCACATTCACTCCGAGTTGATGACTTACATTTCCAAACTTCAATTCATACATAGATGTGAATTTTCCATTCCCAATAAATTGATAATTTAGATCCACACTTTTTCTTGATGGGATGGTTAAATTCAACTTTAGTGGTGAATCCGCTTCATTGATCATTCTAAAATTAAACCACGGCGGCAATAAATTGATGTCCAATGTGCCATTATGAGGACTCTGCAAATTAATTCCGTTCCAATTTATGGGTATTTGACGGCTCACCAATCCTTGACTCCTCAGTCCAGTAAATCCTGTATTTCCCTGTCTAGACATGATGGCATTTTGCAGTGTGAGTTGAGTCAACGGATTGGCATTTTCGTAAGATCTCAATGTTTCTCGATTTGCCGTTATAACAATAGAATCAGTGATTAGCGACAAGCTATCTTGAGCAGAAATCCATCCCGAATAAAAAAGTAAAATCAGAAATACGATTCCATTAAAAAATTTGCCTCGCCAAAAATCCTTACTAATTCTTGTTTTCTTCAAGGATCTCAATTTCGTGAGTCATTCTTGGCCACACATTGTTATCATAATTGGCATCACAAAGCCTAAAACTGGGGTCGATGACGATGCGTTCGATGTCTTCCATCTTTTCATTAATCGCCAATTCATACGAAAGCCTCGTCCATGGCCAGTCGCTCTCTACATGTACTTGATCATACATCGTATCAAACTCTTCTTTCTCACCTCTCATGAGTGTGATAGGTATGTAGTAGCAGATTTTCTTGCCCTTTTTAGTAAACACGACGAGTTCTATCGGCATAGGAAAACCCTGTACCTTTGACAGAATCACCTTTTTGTTAAATATGGTGTCTATCCCATAATCCGGCAGTTGAGTGGTATTCACCATATATTCTTTGTACCAATCCAACTCGAGATTTGAGGATTTTTCCATTATTCGAATGAAATCGTTGGCATTAGGATGTTTGAACCGCCATTCATTGTAATAACGCAACATCGCCTGATCGAATATTTTATTTCCGACGATATAGTTGAGCATGGTTAAAAACACTTCCCCTTTTACATAAGAACCGACACCATAAGCGGCATTGGTCGTATAATGATCGGCATGCATACTGAGAGGCTCAGACCTCCCTGTTGAGTTAAAACGACTCATCCCTAAGACCGTTTCTTCGTGAGGATTCGTCATGTATTCTCCTGAGATTAATTTTTTATCTATAAGATAATTCATGACTTCTGCACTCGCATAAGAAGTAAAGCCTTCGTCCATCCAAGGATACAAGGATTCGTTGGTTCCCATCATCATTTGATACCAGCTGTGCATCCATTCATGGACAGAAACACCTACGAGGCTATTGAGAGGTCGATTACCAGTAATTAAAGTTGCCATTGGGTATTCCATGCCCCCGTCACCCCCTTGAATAAAGGAATAAGAAGGATAGGGATATTTTCCATAATGGGTATTGATAAATTTCAATGCCTCATCCATTATTCTAGGCAGTTCACTCCAGCTGTCATTGGTTTGCTCACCTGGTTGATATACAAATCTCAACATGGTGCCATTGTAGGCTTCATGTTCTACGATTGTATAATCTCTATCCGCAGCCCATACAAAGTCATGAACATTATCCGCTCTGAAATGCCAACTGACCAAGGTATTTTTCCTATTATTTTTTCTGTTTTTCTCTACTTCTTCCTTATTCTTTAGTGTTCCTCCGGCTGCGACGACATAGTTTGCAGGTATATTAATTTCGATATCAAAATCACCCCAGATTCCGTAAAATTCCCGACCTACATAAGGATCAGCATGCCAGCCTTCGCTATCGTATTCGCATAATTTTGGATACCATTGCGCCATCGAGTAATCAATGCCTTCAGAATTGTCTCGTCCACTTCTTCTTATCTGCACAGGTACTTGAGCCGTGTATTCCATTTCCAATTTTACCATTTGACCGGGCAGTATGGGTTCCTTTAATTTAACTTCAAGGATGGTTCCTTGTGTGGTAAATTCAAGATTATGTTCATTCATTTTTAAGGAATGGACTTTCTCGTTACCAATTTCAGTAGGGGTCAGATTGTGAATTCGGTCACCTACCCTTCTGTCTGCATCAGGAAGTTGTAAATTGCGTTCATCCATCATACTATTTGGCTGAAAAGCATTGAAATAAAGATGATAAAAAAGACGGTTCAATGTGTCAGGAGAGTTATTGGTATAAATGATAATTTGATGCCCTTCATACGTATGGTCGGTCACATCAAAATCGACCTTCATTTTATAATCTGACTTTTGTTGCCAATAGCAGTTTTGAGCCAAAATCGCTTGTGCAAAAAACAGACTGCAAACAAAAATGATTAATTCTTTCATATTCAATTTATGTTTCTTAATAGTGAAATTTCTATGTAATGTGAGTTAATCTTTTCAAAAACCTTAGGCAATTTCTTGATTTCTTCTATCATTCAAACTACTTATTGGCTTGAATTGATACTTTTTTCGACAAACAAAATAAAAAATGATGGCACTCACGTAAAAAACACCAATCATAAACCACGGTGAAGACACGGTCGTCTTTAGAATACTGTCAGTCTGGAGTACACCCCCTTGATAATTCACTAGTGTGCTTCCATAAAAATTCGTTGCAAAATGAATTCCCAATGCCAATTCTAAGCCCTCATCCAGTATGGTAATCAATGCCAAAAAAATCCCGGCACCGAGGTAATACCATTGCATAGTCCAAAAGCCATAATTGTCAATCTCAGGATTAAAACTGTGCAAAGCTGAAAAAACAATGGCCGTCATGATAATTAATATCCATTTATTATCCACGACTAGAGAAAGTCCTTGCATGAGCCATCCTCTCACGACTAATTCTTCTGTGCTGGACTGTATTGGCAAGAGAATAAAACTTACCAAAAGCAATATCCAAAACTGCGGAAATGAATAAGTAAATACATAGTCTTCAGGGAACAAAGCATAATTTATAATTTCAAAAATTAAGCCTAATACCAACCAAAATCCAAATCCAAAAAGTAGCCTATTGGTGTCTATTTTTATCCTTGAAGTGACGATATCGATGAATCTTTTGTCCTGAATCCTCAAAGTAACGAGTAATCCTAACAAAGCAAAAATGAACATTATTATAAGAATCGTAAAACCTAGATTCTTGTCAATGTGCATCACCGAAAAATCTGTGGTTTCCTCAAAGGTGGCCAACTGCTCAGGGCCAAGATCAGGATTGGTTTGGATTTTATAAAACAGCAAACCAAACAAGGGCAATTGCCCTAACAAATAAGCCACCACAATGATAAAAACCCCTCCTACATAGCCGAGAATTTCGTTATCGCCTTTTTTGGCATTTTCAAGAAACTTATTCATCGCTATGGTTTAAATATTCCTGAAAACACGGGTTTTACCTGTCCTGTCAATTGCACTTTGGTGTATTGACCTTTCTCCACGTTAAAATTGACCGACAATTCACCACCCTGGGTATGCACTTGCACATTGTTAAGCCCTTCCATGCCCTCCTTATGAGCATAGCTGATGGCACTCGCAGTTACCCCTGTACCACATGACAACGTCTCCCCCTCTACCCCTCGCTCAAACGTTCGTATTTCGATATTGCCGGGAGATTCCTGAAGGACAAAATTGACATTGACACCTTCCTCTCTGTAAGGCTCACTGTATCGAATTCTGCCCGCTTCTTGAACGAAAAACTCAGGCATCGCATTGACATAGTGAATGTAATGTGGCGACCCTGTATCGATAAAAAAATCATCATTCTCCAACTCCAATACCACCTTTACATCCTGCATTCCGAGCCTCACCACGGGTGGCGAGTCGCTCAAGATATACCCCTTGTGCAGACCATCTACGGCCTCGAAAGTACATTCATTAGTAATGATGCCGAGTTGATTGGCAAAGAAGATAATGCAGCGACCACCGTTACCACACATAGTGCTGAGATACCCGTCAGAATTAAAATACGTCATCCTAAAATCTGCAATTTCGCTAGGCTCCAAAATAATCAATCCATCGGCTCCGATGCCATAATGTCGATTACACATACGTTCGATGAGCTCGTGGTCAGACTTGTCAAAACATAACTCCTCACGACCGTCAATCATGATAAAATCGTTGCCCGTACCCTGATATTTTTCGAAAATAATTTCCATAGCTCAAAAGTAAATAAAAAATTGGGGAAGAGAATCAAATTCTGGTGAAGAGCTACATTTCACTTTTTTGCGATCTACATGTGTCCCTCTGGAGGGACAGTTCGGAGAACAGGGAGAATTATGTCCCTCTGGAGGGACGGTTCGTAGAACAGGGAGGATTCTGTCCCTCTGGAGGGACGGTTCGTAGAACAGGGAGGATAAAGTAACATCAAAGAAAGATATGCATTATTTATTAAAGAT
>ERZ795053.2253-NODE-2253-length-23604-cov-6.752091_pt1 | contig 23604 bp, 17 predicted proteins | sample MGYA00375137_ERZ795053 | MGnify/ENA primary metagenome ERZ795053 (study PRJEB30182, sample SAMN05720284) | activated sludge metagenome | isolation source: Anaerobic digester | place: Hong Kong | collected 2014-12-17 ...
GACGATACTCTCGGCCATTCGCTGGTTCTCCCGGCGGGTCAATCAGCAGATCGATCTTAATCCAACCGCCGATCCGGCGCCCCGGGCGTGCGCCGCAAAGAACGGAATGCTCGAATCCGAGCCTTGCTGTCCTCAGCGTGGCGAATCATCGGGCGTCCGGCCGCCGTACTTCGTCGTGGGGACACGACGGCTCTGAATGCCGCCGCACGCTGACAGATGTGTAAGTGCTGTTTTGCTTTTGGCTTGTGAGAGATTGCCGAAGGAGGGACTCGAACCCTCACTCCCTTGCGGGAATCGGATTTTGAATCCGACGCGTCTGCCGATTCCGCCACTTCGGCGTGGAGCCCTGAGATATTACGCGACGGGAACGGGATCGAAAAGCCGGGATTCCGGGGCCTGGGCGGGCTTCGCGGGCCGTCCGCCCGCGTTTTCGACGCGACCGACGCCCCAGGCGCCCCCGTCCGGAAGCGGGTCCGGGGTCCCCGCGTCGTCTTGCGGAATTCACACGGCTCAGATATATTGCGGGGCTCGAAAGTTCTGGAGGCGAATTGCATTATGGCCATCGACATCAAGCCCGGCAGCAAGATCAAAGTGACCCTCGAAAAGGCGCCCACGAATGAGGCCGCCTCCAAGACGCTCGCGCGCATCTTCCGATCGAACTCGGAAGGTCGCAGCGCCCGACGCGTGCGAAAGTCCCTGCGGGCCTCGGCCTCCGAAGGCCGACAGCGCGGCGGTCGCATCTGGATGGTGCTGCCCAAGGCGCCGCGACTCTGCCAGCCTGAGGCGGGTGCGACCTGCGAACTGATGGCGACGACATCGCTCATCCGCGATCTCAACAGCGTCGAGCGATTCGTCAAAGTCTCCTAGACGGACTCCGGCGCAATCAACCAGAATTCCATCGAACGCGACGAATCTAATTCGTCGCGTTTTTTGTTGCGCCCGGCTGCGCCCAGACTTCCAGCTCGTGGATCGACCAGTGGAACTTCGGATCCCGCTGCAGATTGATCAGGCGGATACGGCGAACGGGCTCACTCCCCCCCTCGAATCGAATCGTTGTCCGCGGCCCCTCCCACACGCTGAGTCCCTCGCTCGACCAGCCGGTCTCATCGTCTCCCTGCCACTGAGCGTGTAGTTCATGACTCCAGTCGTCGGGCCAGATCGGCGTGTTGAGCACGACGGCGCTCAGGCGTTGCGGCGAACTCAGCTCAATCGTGATCTGCCAGCCCGGCTCCCGCGGGCTCGATGACATCCAGTGCGTTGTGGGATCGCCGTCCGTCGCCAGGGCGGCGCGATCGTCGCCATTGGGGAATCGCACCTCGAACGCAGTCGGCGGGATGCGCTCGGGGCGGGAACCCGCGTCAAAGAAGGCGAGCACGGCGTCGCGCCGATCGATGACGGCGAGATTCGGCCATCGCTTTGCCAGGAGGCCGAGGATCTCCTCGATGCGTCCGCGATGGAAATGAGACATCGGGATCCAGACGCGGCGATGGCCCGCGGAGGCGTTTTCGAAACTCTTCAGCAGGACGCTGTCGCTCCAGCGCGTCTTGAAGGTGTCAAAGTCGATAGCTCGCCGTCGTGTGTAATAGTGGTAGGCGTGGGCCGTGTGGTTGTCCAACTGAATGACGACGTCGTTCTCCCGGTAGTCCTTCAGCATGGCGTCGATCAAAGGTCGAAGCTCTTCGCGGCGCTTGGGATCGTGAAGTTCCTTCTCGACGCGGGGATTGGCCAGCGCGATCGCGAGCCCGATGAGCGAGACGGGCGTCAGGACGGCCATCGCGCGTCTGAGTCCCGTCGGGTTCGCCGGCTTCGAAGCGGCTCGGCGCATCGCGGCGGCGATGGCGTCGGCGCTGAAGGCCACGAGGAGAATGACAAACGGCAGCATGAAGAGATTCACGCGAACGGCGCCGAACGGGAACATCCGTCTCGTGGACATCGCCAGGGCGACGGCGCCGGGCGCCAGGACCATCGTGAGAAGCTGAATGGGGCGCGTCACGGCGAGCCGAATCGCCCCGACGATCGCGACGGCGAGGACGACGTAGGTCCAGATGATCGCGCGATCACCATCCGGCCGCAGCGCATCCGGGACGACCTCAAGGTAGCCGCCGAAGAACCACTTGCAGAAGCCGACGATGTGCCCACCCGCGTAGCGAGCGAGAAAGTCCGGCGACGCGCTGGTCGGGAAGAACTCATCCCAGAAGGCGACGAGGCGCTCCGACGACTGGTATCGAAGGACCGTCAGGTAAATGGCTGCGATTCCGACGAGCCAGATCGCCACCACAAATGCGGATCGAATCGGCAGCGGCCTGCGGACTTCGGGCGTGTTCGATCTCATGGCGCCCAGACCGCGTATGGCCAGGTAGACGCAGGCGCCGGGGAGGGCGAGCGCAATCGTCTGTGCGAAGCCGAACGCGATCACCGTCCCGAGGCTGAGCAACGTGGCGGAGCGCCATGTGGGCTTGTCCGCAAATCGGCAGGCGCAGACGAGCAGCAGCGGAATCCAGAAGGTGTCGCCGGCGTATTGCTTCAGTTCCTTGGCGTATTCGATGGAGACGGGATTGAAGGCGATCAGGATCGCGGCGAAGAGCGCCGTAAATGTCGAGGCGCCCAGTTGTCTGGCGAGCAGCCAGATCGTGACAATGCTGGCCGTGGAAAAGAGGGCCGGGATCAGGCGCAGCGTGAATTCGGAGTCGTCCAGCAGCCGCGTCAGATAGTGGATCGAAAGGCTGAGGAGGAATGGCGTGGAATTCGGGGCCGCCGCCCCGGGACCCCGGAAGACGACATCTCGCAGGGAATCGCTGATCAGCGTGTTGGCGAGCCAGGCTTCATCCAGCCAGAGTGAGTGCAGGCCGAGATTCCAGAGCCTCAGAGCGCCGCCCCCGCAGACGCAGAGGGCCAGTATCGCGAAGGCCCAGGCGGGCGTGCGAGGCTGCGGGGATGTCATCGAGTGATCTTCCGGCTGGCACATATTATCGAACACTCATCCTGTGGACAGGGCGCTTTGGTGGCTGAATATCCGGGTTACGGGTGCGTTACAGCGGTTTTGCCCGCGCCGGGGTATATTAACGCGTATCTGTGTTCCCCGTATCGAATGTCAAAAGTGCGCCGCTGAAGGCGTCCCTGTTTTGTTCGGAGGTGATGGACCTATGACTGATCACAAACGTTTGGCGCGCCGCCTGATTCTTGCCTGTGTGGTTTCGTGTCTGAGCCTTCGGGCCGCCGTGGCCGATGAGCCAAAGGCGGAAGAGAAGCCGATACCGGAAAAGATGACGCCGCATCGCGAAGTGGCGCCCCCCGTCCCGACCGTCCAGCTCAAGCCCGGCGAGGTTCCCGCGATCGCATTCGAGACGCCCGTCTACGATTTCGGCAAGGCCCAGGCCGGCACGGAAGTGAAGCACGACTACAAATTCAAAAACATGGGCAACGGTCCCCTCGAGATTCTCCGCGTCAAGCCGGGGTGCGGCTGCACGACGGCCGGCGAGCACACGAAAGTGGTCCAGCCCGGCGAATCGGGCGTGATCCCCATCAAGCTCAAGCCGGGCGATCACGCCGGGCCCGTGTCGAAGCGAATCACGGTCTCGACGAATATCCCGGGGAATGACGCGACAGTCGTTCTGGAAATCAAGGGCGTCGTCTGGTCGCCGGTCCAGGTCACGCCGCGCAGCGCCGCGTTCGGTCGGCTGACACAGGACCAGATTGCGGCCGGGTTGTCGCGCAAGCTGGTCGTCGTGAACAACATGGAGGCGCCGATGAAGCCGAGCGCCATCACATCGACCAGCGACGCCTTTGTCGCCGAGATGAAGACCGTCGAGGAAGGCCGGAAGTACGAGCTGACCGTCACGCTGACGAACAAGATCGTGGGCGGAAACAACTCGACGCGCCTCACGTTCGACACCGGTCTGGACGACCCGAAGACGATCGATGTTCAGGCCTACGCCTTTCTTTCGCCGCCCGTCGATGTGACGCCGTCGAAGCTCACGCTGCCGAAGCCCCGGAACGCGGAACTCGTGCGTTCGTTCTACATTCGCAGCAACACGGCGAGCCCGCTGGACGTGACGGACGTGGCGTGCTCGGCGGACGCCCTGAAGCTTGAGCTCGTGGATCTTCGTGGCGACAAGCGAACCTATCGCCTGAGCGTGACGATCCCCGCGGACTACAACCCCCCGGCGCAGGGCGATGAGATCACGTTCAGGACGAGCGAACCGTCGATGCCCGTCGGCCGGATTCCTGTCACGGCCGCGATGACCGGCGAGACGCCGCCGAGGACGACGGCGCGATAGGCCGCTTACGAATTCAGTCGGATCTGCAGAACTTCAGAAAGGCGTCCCGATCCTGCGGGGCGCCTTTCTTTTTTAGTGCGCCAGAGGCGCTCAGGACGCGCGTCGGGATTCATCGGAGGCATCGGTGTCCGTTGATTCGGCGGGCGAGTCATCCTCGATGGAGGCGAGGCGTCGCAGTGGCGCCTGCAGCGGCCCGGGCTCGGGAAGCTCCCTCGACGTCTGGGCGCCCAGGTCCATGAGTTTGCGGACGCCCGGCATCGTGCGGCGCTCCCAGGCGCCAATCGCGCGATTGTAGGCGTCTGACGCCTTTTCCAGGCCCTTGCGAACCCCCTCGAGGTCCCCCGTGAATTTGCAGAGGCGATCGTAGAGTTCGCGCCCGGCCCTGGAAATGGCGACGGCGTTTTCGGCGATGTCCTCCTGGCGCCATCCCTGTCGAATCGCCATCAGCAGCGCAGAGAGCGTGGATGGTGACGCGATCAGGACGCGTTTCTCCATGGCGTCGCGAATGAGCTTCTTGTCTTCCGCCACGGCCGCCGCAAAAAAGGCCTCGGCCGGCATGAACATCACGACGAACTCCGGCGCCTTGTCGAACAGCCGCGAGTAATCCTTGCGGCTGAGGGCGTTCAGTGTCGCACGGATGTCGCTGAGGTACTTCGCCAGATGACGCTTTCGCGCGTCGTCGTCCGTCGCTTCGACGGCGTCGAGGTAGGCGCCGATGTTCACTTTGGCGTCGACGACGAGGGCGCCGCCGCCCGGCAGCCGGACCGTCATGTCCGGCCGCGCCATTCCGTCGTCGCCCTGGACGGACACCTGTTCCTCGAAATCGCAGTAGGCGGACATGCCGGAGAGTTCGACGACGTTGCGCAGGCCGACTTCGCCCCACTTGCCCTTGGCGCCGGGCTGGCGAAGGGCGGCGGCGAGTTGTCGGGTCTCGGCGCTCAGCTTTTCGCGGCCTTCGTCCAGGCTGACGAGTCGCTGCGTAATGTCGCCGTAGGCTGTCGCGCGTTTTTCCTCGAGCTGCTTGATCTGTGTTTCGTAGTTCTTGAGCTGTTCGCGAAGAGGCTTGAGTTTCTCCTCGGCGAGGGCGCCGAAACGATCGTTGTTGCGATCCAGGGCGCGGGCGGACAGCGCCTCGAAGGACTCCTTCAGCTTGGTTTCCATCTCGCTGATCTGCCGACGCTGTTCGGCGAAGTGCTCGCGGGCCGCCTCCAGCCGCGCCTGGGATTCCGCGTTGGCGACACGTTCCGTCTGTACGGACGTCTGGAGCGCGACACGCTCCTTTTCGCTGTCGCTGAGTCGGGCGCGGACCTCGTCGAGCGTGGCGGCCAGACCCGTGGCCTGGCGCGTCGCCTCGGCGCGCCCACGAATCCAGCCGACATAGACACCGACGGCGCCGCCGGCGACGAGCCCCGCAATCAACCAAATCGCTTCCATGTCGCGTGAATTACCGCGCGAGAAGGTCGCGGGCAAGATTGGAGGATGTCGATCGGCGTCTCCGGCCAATGGCGGCCGTTTTCGACTGATCGCCGGGCGCGCACAACGGGCCGGAAGATCGACGTATCGTCTTCCGACCCGGCGCCTTTCTCTCTCAAGTCCATCAACGCGCGTCTGGTACGTTTGTCACATTCACTCGGGGCGCCCGGCGCGAAGCGGTGGTTTGCGCGCTCCGGAGCGTCCGAAATTCAGGTGGATCTGACATGAGTGGTACCGATCTCGACGTCGAATCTGCCGCGCGTCATCTGGCGGGGAACCGAATTCTGTAATAGTCCGCTGTGGCCGGGCCGAAAAAAAGGGTGGGATTCTATGGGGCCCCGATGTTAGAATGACACAGGATGGTCACTTTGACACGTAAACAACGGGAGATTCGAGAGCGCGAACAGCAGATCCTCGCGGTGGCACGACAGATGCTTCTGGAGCGCGGCTACCTGGGTCTGAACATGGACCGGATCGCTGAAGCCATTGGCTACTCCAAGGGTACGGTCTACCAGCATTTCTCCAGCAAGGAAGACCTTCTGGCGGCGCTGTGTGTGCAGACGAAGCAGAAGCGCGTCGAGTTCTTTGAGAAGGCGATGCGATTTGACGGCCGCCCGCGAGAACGAATGACGGCGATCTCCCTCGCCCACGAACTTTTCATCTCACAGTTCCCCGACTATTCGCGATCCGACGAACTTCTGAACATCGAGTCGATTTTTGCCAAAGCGTCAGAACGCCAGCAGGAGGCGATGCGGGAAGTCGAAGGTCGATGCGTCGATACCGTCTGCGGGATCGCAAAAGACGCCGTCGCCTGCGGCGATCTCGTGCTGCCGGCCGACTGGAACATCTACGACATGACCTATGGTCTGTATGGCATGTCGTACGGATGTCGCGCCGCCATCAAGAACTGCACGGCGCTGCATGACCTGATGTCGCCCGATGATCGGGCCGTGCTTCGGCGCAATCAGGAAGCGCTGCTGGATGGCTGGGGCTGGCGACCGCTCTCGTCCGAATGGGACTACGAGGCGACGCGCCGGCGCGCGGCGATCGAGGCGTTCGGCATGACTGAACTCGCCTTCGCCTGATCCGCGGCTTCGAATCACACGCTGAAATTCAACGTTGCGCCGACTACTCGACTGTCACGCTCTTCGCGAGATTGCGAGGCTTGTCCACGTCGCATCCGCGCAGTACGGCCGCGTGGTAGGCGAGCAGCTGCAGCGGAACGATCGTGACCATCGGCTGAAGAGGCTCGGGCACATCCGGCACGTAGAAGACGTGTTCGGCGAGCCGGGCGATATCCTCATCGCCTTCCGTTGCCACGGCGATGACACGGCCTCGTCGCGCCAGCACTTCTTCAATGTTGCTGACGACCTTCTCGTACTGGCTGCCGCGCGTCGCGATGAAGACGACGGGCATGTCCTTCGTGATGAGGGCGATCGGGCCGTGCTTCATTTCGGCGGCGGGCATGCCCTCGGCGTGGATGTAGGAGATTTCCTTTAGCTTGAGGGCGCCTTCCAGGGCTGTCGGATAGTTGTAGCCGCGACCCAGGTAGAGCCAGTTCTCGGCGTCCTTGTAAGTGGCGGCGACATCGCGAATCGAATCGCTCTGTTCCGTGATCTTCTGAATGTGCTCGGGAATCCGTCGCAGCGCTTCGAGGTACATCTGAAGCGTCGGCTGCGCCAGGTCGCGCCGGCGGCCGAGGTAAAGGGCGATCATCGTGAGAACGAGGACCTGGCCCAGGTAAGCCTTCGTGCTGGCGACGCCGATTTCGGGGCCGACGTGCAGATAGACGCCGGCGTCCGTCTCTCGCGCGATCGTCGAGCCGACGGCGTTGACGACGCCGAGGGCCAGTGAGCCCTTCTCCCGCGCCTCGCGCAGCGCCGAGAGCGTGTCAGCGGTTTCGCCCGACTGGCTGATGGCGAGGACAACCGTCCCCGGATCCATGATCGGGTTTCGATAGCGGAATTCCGACGCGTATTCGACTTCCGTCGGGATGCGCGCGAGCTCTTCGAAGAGGTACTCACCGACAAGACCCGCGTGCCAGGCCGTACCGCAACCCGTGATGATGAGTCGTCGTGTGCGGACGAGTTCACGGGCGAAGTTCGCCAGGCCGCCGAGGTAGATGCGGCCTTCCTCGATGTTGACGCGACCGCGCATGCAGTCTTCCATCGCGCTGGGCTGCTCGACGATCTCCTTGAACATGAAGTGTTCGTGCGAGCCGAGCTCGATGTCCTCAAGGGTCATCTCGAGCTCCGTCACTTCCTTCGTGACGGGCATGGCGTCGAGCGTTGTTGTGCGGAAACCATCTTCCCAGACGTTGGCGAGTTCGCCGTCGGAGAGATAAATGACCTGCGTCGTGTGCTGGATGATGGCGGCGGCGTCCGACGCGACCACGTATTCATCGTCGCCCACACCGATGATCAGCGGGCTGCCCTTTCGGGCCGCGATGATGCGGCCGGGCTCGTCGGCGCAGACAACGGCGATGCCGTAGGTGCCGCGGACGTCTCGCAGGGCGGCCCGGACGGCGGCCTCGAGGTCACCTTTGTAGAAGTGACCGATGAGCTGGACGAGCACTTCCGTGTCCGTGTCGCTCTGGAATTCGATGCCGCGATGCTCCAGGTAGGTTCGCAGCGACTGGTAGTTCTCGATGATGCCGTTGTGAACGAGGGCGATGCGGCCGGACGCGTCGGTATGGGGATGGGCGTTGCGATCGTTGGGGGCGCCGTGCGTGGCCCAGCGCGTGTGCGAGAGACCGCAGGTGCCGGGGAATGTCTGGTTGGCGATCTGCTGTTCCAGGACGGAGATTCGCCCCGCCGCCTTGGCAACCTGCAGGTTTCCGCCATTCTGGATGGCGATGCCCGCAGAGTCGTAGCCGCGGTATTCAAGCCGCTTGAGGCTCTCCAACAGGATGCTTCGGGCCTCTCGGAATCCGGTGTATGCGACGATACCGCACATCAGGCTTACTCCCCACTGCTATTCGAACAATGCCGCAAACCACACGGCGTCCGAAGTGTACATCGGCCGGGACCGACGGGCGGCGTAGCGTTATCTGGAGGCCGCCTCCCCTTCTCCAGTGCGACAGACATTCCATTATTGCCGATCGCGAGTGGAATTGATACGCGGACGATGCCACACGGGTTCTTCCCGCCGGCGCGTGAATACCGGACCTCGGGGCGCCGCGTTCCGCGCTCCGCCTCTTAACCCAATTTCCGCCAACAGGTTAAGGCGCCGGTCGACGGTCCGTGGGCCTCGTGTCGAGCGTCAGGCGCAATTCGTCGATCAGCGAGCGCGTTTCGCGCGTCAGGCGATGGTCAGCGCCGTCATGCTCGGCCAGCTTGGCGCAGGCGATTTCGAGCCGCGCGAGATCGTCGGCGCCGGCCGGGCTCACGATCCGGCAGACGGCGAGCTGCCGCTCCAGCCAGGCCCGCTTTCGATCAAACGCAAGCCCCGGCCGATCGGCCAGATCGAGGGCGCGACGATAGCGCTGTTCGGCGAGGGCATTCTCGCCCCGGGCGATGGCGATGTCCGCCCGACCTTCCTGAATGGTGGCGAGGATGAGGGCCGCGTTCGGCGCGAGGCGACTGACGGCGGTCTCAAGCCGATCGAAGATCGTTTCGGCGCGATCGAAACGCCCCATCACGACGCGCGAATGGGCGAATTCCTCGATGAACGCCAGCACGGGCCGGACACGATCGGCCGGCAGGTCCGCAAGCCGATCCAGCAGGTCATCGCAATGCGTGTCCGCATCCGCCCCGCCAGGCAGCGCGGGGGCCTGACCCCATTCACGAAGCGCGCGAAACGCGTCGGCGAAGGCGTCGTCCGCCTCATCGAATCGGCCCAGGCGGAGCAGGATGTCCGCCCTGCCCCAGAGCAGGTCGCCAACTTCCGCCTCGCCATGGGACGCGCGGAGCCGCGGGATCAGCTCGTTGACGACGACGAGATTTTCCTCGTCCCGCCCAAGCACGGAGAGCTGCGCCGTGTAGCCGAACAGGCACTCGACATAGAACGGATCATCGCGCTGATGCGTGCGCCGGAAAATCTCGATCGCCTCGTGATAGAGCTCGACGGAGTCGGCGTAGCGCCGTTGCCGGACGCGCATCCAGCCGTAGTTGTGCAGGCAGGCGGCGGTCTCCCGATGATCCGGACCGAGCGTGGCGCGGAACATCTCGATCGCCGCCTCATAGCATTCCTCGGCGGCGTTCCATTGTGGTGGATCCGTCGCCTGCTGCAGGGCGTAGGCCAGTTCCTTCAGGCTTTCGGCAATCAGCGCGTCGGGCTCGTTGAACAACGCGCGCCGAATGGCCAGCGCCTCTCGCTGGAGGGAAACGGCCTGCGGGTTCTTTACACTTGTGTAAGCGCGGCCAAGGGCCGTGAGCGCCCGGGCGAACGTCGCGTCGTCGCGATCCGGGTCGGCCCGCAGAAGGCGTTCCGCGTTCTCCAGATGCGGAATCGCGTCGCGCCATCGCCACAGGGCGCAATAGGTTTTTCCGATGGCCAGATGGACCTGGGCGGCGGCTTCGGGCGTATCGGCGAGTTCCCGCCGCGCCCGATCGCCGGCCTGGGCCAGGACTTCGATCAGTGTCACATCCGCCCCGCCGCGATCGGGTTCCGCGGCGGCCAGCGTTTCGGCGAGAAAGTCGCTTGTCGTTCTGGCGATCCGGAGCGCCGCCTTTTCGCGCGCGTTGGCGACATACAGCGCCGAGGCCAGCGCCGTGACAATCGCGAACACCAGGGCGCTCGCGCCGAAGGCGAGGGGATGACGGCGAATGAGCTTCCCGGCGAGATAGCGCGTGCCGGGACGCCTCGCCGTCACGGGATCACCCGCGAGATGTCGGCGCAGATCGGCCGCCAGGGCGTCGATCGACTGATAGCGATGTTCCGGCGTCTTCGACAGCGCCTTGAGGACGATCGCGTCGAGATCGCGGGAGAGTCCCGGCGCGACGCGCGACGGACGTTCCGGCGTCTTCTCCTGGATCGCGCGGATCGTGTCTCCGAGTGAACCACTGACGACGTGCGGATGTCGCCCCGTCAGCGTTTCGCAGAGCATGACGCCCATGGCGTAAACATCCGCGAGCGCGTCGGCGGGTTGGGCGCCGCCCGACAGTTGTTCCGGCGCCGCGTAGGCGAGCGTGCCGAGGAAGGCGCCCGCCGTTGTCGCGCCGGTGTCATCGCGCGCCGGGTTGAGAAGCCGCGCCATGCCGAAGTCGAGAACCACGGGCCGATGGACAACGCTGTCGCGCGTCGTCGTTGAGGTCACAAGGATGTTCGACGGCTTGAGATCGCGATGGATGACACCGCGGATGTGCGCGTGCTGCACGGCGTCGCAGGCGTCGACGAAGAGCCTGAGGATGTCCGCGACCGGCCGCCGGACGCCATTCGGGCGTCCCCAGACGTCCAGTGGCTGGCCATCGATCCACTCCATGACAATGACGGGATGGCCGTCGATGACATCAATATCGATGGCGCGCGTGATATTCGGATGATCGAGCGACGCAGCGACGCGCATCTCGCGTTCGAACCGGCGGCGCAGGTCGGCTGGCGCCAACTTGCCGCCGATGAGTCGTTTGATGGCGACGATCCGATCATCGGAGGCGCGTCGGGCCTTGTAGACCACGCCCTGCCCGCCGCGGCCGATTTCCGCGAGCAGTTCGTAGTCCCCGAGGCGTCCCATGGGATCGGCGCGTTGCGCGTCGCGGAAGGTGTCGAGCCAGGCGTCCCCTGTTTCGTCAAAGCCGAAGGACGCCAGGTCGATCGTCGCGTCGTCGCGCGCCGAGCGGGATGGATCAGAATCAGTCAAGCCCGTCTTCCTGTCGCAGTTGTCGCGCGACGAGCGCCTGCAGACGCTCTCTGGCGCGCTGTTTGATCTTGCGCACTGACGCCTCTGTGATGCCGAACGCGTCCGCCGCGTCCTGGATCGACGCGCCGCCGAGCAGCCTTTCAAAGATGTCGACGTGCCGCGGATCGCCCTCCCGTCGCAGGGTTCGCAGGGCGATCCGGCAGTGCAGGCGTCGCCACTGGCGATCCCATTCGGCGTCCATCATGTCGTCGACGCCCGACGCCATCGTCTCGAGGACCACTGTGTCCAGTCCGATCGCGGCGCCGCCGTGACGCGGGGCGTGACGAGCGACCGCGTGGCGCACGATCGTCCGCAGATAGTCCCGGAAGCGACCAACTTCCGGTCGGTAGTCGAATCGGGGAATCGACCGCGACAGATTGAGCATCACCAGCTGCCGGACATCCTCGGCGTCCATGAGCTGCAGGCCCCGGGCGCGGCAGTAGCGAACGATCAGCTCGCCGTAGGCGCCGTCAAACTCGCGCCAGGCGAGATGGTCGTCGGGATCGCGAATGCGCAACAGCAGGGAGGCTCGGGTTGTGTCCGGACTCATCATCGACGTCTGGCCTTCGTGGACGGAAAGTCGAGATTGATGCGGAGCGCCGCGGGCGGCGTCGAAATCGTATTATCTCGCAATCGGGTCGCGAATCGCAAACAAATCATGGCGGGTTGAAACAACGGCGGAACGATTTTTTTGTCAATTGTGTCACACTCCCAGGCGTCGGCGCCTATCAGATGCGGCGAACCCTTTTGCTGCAATCGGAGGAGTGACGGATGAATCGAATCCTGTGCGCCGGGAGCTTTCTGGCGATGGTCTCGGCGGCGAGCGCTCAGTCCTTCAACGTCGATGTCGGTCTGCCCGGCAGCGGTCCCAGCCAGTCCTACGCCGCGGCGGGTCTGCCGGGCAAATGGAATGTCATTTCGGCGGCCCACGTCACGCCCTTCATGACAGGACCGCATCCGCTGGCCGAGCACCTGTTCGACCTGGCGGGTGATCCGACCAACGTCGTTGTCCATCAGTTCGGCGGGATGGATCTGAATCAGAAGGACGATCCGGGGACCTCGGACGATGACGCGGCGCTGATGGATGACTATCGCGCAACGCACTCGCAGTCCCTGGAGACCTGCCTGTATGTCAACGGACTGGCGCCGGGGCGGTACGAAGTCACGACCTACGCATGGATGCCCGTCGACAATCGGATGGTCTCGAAGGTGCGTTTCGACTTCTCGTCGTCGATTCCGCTCGTGGGCGATGGCGCCTGGCCGGGCGGGCACGTGGAAGGCGTCACGTTCACGCGCCACATCGTGACGGTCAGCGCCGGCGGTTCGATGACGTTTATCGGCATGCACATCGGCGTTCCCAGTGGCGGCGACACGATCACGGGCGCCCCGCTGAACGGATTCCAGATTCGCGAGTTGCCGGACGATGCGCCGGCGGACATGGACTGCGACGGCTCGGTCGATGGTCGCGATATCGACGATTTCGTCTCGGCGCTGCTGGACGAAGAGGCGTATCGATCGACCAACCCGACGTGCAACCTCTACCACGGCGACATGAACCACAACGGCGTCGTGGGCCTCGATGACGTTGCGGCGTTCGTCGCCGCTGTCCTGGCCGGATAACAGGGAAGCCTCACTCGCCCCCCCACTTCCCGTGACTCGGCGGAGCGATCCTGTGGCGCGACCCCGTTCGTAACCCCGAGCGGACGCGTCCGGGGCGCGACGCCGTTTTTCGTGTCTCATGTTGGTTGCGGCGGTCCCGGCTTGACCGTCGGGGGCGGGCGTTCTAACCTATTCGCCTTGCGAGCGCCTGTAGCTCAATTGGACAGAGCATCGGTCTTCGGAACCGAGGGTTGAGGGTTCGAATCCTTCCGGGCGCGTTTTTCCCCTTCGATCGTTGAATTGCACTCCGGGCAACGGCCCGATTGGGCGCCGTTCAGGTTGTAGCCGCATGACTGGCAATGGCCTTTGGGTGGTCTTCGCGTCTTCCACCAAAGGCAGGCGAAGAGCGCCCATATGATCGCGACAACGATCCAGTGTGGGACCACGATGATCCGCATGAATCCGCTTGAGGTCGTATAGGGATAGGCGATCCAGCCTGGGATTGTGAGGTTGATTGAATAGAACGTATTGGCGGGCATTTTCGACTTGTCGAAGATCACGATGAGCGTGGTCTGTTGCGTCAGGCGCCAGTCCGTGTCACTGAAGGGCTGGGGATTTGAGGGCCGAATCGCCACGCAGATCCACGCGGCGAGCAATGCGATCGCGATCAGGCCGACGATGTTGCGAGCCCATCTCATCGGGGAGTTTCCCTCGCCGTTCCGCATTCGGGACACCTGTCCGATTCCACGCCGGTCAGATCATACTCGCACTGGACGCAGTGATGTCGCATGGCGCGGCGCCGCCGGCGTCGTCGATACCAGAGAGCGAGGACAAGCAGCGGGTAAGGCGCGCTGAGGGATGTGAACCAGGCGGCGTCGGCGCTCAGGTCCACTCGGTTGAGGATAAGGCTGTCCGGATCGTGTCCGATGGGATAGACCCGCGTGGAGAACCGAAGTCGGGGCGCCTTCAGATCGCTTGGCAGGTACGTGAAACAGCATCGCTCGCCAATGCAGTTGTGTATGATCGTGAGACCGCCCCGGTCGATGTAGCAGCGATCCATGTTCTTGTCATAGAGATCCCAGTCCGGCTCGAAAATCTGCACACCCAGCGCCATCAGCGCGATCAGCGCCAGCAATGCGACGACGCACCGATGGATCCACTTCAGCATGCGTGGGTCTCCCTCCTAGGCGTCAGAACGAAGCGAGGGCCTGCCACATTCGGGGCAGACACCGGACCTGTTCCCCGTCAGGTCGTAGCGGCACTCGGGGCAGCGGCCCGGAGGGGGGCGACGTCGCCGGCGAAACAATGTGGCGGCGGGACAGAGCATCGCGATCGTCGCGATCAGCCAGAATGGCGCGTCGATGGTGTAGAATTCGAGCGTGAAGAGTTCGCCGTTGGCGTCGACGGATTGGAACATCCCGCACAGATGCTGGCCCCTGGTGTGGTCAATCGCAACGCCGGCGAACTCAGTTCGATGATGGATGTCCTCAGGCATCGCAGGCGCCTTGTAAACCGAGCTGACAACGACGGAGGCCCGACGCTCCGCAAGGAGCAGCGACACATCGTGGTCGAAGCACTGGATCGGCGCCGTAAGGACCTGTGGCTCCGAAACCCGCGCCCACGCAACGCACGCCGCGACGCTCACGAGCAGGCAGAAGGTGACGAAGCCGCGATGGAGCCATTTGCGCATGAAGGAAATCCTCGGTCCTATGTGGTGGAACGGAGCGAAATTCGTCCGCATTCGGTTCAATTGCCGGAATCAGCGCCAGTCAGAGCCGCCGTGTCCTCACGGCGGAGTACGGCCGACGCACGCTGGCGGATTCGCCACTGAGGACAGCGAGGCTCTGAGATTGTGTGGATGTGTAACACCCTTTCAGGGTTTCATTCCTCGCGCCGTGATCCATCCTGGGGCTGCGCTCGATCGCGGCGCGATCTTCGCTGACCCCAGGCTGTCCTGTTGCACGCCGTTGGCGTGCGGAATCGCGCCGGCGCCAGTCAGAGCCGCCGTGTCCTCACGGCGGGGTAAGGCCGACGCACGCTGGAGGATTCGCCACGCTGGGGACAGCGAGGCTCTGAATGGGCAGCGAGGCTCTGAGATTGTGTGGATGTGTAACACCCTTTCAGGGTTACTTTCCTCGCGCCGTGACCCATCCTGGGGCTGCGCTCGATCGCGGCGCGATCTTCGCTGACCCCAGGCTGTCCTGTTGCACGCCGTTGGCGTGCGGAATCACGCCGGGCCGCGGGGAATCAGCCCTTCACCAGCGGCCACACGCCGTCTATGAGCAGGACTTTCAATCCCGCCAGCGTCAGGGCGACTTTGAACAGCGTGACAAACAGCTCCGGCGAGAGCTTTCTGATCATCGCGCGGCCGAGGTAGGTGCCGATGATGACGGCGACGATCATGGCGGCGAGTATCGGCCCGAATCTGCCGAAATCGATGCCGATCAGACCGAAGACGATCAGCTTCTCGACGTGCGTGACCATCTGGCACATCGCCTTTGTCGCGACGAGTCTCTCCTTTACGAAATCCCGTCGCGCGAAGAGCGGCGCGATCAGCGGTCCCGTCGCCCCGACGAGCAGCGCCGCGGCGCCCGTCACAAAGCCGAGCAGCGGAAAGTCGTACCAGGTCATCCGGCTCTGTTCCGCCTTCTTCGGCTTCGGCAGAAACGTGGCGATCAGGATGTAGGCGCCGATCAGCATCCTCAGGTAGGGCTGCGCCTCCGGCGACTTGCCGAATTTCTGCAGCAGGAAATATCCGATGACGATGCCCGGGAGCGTGCCAAGGGTGAATCGCACGACGGTCCGGAAGTCGACATGGGGAAGGAAGGCCAGGGCGCGCGTTCCGTTGCTGACGAGCTGAACAGCGCCGTGCAGCGGGATGACCTCTGTCGCGTCGTCCATCACGCTGAACATGATGGCCAGCAGCAGAATACCACCTGCCATGCCGAGCATGCCGCTGAGGGCGGATGTCGCAAGGGCGGCGACAATGAGAATGACGATTTTCAGGGCGGCCATCGGCGTGGAACTTCTTTCCTGTCTGTGGCGGCGCGATCCGGCGGTATACTCAGCGAACGCGCCAGGCGGCGATGATCGAGTTCGCGACGGCGATCGTCAAATTCGGCCGCGGGCGCCCCGGAGCCCCGTCTTGGACTCGGACGCCATCTCATCGATTCAGACGCGATTCGCGACGCCGGACGATCTGCCGGCGATCGCCGCCATCTACGCGCATTATGTTGAGCATTCCGTCGCCACATTCGCAACAACGCCGCCAACAGACGCCGAATGGCGCGGCTGGCTGGACAGCCACTTCGGCCCCCATCCGGCCATCGTGGCGACGCTGGACGATCGCGTCGTCGGCTGGGGCTCACTTTCCACATGGAACAGGCGATGCGCCTATCGATCGACCGTCGAGGATTCGGTCTACGTTCTCGCCGACCTGCATCGCCGCGGGATTGGCCGCGTGATCCTGGCCCGCCTCCTGGAGCTGGCCGGCGCCCTGGGGCATCGCGTCGTGATCGGGCAGATCGCGGACCATCAGGCTGCGAGCGAGCGGCTTCATGAGGCGTTTGGATTCCGACGCGTCGGCCTGCTCGAGGGGGTCGGTCACAAGTTCGATCGCTGGATCGATGTCGCGATTTTCCAGCTCACATTGCCCTGACGCCCCTTTGCGGATTCGGATTGCCCCGAAATTGGCCGTTTGGGCGCCGTGCGTCGCATTGAGGGCGATCGGCCGGCGGTCTTGTCCCATTCCCCCGAGACTACGACAATACGTTGTCCTTCTTCCGCAGGTGTGCAGGGATCACTTCGAATGCAGGAACGGACCGAACATGTGACACGGATCCTCCAGGCGGTCCGCGACGGCGACAGCCGGGCGAGCGCCGAACTGCTGCCGCTGGTCTACAACGAGCTGCGCGAGCTGGCGCAGCATCGCATGGCGAACGAACCCGCCGGGCTCACGCTTCAGGCGACGGCGCTGGTGCACGAGGCCTATCTGCGGCTCCTCGGCCAGGAGAATGACGAGCCGCAGTGGGACAGCAAGGGGCATTTCTTCGCGGCGGCGGCGGAGGCGATGCGTCGGATTCTCGTGGAGCGCGCCCGCAAGTACGGTCGTCTCAAACATGGTGGCGGCCGGAAACGCATGGCGTTTGAGGATGTCGCGACGCTGTCGGATCGCGACACGGACTCCGACGCCCTGCTCGCATTGGACGAGGCGCTTCAGCGGCTGGAATCGATCAACCCGCGGCAGGCGCGAGTCGTCAAGCTGCGGCACTTCGCCGGGCTGACGATCGAAGAGACGGCGCGCGCGACGGATATCTCGCCGGCGACAGTCAAGACGGACTGGCTGTTTGCGAGGGCGTGGCTCCATCGCGAAATCACGCGGTCGGAGGATGACGGAGCGGCGACATGAGCCTGGATCGACAGAGCAGGATCCACGAACTCTTCGCGGCGGTGATCGACGAGGAACCGCCGGATCGCGAGGCGTTCCTGCAGCGCGAGTGTGGCGGCGACGCGGCGCTCTACGACGAGATTCGATCCCTGCTCTCCCATCATGAGGCGGCTGAAGGATTCATCGACACACCCGTGATCCACAAGGCGCTGGAAGACACGGATCTGCACGTTCAGTCGGCCGGACGCGCCGATTCCGCGGAAGACGAGTCCGCGCCGGCGCAGATCGGCGCGTATCGTGTCCTGCGCCGCCTGGGCGAAGGCGGGATGGGGGTTGTGTACCTTGCGGAGCAGAAGCAGCCGCGCCGCACAGTCGCCCTGAAGGTCATTCGATCGGGCGTGATGTCGCCGCGGGTCCTGCGCCGCTTTGAACACGAGGCGCAGGTGCTGGGACGGCTTCAGCATCCGGGGATCGCGCAGATTTTCGAGGCGGGCACGGCGCGCGTCAGCGGCCAGACGCAGCCCTACTTCGCGATGGAGTACATCGAAGGCCTGTCGCTGAGTGAGTATGTCGACAGGCGTCGGCTGGGGGTTCGCCAGCGGCTCGACCTGATTGCGCGCATCTGTGACGCCGTCCATCACGCGCACCAGAAGGGCGTGATCCATCGCGATCTGAAGCCGGGCAATATCCTCGTCGATGCGACGGGCCAGCCGAAGATTCTCGATTTCGGCGTGGCGCGCGTGACGGATTCCGACATGTACGTCACGACGATGCAGACGGACATCGGGCAGCTCGTCGGCACGGTTCCCTACATGAGTCCGGAGCAGGTGGCGGGCGAGAGCGACGGTCTCGACACGCGATCGGACGTCTATGCGCTGGGCGTCGTCTGTTATCAGCTGCTCACGGGGCGACTGCCGCACGACCTGACGCGGAAAGTGATCACGGAAGCGGCGCGGATCATCCGGGAAGTGGATCCGCCGCCGCTGAGCATGATCAATCGATCGCTGCGCGGCGACGTCGAGACGATCATCGCGAAAACGCTTGAGAAGGATCGCGATCGTCGGTACCAGTCGGCGTCGGAACTGGCGGCCGACATCCGGCGCTACCTCAATGACGAGCCGATCGTTGCGCGGCCGGCGAGCGCGATCTACCAGATCGGCAAATTCGCACGGCGCAACAAGGCCATCGTGACGGCGACGATTGCCGTGATCGTCGCACTGGCCGGTGGCCTGATCTTTTCAAACATACAGCGAACCAAGGCCGTGGCCGCGGAACAGGCGGCGCGGGACGAGGCCCTGCGCGCCAGGCGTGAGGCGCGCAAGGCGGCGCGGGTCGTGGCCTTTCTCGAATACGCGCTGAGCATGGCGACGCCCGTCGACGCCGACGGCCGCGACATGACGGTCGCCGAACTGATGGACGCGTCGGCGCGCATTGTGGAGACGGAACTCGCGGATGAACCGATCGTCCTGGCATCGGTTCAGACGACGATCGGCCGGACGCTGGCGGCGCTGGCGCGTTACGACGAGGCGGCGCCGCACCTGGAGCGGGCGCTGGAGACGCAGACGCGGCTTCTGGGCGAGAAGCACGTCGATACGATCACAACGATTCAGGTACTCGGCACACTCCGCAAGCTGCAGGGGCATTATGAGGAGGCCGACGCGCTGCTCGGGCGGGCGCTGGAGCTGGCGACGGACATCGTCGATCCCGACTCGAAGCAGATGGCGCAGCTGACGAACGATCGAGGCGCCGTCCGGATTCGCCTCGGGCGATTCGAGGACGCGCTGGCGGACTTCGCGCGGGCCGCCGAGATCGTCCGTCGCATCGACGGCGACGAGGCGTCGATGCTGGGTGAGATCTTCGGCAATACCGGGTACGCCCTGATGGGGCTGCAGCGGTTCGAGGAAGCGGAGAAGGTCCTGACGCAGGCGCTGGCCATCATGCGGCCCAAAGACGGCAAGGGGACGATCGCAACGGCGAGCCTCCTGAACAACCTCGGCGCCGCCCGGCGCCGGCTGGGCGATCTGCCGGGCGCCATTGAGGCGACACGCGAAGCGCAGGCGACGGATGAGGCGATCTACGGTCGAGCCCATCCGAGGTCGATTCGCTCGCTGTCGAATCTCGCCGTGCTGCTTCGGCTGGGTGGCGAGCTGGATGAGGCGGAACGGCTGTATCGGGAAGTTGCTGATCGATACGTTGCGACGCTCGGCCCCGATCATCCATCGGTCGCGAACGCCCTGACGAATCTCGGGTTCCTGCTGTCGATCACGGATCGTCAGGAGGAGGCGTGCGAGAAACTGGCCGAGGCGCTGCGAATCGTTCGCGTGTCGCTGCCGGCCGGACACGCGAATGTCGCCAACACGCTGCTGAAGTACGGCGACGCCCTGATGGGGCTCGACAGGGCCGGCGAGGCGGAGCCGCTCTTCCGTGAGGCGTGCGACATCTACGCGAAGGCGTCGGGCGAAACACATCCGGCCTATGGGGCCGCCTGCTGCAAACTCGGGCGAGCGCTCATCATGACACAGCGCGGGGCGGATGGAGAGACGTGGATCCTGCGCGGTCTCGATGTTCTGCTTTCGAACGGTCATCCCGAAGGGGAAGCGGGTCGCGCCGTCGCGGATCTGGCGACGTACTACGAAGCCAACGGCCGGGCGGAATCCGCCGGGGCGCTGCGGAAGCGGCTCGACGACGAGAATCGCCAGGGGACGGCCGAATCGTCGGATTCCTAGCGCGGGACGGGCGTTTTCCGGATTTTCCGGCTTTGAATCATGAGGCGGCGGCCGGACAATACGCGGCGACTCGGGCCGGCGCTTCAGTCGCCACGTCAAACAGGGCTAATCAATGACGCAGAATGACAACACGCCGCCGACGGCCATCCCCGTCATTCCCTGCGCGACGACCGTCGATCCGCCGACGGAACGACGATTGTTTCTCGGGACGCGCATCCTTGTGTTCGTGTACTTTGTGCTGGCGCTGGCGGCGTGGGTCCTCGCCGTGCCGACGGCGGACGCCGAGATGATCGGTCGCAGGGCGGCGCCGCTCTTGTTGACGCTGTTGCTCCTGGGCGTCGCGATGATCGCATGGCGGGTCTTCGGGCGTTCGAATCTCGCGTACAACCTGACGATGATCTTCGGCGTGATGTTCCTCCTGTGTGGTGGCGTTGGCACATACATCAATCAGCGCCAACAGGCCCGCCGGCAGAGCGTCGCGATCCAGGCCGACGCCGCAAAACTCCGAGAGGCGGCGGTGAACGCGATCGAACGAGGGGAAGATCCGGATCGAAATCTCGCGCTGGAGTATGCGAGCCTGCTGGATCAGGTCGCGGCCGGGGCGCCGGGCGATGAGGCGCTCTTTGCGAAGGCGGTTTCATCGGCCCTGGCCGACATCACTGAATTGGTGAAAGCGAGGGACGCCGCGTCCGCGCGCCTCAGCGACGCCGGGGCGTTCGACGGGCGGAGTTTCGCGACGATTGAGGACGCCGACAGGCGACTGGCGCTTCTCGACGCGTTGATTCAAAGCGCGGAGGCTGTTCGGACATATGACTACATCAAGGAAGTCAGGCAGTCGCTTGAGGACAGCGGCGTGAGCAAGGAACGCGCTCATTCCCTGACGCAGGGCCTCGCGTCAGACCCGAATGTCCTGGGTCAGAAGCGAGCGTGTCAGCTTGAGTGCGACGCGTACGTCAAATATCGCGAGGCGTTGGCCCTGCTGCGAGACAACATTGGCGAGTGGTCGGTCAACGAGTCGACGCGCGCCTTCACATTTCGGGATCCCGATCTGGTGGAGGAATACAATCGCCTCGTCCGGGCGGCGCAGGAACTCGATCGCCAGCGGGACGTCCTGATCAGGAAGCTGGTCGCCGGCGCGAGATAACGGCGTGTCTGAGATCGGCATGGCGCAAAAGGCGCCGCCCTGAGTCTGGCGCGAGCGCCGATCGAAGCGGCGGCGCGCCCCTTCCGCTCTGATATGGGTCTCCGCGGGTGGCGCATAATCGCCGCTCGTGCGGGGGCGCGTCTCGATTTGCACGGGATCGGCGGCGCCCGCGCTGGTCCATCTAAACCCTCCATTGATTCAGAACGATGATTCTACGGATGTCGGCCCGCCGAATGCGCCGCTCTGGTTATGGTTTCGTGCGGGTCGGCGTGGGTTTTCTCGAGGGGCGCGACGTTGCTCGCCGGCGACGGATCATGGCGTTCGTTTCGGAACGACCCGCTGTTCGCGATGGGCCCGAAGTGGAGTTCGTGCGCCCGGACGCATGTCCCGGCGCCGAGGGCGCATTTCTTCCCTGCGATGAACGGCGATGTCGTCAGGCGCCTGGCCCTGAGAACGGATGAACAGCAGGGCTGACACTCCGGTGGCAGGCCGCACACACACTTTCGGACCCGATGAGGTCTGCTGAAACAGGGGTTGGATCATGGCAGCGAGCAGGAAGAGCAAAGAGGGGACGATGAAGGATCGAGAATGGTCGTCGTCGGATCTTGCCGGTCAGATGGACGCCATTCGCAAGTCGATGGCCGTTATCGAGTTCGAGGTTGACGGAACGATCATCTGGGCCAACGACAACTTCTGCGACACACTGGGCTACACGCTCTCCGAGATCACCGGCGAGCATCACAGGATGTTCGTGCGGGACGAGGAACGAAGCGGCGCCGAGTACAAGTCCTTCTGGCGTCGCCTGGGCGCCGGGGAATTCGTTGCGGGTGATTTTCGGCGTGTCGCGAAGGATGGCCGCGATATCTGGATTCGGGCCTCGTACAACCCTGTCTTTGATGAGAACGGCGAACTGGCCAGGGTCGTCAAGTTTGCGACGAACATCACGGAGCAGATGCGCCAGAACCTGGACGCACAGGGCCGCATGAACGCGGTCGAGAAGTCGATGGCCGTCATCGAGTTCAACCCCGACGGTACCATCATCCGGGCGAACGACAATTTCTGCATGACAGTCGGTTACAGCGAACCCGAGATCCGGGGCAAGCACCATCGCATGTTCGTCGATCCGCAGTACGCAGAGAGCGCCGAATACAAGTCGTTCTGGGAGAAACTCAATCGAGGCGAGTTTGACGCCGGCGAATACCAGCGTTTCGGCAAGGGCGGAAAGGTTGTCTGGATCCAGGCGTCCTACAATCCAATCTTCGATGTCGATGGTGTCGTGACGAAGGTCGTCAAGTTCGCCTCCGACGTGACAAAGGCCGTTGAATATCGCCGTTTCGCGGCGCCGATGGTCTCCGTCGTGGAGTACACACCTTCGAACATCGTCCTTTGCGACAAGAACGGGAAAGTCACATACGTCAATCCCGCGATGAAGTCCGAGCTCAGGAACTTTGAGAAGTTCCTGCCGATGCCGATTGACAAGATCGTCGGCGCCAGCATTGACAGCTTCCACCAGCAGCCCGCCAAACAGCGACAGATCATCTCCGATCCGCACAACCTCCCCTACGACGCCGACATCGAAATCGGTGACCAGAAGATGCACCTGCGCGTGACGGCGCTGCTGGATGAGAATGGCGTCTACATCGGTCCGATGCTGCACTGGCAGAACATGACCGAGAAGCTTCGCATGGAAGCCGAGCAGAAAGCGATGAGCGAGAAGATTGAGCGGGACGCCGCCGAACTTCAGTCGAAGGTTGACAAGCTGCTCGTCAACGTGCAGGCGGCCGCGGGTGGCGACCTGACGACGGACGTGACAGTCGCCGGCGAAGACGCGATCGGCCAGCTGGGCGAAGGCCTGAATCGCATGATCTCGTCGCTGCGCGAGATCATCGTGCAGATTGCCGACTCCGCAACGCAGTTCGCGGAGGGCGCCCGCGTCGTTTCGGAGGGATCGACCTCATTGTCGGATGGCGCCCAGACGCAGTCGGCGAACGTCGAGCAGATGTCCGCCGCGGTCCAGTCGCTCAACCGGATGATCGGCGCCGTGGCCGAGAATGCGAAGAACGCCGACAAGATCGCCCGCCAGACGAGTTCGCGGGCAGAACATGGCGGCGCGGCCGTCGAGAAGAACATCGAAGCGATGAAGCTGATCGACAAGTCGAGCG
>ERZ795053.2254-NODE-2254-length-23602-cov-18.245721_pt1 | contig 23602 bp, 21 predicted proteins | sample MGYA00375137_ERZ795053 | MGnify/ENA primary metagenome ERZ795053 (study PRJEB30182, sample SAMN05720284) | activated sludge metagenome | isolation source: Anaerobic digester | place: Hong Kong | collected 2014-12-17 ...
TTGCCGCATCAGCAACAGTGCTCCCAAAAAGAGCGCACCGCCAGCGATCACCTTGGCTCCCACGTTGAGCGCGGAATAGTGTAGCCAGGAATTGAGGAAAAGAAGCACGCCTCCCATGAGCGCGGTGGCGACGAAGCTCTTCAAGATTTCGATGCCTTGGGCTCTTGGCACGCGCAGGTACTTGCCTTTCCACAGGACGAAACCCAGGATGCTCATACCCACAAAACCCGCGATGGAGGTTGCAAGCGCAACACCAAACTCCGCCCAGACTCGTGAAAGCACGATGTCCAACACCACGTTGACTCCCACCGCCACCCCGCTCGCAACCAGAGGCACTTTCTTCATCTGCAACGAGTAGGCCGCCCGGGTGAAGAGGCTCAAGAAACTGTAGAAGGGAAGCCCGATCACGTACCCCAGCAGGATGCGGGATGTCACGAGTGTATCGAGAAGCGTGAAGGCTCCCCGTTGGAAGAGCAGGCGTACCAGGTCTTCGCGCAGCAGTAAGAGTCCCAGGGAGGCAGGGAGAATCATCAAAAACATCTTTTCCACGCTTTCTGCAAGGGCTTTCGAGGCTCCTCCCACCTTTTCCTTCGAGATCATGGACAGTGCAACGGTGGACACGGAGATGGCGAAGACCCCCAACGGAAGCTGGAAAAGGCGGTTGGCGTATTGAAGAAGCGCGATGCTTCCCTGCCCCAACCCCGAGACCACGTTGGTATCCACGATGGTGTTGATTTGCCCCAGCGAGAGAGCGGCGAAGCTGGTGAAGAACACGGGGAAGAATTCCTGGATGTCCCGGGGATCAAGTCCGATGCTTAGGCGGAAGTGGGTCTTCCTGCGCGAAAGCAAGAACACCCACCCCCATTGCACGACGCCGCCCAGAAGGAAGAAAATGGTTGGCCCCAGGATGGGCGGATTGAAGAGCGGGGCAAGGAAGATCCCGATGATGGTGAAGATGTTATGGATGGCGGGAGACAGCGCGGGACCGAAGTAATGGTCGTGGCTGTTGAGCATACCGGTGTAGATGGAAGCCAGGCTGATGAACAGGATGAAGGGAAAAACCAACCGACCCAGGAAGGCCGTGAGATCGGCGGTGGCGGGGGAAAGTCCAGGGGCGAACAGCTGGATGATCCAGGGAATTCCGTACATGGCCAGGATCACGATGAGCAGGATAATGGGAATGAACAGCGTGAGTACCGTGTTGGCGAAACGCCGCGCTGCGGCAGGGTTTTCCTGGAAGCGGCGGTTGTAAAGGGGTACGAAGGTGGTGGAAAGTGCCCCTTCCGCGAACACGCGCCGCAGCATAAAGGGGAGCAGGATTGCCACCAGGTACGCGTCGTATTCCGGCGAGGAACCGAACTGGTGCGCGAACAACATATCACGTACCAGGCCGAGAACGCGGCTGATCAGCGTGGCGAAAACCATCTGAAGCGAAAAACGCAGTGCCCTGGACACAGGAACCCCCCCCGAAAAGAAACGAAAAGAAAAGAATGGGTGCTACAAGCGGTTAGCCCGATTGTTCACAAAAAAGAGTGGGAAAAAGCGCGTAAAATGCTGCTGCCCGGTCAAGGTGATCCTCCGGGCACTGGTCTTGGGGACTGTGCGCGTAGATCTCGTTTGCGGGCCCGAACCCCACAGTGGGAATGTGGAACATTCCAGCGGTGGCGATGCCGTTGGTGCTGAAGGTCCACTTGTCGACACGCGCCGCTTCCGCGAAAAGTGACTCGTACGTTTTGGCTGCTACCTGAACCACGGGATGATCCTCTTGGAGCACCCAGGTGGGGTAGTACTTCTCCGTGGGGTACACCAGGCCGGTGTAACTGGGCTGTGCGTACTGCAACACGATGATTTCCGCGTTTGTTCCGGTTTGTTCCAGGATGTGTTGCAGCTCGGCAATCGCGGTTTGCTTGGTTTCCCCCGCCGTAAGCCTTCGGTCGAGCTGGATCACGCACTCGTCCGGAACGGCGTTTTGCGAAGGGGACTGGAAGAAAACCTGCGTCACCGCCACCGTGCCCTTTCCCAGGAAGGGGTCGTCTTTGAGTTTCTCGTTCAGCGTTTCAATGGCCTGGATCACCGGAACCATCTTGTAGATGGCGTTTTCGCCACGCTCCGGGGCACTTGCATGTGCCGAAAGCCCCTGCACCCTGATCTGGATCTCCATGCGCCCACGGTGCCCGCGGTACACCCCCAGGTTGGTGGGTTCGGTGATCACGACCACCTCGGGGTTCAGCACACCTTCTTTCAAGATGTACTGCCAGCAAAGCCCGTCGCAGTCTTCCTCCATCACCGATCCGACGACCCACAGGCTGTAGTCTCCCTCCAACCCGAGATCCTTGATGATCTTGCCCGCATACACCATCGAGACCATGCCGGCAGTCTGGTCGCTTGCACCCCGGCCGTACACGACGCCATCGCGGTAGTCTCCCTCGAAAGGATCCACTTCCCAGAGCTGCGGGTTCCCCACGTCCACCGTGTCGATGTGTGCGTCCATGGCGATCACGTGGCTGCCCCATCCGACGCGGCCCAAGATGTTGCCCAGGCCGTCCACCTTGATTTCGTCGAAGCCCACTTTCTGCATTTCCTGGTGAATACGATCCACCACGGTCTTCTCGTGACCCGAGGTGCTGGGTATGGCGATCAGGTCGCGCAGGAACTGCACCATCTGTGGACGGTAGGAAAGGGCTTGCTGCCGAATCTCCTGGAAAGCTTTGCTTTGCATTGTCAATGCGATTCCTCCTGTTCTCTTTACTGGATCATTTTTGCGGGCAAGAATGGAACGGGATCCATGGTGTCCCCGGTTTTGACGTCCCGCACCTCGAAGTGCACGTGGGGTCCGGTGCTCGAACCCGTGGAGCCCACCCGTCCGATGAGTTGGCCCCTTTCCACAACTTGCCCTTCCACCACGTCGATTTGGGAAAGGTGTCCGAAGCGAAGGGTGTAACGCGCGGTGTCCATTTCGATCATCAGGCCGTATCCTCCGTTTGTGCCCGCGCGGGTAATGGTTCCGGAATCTGGAGCGAAGATCGGGCTTCCCTGCGAAGCGGCGATATCGATGGCTCCGTGGAAATCCCGCTCCCCGGAGATGGGATGTGTTCTCCAACCGTAGGGAGAGCTGATTTCGCCATACACGGGCCAGAGGAGCTTGAAGGGCTCGTCTGCGAAACGTTTTCCCACGAGACGCAAGTTGAAGAAAAGCTCCTGTCCCACCCGCAGCGTGTAGGGGGGCGACAGGGATAGGTCGCGCGCGATGTCCAAAGTCTGGCAAAAAAAGGTGGCGCAAATGGACGAAAGCGTGTCCCCCGGTTGCACGATGTAGAGTATCCCCGCGGGGAAGGGGATTCGCAGCACGTCGCCCTGTTGCACGACTTTGCCGCGGAACTCCGGGTTCCAATCCAGCAAAATCGAAAGCGAAAGGCTGTACTTGGAAGCGACCCCGGAGAAGGAATCTCCGGACTGCACGAAATGCCGCAAGGTAACAAACCCCATGCTCAGGCAAACCAGGAGCACCCCGGCAACTACCAGAAGGAAACGTTTTTGGCGCGTCATAGGGGTACCCTCGGGGCAAGTGTGCCGAAAAGAAGCGACGCACCGAAGCAAAGCCCAGAGAAAAACAACAGCGCATACCCGATCAGGTCTTTCTCCTTGCGCTTTTCCTTGTCTTCGGTTTTTATGTTCCGGGTGAGGTAAATCCAACAAAGGTTCACCGCCACGATTCCGGTCACAAAAAGGAAATTGGAAAAGCGCCCCATGTTGAACCAGGATACCAGCAGGTACACCAACAAGAAAACCCCAAACACTTTCATGGGGTTCCAAAAAACGATGCGGGATTTCTTGTTCTTGGGGGGTGGCTGGGACCCGGCGATGGCAAATTTCTTGGACAAAAGGCTCATCCTTTCGATTCGAAAAGGTTATGGAAAATCTCGCAATGGGGACTGTGTGGAAAAATGTACAAGAAACGTAGAGCATCCTCGTACCAGGCTGGTTCCCCGTTACGTCGTTCGAGCAAAACGAGTTGGAAAAGCGCTTCTTCTGACAGGCGCGATGTGGGGAACCGGTACAGGAGCTTTCGCAGGTAATGGTTCAGCTGGTACTCGTCTCCCAGTTTATCATATTCCTCCACGATTTTCTGGTACACCTCGTCCAGCCGGGGAGAATCCGGATGGGATTCCTCGAAGTTGCGCAGGATCAGGATATTCTGTTGGGGATCGCTCGAACCCAGGCGTTTCTCCAGCATTTCGAAAGCGTTCTCCCCGGTTTCCCAATCCAGCGAGGTTTCGGAGGTTTCGCCGAAGGTGAATTTCTGGATCACTTCCAGCATGGAATCGATGAATTCGGATTCCAGGTAGGCGTTTAGGAAGCGGCCGTAACAGTCCACGGCATGGGTTTTGTCCCCCTGGCGCGCGTAGCTGCTGAAGGCAAGGTACATTCCCTTTTCGGAGGCGGTGGGAAGCCCTCCGCTCTTGGCAGAACAAAGCTTGGCGAGCAACTGCGCGAGGTTTTCGGCGAGCAGGAAAGGTGAGAGTGGCGAAACCACTTCTTCGAGTTCCTCCGGGGAAAACTGGAGAAGCTCGGTGTCTTCCTCTGCCACGACCAGCACCGGTTTGAGCCGGTCGGTCCAGTGTTGGGCAATTCCCAGCACGGCACCCTTTTCAAATTGCAGGGGAGGGAGCGAAGAACTTTGGAAGGTAAGCGAAACCCTTCCCTCGGTGATTTTGAAAGGATGCATGATATCGTCGTACGAACAAATCATCTGTCCCTTTTTGAATTCTTTTTCGTTCAAAACAACTCCTAAAACAGCGGCCCCAATTCGGCCCGCATTTTTTCCACCTCGTTGGTGATGATCCCGAAGGCAAGATCTTCTGCATACATTTTCCGGGCAAACTCGGGTTCGTCCGGGGTCCACCAAAAGACCTTGAGGTGCTCCAATTCCGGTTGGGCTAACCATTCCTTGAGCTGCGAAACGCCCATGATGTCCAGGATTTTCACGGGAAGGTGCAAGGAATAGGGGTGGATGTGTTGCACTTGCTCTTTCAGGAAAGCTGCGGGGTCGGGCACCTGGGTTTCCAGCTTGCCAACCAGTAGCCCCACGGGGATGTTGGGAAAGGCTTCACGAAGTGGGAGCAGCGCATGGTGCAAGAAAGAAGAGAACAAAATGCGTTGCGGAGCTTCCACCGAGCGGAGCAAGGAAATCAACGGGGGTACAACGGCTTCCTCCTTGATTTCCACGTTGATCCAGCATCCTGGGGGCAATACCGCAAACACCTCCTGCAGCAAAGGAGGATGCTGGCCCATGGGTAAGCGGTATTCGCGTACCTGGCCATAGGGCAAATCGCGCACGGGCGGGGTTGCGGTTCCTGACTCGGAGACGCGCTCCAGCGTCTCGTCGTGGATGACAAGAACTTGGCCATCCAACGTGCAACGCACATCCAGTTCCACGCCGTCGGCTCCCGCTTCCATCGCCTTTTCAAACGCAAGAAGTGTGTTTTCCGGGAAACGGGCAGAAAAACCCCGATGCCCTAAGATCCATGGTCGCATGGTTCCAGCTCCTTATTCGAATGGGTCAGTTTTCCCTATTATACACCAAAGCTCTTGGCGGAGAAAGGGGAAAAAATCAGTCTTCGGGAACCCGTACCTTTTTTTGGCGCACCGTCTTCTTTGCTTTGGGCGGCAACCGGCTTTCCTTCTTGCGCTTTTGCCGTTGCTGCAAAGCAAGCAGTTCCGCCTTCAATCCCAGGTAGTTTTCGAAACGTTTTTGGTCCAGCTCTCCCCTTTCGATGGCTTGTTGCACCGCGCAACCTGGTTCTCCGGTATGGGTGCAGTTTCGGAATCGGCACCGTTCCGCGAGGCTTTCGATGTCTCCGAACGCCACCCCCACGTCGGACACTTCTCCCCACACCTGCAGTTCCCGCATACCCGGTGTATCGATGATCACCGCACCGTTGGGAAGCGTAAGGGTTTCTCTCCACGTGGTGGTGTGCCTTCCACGATGGTCTCGTTGGCGCACCTCTCCGGTTAACAAGAGGGGCTTCTCGTAGAGGGCGTTCACGAGCGTGGACTTACCCACACCGGAGGAGCCCATCAAAACGATGGATTGCCCGGGTTGACAATAGGGCGCCAGTTGTTCCAACCCCATCCCAGACACCGAACTCGCCACCACAACGGGAATGGTGGGGTCAAGCGCCCGCACGTCCATTGCTTTCTCGGGGGCATCCGCGCATAGGTCGGCCTTGCTCAAGATAATGACCACTTGGGCTCCGGAGCCTTTGAGTTGCAACAAGTAGCGTTCCAGGCGGCGCAGGTTGAAATCTTGGTCGAGTGCGGTCAAAACCCACACCACGTCGACGTTGGTCACCAGGAGTTGTTCCTGCGGCTGCTTGAAGCCAGCGGCACTTCGCGAGAGGATGGTCTTTCGCGGGAAGATGCTGTGGATGACACCCCGTTGCTCCCCGGGTATGGGAGTTACCAGCACCCAATCGCCGACCGCGGGGAGGTCACGGGGTTCTTTCACGTGGTAGATCAAGTGGCCGCTGCAGGTAACCTGCAGCCTTCCCAAATCGCTGGCGACATCGTAGCGCCCCTTTTCGGCGCGCAAAACCCGACCAACGATCTCTTCCGCACTCGGCGGGAGTTCCAAGCGTTGCCATTGTTGTTTCCAATAGTCGTTCCATCCAAAATCGGATACGTTCAAGCGAGTTCCTCCTCAATTTTCCCGTTGCTACCAAAAGTTGGTTGCCGTTCACCGGAAAAGAGACGCTGAGGAAGGAAAGAGAAAGGTCAAACGAAAGAAGGAAAGACCGTTACCCTCGGGCGAAAGCGATTCCGGAACCGCAACCCAAACGCTGCTCGTTTTTCGTCATCATCCATTCTTCCATAGGAATCGCCTCCTTTTTTTGGTCTTGGCCGAATTGTACCACAAGTGCCCCCTCAATTGCAATCACGCGAAAAGAAGCAGGCTGAGGGCCATGGTGCCCATGCCTGCGATGAGCCCTCCGATGGCAAGGTGGTGCTTGCCGTATTCTTCCGCAGTGGGAAGAAGCTCGTCCAAGGAAATGTACACCATTATGCCTGCCACGGCCGCGAAAACGATGCCGAACGCCGTATCGTTGAACACGGCCCGCAGAATGAAGAAACCCAGCAATGCTCCGAGGGGTTCGGCGATTCCCGAAAACAAGGAAAGCCAGAAGGCCTTTTTCTTGCTCTTCGTGGCGAAGTACACCGGCACCGATACGGCGATGCCTTCGGGGATGTTGTGGATGGCAATCGCGACGGCGATGCTCACCCCCAGCGTGGGATCAGCGACTCCCGCCATAAAAGTGGCCAACCCCTCGGGGAAGTTGTGGATGGCAATCGCCAGCGCGGAAAAAAGGCCCATGCGCAGCAGTTTCTTCTGGCTTGCTTCCTGCGCGTAGCTCTTGGCGTCGAGGTTCTTGATTTCGTGGGGGTTTTCGAAGTTCGGAACCAGCTTGTCGATCGCGGCGATTGTCGCGATTCCCGCAAAGAATGCGATCACAGCGATCCAGTAGCTCCCCTTTTCCCCCCAACCCCCCACCAGGGAATCGCGTGCCTTGCCAAAAATTTCCACGAAAGAGACGTAGATCATCACCCCGGCGGAAAACCCCAGGGTTCCGGACAGGAAGTTGGGATTGAATTTCTTGGAGAAAAAGGCCATTAGGCTTCCGATTCCGGTGGACAACCCCGCGAAAATGGTGAGTCCAAGCGCGAAAAGAAAGGTTTGCGTCGTCATGGGTCCCTCCTCTTGGGTTTGGCAGATGTGTGGTAGCGATTATATCACGCAGGCAGGATTTGCCCAAAAACTGCAGCTCCACGAGGAAAACGGCTGTATTCACGATTCCCGAGCAAATTTGGCCCGTGTTATTGGCATACGAGGTTTGACCGAACGGAAGAGGGAGGCATACAATTATTTCATAGGATGGAAAAAGAATTCCGCGAGGTGGAAAATGAAGTACCTTCAGAAAGTTTTCTCCGTGATTGAAATCGTGGCAAAGGGTGCGATTGGAGGGAGTACCGTTGCAGAAGTCACAGATGCTTCGGGGCTTCCCACTTCTTCGGTGCATCGCATTTTGAACGAACTCGTGGAATGCGATGTGCTGCTGAAGAGGGAGGGGTTGCACCGCTACCGCATGAGCCCGCGGATTGCTCCCTTCATCCAGGAAATCGCGCGCAAGATGAACCTAGATACGCTACGCAGCGTGTTAGTGGAGTTGCGGGACCAGGTAAACGAAACCGTGTTCTTAAGCGAGCTTACCGAACGGGGGGTTGCTTCTGTGTTGACCGTGGAGAGCAACCGCGTGTTCAGTTTCCGGGCGAAAGCGGGGGTGTACCTGCCGGTGAATTGCACCGCCGCTGGCCTGGCCATCGCGGCGCATATTGAACCCGTTCGTGCCCAACAGCTGTTTGAACACGCCCAACAAAACGGTGATCCCCTCGCCAAAAGGTGTTCCACGGAAGAGTTCCTGGTTCGCTTGGAAAAGGTGCGCAAAGAGGGTTTCGCGTTTTGCAACGAGGAATACGAACCCGGTCTTCGTGCTCTTGCCGTACCGGTGTTGAACGCAAAAGGGATGGCAACCGCCAGCATCACTGCGATCGCCCCGGGGGAGCGCTTCGCCGATCCAGTGGTCAACGTGCGTATCATCGAGGATCTCAAAACCGCGGCACGCAAAACCGCGCTTTACACAGGGTAGGTGGCAGATGAGTGGTACATTCGTGGTCCACGTGGACGATGTGAGCAAAACGTTCGTGAGTGGCGGGAAGAAGAAGCAAAAACACGTGCACGCGCTGGAGAACGTGCGTTTTTCGGTTTCGGAAGGGGAGTTCGTCACCCTTTTGGGGCCTTCTGGATGCGGAAAATCTACGTTGCTCAAAATCATCTCCGGGTTGCTTCCCCCTTCTTCCGGAGAAGTGCAGATTGGGGTTGCGCGCAAGGAACACCAACCACCTTTCGGTTTCGTGTTTCAAGATTCGGTGCTGCTTCCCTGGCGCACCGCATTGGACAACGCGCTTTTCCCGTTTGAAATCATGGGAAATCGTCAGAAATCCGATGCGCACCACGTGCAAGAACTTTTCCGCCTTGCCCGCTTGAACGGGTTTGAAAACTCGTATCCCCGCCAGCTTTCGGGTGGGATGAAGCAGCGGGTGGCCATCGTGCGCGCACTCTCCTACAACCCTCCCATTTTGCTCATGGACGAGCCATTCGGCGCACTGGATGCCATCACCCGCGATAACTTGAACAACCTTTTGCTGGAAATATGGGAGTCCACCCGCAAAACGGTTCTCTTTGTGACCCACAGTATCAGCGAGGCAGTGTACTTGTCCGATCGGATCATCGTGATGGGCACTTCCCCGGGGCGTGTTCTCAAGGATTTGCGGGTGAACCTTCCCCGGCCGCGCAGCGAGGATACGCGTCTTGCACCGGAATTTTATACCCTGGTGCGGGAGCTGCGGGAGATGCTCAAATGAGGAAGGGGGGCGAATCACTTCCATGAAAAGGAGTATCTTGATTCCCCTCCTTTCCGTTGGATTCTTATTCCTTTTCCTTGGCTTTTGGCAGGGATACATCGTGGTGCGGGAAGTCCCCGCTTTCATTCTTCCGACCCCGGGTGCCGTTGGGCAGAAGTTCTGGGAAATGCTCAAGACCGGGACGCTGCTGCGTGAAGGGTGGGTTACCCTCTACACGATTTTGATCGGTTTTTTCACGGGGTCCGCCCTGGGGTTCGTGGCAGGATACTTTTCCTCGCGCTCGCGGACTTTCGAAGAGATCATTTCCCCATACGTGATGCTGATCCAGGCAACTCCCAAGGTGTCCCTGATTCCCCTTTTCGTGATCTGGTTCGGGCTTGGTATGCCCTCAAAACTCCTTTTGATCGTCCTTTCGGCCTTTTTCCCGGTGATGGTGAACACCATACTGGGGCTTCGCTCCGTGCCCGATGACTACGAGAACCTCATGACCGTACTCGGAGCCTCGGAACGGCAGCGCGTGTGGAAAATGGAGATCCCCCTCGCCACACCGATGATCATGGCGGGGTTGAAGATCGCGATGGTGCAATCGGTGATTGGGGCGATCGTTTCCGAATGGATGGCGGGCGACCGGGGGCTGGGATACCTACTGGTGTACGGAAGTTCGTTGTACGACGCCAACTTGCTCATGGCTTCCATTTTTGCCACCACGTTCCTGGGATTGGGACTGTACTGGAGCATTGAATTCCTGGAGAAGAAATTGCTGTTCTGGCACGAGTCCCGGGTGGCGTTTACGGAGGGAACAGGATGAAGGAACCGAAACTGGAATCCATCGCGCACAATCCCACGGTACGGGGACTTCTTCCCCACCTCAAAGTGCCGGTGGACTTCGATGCGCCCCCGTTATTTTTCCTCCCGGGAGACCCCGGGCGGCTGGAACTGTTCCGAGAAGAGGCGGATTCTTTCGAGATGCTGTCCAGCAACCGCGAATTTTGGGTGGGGGTGGGCGTTTTCCATGGCAAACGTTTCGGGGTTTGCTCCACGGGTATCGGGGGAGGCTCCACGGAAATCGCAGTGGTGGAGTTGGGAGAACTGGGAGTACAACGGCTGGTTCGCGTGGGGGGTTGTGGCGCCATCCAGCCTTTCATCGATTGTGGGGATGTCGTCCTGAATTCCGGCGCGGTGCGGTTGGGTGGAAGCTCGAAGCACTACGTCCGTCCCGAGTACCCAGCGGTAGCCGATCCCTTCCTGTTGACCGCCCTGTTTCACAGCGCAAAAAGCATGGGCATCCGTTGCCACGTCGGTATCGGGGCAACCGTTGACTCGTACTACGCCGGGCAGGGGCGGCCGGTTCCGGGATTACCGGGGCCCGCTGACAACACGGTTTTCAACACGATGCAAGCAGCAGGTGTTCTGAACATGGACATGGAGACCGAAACCATTTTCACCCTTGCCAGTCTTCTGGGTATGAAGGCGGCCAATATTCTTGGGGTACACGGAAACCGCCAAACAAATCTCTGGTTGAGCGACTTTTCGGCTACACAGGTTCAAACTGTTCGTATCGCTCTTCAAACCTTGTTGGAAGAGCCAAAAATGAAGGAGGGATCGTTTTGAAGAAGGTAGCATTGTTCGTCCTGGTTTTGTTCCTCGCAACGTTTGCATGGGCCCAGAGTGTCACGATCCAGATCGAAGGGTCGGCCGTTCCCTACTACGTGCCGATTTTCACCGGGATCGAAATGGGTTTCTTTGCCGAGGAAGGTTTGGAAGTGGAGTACTTCTTTGGCAGTGCGTCGGACATCGTGCGCAACGTGGCGGTAGGCAACGTGGAATTCGGATTTCCCAACGGGGAACCCGTGATCACCGCTCGTTCGCAGGGAATTCCGGTGAACGTGATCCATACCACGTACCAGCACGGCCTTGGGGCAACCCTTTTCCTGAAGGAAAGTGGCATCAAAACCCCCGCGGATTTGAAGGGAAAGAAAGTGGCCATTACCAGTTACGGGAGCCCCAACTACGTGCAATTGCAAGTGCTGTTGAAAAAGAACGGTATGACACTCGACGACATTGACCTGGAAATCATTGGAACCGAAGCCATCGTGCCCGCACTGGTGAACAAGCGCGTCGACGCCATTTGTTTCTCCATGCTCCGCACGTTTGAGCTCAAGTACCAGGGCATCGAGGTGGAGGAATTCCGTTCGGACGCTTTCCTGCCGTCCTTCGGAAACGTTGTCGTGACGGGTGACAAGCTGTTGAAGGAAAACAGGGAGTTGGCCGTGAAATTTACCCGCGCGCTGAGCCGCGTGATGGCCTACCTTTCCGATCCGGAAAACATGAAACAGGCCACCTACATGACCATCGAGAAGTACACCCCCACCTACGCCGGCCGCGAGGAGTACATGGCGGCGGTATTGTCCGAAGTGTACGCGGGATACTTGTGGAAGAGCGATGACACCGCGGCATTCGGCTTTGGTTTTGGGAACGTGGGTCGCTGGCAAAACACCATCGACCTGATGAAGGAGTACGAGATCATCACGACGGATGTGCAGGCCGAAGATTTCGTGATTCCGAGGTTGTAAAGGACCCCTTGGAGGTGGAGTGAAGGAGATGGCAAAGCGAAGTTGGAGAACACGTGCGTTGAGCATACTGGTTTTCGTGGTACTGATCGTCGTTTGGAAAATCCTTGTGACGGTGCTGCAAACGCCGACGCACATTCTTCCTCCACCGGAAGACATCTTGTTGAAGTTCCTCCAGTTGTGGAAAAACTCCGTGTTGCAGAAGAATTTCCTTGCCACACTGGAAGAGATCGTGATTGGATTTGCCTCCGGAGCGGGGCTTGGGATCATCCTTGGGTACATTCTGGCACGGGTGCACGTGCTGGAACGTGCGCTTTCTCCCTACATCTTGATCTTTCAAACGGCACCCAAGATTTCTCTTGCCCCGCTTTTCGTTTTGTGGTTTGGATTGGGCATCCTGTCCAAAGTCGTGCTTATCGCCCTGGTAACCCTTTTCCCGGTGATGATCAACATGATCCTGGGGGTGCGGTCCACGGGCAAAGATTACTACGATTTGATGAAGGTGCTGCGGGCCAAGCCCTGGCAGGTGATGCTCAAGGTGGAGCTCATGAACGCGTTGCCCTACCTGATGACAGGGTTGCGCGTGGGACTCGTGCTTTCCATCACCGCCGCGGTGATCGGGGAGATGATGGGGTCGCGTGCGGGACTGGGTTTCCTGCTGATCCTGGGAAACGAAATGTACGATATCACCCTTTTGCTCACCGTAATCATTGTGATCAGTCTCTTGAGTTTTTTCTTGGACGTGGGGATGAAGAAACTCCAGCAGAAATTGTTGTCCTGGCACGAATCTGCGGAAAAGGCAGGGTAAACCGTGACTACCCTTGAGAAGCGTACGATCGAAGAATGCGACCGCTTTGCACAGTTTTCTTCCACCAGCACCGGGGTTACCCGGTTGCCGTTCTCCGAGCAGAATGATGGTGCTTTGGCATACCTGGTGCGGCGTTTGCGGGAACTGGGAAAGGACGTGTACGTCGATGCCATGGGAAACGTGGCCAGCCTCGAGAGGGGGCAGCAAGTGCTTTCGCCCAAGACTGTTGTGGTTTCCCACTACGATTCGGTACCCGGTGGGGGGAAGTATGACGGGGTAGCAGGCGTGGTGTTCGGATTGCTGTGGCTGGAATCTCTTCCGGCATCTTGCCGGCACCAACTGGAACTCATCGCCTTCAACGTGGAAGAGTCCTCGCTGTTTGGGCGCGCTTCCTTGGGGTCCGAGTTTTTCTTCTTCGGGTTGCCCGATGCCGGTTCCCTGCTTTCCCGTGGTGATACCCCGGTTTCGTTGGAAACATGGATGCAGAAAAAGAAGTACGCAGCGTATGGAAGCGCCCCCCGGCCATCGTACATTCCCGGTACCCCCTTCTTGGAAGTGCACGTGGAGCAGGCGCATTCGCTGGAAGAACAGAAAAAAGACGTGGGAATCGTGCGTCGCGTGGCGGGACATCGAAGGCTTGCCGTGCATTTCGAAGGGGAAACGGGCCACACCAGCTTGTTGGATCTTGACTTGCGGCACGACAGCCTTGTGGCCGCGGCAGGTTCTATTCGGGCTGCCCGCGATCTTTCCGCGGAGCTTTCCGAGCAGGGTGTGGTGGGCACGGTGAGTGTGGTGGAAAACCATCCCAACTTCTTGAACATGATTCCCGGGCAAACCCGTATCCTCCTTGACGTGCGGGGTTTGTGCACCGAGGGGTTGGAAACGTTTACCAAACGCTTCCTGGAATACGCCCAGGCGTTTGCGCGGGATTCGGCGGTTTCGCTGCGTTCGCGGGAGATTTCGCGAAACGAGCCCGCGCACATGCAACCCTCGGGTGTCGAAGCCGTGCGGGTTTCGCTGCAATCCGCCGGGTTGCATCCGGCTATGATGGACAGCATGGCGTGGCACGACATCGCCCACGTTTCCCGGGTTTTTCCCAGCAGCCTCCTGCTCGTACCCAATCCATCCGGCAAGAGCCACTGCCCGGAGGAAACGATGGATACGCACTGCTTCTCCCGCCTGTTGGCCTTCTTCACCGAAAAGGGAGGTGGGAAACAATGATTCTGCTCAAGAACGTCCGTTGGGTGGACTGGCGCTATTCCTGCGACGAACCCTGCGATATCCTTCTGCACGGGGGGCGCATCGCAAGAATCGGCCAAAACCTTCCCGTGCACCGAACCTCGAAACTCGATGCCAAGGGGTTGGTAGCGATTCCAGGATTGGTGGATGTACACGTGCACGTGCGCCAACCTGGCTTCGAGCACAAGGAAACGGTGAAATCCGCCACGCAGGCTGCGCTTGCCGGCGGTGTCACCAACTTTTGCGCCATGCCAAACGTTTCCCCTTGTCCCGATTCGCCCGAGAACTGGGAAATCGTGCGCTCCTACCAGTACAACGCCCCCTTGCCCATCGTGCAAGCCGGGGCCGTCAACCGGGGTCTGCAAATGGAGAGTTGCGACTGGCGCGAAATGTTCCAGAAGGGATGTCGTCTCTTCACAAACGACGGTTATCCCATTGAACGCCATGCCGACATGGTGGAGGTGCTGCGTTTTTCCCGGGAAACCGGGGCCATTGTCGCGCAGCACGCGGAAATGCTGGGGATGGACGAAAGCACCACCCGAGGAGAAGCCCGGGTGATCGAAAGGGACCTGTCCATCAACGCGTCGGAGAAGGGAAACCTGCATGTGCAACACGTGAGCCTGGAAGAGTCGGTTTCGCTTCTCGAACGTGCACGGGGCAAGGGGATCCGTTTTTCCGCGGAAACGTGCCCGCACTACTTTTGTGCGGTGGAACCCGGACTTCCCGTGGGTACCTACAACGTGTATCCGCCCTTGCGAACGCCGGAAGATCGTGCGGCTATCGTCCATGCGCTTTCTTCCGGGGTGATCTCCATCCTTTGTTCCGACCATGCTCCACACACCCGCGCGGAGAAAACCGGCTCCGGTGCGCTCCGTGGTTTTTCCGGCGTGGAACTGCTTTTCTCCCTGGGCTACAACGAACTGGTGCTAGGAGGAAAGATGGGCATGGGCAAACTGTTGGATCTGATGAGCCGTGCTCCCTCTGTTCTGCTGGGGATGGAACCCGTCAGTATCGAAGTGGGGCGGCGCGCCGACTTGGTGCTGTTCGACCCGGAGGAAGAATGGGTCGTGGAGGAATCCACGCTTTTCTCCCATGGAAAGAACACGCCCTTCTTGGGAAAAAAACTGAAGGGAAAGATCAAGTACACCATCGTCCAAGGGAAGGTCCTGTTTCCCTTCCGGGGGAGGCGTGGAGCATGATCGAGGAACGTGCTCGGATGCTCTCCAACCATCCCGCGGGAAAGAACGCGCATCTCTTGCGCCTTCATGCCCCTTCGATTTCCGGCCAAACCAAGCCCGGGCAGTTCGTGCAAGTATCCTGTGATCCGGGAAAGTTGCTGCTACGCCGTCCCTATTCTATCCTGGACAACCGAGATGGAAGTGTCAGCCTGTACGTCAAGCGCGTGGGGAACGGAAGCAACTGGTTGTGCGAGCGCAAGCAGGAAGAGGTGTTGGACCTAATGGGGCCATTGGGCAACGGTTTCCCCTTGCCGCCTCCCGGAAGGCACATGCTGGTTGGTGGCGGAAGCGGGTTGGCTTCGCTTGGCATCCTGTGCCGCTTACTGGCAGAAGCGGGAGGAGAGGTGGACGTGCTGATGGGATTTCGAACGCCGGAGGAAATCCCGGGTGCAGTGCTGGATGCGTTTTCCCGTTTTTGCCGCAGCCTCACGTTGGTCGTGGAAAAAGGGGATTTCCCCGTAAAGGGGACCGCGGTGGACCAGGTGCGCCAACAAAACCTGGAGAAGTACGACGAAATCTATTGCTGTGGACCCATGGGGATGCTCAAGGCCCTTGCTCCCTTGCTTCACGGAAGAGGTGCGCTCGTTTCGCTGGAAGCGCGCATGGGCTGCGGAACAGGTGTGTGCTTCGGCTGTACCATTCCCACGCGCAATGGCGGGAAAAGGGTGTGCTTGGAAGGCCCGGTGTTTTGCATGGACGAGGTGATCTGGGATGAAATCTGACCTGGGCGTGGAACTGGGTGGGTTGGGACGCCTGGAAAGCCCCGTGCTTCTCTCTTCGGGAACCTTCGGAACTGCCACCCCGTACTTGAAGATGTTGCAAGACCAGCCCGTGGGGGCAGTGTGCACCAAGACCATCACGCCCTTGCCCAAGAATGGAAACCCGCAACCACGCATCCTGGAAGGACCGAGCAGCTTGATCAACTCCATTGGCCTGGAAAACCCGGGCATCGATGCTTTCGTGCGAGGCTTCGAGCGGGAATACGCCAGCCTTCCCTTTGTGCACATCGTGAGCATCAGCGCAAACGCTCCTGGAGAGTTCGTTCACCTGGTGGAGCGGTTGAACGAACTCCGGACTCCGCGAGCCATCGAGCTCAACTTGTCGTGCCCCAACGTGGACAGCGAGGGGCTCGCGTTTGGCAACAGCCCGGAGAAGATCGGATCGGTTGTGCGAGAGTGCGCCCGCATCTCCCGCTTTCCCCTCGTGGCCAAGCTCAGTCCTTTCCAATCCATCGATCCTTCCTTCGCGCTGGCGGCCCAGGAAGGCGGTGCCGCGGCGCTGGCGTTGATCAACACCATCCCCGCGATGGTTCTGGATATTCACCAGTTCCGTTCCGCGCTGGGAACGCTTTCCGGTGGTCTATCCGGGCCAGCAATCAGACCGGTTGCGCTGAAGATGGTCTACGAGATTTCCCACGCCGTGCACATTCCGGTGATTGGCATGGGCGGCATTTCTTCCGGGGAAGATGCCATCGAGTTCTTGATGGCAGGCGCCAGCGCGGTTTCGTTGGGCACGATGAACCTGGTGAAGCCCACCCTTCCCTCAGCGATCTGCGCGTGCATCCATGATTTTCTCGTGGAACACGAAATGGAAAACGTAGGAGAGATTTCGCGAAGGTTTGATGGACTGCAAAGCCCCCGCGAACCATGATATCGGTGAACGTAGTGCCAAGGCTTTGGAGATGGTGGCTGCCCCAAACCAAGTTGGGTGTGTTATTCGCTGATATCGACTATTTTCTCCGCTTTCCATTCGAAACGTCCTTGCTGCTCTTCCAACTGCGAAATCACGCGGAAGCGAGCCACCACGGCGGTTGCGTTGTCGCTTCCGTCTTCCTTAACGGCTTTTTCCACCAGGTCTTTTGCAAGGCTTTTCGCGGAGGCGTTTCTTTTCAGGAAAACCGCGATCTCTTGCTCGGGGAACGCTTCCCAAACGCCGTCTGAACAAAGCAGGAAAGTGCCTTCCTCCGGAAGCTCCATGAGTTCGATGTCTTGGGTAACGGAGAGATCATCGATGGAGTACTCGGAAATCCCCTCGTTGCCCAAGATTTGCGTCACCAGGTTTTTTTGGGGGTGCCTTCGAGCCTCCTCCCTGGTGATTTCTCCGTCTTCCACCATCTGTTGTACCAGGGAATGATCCCGGGTAAGCGCGTGCAACTGGTCTTGAGAATACAAGTATACGCGGGAATCTCCCACGTGTGCAAGCCCAAAACGCGTTCCGCTTACCAGGATTCCGGAGAAGGTGGTACACATTTGCCCCTCGCGGAAAATGCCCATTCCTTGCTGGGCTTGGAGGATTCCCTCTTGGGCTTTCAACACGGCGGTTTTCAGGTTGGTGACCACTTCCCTCCCATTGCCCAGGAGCATCCGGTTTTCCAGAACGTGTGCCTGGGCACGGTGCACGGCGATTTTACTGGCCATTTCCCCTTTGATACCCCCTCCCATGCCGTCTGCAACGCAGAAGAAAGCGATTTCCACCGGAAGGGAATCGAAGTTGTTCTGCAGAAGCAGGCTCCCTGCAGAATCTTGGTTGGTTTTTCGGGAAGGGGAGCGTCCGATGTTGCTCTCCACCGCGATATCCCATTCCACTTTCTTGGTCTGCATCCACTCCAGGAAAATTTCCAACCGCTCCAAGAGCCCCCGCAAGTCCGTGTAGCGCTCCATCGGGTTAGTTTTCAGCGATTGGGCCAGAAGGGAAACGAGGTAGGGTTTGTCCATTGCAAGGATTTGCCCACGTTCCACCGGATCTTCTGGAAGGGAGAAACCGGTCAGTGCTTCCAAAATCATCACTGCCAGCGAGTAGGCATCGGTGGAAGGTCCCATGATGCCTCCTTCCAGGGTTTCGGGCGCGAAGGTATTTCCAAGGAAGGAATGCGTGCAATGCTCCCCTTTTTTCGCCGTTACCATTGGCGCAAGAAAGACAGGGGACAAGTCATGAGAAAGACCGATCTTGGTGGGTTCCAGGAAACACAGGATGGTTCCCTGTGCGTGGAGGGTGTGAACGATTTTGCCCACCTGCAGCAATATGCTCAGTGTTTGGTGAGGTTCTCTGCGTTTGAGAACTTGTTGCAGCGTTTTCTCGATGGCTTGATCCAGCACCAAGCACTGGATTTGGGGGATTTCCTCGATGACGTTGGGGATGAAACGATTGGAGAGGGAGAAAAACGCCTTGGCGGAAGAAACGTCCCATGGTTTGAATACGGTGCGCTCTTCCCCGCTTTCTCGATCCCGTACGCTCCAAGTTTGGCCGGGTACGATTTCCCGTACCTCGTCGTAATGCTGTTCCAACACTTCCAATGGATCAAGGGGCGGAGCAGGTGCATCCTTTTCCCATGGAACCTCCTGGCCGCATTCCGGGCAGAACGTTTCCGTTTCCTCCTTGGTTTCCCACATGAACCCGCACCCTTCGCAATGCACGGGAACAAAAGGCTCGGTGGGGAAGAAAGAGAGGTTGCATTGTGGGCAGGAGGCGATGTCTTCTTCCTTCTTCTCAAGTGGTGCGTCGCATTGGGGGCAGAACAAGGGGGTATCTTCCGGTGGTGGAGATTCCGCGGGCTTAGGTTCCAGAGGATTTTCGGATGGCATCGTTGTCAATCACTCCCTTGAATGGCTTCGTCTTTCCCCGTCCTTCCACTAGGATAGTCTTGCGTGTTTCCTCAGAAATGGTACCCGACTGGTTCATTTCTTCCAATGCTTGGGAAATCAGGTTTCCGAGATCCTCGTTTCCGCACAGCACAGCTGTGTTCCGCGCTTCGTCCAAGACCTGGGTTGCCTTCTCCATATCCCCTTGCTTCAGGAAAACGGTGGCGGAGGAAATTTTCTCCGAAAGTCCCTTCTGTCCAACATAGTGCATGACTTCTGGGTCGAGGGCACGTGCCGCTTCGTCGTTTTCGGTGTACTCGATCACGAGGTTGTGTTCCTGGGAAATGTCCTGGTCTTCTTCTCGGTACCGGAGTACCGCTTGCCCAAGGCGAACACGGGTGGATTTCCTTTGAGGTGCGTCGACCTCCAGCAAGAACACGCTTTCGGTATGAAAGGGGATGTTTCCCATTTCCACCCTCTGGTGGGCGAACTCCAGTACTTGGAAATGGGGTGTGATTTTCCATGCTCTTTGGATCTTTACCTCCCGGGAAAGGTGGAATTCCAGCGAAGCTTGGGTGATGATCTCCTTCTTGGAGGTGGCAAATTCCTCGGCCAAGATCCGGGAAAAATCCGAAAGGTCTTCGATATGCCTTTCCTTCCCAAACGTTGCACCTTCGGAAACTTGTTGCAGCAGGTCCTCGTTGTACTCGTCTCCCACCCCAAAGGCATCGATTTTTATGGCTTTTCGCTTGCATTCCTGTGCCAGCATCAGGCACTCCTCTTCGTTCATGGTTTCCCCATCGGTGAACAGGAAGAGGGTTTTCTTCCCAGCGCCACCGCGCACGTCCAGTTCCCCAATAGCCCGGCTGATGCCTTGGTCCATCGAGGTACCCCCTCCTGGTTGCAGACCATTGGCTGCATTTTTCAACTCCGAGGAGGAAAAGGGTTGAAGGGGAAAGAGGACATTGGCTTCGGTGTCGAAGCAGACGAGTCCAACCCTGTCTTCGGAAGAAAAAGGAGCTTCATCCGCCATTTTTTGTAAGCTCCGGGAAACGAGTTCCAGCTTGGTTTCGTTACCAGCACCGTAGGCCATGGCCATGGAGCCACTGACGTCCACCACGAAGACCAGAGAGGTCGGCACTTCTTTTTGAGCATCCCCCGCTTCTGGGCGGAACGACACGAGCACGAAAACCTTCTGCCCTGGTTGGTTGGCGAGGACTTTTTTCCTGTGTGGTTTGATTTCCAGCTTCACGTTGGCACCACCCTACAAATGTACCTTGAACTTCATGGTACCAAAGGCCAACACATCGCCCTCGTTCAGTTCATGGGCGGTTTGCTCATCAATTTTCATGCCATTGAGCCAGGTATGGTTCACGGTGTGCAGGTCCTGGACGTTCCAGGTGCCATCTTCCAGGGTGATTTGGGCATGGTGGCGGCTCACGTATTGCTGCCCGGGGAATTCGACCAGGTCGATGTCCACGGGCCCACGGTCGGGGGAAAAGCGTCCGATAATAACGTCCCCAAGGATTTCAAACTTCTCCTCGGTTTCTCCACCGTTTTTGAGCAGCACCAACACGAGGGGTTTCTGGATGGGTTGGGGTTCTTCCACAAGTGTTTCGCCGGAAGCGGAGATATCGATAGGGGGTGGGGGAGGAAGAGGTTCGTCCATTTCTTCTCCCTCCTCAGAGAGCGTTCGTTCCTTTTCCAGATCATTTGTTGTGGTTTCCTCAACTGTTTGTGGAAACGGGGATTCTACGTCCGGTTCAGTGATCGAAACACCCAAATCCCTCTCATCCGTTGGAGAGGTTTGCTGGCTTTCCTGGTGGAGTGGGCGCTCCGCTCCACACTCGGGGCAAAACTGTTCTGCGTCGTCGATGTTCTCTTCTTGGCAAAACTCGCAGGTCCATGGCATACGATTACCTCCTGAAATTTGGGTTTCAACGGGAAAAGCCCATCCTCGTTGCAAAAGGAAAAAGGAAAAAAAGCATTTTCTCCAATATGAAGGAATTATATCACAGAGATTGGAGGAAAAATTGAACGTATTCAAATTCCATTCAAAAATCCCTTCTCAGATCTCTTGAGTCTTGAGAAACGGTCCTTCCAAGAATCCCCAAGATGGGGAAAAACCTCCGGGCAACCAACCGGGGTGCCGTGGTTCCCCCTTCCACCCACACGGAAGGAAAACGAAACAGTCCTGTTTGTTCTCGGGCAAAATTCAAAAAGGGGCCTGTTTTGAAGGCCCCTCTTTCTCTCTCTGTGAGGAGAATGAACCCGAGATGGTTCTATTTCGAATCGCATCCCTCCTTTCCTGGTGGATTCCGGGACATTTGACCAAGCAAAATCCATTCCCGGTGTGCTTTTTTCTTCTTTTTGGGTGGGAGTAAGTCTCAGGAGTCGGACGGGAAGAAACGGTCAATTCAATGTACCGGGGAAAAGAGGAGTTTCCGCAGCTTGCTTACGAAAGGTGGGAAATGGAAAGGGGAAAAGTTGCGAGAAGCTGCTGCAACGCGGGAAGAACGTGTTCCTGGCACCAGCTTATTTGCGCGGTGAGCTGCTGCTGGCAAGCTGCGAAGGGCTTTGAGCCTTTTTTCACCTGCTCCTGGAGGATATGTACATCGTGGAGGTTTCCCAGGTGGTCTTGGATTTCTTTGAACGCCTGTGTCATCGTTGCAATGTGGGGGATTTGCGTCGCATGGTGCAGCATTTCGGACTGGTAGCGCAAATCCTTGAGTTTCAAGCGAAAGGTGTGCCACTGGCGAGTGGTGGCAGGAGGGTTTTGCTGCAGTTGCCGTACCCTGCGTTCCACGCGCGAACGGATGGCGAGCGCGGGAACCTCGGGGGAAAGGTGGGGAAGAATCCGTTCCGATGGTTGCAAAAAGGAAGCGTTCACCGAAAGAACAAGTGCTGGAAGCAGGGAGTGAAGGCCGGGGAGCAAACGCTTCTCGAAGTTCTTGTTCCACGCCTTTTTTCGTTTCTTCACCCGCTCCTTGGCCTTTTGCCTTTCTTCCGCGTTGAAGGGAAACTGGTCGAAGAGTTCACGCTGTACCTGCGCGTCGCGCAGCGGGCCCGAGGATTTCAGAAAGTGCCGGAGGAGCTTCCGAAAGCCCGGGATTTCTGCGAAGGCGAAGGGATACAGCATTTCCACCATGAGCAGCCGCCGGGCGAACGTTCGTGCATCGTGAACCGCTTCCTTTTTCCCCTTTGCCAGCGCGGGAAACGAGTTCTCCAACTGCCAGAGCACTCCGTTGGTATACGTGGCTACCCCGAGTTGGAAGGAAGAAATGTCGTTTTCCCGTTCGCGCGTGGGGTCCAACAGCCATCGGAGCTGGAAGGCTCCTTGCGCCGGGTCGCTGGATGTTCCAAAAACGCGCTGTAGGCAGGTGACACCGGACTTGGGAAACGAAAAGTTCTCCTTCTTGTGGCCCTGCAACTTGGCGTGCAAAACGTCCAGTTGTGGGTTATGCCCCACGATGGCCAAGGTCTTCCAGCGTTTCCCTTCCGAATCCAGCCGGTGTATCACGTGCTTGGCAGGAGTCCCGGGCAGCAATTCTTCCCAGAAAAACAGGGGGACTCCCCCGCACGCGCGGGAAAGAATCATGGCGGTGTGCTTGCAGCGCAGCGCTGGCGATGTCAGGATAGCCTCGGGTTTTTGCAGGGAACAGGCCAGGTTTGCCATGCGGCGCGATGCCTCCACTCCCCTTGGCCCCAGGGGGCGAGCAAGGTCGGTTTGGCCCCCATGCGCCTTGGGAGCCCAGCCGTGGCGCATGATCAGGATTCGGTCCATGGGTCCTCCTTGAGCGGAAGGTCGAAGAAGAAGCGACTTCCTATTCCGGGTTCGCTTTCCAGGTGCAACGTGGCCCGCATGAGTTCCAGCAAGCTTCGCGCGATCGTTAGGCCCAACCCGGAACCTCCGAATTGCCGAGTGGTGGAGTTGTCGGCCTGCTCGAACACGTTGAAAATCTTGTTCTTCGCCTCTTCCGAAATCCCGATCCCGGTATCTTTCACTTCGAAATGGATGGAACGGGGGTTTTGCCCATCGTCCGGTTGCGACCAGGAGACGCCAAGGCGAACCTCGCCCTGCGCCGTAAACTTCACGGCGTTTCCCACGAGGTTGAGCAGGACTTGCTGTAGGCGTACCGGGTCGGCAAGGATCTTTCCCGGAAGGCTTTCCTCGTAGTCCATTTCCAACAAGATTTCCTTTTGCTGGGCTTGCAGCTTGAAGATTTGGAGGCTCTTGGAGCAAAGTTCCTGCAACGAGACGGGTTCCTCGTACAGCTCCATCTTGCCAGCCTCAATCTTGGAGAAGTCCAAGATGTTCCCCACCACGTCTTTCAGCACATCGGACGCGGATAATACGTACCCCAGGTACTCCTTTTGGGTGTCATCGAGGTTGGTTTTGAGCAAAAGCCGCGAAAAACCCGCGATGCCATTCAACGGAGTGCGCAGCTCGTGGGACATGTTTGACAGGAAACGCGACTTGGCGAGGCTCGCGATTTCGGCCTGCTCTTTCGCTTCGAGCAGTTGGGCCTGCATGCGTTTTCGCTCGCTGATATCCCGGGAAAAACAAACGAACTTGGGGGGAGTGGAGTCCACGACGGAAACCGCGATTTCCAGTTCCAGTGTACTACCGTTCTTGCAGCGATGACGCGCTTCGAAGGTTTCGTGCTTGTTCTGCAGCAACCGTTCGATGCG
>ERZ795053.2256-NODE-2256-length-23590-cov-8.660931_pt1 | contig 23590 bp, 21 predicted proteins | sample MGYA00375137_ERZ795053 | MGnify/ENA primary metagenome ERZ795053 (study PRJEB30182, sample SAMN05720284) | activated sludge metagenome | isolation source: Anaerobic digester | place: Hong Kong | collected 2014-12-17 ...
CCGTGATTTCTGGAATGCCATTGATGCCAACCTTATTATGGACGGCAAACAGGGATGGCTTTCCAGAAATCACGGTTGGGTACAGATTGTACGACGGGACCATGATCGATCCATTTATATCCCTCTTCGCCATAGTGAAGAGTCTTGTTTGTTGCCACTCCGATCACCGAAGTGTTCTTACCGAAGGCAGAATAGGAATAATACAGGTAATAGGTGCCGTTCACATAGCTGATATCGGGAGCCCAGTATCCGCTGCCCCTCAATCCGGGTACCATATCAGATGTTATCCATGCCGGCACCCTGTCAAAAACCCTGGGCCCGCGGGTCCAGTTTTTCATATCGGTTGATGAGGCAATTGTTCCGCCTGTTGTGAAAAGATAATACACCGAATCCTGTTTGATCATAACAGGATCATGAGCCGGCCAGAGCCCTGCATTTGGATTAGAACCAGCTGACTGCTGATCCTGCGCTGAAAGGGCAGGAGAGATCAGCAGTGCAACATAAAATGACAACAGAAACCTTGTTTTCATAATTAACGGATGGTTGTTTCTTTATTCAAAAATAGTATTTCACTTAATACTCACAATCTTTTTAGCTTCTTTTCCGGGAATGTTCAGATACACAGTCAGAAAAAAATCTTCCCGCTTAACCTTCAATATAATACAGACTATTAAAAGATTATAAGGTCTTTTAATATTTTTAACATATATAATATGAACAAAGCGCCGGAACCAGTTGTTTAAATGGCGTTGTTTATGATTAACGAAAAAATTAAAAAAGACTGAAATTATGAAAACAATATTACTAACATTTGCAGCTTCTGTTATCTTAATGATAAGTGCTGAAGCACAGGTGTCTCATGATTATTATATAGGAGACCGCGAACCCCTAATAACGGCAACATTAGATAAAAGTGAAGTTCCTGTTGCTGTTGTAAATGCTGTATCAACACAGTTCAACAGAAATAATCCTCTTACCTGGTCAAAATTCCCTTACGCTCTTAAAGAATACGGATGGGTTTATGACATCGGAGCCGAAGATATCGTTCTTGACCGTTATGAGGTTACAATGAAAACAGATAAAGGTAATGACCTGTGGGCTGTTTATACCAATAAAGGCGAGCTTGTTCAGACAAGGGAAATGTCGAAGGACGTAGCAATACCGACAGAGGTAATGGAAATGTTCAACAAAAGTCAATACAAAGACTGGAAAATTGTCGGAAACAGGGAGATAATAAAATATTATCATGACCACACGATCGACAGGAAAAAAATAGAACAGCATTTCCGCCTTACTGTTGAGAAAGACGGTGCAAAAAGGAATATATCCTTTAACTGGAAAGGTACCAACTAGCAGACAGTAACAAAAGTAAAGATCAGTTAGCAGAACAACAGCTAACTGATTTTTTTTACTGTTCCCGGCAACTTTAATAATCGTATTTTCGTAAGATCCTGATTACTGTAAATGAAACCACAAAATAAAATAACGGTTTTGATATCTGTGCTGGTATATCTTGTACTGACTCCGGGTATTTACACCTTTGGTCAGGCTTCGGTATACCGCGTGCTCGACGCAGGAAGCAGTGAGGGTATAGGCTTTGTCAATGCTGGGATACCGGGAAAGAACATAGGAACCGTTACTGACGAAAACGGATCGTTCACTCTCGGGTTCGGAGATATTTGTGATGATGATACGCTTAGGTTTTCAATGATAGGCTATGAATCACTTTCTCTCTCAGTAAAGCAGCTTAAGGAAATGCCGTCGGGTATCGTCTATCTAAATTCCAGAACCTATGATCTGCCTGAGTTAAAGATCGTTTATCCCCGGAGGAGCGAAATCACACTGGGCGTCCCGGTTCTCTCAGAAGCTTTACGATCGGGATTTTCAGATAACAACCTGGGTTATGAGCTTGGAATAAAGGTCAATGCAAGAAAGCGGACAAAATTAAGGGACATAAACCTTAATGTTGGAATATGTACCTATGATTCTGTTACATACAGGCTGAATGTTTACAAATTATCAGGGTTTGACATCTGGGAAAATATTCTAACCAGGCCGGTTTACCTTTCATTCAGGAAGGAAGAAATATCCAAAACGATAACTTTCGACCTCAGGGAACATTCCATCATCATTGAAGGAGAGACCATTATTACCCTTGAACATTACCGTGACCTGGGAGAGGGGAAGCTTCTGTTTCTCACCCAGTTTTTTACAGGCACAACCTGGCACCGCAATACAAAAGAATCGGTATGGACACAGTCTCCAGGCCAGGTAGGGCTATATTTAAAGGGCCAGGTGCTGCGCTGATGCTATTATCAGGATCTTAATCCAGGAGCCAGCTTTCCATAAATGAAGCAACGGCAATATTCTTTATAGTTCCCTGTCCCTCAGGACCGCCGATCTGGTTCGTATATGACACATGTATTCTTCCGTCGGAGCCTTCGATTATCGCAGGATAATGAGCTCTTACCGGACTGCCGTGAACATCATTCACAATACTTTTATGAATCGGCCATGTTTTGCCTTCATCTTTTGAAAGATAAAGGGTCAGACGATGGCGTCCGGCTTCGGTGTCGTTACCTACTATGACCCAGTTTCCGCTTTTAAGAACAACAAGATCGGCAGCGCTTCCCGGATTGGGGATCTCCGAGTCGGTCACAACACTCCAGCTCTTTCCGGTATCGGCCGACATACTTTGCATAAGACGTTTTGGTGCCGGTCCGTTGTCGCGCATAAATGCGGCAATACTGCCGTCTTTTCTTATACCCAGGGCCGGCTGAATGCATCCTGCACCTACCAGCGGTTCACTGAAGTCCCATGTTAAGCCATTATCTCCGGTAATGGCAATCAGCGAGAAATCAAATCCGTCGGAATACAGGGGAAGAAGCATTTTATCAGCGTAAAAAAGAGGTTTATTGCGTGTTTGCCAGCCTGTTCTCCTTGCCATCGGATAGCCGAGGGTGGACCTGAATTTTTCTCCATCTTCATTAATATCCATACCGCTCGCCTGCATCGATTCTCCCCGGGCAATTTTGAAATATCTCTCTAGCGCCCTGTTCCACAATTCACCCTTGATAGATTCATTTCCGGGAATTTCAAAGAATCCGGAAGTATCGAGATATGTATAATATTCCTCATATTTTGCTTTCAGGTTTTCAACAAAAGGATCCCTGCTGTTAATTCCTTCCGTGGGTGTTCCGTCGGCCTTAATGTGGATCATGTCCTGCCATTTCCATTCGGGAGGGCCTGTTTTCTGCATATAATTATCGCTTATCCTGTATTTAAGTACTGACGATTCCCACTGGTAGGCCATAACGGTATACCATACAAGCCATAATTGTTCTTTATTGTCGACGAACAGAACAGGATTTATATCCGGAAAATCAGGGACATCGGCGAGAATGAAAGGTTCACTCCACTGCCCAGAAATGTGATCTCTGCGCGAGCCCATTATGGCAACGTCGTCGGCTGTTCTTTCACCGCTGCCGTGGAACCATGCCACCATAAGATCCTTGTTTGGCAGTTCGGCAATTGAAGATCCGTGGCAATGCAGATCCTGATAAGGAAAAAGATGTTCAATAACCAGGGAATCGCCCGGACCGGTATCACCATTACCTTTTTCGCCTGTACCGGTACAGGAAAAAGATATTAATGCAATGCTGATCAAAATTGAAAACAGGATTTTCATGACGTAAGCAGTTTGGTTTTCTGTAAATTTACGGATATTATTTGTTGAAAGTAAAAAATTGAAAGCAGAAGAAGAATTCATTCAATCTTTAATAAATTTGGCAGAAATGAACTTCAGGATGAATAAATATTTGATTTTCTTTTCAATACTGACAGCACTGCTTTCTGCTGGAAGTTGTTCGGAAAAAGAACCACAATCCTCTTCAGCCGAATGGGTATTTACCTCCACCGGCGGAAAGCTAAAATACAAAGAAACAGAAAAGGGTGACAGGATCATGGATTTTTCACATGCAGGATATATGGGCGGGGGAGTTGCTATCCCTGATGTGCCTGTGAAGATCAGTATCAGTCCCACGGGGGACGATGACACTGAGCTTATCAGAAATGCACTGGAAGAGGTCTCCGGATTACCTGTGGTTAATGGATTCAGGGGGGCTGTACTGCTTGCCCCCGGTGAATATAACATTTCTTCTGGGATAAATATCGGGACCGATGGTGTAGTACTGAGAGGAAGCGGAAGCGGACTGAAAGAGGGGCCAAAAAGTACCCTTAAGATGTCAGGCAGGCCTTTCAATGCTGTTTCATTGCGTTCAGGAGGAGGGCAGCGGACAGGGGAAGGGGAGGCTTCCGGAACACCGGTTTTGAGAACCAGGATCTCAGATGAGTATGTTCCATCCGGGTCATCCTCATTTAATGTTGAAAGCGCGGAAGGTTTTCAGACCGGCGATCTTGTATTGATAAGGAAACCTGTCACGGAAGAATGGATAGAATTCATGCAGATGCACGATCTCGTACGTGACGGCAAAGCACAGACCTGGATCAGGGCCGGAAGCTTCCTTGTTGCCGAACGGCGGATTGCTGAAATAAGAGGTAACAAAATATCCCTTGAAGTACCGCTTTCAGATTCTTATGATATGAAATTTACAGGTCAGCAGGGTACTGTTATTGAATTAACAGAAGGTTCCCGGAGATTAAGTCAATGCGGCATAGAAAATCTTCATATTGTTTCTCCGGAACAACCAATACCTCACTCCGAACCTCATTTTACTTCTTTAAGGATAAATGGTGAAGATTGCTGGGCCAGGGATATACTGATTGAGGAAACCATGAACAGCATAGGTGTTACAGGGAAGAGGATCACGGTTACCGATGTTACAGTTGTACGCAAGGCTCTTCACCAGGGATCGTCACGGCCGGCTGAGTTTGCTCCGAATGGCACGCAGGTGCTTATTGACCGTTGCAGGGTTGTTGCTGAAAATGTATGGTTTCTGGCTACAGGCAGCGGCGTGTCGGGTCCTGTTGTGATCCTTAACTGTGAATTCACCGGCGATCAGCGGGGAGAGTCGCACCAGCGTTGGTCAACAGGTCTTTTATACGATAATGTTCATGCTGAAAGGGGAGGTCTCGATTTCAGGAACCGTGGATCGATGGGATCCGGTCATGGGTGGTCGATGGGCTGGGGGGTTGCATGGAACTGTGTTGCAAAAGATTATGTGATGCAGAATCCCCCGGGGGCGCACAACTGGATGATAGGATGTATTGGTGAAAGCAGGCTGATGCCCCGTCCGTTCGGACAGGAACCGCTTCTTCCCGAAGCAACAAAGGATTCACACGGAAAACACGTTATCCCTGCCAGTCTCTATCTGGCACAGCTGAAAGAGAGACTGGGCGAAGATGCACTGAAGAATATCGGATATTGAATATCCTGAAAGTGATTTGCCCGGCTCCGGGGAGAAAGAACGACTTTGTTCTGTGGTATGATTGCAAAAGCCGGACAGGCTGAACACATCTGACCGGTTCAGGTATAATTATCATAAATTATCATTAGTGGGCATTAGATTTTAAAACATGTTCTTTGCAATTATGAATTAATCGCAATTGTAACATTTTTTTGTAGCGTGACGATTTGAATTGAAAAGTTGGATTTTTGCTTAAAAATAGCATCAATCCATGAATCAAGGCAAATATATTTTCGCTCAGCTTACAGATTTTTTACCTCGTAGAGTCTTTGACAGACTAGTTGATAAGTATGAAGGTAATAAACATGTAAGATCTTTTACCTGCTGGAATCAAATGCTTTGTATGGTGTTTGGACAACTAACAGCCAGGGATAGTATGCGGGATTTGATGTTAAGTCTTGAAGCTCATCAACCGAAGTATTATCATCTGGGCTTTGGCTCAACGGTCTCGCGCAGGAATTTCGGTACAGCAAATGAAAGGCGTAATTATAGAATCTTTGAAGAGTTTGCCTATGTTCTTATTGAAGAAGCACGCAGAAGCTGTTACCGTGATGATTTTGAAATCGAAGTTGATGGAAATGTTTATGCATTGGACTCTACAACGATTGACCTATGTTTAGGCATCTTCCGGTGGGCCAAGTTCAGAAAGCATAAAGGAGGAATAAAGCTCCACACATTATTTGATGTTAAAACTTCTATTCCAAGCTTTCTGTATATTACCAATGCTAGCGTTTACGATGTCAACATTATGGATATCATCCCATACGAAGAAGGCAGTTTTTATGTCGCGGATAAAGGATATACTGACTTTCTGAGGCTGTATAAAATCCATACTAACGGGTCATTCTTCGTAACAAGAGCAAAGGAAAATCTGCGATTTAAAAGAATGTATTCCATAGCTGTAGATAAAACAACCGGGGTCCAAAGTAATCATATAGGAAAGTTGGAGATCTATAAATCAAAAAATGAATATCCTGAAAAGCTACGTCGAATAAAGTTCTACGATGTTGAGCACGATAAAGATCTTGTTTTCTTAACCAACAACATGGATATGAAAGCATCTGAAATAGCATTCCTATACAAAAAACGATGGGCGGTAGAGCTCTTTTTCAAATGGATGAAACAACATCTTAAGATCAAATCCTTTTGGGGGACGACTCTTAATGCTGTAAAAATCCAGATGTATTGTGCAGTCATCGCTTATTGCCTTGTAGCCTTAGTTGGTAACAAATTGAAAGTTGACCGGTCAATCTACGAAATCCTACAGATTTTGAGTATATCTTTATTGGACAAAACACCTATAAAAGAGATACTTACGAAGTGCGATTACAATAATGTCAAAGAACTACATAATAAACAATTAATAATCAGTGGGTTTTAAGCGCCCACCAATGATAAACTTACATAAATTTGCTGCATAAAAACCAGATATAAAATTTGGTTATGTCTTAGAATACTAAGGGACGGTTACTTATATTATATTGTGAAAATTCAACCTCCGTCTTGTTAACATTAATAATCGCAACTACAAATAGTATCCCTCCTAATTATTATGCCTTTAAGGTTTATAAAAAAATTCTCATTACAGTCATTTGATAAAGTTTTTATTCCAAATGCTAAACCATTTTTATATTCTTGAATAACTGTATTTTGAAACGGACCAAAAACAACCTCTCCTAATTTGTTAATTATAAAAGTATTTACATTCAAATGTCCATCATAAGAATTTTCTAAAATTCTAACACATGCAAGATCATTTGAAAATTTAGTACAATTAATAAATTGAGGATCAACAATAACCTCCCCTTTTGTATTGATATAACCCCATTTTTGCGGCCAATTCTTATCAAATGTTACTTTTGCCATACCGCCCGAGAACGAATCAGCATTCTTAAAAGTAAGATTACCAAGTATATGTCCTTTATTATCAATATAATAGTATGAATTAAATGAATCATCATATATTAGTGCATATCCTTCAGAAAATTCAAAACCACTTTGATCACTATTTAAGGATATAACTAGCTGCCCTACTTTATTAATATATCCACATTTATCATCATTAAATTTAACGAATGCTAAACCCTCACTAAAATTCTGCGCGTATTTATAACTTCGATTAAATACAACTCGTCCAAACTTATTTATATAAATAAAATTATACCAACCATCTTGTTTATTATCAGTTATTACAAGAGGGGCCAAACCTTCAGAAAATCTTGAAAAACATGATGTTGTACAACCTACAATATAATTATTGAATCTTGGTTTTATAACAATTTTACCTTTTTTATCTATAAAGTAGGTGTGACCGTTAAGCATAATTGAAGCAAGATTTTCACTAAAATAATTGACTAAATAGTCTGTTCTAAATACAACATCCCCTTTAAAATCCATAAATCCGTTTCCAACAGAATCTTTAAAGTAAGCTAAACCATCCCGAAACTCTGAAATATAAGAATAGCTTGGGTTAACCATTAAAACTCCGTTTTTATTTATCAAACCATAACCAGCTTTGGTCTGTACTGGCCATAGTTCTTGTTGTCCATACAATATACTTGCATAGAAAATTACGACAATAATAAGTTTCAATTTCATAAAATAACTATTAGTAATTTTCTGGAATAAATATATGATTAGGATATAGTTTTATTAACCTAATATATTCATTATAAGCATTTATACCCAATGGTTTTTGAACATTTTTATTATAAAAATAATGTGTAGTTGGAAAATTAATATAGGTTTGTCTAATCATCCAACTATAAGCATTTAGCTCAGTTACATCACGAGATAAGGGTGAAAATGGATTGAATTTTCCTTTCCCATAATCAATTAAATGGACCCTTTCGTGGCCTAAAACTAAATATAAGTACCATTCAGATTGAAATGCTGATTTATTTAAATAAATATTTGATTTTCTGGAGGATAATATAGGATCACTAAAGCCAGCATTTCCAGATTTATTATTTATTGTGTAAATTCCATTATCCCATGCTATCTTTACTTTTACTGCCTCACTTATATATGTTCCTACTCCATTTGTATATATATTACCTAAAAATTCACAATAACCGAAAAATAGATTCCAGTAATATAATGCGGTTTCACTGTTGTAATCTAACGAATTGGTAGTTTGAAATCCAATATCTTCAATAAGTGCAGCGGTGTTTGAATGTTGGTTGTTGTCATAAAATTCATAGAAATTAGTAAAGTCTCCATAATTAGGTCCCATATGAAAATTTCCATTGCTTAAATCAACACCAGCGTTTAAAGAATAATTAAACCTTGAGACGCCCACATAAGAGATACCGCCAAAGAAATTAATAGAATTTGTTGAATAACCAATCTGAATCGAGATATTGTTTTTAGTTAGCCAATCACCAAAGCGACTTAACCATGTATCTCCGCTTGGGTCAGTAAACTTTAGTGGATTATTAAGGCAATAGACGAATCTATTAAAAGTTTGAGAGGAAGATGGATTTTGAACATAGTTATCAGGACTTAAAAACTGACCTGTTAACGGATCATAAAGCCTGCCATTCATATTAATCAGGCTAAACCATGGCAGATGTTCATGCCCGGTAAAACCACGACCAGCCACAAATAACTCTGGCACTGAATCGGGAGAAAAGTTCTCCCATGTTGAGGGATTACGCATTCGTCCCCACGCATCGAAACTATATTCAGCAACAAGATTATTATTTTCACTATTAACAATATGAGTTATGTTACCCAGATGATCGCGCAATAAGTTGTAATAAATGGTTGTATTATTTTGTGTTATGGCAACAACATTTGCAGTATTGTATGTCTTCAGACCAATTTGCACCATTTAAGGTCATAAATTAAGGTGTGATTATATAAAGATATTTCAAAAATTCTCATAATCCAATTCCAGTTTTCTCACGATATAGTTTTTACGTCTTTCCATCATTGTTTTTTCCTTGGTTTTAGTCCTTTCTTTTAATATTTGTTTATCTCTTCCAAAATATACATCTGCCGGTGTCAGGTTCCTGAGTGACTCATGATATCTTTCATAATTATAGTAGTTTACGAACTCAGCTATAGCTTTGATAAGGTCCTCGGGTGAGTAATAATTATCCAGTTTGACAACATTTTTCATAGTCCGGTGATACCTCTCGATCTTTCCCTGGGTCTGCGGATGCATTGGTTTACCGTTAATGGGTTTGATACCTTTTCCTCTGAGAAAGGCTTTGATTTCATCGGATATATAGCAGCTTCCGTTGTCTGATAGCAGTTTTGGAGCATTTTCTTTTTTAATGCCAGTAAACTGCAACGCTTTATCAACCGATGGCATTACGTCCTTTGAGGTCATTTGAGAGCAGAGATCCCAGGTAATAATGAACCGCGAGTAATCGTCAATGATAGTAGATAGGTAATACCAGCCCCAACCGACTATTTTAAAGTATGTGAAATCGGTCTGCCACATCTCATTGATACGTCTTGTTTTAGTTTCAAACTCCTCTGCTGCGCTCATTACGATATGCGCCGGAGATGTTATCAGTCCTGCTCTTTTGAGGATACGGTAGACACTGCTCTCGGATATAAACCACTTGTGATTATCAATGATATGAAAGGCCAGCTCCCTGGAAGAAAGGTCTTCGTGCTCCAATGCTTCTTCAACTACTTGTGTCTGTTGCTCCAAAGGTATCTTATTCCAAGTTTGATTCCGGCCTATGGCTTTTTGGGCCAGGCCGTCATACCCGCCCTCAAGATACCGCCGGTACCAGTTGTAGAAGGTACGTTTGTGTATTCCCAGTTCTTTTAAAGTCCGGTTAGCGCTTAGATCAGAACCATCAACCAGACGGATGATCTCATGTTTTTCCTCCTGAGTGAACCGCATATACTTCTTAATTTTTACGATTCTTCTGACTCTAAGCCAGTCAAGGTTTTTTTTAACTCCTTGTTATCTATGTACATCTCGCCAAGTTCCCGCTTCAGAAGGTCATTCATCCTTCGAAGCTCCGTTACTTCATCCCGGGTTGCTTCACGAAGCGTATCGCCACTTAATCGGCGCTTCCCGGCTTCGATAAACTCTTTGCTCCACTTGAAGTAATTGTTGGCGTGAATGGCATATTTACGGCAGATGGCTGCGATGGTGTCTTCTCCTCGCATACCTTCAAGAACGATCTTAATCTTTTCCTCAGCTGTGAAAGTTCTACGGGTACGTCTTTTGATCTCTTTTACTACTTGTTCTGCACTCTGTTTTTTGTTCTTTTCTTCCATCTTTAAGTGTGATTTAATGTTATACATTTCTTTTAAAACCACACCTTAAATTTAAATCATTACTGGTAAACATTAGGCTGACGATTTACAGTGACAAAATAAACACCATCGGGCGGTTCGGCTAATGAAATCGTAATTGAAGTGCGAAAAGGATTCGGAAAGATATCTGCCCTGAGTGACTCTCCGGACACTTGAGGGTAATGACCCGGCAAGGGCTGAATAATACCCTGCCTCAGCAGGTATTTATTATTTTCTTTAATTCCCGTAACGGATCTTTGCCCTACAGATTGCTGGTAAAAATATTGCCTGTTGCCGGCGTTTATGATTCCTGACGATCCGGCCATATCAGTTGCCGACCTCAACCTGACTGCATCCTGGGCTGATAAGGTAAATATCATAAAAGTTATCCCAAAAGCGATGATCAATACTTTTGAACATGTCCGTTTAACTGACAGGTCATAAATGAGACCGGGATTTCTTAACATTTTTAGGGCAGGATGTGTTTAAATCTTATAAATATTACCCATTCTTTCCGGGGTTTAAAGAAATCCTATCAAATTTACACCTAAATAAAACACGATCAAAAAAAATGATACTCCTGGCGTGATGGAGTTTCTCCTGTTGCTTTGTTTTGTTTGTCCAAATAGATTAGTTTTATATCAAAGTTGTTATAATATGAAAAGAAACCCGATAAGCCTTGTGATCCTGCTAATCTGTTGCGGGATGATGAATCTAAATGCCCAGAAAAAATTTTTCACGGCTTCTGATTACCTTAACAGGGACCTCTCTCCGGAATCAATCAACGGAATTTCATGGCGTGGAGGGACCGATGCATTTACATATATTGAAAACAATTCGCTGATACAGAAGCTGGCTTCGGCCCCTGCTGTCGCAGACACCATTCTGTCTCTTGGGATGCTGAATTCACTGCTGAGGAATCAGAAACAAGATGAGCTAAGGCAGTTTCCTTCAATAAGCTGGATGGATGAAAACCGCTTCTGGTTCAGGGACAGGTCTGTCATATACAGATATGATTTCGGGAACAGCTCTCTGACACGTGTAAATGTGTACGACAGCAGGGGAGACAACGTAACGATAGACGAAAGAAGCCTTAATGCAGCCTATACTATCGAAAACAATCTTTTTATTGCATGTGGCGGTAACACCATCAGAGTTACTGATGAAGAGAATGCGGACATTGTTTACGGGTATGTTCCTTCCCGGAATGAATTTGGTATAAATGCAGGGATGTACTGGTCGCCCGACGGCAATCTCCTGGCTTTCTACAAAACCGATCAGACAGAAGTGACTGATTATCCCCTTGTCAATATTTTTGATCGAATTGCAAAAGCAGCACCCGATAAATATCCGATGGCCGGGATGAAAAGCCAGAAAGTCGAACTTGGTATCTTCAGCACTCTTCAGAATGAGATAGTCTGGCTTCAGACACAGGGATCTGAAAACCAATATATAACATCTGTTACCTGGGATCCGTCGTCGGAATTCATCTATGCCGGCATACTGAACCGCGACCAGGATCATCTTATGGTTAACAAATATGATGTTCATACCGGAAAACTTATAAAGACTCTTTTTGAAGAGAAAAACGACAGGTATGTAGAGCCTTTGCACGGACTGCATTTCATTGGTGACGGTGCTTCAGGATTTATATGGCAGAGCAGGCGCGACGGCTGGAATCATCTGTATCTCTACGATAAGGAAGGTAACCTTGTCAGACAACTGACACGGGGAGAGTGGGAAGTGACAAATTACATTGGCACAGATCCGGCCGGGAGTTCAGTATGGTATGAATCCACGCTGGCAGGTCCGCTTGAAAGACATCTTTGTATTACAGAGGTCAAATCCGGAAAAACCCGGCAGATAACATCCGGGGAAGGAGTCCACGGCATCAGGGCTTCGGATGGCAGGAATTATTTTATTGATGTATTCAGCGGCCTGCAGATGGCCCGGGCTTATTACCTTATCGACAAGAAAGGAGAAGTAATTTCGGTGCTGAAGGAAGATGCCGACCCCTATAGTGATTACCAGACGGGTGAAATGTCAATTTTCTCAATAAAGGCCGATGACGGGAAAACGGATCTATGGTGCCGGCTGATAAAACCGGTCGGTTTTGATGCTTCGAAAAAATACCCTGTGCTTGTGTATGTTTATGGAGGTCCTCATGCACAAATGATTACCCGGTCGTGGACGGGCGGGGCCGGTTTTTTACTGAACTACATGGCACAGCAGGGTTTTGTGGTTTTCACCCTCGACAACAGAGGTTCGGCAAACAGGGGCTTTGAATTTGAGAGCATCATTCACCGGCAGCTGGGAGAAACGGAAATTGCCGACCAGATGGCAGGAGTGAGGTACCTTAAGTCACTCCCCTATGTGGATACTGATAAAATAGGTGTTGACGGGTGGAGCTATGGCGGATTTATGTCACTGTCGCTGATGCTCCGTAATCCGGGTGTATTCAGGGCAGCATGTGCCGGAGGACCGGTAACCGACTGGAAATGGTATGAGGTGATGTATGGAGAAAGATATATGGATACGCCAATGAAAAACCCGGAAGGCTATGAAAAAGCATCGCTGTTGAATTATGCAAAAAACCTGGGGGGAGATTTAATGATAATACACGGGACCAATGATAATACTGTTGTATGGCAGAACAGTCTTGCTCTGATGGATGAACTGATAAAGCAGGGAAAACAATTCGATTATTTTGTCTACCCTGGCGCCGCTCACAACATGGCAGGCAGAGCCCGGGTACATCTCTTTGAAAAGATATCGGGATTTTTCAACGAGAACCTTAAGTAGAGATTCCTGTACGGCATTTATACTTTTTCATCCGGGGAGATCCTCGATCTGATGTTTCTGAATGATTCCTTCATCCTGTGCAGTATCCTCTTGCCGGGGCCTGTCTTTTCGGCCTCTGTGAATTCATTAAGCACCCGGGAGAATTCGGGAGTTCTCAGATATCCGAACGATTTATGAGGATTTCGTTCTCCGTTGTAAATGTATTTATTTGTTACAAGTAAGTCGACGGGTTTTACACCATGTTCATTTTCAGGGAATTGTTCTGAAATACGGTAATTGAAAGCGACCTTGTCAAGTATATCCGAAAAATTATACCAGTTCCCTGTTATTCCCGGCGGGGTTCTGACAGGTTTTTTCAATCCTGCTCTCCTATAATGTTCTGCTGCTATTTTACTGATGACCACCGGGAGTCCCAGTGGTGATCCGATTGTTATGAATGTGCCGATCTTTATTTCCGGAACAATATAGGAGAGTACGTCGAATGCAATTATTGAACCCATGGAATGACCAATAAGCATAATATTATCGTTCCGGTGTGCCCTGAGCTTCGAAGCCAGTCTTTCACGTATCATTTCACTTATACTGCATTCTTTGCCGTTCGCTGTCATCATGCAGTCTGAATAGTAAACCTCAAGATCCCTGAAATAACGGTTAATAATGGCATCGGAGATAAAAGAATAGTTAAGGCTCAGATCTTCGTTAAGAAATATCCTGTTCATTTGCCTGCCCAGATAATCAACAATTTTTTTCCGGATTGAATAATCTTCAGCAGGAAAATCCTCAGGCGCTTCAGTATAGGGTTCCTCGATAAATAATTTATTATCACGATCTTTTATTTGAGGGTCGAGCGGTTGCGGATGAATAATGTCAGACCAGTAAACCAGTTCGAAGAAAGGCATGTATCTTTTATAATTACCGTTTTTCAGTCCTTCTTTCATTGCAAGTATCCACCACTTTTCAAGCAGGGCTGCCGGAGGCTTGTTGCCGAGTCCATGAATGCCGATTATTACATTGGCCATTATTTGCCCGATTCTGATAATTCGTAAGGATCAAATTTATAATATTCTTTTTATATTGCAGTTGACAGTTATTACATCCGGAATGAAGTATATGATGCTCCGGATAGGTTTTCTTAGTTTTTCAATCATGATCACAAGAAGAGATTTTGTTAACAGGACACTTGCAGGAAGTGTAAGTCTGGTTACAATTCCATTATTTGAATTTTTTCCGGGAGACAGAAAACCAGGCAGGAAGATATCCTTCCGGAAGGCCCTTGATATTCCGGCCAGGCTTTATGACGGAAAGACATGCTGGTGTCACCCCAGGGCCGGCATAATACCTGCACAAATGAAAAAAGGACCACCGGTGGTGGTGATGACAATGAACATTCTCGATCTTGCGGGCAGTGATGTATTCAGGGCTATGTACGGGCTTCATACGGAGGATCTTGGTGGCAGTTGGAGTGTTCCCGGAGAACTTTCAGCACTTGCTCCGCGAATGGAGCTTATCGAAGGGATTGAACGCCCTGTGGCTGTCAGTGATTTCTGGCCCCGCTGGCACAGTAAAACGGGTAGTCTGCTTGGAACAGGCCATACTGTTGCCTATTCTCCGCAATGGAAAGTGGTATCACCAAGACCCCGGCACACATCATATTCCGTATATGATCATGATACAAAAAGCTGGTCTCTGTGGAAGAAGCTTGAAATGCCGGATAAAATGAAATTCTATAACTGCGGTGCAGGATGTACACAACGTTATGACCTTCCCGACGGAACAATATTGCTGCCGGTATCATTTACTCCCCCGGGATCAAATTCGAAAGTCACCGTTCTAAGATGTTCTTTCGACGGAACAGATCTCAGATATATACAACACGGTACCGAAACCGGGATTGAAGATGGCACACGCGGACTTGGCGAGCCGTCGATTACCAAATTCGACGGAACATATTTCCTTACCATACGTAACGACAAGATGGGATTTGTTTCAAAAAGCGCTGATGGCCTTGATTATGAACCGGTTAAACCATGGATGTTTGATGATGGTGCCGGGCTGGGCAATTACAACACCCAGCAGCACTGGGTGACGCACAGCGACGGGCTGTTCCTTGTATATACACGACGGGGGGCAGGTAATGATCACGTGTTCCGGCATCGTGCACCATTGTTCATGGCTCAGGTCGACACCAGAACATTAAGGATAATCCGGAGCACCGAAGTTATTCTCGTTCCCGAAAGGGGCGCCAGGCTGGGAAATTTCGGTGTTACGGATGTAAGTCGCGACGAAACCTGGGTAACGGTTTCAGAATGGATGCAACCTGAAGGATGCGACAAATACGGAAGCGATGGAAGTGTGTATGCGGCACGAATAAAATGGGACAGGCCCAACAGGTTATTCAGCACATAATAATTACTCTGATAAATGATGAACAACTAACAAAATTCCGTCATTGCCTTGACGGTTAAAATAATTTTTTTAGTTTTACCGGCTTTGAAAACGGAAAAATGTTGAATAAGTAAATAAATCAAACAATTATGAACAGGAAAATCATTAAAAGTACTGCTGCTGTCGTTGTTTTTACTGCGCTAGTAAGCGGACAACTTAACGGACAGGGACGAAATGATGTAATTGCCGCATACAATGAAGGAGCACAGGCCATCAAAACAGATGTCGGATCAGCCATTCAATCTTTCGAAAAAGTGATCACTCTTGCAGATGCTCTGGGAGAAGAAGCAGCCGACCTTAAACAGAAGGCTGTGCAGATACTTCCCGGATTATATGTACGTGCCGCCTCAAACCTCTTGAGTGAAAAGAAACCCGCTGCTGAAATTATAAAAGCTTCAAAAACGGCTATGGCCGCCTCTGAGAAATACGGCAGTGACACCAATAAAGAAAATGCTCAGAAGCTCCTGATATCAGGTTATTACAATCTGGGTACAGGCTTTTTCACCACAAAGGAATACGATAAAGCCCTGCTTGCTTTCGACAGCCTGCTCGCAATAAATCCCGGTTACATAACTGCGATATATAATAAGGCACTGGTTTACAGGGTGCAGGCCGATAATGATAATTTCGAGAATACAATAGACCTCTTCCTGAGTAAGATGGTTGCAGGGAAAGATGATGCAAGAATTAAACAGGCATCTGCCCTCGCACTGGAATATTTCCGTGCTGCAGGTTCACAGGTTCTCCAGGCCGAAAAAACGGATGAGGCTCTCGCACTTCTTGATAAGGCTGCAAAATATGGTGAAGACAAGGACCTTTTCTATTTCTTTGCCGATGCTTACAATAAAAAGAACAATTTTGACAAGGGACTTGAATTTGCACAGAAAGGACTCGACCTGGAAACCGGTGATGCCGAAGCTAAAGCAAAATTTTATTATCAGCTTGCCGTGGCCCAGGCCGGTAAAGGAGATACTGCTGCAGCATGTGCCTCTTTCAGGAATGCCCTGTACGGACCTTTCGCCGAGGCAGCAAAAGCACAAAGGATAAACCTTAAATGTGAATAAGGAAGGCTGAATTGCCGGGAAGATATTATATGTAATTTAACTGTCAGAAAGTAATAATAAAGAACCGCAGAAAGTGTCAGCTTAAACATACTATGACGTTTTCTGCGGTTCTTTATTTGATTTCCATTCGTATTTTTACTAAATACGTAAACATAAGTAAAATTTCATAACAATCACGAGGGAAACCGGAACCTATGGTGTTGCCTCCTTTTTTGTACTGCCTCCCCTGGTAAATTCCTTGAAATATTTTCTCAGCAGTTTCCAGTTCTTATGATTTATGGTATAAATAACTTTTGGTGCCTCAAAGCTGCCCTGGATAATCCCGGCACTACGTAATTCTGTAAGATGCTGGGAAACAGTCGAATCTGCCAGAGGGATCTCTTTGGAAATATCATTGAAACAGCAGGAGCCGGCTGAAGAAAGATGCCTGAGTATAGCAATGCGCGCAGGATGTCCCAGAGCTTTCGCAAAACGGGCTATCTTCCTGTCCTCCTCCGGATAGTTGTTCTTGTTTCTTATTTTCATGCCGGTTGGTATATGAAAGTGTTTCTTAAGACAGTGCTTATCGTAAAAATACGATAACATTCTGTTTTATCAATGCAAATAAAAACTTTTATGATGCTTAAATATTATATTTACATGTCATCATTTCTAATAATCATGAGAAAGACTTTTTTTCCTCTACTGGCTGTATTTTTACTGTCCTTTTACTTCATGGCAGGCAGCACTCAGCTCTGCGGTCAAAATAACCAGGTTGTAAGCGGAGTAGTATTTCACGACAAAGATGCTGACGGGCTTTTTGACAAATCAAAGGACAAAGCCCTGAAGGATGTCGCGGTATCCAACGGCAGGGAGATTGTTGTCACCGACAGGGGAGGAAAGTACGTGCTTCCGCTTAAAGATAACAGTGCCATATTTGTAATCAAGCCCCGTAACTGGATGGTGCCTGTTGATGAGAACCAGATACCCAGGTTCTATTATCTTCACAGCACCGGCGGTTCAACGGGCACAAAATACAAAGGACTTGATCCGACAGGCAAACTGCCTGCATCAGTAGATTTCCCGCTATACCCGTCGGAAGAAGCGGATGAAATAGACGTTCTCGTTTTTGGAGATACTCAGACACGCGACGATAAGGAAGTTTTCTATACCGCAAGAGACATTATCCCCGAACTCCTGGGTTGTGATTATTCTTTTGGCATAACTCTCGGTGATATTGCGTATGATAACCTTACTATTTATGAGCACCTTACAACAACTTTGTCTGCTGTCGGGATACCGATGAGATATGTGCCCGGAAATCATGATAATGACTATACCGGTAACAATATAACAGATGCCCGCGGCACCTGGCTGAGAACCTTCGGTCCGAGATATTATTCCTTCAGTCAGGGACCGGCCCATTTTATTGTCCTTGACGATATAAGCTGGATTGTCGAGGGTGATTCACGGTATTACAGAACAGGACTGGGTGAAGATCAGATCGAGTTCCTCCGCAACGAATTACAGCGAGTTGATAAAGACCAGCTTGTGTTCATACTTTCACACATCCCCTACGAGGGTTCTACAGCCTGGCAGGATGAAGAAGAAAAAAAATCCTTCTATCAGATCCTGGCCGCCCACCCCAACACAGTATCGATGGCAGCACATACCCACAGGCATTATCATCAATTCATTGACGCAACCCAGGGATGGCCTGGTAACAGTCCGCATCACCTGGTAAGCGTCGGAACGGCATGTGGCGCATGGTGGACAGGAGCTCCGGATGAATTCGGAATACCTCATGCAATGATGTCGGACGGAACCCCGAACTGCTACACAATTCTTCATATCAACGGAACCGACTGGAAGCTTGAATGGAGAGCACCTGGCAAACCAGCTGATTATCAAATGCATATTGAAGCACCTGATATGTTTTCTTCAGCAATACCAGGCAGCATGGAAATCCTTGCCAATATATACAATGCGCTGCCATCAGCCCGCGTAAGAGTAAAAATTGGTGAAAATGGCGACTGGACTGAAATGGAAAGAGTCGTTCAGAATGATCCTGTACGGGTGGCTGTAACAGCAAGAGAGAAGGAACTGGGCAAGGTTCCCTGGCGGAATCTTGGAAATCCGGCTCCTTCAGAACACATCTGGACGGCAATATATGATCTGAACCTGAAACCGGGTATATATGTCATCGAGGTGGAAGCCACCGACAGGTGGTGGAAGCATACAGGCAAAAGACTGTTATATGTAAAATGATTTCTTATTACCGGCTCCTGAATGATCAGACTTCACCGTACCGGGCGAAGGTCTGAAGGACATTCTCAGTATAGGTTTTTGAAACAGGGATATCAGAATCATCAAGACCTTCAATTTCAAGTATCAGTCCGTCCTTGTCCTTTCGGATCACCTTTACTTTTTCAAAATTGACCATATATGAACGGTGGCAACGAACGATCCCTCGTCCTGTCAGCAACTCCTCCATCTTTTTCATTGTCGACCTGAGCAGATATTTTGCAGTTTTGTCCCTGTTCAGGTAACAGATAGTAATATAATTTTCTGAAGCCTCAAGAAAGAGCAGGTTTTCCTTTTTCACCGAAAACCTCAGGACAGATTTGTCATCATAAAATGATATCATATCAGAGGCACCTTCAGGTGGAACCATCCCTTCAGCCAGGAGCCTCAGCTGTTCTTTTTTGTCCTGCCACGACAGATAAAGCCAGGCAACTGAATAGGGTAAAAGGAGAACCAGTGCAGTTGCCTGTGCAGAAATTTTCACGAGATAAGCGAATTCCCTGCGGTCATTCAGTGCAAATTTCTCGAAAAGTGCGTAAAATAGAGCCATTGCAAATATTTCCGCAGCGATCCACAGAAGGAACTGGAGAAGGGTGATAACCTTTTTCCTGCAAACGAAGTACATCAGAATACGGCTTATCACAACAACCAGTACACCAGTGAGAATGACAAGGCTTGAATATGTGAAAAATTCCAGCCGGGTAAGGTCAAACCACTGATCTGATCCGAATGGGGCATAAAGGTTAATGAAGATAAGTGCAAAAAGAGCCGTGAAGAGTATCAGATTAAGTATGTTTCTCCTGACTATAAGGTAACCCGGGATAGGTTTCTGAAAATCCGGCATCATATAAATTTAGGCTATACAAAAATAGTTTTTTTATTGCTTTCATCTGTCGACACGTTTTTCAGAAACAAAACAGACTGTGGTTTTTCATCCCGGCATAAGGAAATTCGTCACATTGTTGTGGTTTTTGTCACAAGCTCTCCTGACCCGGCACATACTTTTGCAGGCGCTGATTACATATGTTTTCTTTGGAAGACCAAACATGCGGTAAAATCCCCGGAATGTACTATACAGAACTATCTTCCAGACTGTCTTCATTGTTCAGCCCCGACCTGAATGAGATAACTATTCCCGGCTCTCAGACACGAATAATAAACACGGATTTCAATTCCGACACATTCAAAGGAAAGTACTTCAGCGGCAACGATTATTCAATAAAGGAAAACATTAAATTTTCTTATCCCGTATTTGTTCCGGCCTGTGACAGCAGGAAAGTGATTCTTCTTCTTCACGGACTGAATGAAAGAAGCTGGAACAAATATCTTGTCTGGGCACATTACCTGTCGGAGGCAACGTGCAGTTATGTGATCCTGTTCCCGATATCGTTCCATATTAACAGGTCGCCGGTATCATGGAAAGATCCCCGGTCTATGCTGACATTCCTTAAGGAAAGGATAAGAATAAAGGGAGATATCAGAAATTCATGTTTTGCCAATGTTGCCCTGAGCAACAGACTGGCCGATGATCCAAGACGCTTTCTTAAATCAGGTTATCAGAGTGTTGGTGACGTGGTTAAACTGATGAGTCAGATCAGGGAGGGCAATCATTCTGTAATTCCTTCTGATGTCAGGATAAATATTTTTGCGTATTCGATCGGCGCATTCATGGCCCAGATAATTATGATGGCTGATCCTGAGCAAATATTTTCGGAGTCCAAACTGTTCATGTTCTGCGGTGGTGCGGTTTTCAGCAGCATGTATGGCGAATCGAAACTTATAATGGACAGGCTGGCTTATGAGAGTTTATTCAGTTATTATCTTGATTATTTTGAGGAGGAGATAAGGAGAAAAAGATCATTGCCCAGGGAGATTGTCGCGGGGAAACTGGGCCTGATATTCAGGTCTATGATTGATTTCAACAGGTTGCGTGATATAAGAGAAAAGACATTATCGGGCCTTGCTGACAGGCTCTGTGCTGTCGGACTTAAAAAGGATACTGTTATTCCCGCAGCAGGAATCGTCAGAACCCTTGAAAAACATAACAAAGTTGAAATCCTTGATTTTCCATATAACTACAGACACGAAAATCCTTTTCCTGTATTACAGGATAAAGTAAGTGTCCTGGCAGACAGGAGTTTTGATAAGATATTTGAGCGTGCTGCCCTTTTTCTGGAATAGGCGCTTCAGCCTGTCAACCGGAATCCCGGTCGCTCTCCTCCAGGAGGTTGTATTTGATCTGCCTTGTTCTCCATCGTTCGAGGGCATATTTCTGCATGTCGGTAACCGTGTCCTTTTCATCGACTATCTCCAGACCCAGTAATGTTTCAATGATATCCTCCATTGTGACAATGCCGTCGATACCACCGTATTCATCAACCACAAGAGCGATATGTTCCTTTTCTTCAAGAAGCTTTTCCCAGACATCAAACAATACTTTTGTTCCCGGGATGATAACTATATCCCTTTTAAGATCCCTGAGTCTCATTTCATGCCGGTCTTCTGCAAGTTTCTCAAAAACGGTCTGCCGGAAAACATATCCGGTAATATTCTCGGTATTTTCTGAATAAACAGGGATCCTCGAAAACTTGAGATAATTCTTGTCTTTGAGAAAATCGCTTAGAAGCATGGTTTCGTCCGCACTGGCAACTACAACCCTGGGTGTCATTATTTCAGTGACTTTTACATTTTTGAGTCTGAGAAGATTCTGAATTATCTTATATTCCTTCTCATTGAACAGCCCCTCATGTGCTCCGATGCTTGCCAAAGCCGATATTTCTTCCCTGCTGGTTGATGGCCCTTTCAGCTTACCCGAAAAGAGTTTCGTTATCAGGGCCGACAGCAGAACAAAAGGATATGTAATTATCACAGTGAACCTCATGAGCCAGGTAAAAGGCGAAGCCAGGTTTCTCCAGAAAAGCGCTCCTATAGTTTTGGGAATTATCTCCGAGAAGATAAGTATAATCAGGGTTAGTATTGCTGACACAACACCGAACCAAGCTTCTCCGAATACTTTTGTAGCCTGGGCTCCCACTCCTGCTGCACCAACAGTATGTGCTATGGTGTTAAGGGTTAATATGGCCGACAGCGGCTTGTCGATATTTTTCTTAAGGTCAAGCAGTATCCCTGCCCACGATTTGCCGGAATCGCGGCTGACAATTAAAAATGAATTAGGTGTAGAAAGAAGAACAGCCTCCATTATTGAGCAGAGGAACGAAACAAAAAGTGCAAGAAAGAGATATATAAAAAGTAATATCATGACTTGTTACAAATGTAAAAAATAATTCAGTGACTTAAAATCCAAAGCTAATACTTCAATTATCAGGTAATTAATGCTTAACTTTATACAAATGATGACAGATTTTTTCGTTAATAAATTTCATTTTATGAAAAAAACACTCACGTATTTCACATTTATCGTGATCACAGTTGTTGTGGCAATACTGGTATCATATTCATGCAGAAGCAATAAAGTACAGGGCAATACAGGGATTCAGGGTAATGCTGCAACCAGTTACCAGAAATACTGTTCAGGTTGTCATGGAGCTGCACTTGAAAAATTCCAGGAAAAGGAATGGATGGATGAAAAAGATGTTTCTTCAGTCGTAAGGAGTATTAAATATGGTATAGAAGCGATCGGGATGCCGGCCTTTGAAAAAACATTCAGCGACAGTGAAATAGAAGAACTGGCGACATACGTGAAAAGAGGTATCCCTGACGACAGGAGTAAACTGATACCAGCTGTTACGCCGGGTGGCGTTGTTGAGTCGGAAGTCCTGAAATTTGTTGTCGATACGGTGGTTTCAGGACTGAAAGTACCCTGGGGACTTGCTTTTCTGCCCAATGGCGACCTGTTAATATCTGAACGCTCGGGAACCCTGTACATTTTTTCAGACGGTAAGATTTCTGATCCTGTTACCGGTGTTCCTCCGGTTATGGCAATCGGACAGGGAGGGCTTCTGGATATATGTCTTCACCCCGGCTATAAGAATAACGGATGGATTTATTTTTTCTATTCCTACCTCAGTGAACAAGACGGAAAAACTGCAGGGAACACGGCGATAATGCGAGCCCGGCTCAAAGGTAATTCTCTTTACGACCAGGAGATAATTTACAAGGGAACTCCGGAAACCGAACGGAACTATCATTTCGGATGCAAATTAGCGTTTGACGATAAAGGGCATCTGTTCTTCGGCATAGGGGATCGCGGACAGCATTTTGTTTTTCCGCAAAAACTGGATAACTCGAACGGGAAAATACACCGCCTTAATGACGATGGCAGTATCCCTGCCGACAATCCTT
>ERZ795053.2258-NODE-2258-length-23585-cov-5.990608_pt1 | contig 23585 bp, 15 predicted proteins | sample MGYA00375137_ERZ795053 | MGnify/ENA primary metagenome ERZ795053 (study PRJEB30182, sample SAMN05720284) | activated sludge metagenome | isolation source: Anaerobic digester | place: Hong Kong | collected 2014-12-17 ...
GAGCTCGTAGAGGTGGGGGAACTCCCGCCACCCGCACACCAGCTCCCAGAGGCGCACCGCGGCGTCGCCCGTCGGCGGATCGATCACCACCGGCCCGAAGAAGGCCTGGTCGTCGTCGAACACGAGCGTCGGCACGCCCCAGCCGCCGAGCTCGAGCACCCGCTCGTGCTCGGCGCGCACCTCGTCGGTGGTGGTCGGGTCGTCGATCGCCTCGCCCACGAGCGCCGGATCGAGGCCCATCTCGCCCACCAGGTGCTCGGCCACCTCGCGGCGGTGCGGCTTGAGCCCGTCGACGTGCAGCGCGGTGCCGGCCCGCAGGTACCACTCGTCGAGCAGCGCCGGGTCCTCGCGCCGCAGCCGGGCGCCGACGCGCATCATCGACCAGCCGTAGCTCCACTCCCGCTCCCACGGGTGCTTCTTGCCCTCGGCGCGGTTGACCTCCTCGAGGCTGAAGAACCGCCAGCGCACGTCGAGCTCGAGCTGGTCGCGGACCGACCGCATCCAGAGCGAGGTCTGGTAGGCGTACGGGCACATCACATCGAAGTGGAAGTCGACGGACGTGGGCGCGGCGCTCACGACGTCATGCCGCCCAAGCCCACGAACGAGCGGGCCAGCTCGATCTCGCCCATGTGGCGCAGGCCGTGCTGGTAGATCCAGCACTCGAAGCCGTCGAGCACGGTGATGCCCTCGGGCCCGGCGCAGCGGGCGCTGTAGGTCGACGCCACCTGCGGTGGGTACGGCGGCGCGATCAGCACCCGGGTCAGGTCGGCCGGGTCCATCGCGGCCAGGTGGTCCTCGGTGCGGGCGAACACGGTGCGCATGTACTCGATGAAGGCGTCGTAGTCGCCGATGCGCTGGTGGACCATCTCGTCGACGGTCTTGTGCTTGCCGTGGTCGTTGATGGTGGGCTGCACCCGCTCGTACCAGGCGTCGTCCCAGATCGGGGGTTGGCCGGTGATCATGAAGAAGCTGGCGTCCTGCATGTTCACGTAGTGGAACAGCGAGAAGGCGATCGGCAGGGTGCCCTCGCGCTCCTGGTGGTTGACCTGGTCGGCGTCCATGGTGGTCACGGCCTGCTCGTAGAGGCCGTGCATGGTGTGCATGCGGCGCCGCAGGCTGTCCATCAGCAGCTCGGCCGGTGGGTGTGCCATGGTGTCGTCCCCTTCGTCGCCTCGGCTGCCCCGACCGTACCGAGGGGTCAAACTTCTGTCAACGCGCGTGCCAGAAGATCGGGTGCATCAGCAGCGGGCGATGACCTCGTCGCCGTAGGCGGCGAGCGACGCCTCGGGGTCGTTCCAGAAGAGGAACGCCGGCAGGATCACCCGGCTCACGCCCATCGCGGCCAAGGCCTCGACCTCCTCGAGCGCCCGCCCGCCGATGGCGCCGCGGCCGCCGCTCGTGAGCTCGATGGCATCGGGGTCGCGGCCGTGCGCCTCGGCGGTGCGGCGCACCACGTCGAACAGCGCCGCCTGCTCTTCGTGGCCGCCGCGGCCGGGGAAGAAGCCGTCGCCGAGGCGACCGGCCCGACGAGCCGCCGCCTCGGTGTGGCCGCCGACGTGGATCGGCACCGGCCCGTCCATCGGCGTGGGCTGGAGGATGGCGTCGGTGAAGTCGGCGTAGGCGCTGTGGTGCGAGGCAGGCTCGCCGGACCAGAGCGCTCGCATGGCCTCGACGTAGGCGTCGGTGCGCTTGCCCCGATCTCGGAAGGGCACGCCGATGGCGTCGAACTCCTCCTCGAGCCACCCGACCCCGATGCCCGCGATCATGCGGCCGCCGGACATGCGGTCGAGCGTGGCCAGCTCCTTGGCCAGCACCACCGGGTTGCGCTGCGGGAGGATCAGGATCCCGGTGGCCAGCTTGATCCGCTCCGTGCGGGCGGCGAGGTAGGCGAGCCAGATCAGCGGATCGGGGATGGGGGAGCGCTCGCCGCCAGGCATCTTCCCGGACGGGTCGTAGGGGTACGTCGACTCGTAGCCCTCGGGCACGACGACGTGCTCCACGGTCCAGAGCGACTCGAAGCCCGCCGCCTCGGCGGCCCGGGCGAACGTGGTGGCCGCCTCCGGTTCGGTGAAGGGTCCGGTGTTGGCGAAGGCGAGGCCGAAGTGCATGGGGCGATCCTCTCAGGTGCCGGCATCGGGTGCGCCGATGAGCCCGGTGGTGGCGGGCACCGTGCCCTCGAGGAGGGCGCGGAACGGGCGGCCACCTCGTCGAGGCCGGTGCGGTGCTCGATGTGGAGCCAGCCGGCGGCCCAGGCGGCGTGGCCGGCCCACGCCTCGTCCATGCGCCGGTCGAGCTCGGCGCGGCCCCACTGCTCGGCGCGCGCCGCGATCTGCGACGGCGCGAAGAACATCGTGGGCGTCGGTCCGGGGAGGGGTTCGCCGCCGCCCATGGCCTCCCAGTGGGTGCCGCCCAGGACCATGTCGTGGCGCAGCTCGTCGCCGAGCCGCTCGTGGATGGCCGCCCGCACCGCGCCGTCGCCGCTCACGTCGACGTACGCGCTCGGCTCGACGGCGAGCTGGCCGACGGCGCCGTAGGCCAGCACCTCGTCGCAGACCGCCAGGCCCTCGACGAACCCGACGTTGCCGGGCGACGTCAGCCCGACGACCCGCACGGCGCCCCCGGCTCGGGCCAGGCGGGCGATGCCGAGGGCGGTCTTCGACGAGGCGCTCGAGATCACGACGGTCGAGGCGCCGAACCACCCGCGCTCGTCGAGGAAGTCGACGACGAGGTAGGAGGTGACGAACAGCCCGTACAGCAGGGCGCGCCGGTCCTCGGCCGCCGAGCCGGGCCCCTCGTCAGGCCGGGCGGTGAGGTAGCGGTTGTAGGTGGCGGCGAGCGTCGCTCGGTGGGGGGCGGCGTCGGTGAAGCCGTCGGGGCCCGCCCGGTCGACGTCGACCACCAGCTCGGTGGACATGGGCAGGAAGCCGAAGACCCGCCGACCCACCTCGAGGTCGTCGTGCGCGGACTCGACCACGCGGGCGTAGCCCCACACCGGGACCCGGCCCCACCCGTCGGGCGCGGGGAAGGCCGCCCAGTACCCGAGCAGGTCGCCGATGGCGCCGTAGGTCACGTTGTTGGCGGTGAGGGCGAAGCGCTCGATGGCGAGGCGCGCCTGGCCGGGGCGGAGCGCGGGGGCGGGAGCGTCGTCGATGCGCAGGTGGCGCAGGTCGGCGCGGTCGACGAGGAGGTCCACGGGGCGATCCTTCCTACTGGCGGGCCATCGCGGCGCGCTGCTCGGCGCGGGCGGCGTCGGCCTCCTGGGCCTGCGACGGGCTCAGCAGCACGATGTCGAGGCGGGCCAGGGTGCCCTCGAAGGCGAACGGGTGGTCGTAGCGCTCGCTGACCTGCGACCCGTGGTCCTGGCCGACGCTCGGGCCGATGCTCGACATGATGGCCATGACGTAGGGGATCTCGACCGAGCCCGCGTCGGCCCCGTCGATCACCAGCCGGGCGGTGCCGGTCTGGCCGGTGCGCCGGAACTCCACCCCGATGGCCGACTCGCCGACGGGCACCGGGAGCGTGGACTCGACGATGGTGTGGTCGCCGAACGCGTTGTAGTCGAACACCAGGTGGTCGTCCTGCACGAAGACGGTCAGGCCCGAGTTCTCCGTGCCCGACGCGTAGAGCACGCCGCCCGCGCCCGCCGGGCGATCGACGGTGGCCACCAGGTCCCAGCTGCGCCCGCCGAGGGCGGCCGCGGCCTGGGCCGGCAGGGGCGCCATCGGGGGGAAGTACCGGTACGAGCGGTCGGCGGGGTGGGGCGAGCGGTCGCGGAAGCGGGCGCCGAACAGCTCGATGGTGCGGTCGTCGAGCGGCAGCACCCCGTGGGCCTCGGCTTCGGTCCACCAGCGCTCGACCATGGCGGCGAGGCGCTCGGGCTCGGCGGCGGCGAGGTCGTTGGTCTCGGAGCGGTCGACCCGCAGGTCGTAGAGCTCCCACTGGTCGTCGTCGAACGGCACGCCCGGGGTGTGGCGGGTCACCGCCTTCCAGCCGTCCTGGTAGAGGCCGCGGTGGCCCATCATCTCGAAGTACTGGACGTCCTTGGCGCTGGCGGCCCCCGCGTCGTCGAGGGCGTAGGCCATCGACGTGCCGGTGATCGGCATCTGGGCGTAGCCCCGGTAGACCTCGGGCGGGGTGACGCCGAGCAGCTCGTAGATGGTGGGGACCACGTCGTTCACGTGGTGGAACTGGTCGCGCAGCCCGCCGGCGTCGGTGATGCGGGCCGGCCAGTGGGCGATGAGCGGCACGTGGACGCCGCCCTCGTGGGTGTTCTGCTTGTACCAGCGGTAGGGCGTGTTGCCGGCCTGGGCCCAGCCCCACGGGTAGTTGGCGTGGCTGTGGGGGCCGCCGATGTCGTCGATGCGCTCCACGGCCTCGTCGGGGGTCTCGATGAGGAAGTTGAAGAACTTCATCTCGTGCATGACCCCGAACGGCCCGCCCTCCTGGCTGGCGCCGTTGTCCGACAGCAGCAGGATCAGCGTGTCATCGAGCTCGCCGAGCGCTTCGAGGTCGTCGAGCAGCCGGCCCAGCTGGGCGTCGGTGTGGTCGAGGAAGGCGGCGAACGCCTCCTGCATGCGGGCGGCGAGGCGCTGCTGGTTGTCGGGCAGCTCGTCCCAGGGGTCCACGCCGGGGTTGCGATCGGCGAGCTGCGTGCCCTCGGGGACGATGCCCATCTCGACCTGGCGCTGGAACCAGCGCTCGCGCGCCACGTCCCAGCCCTCGTCGAAGCGGCCGCGCCACTTCTCGAGGTACGCCGGCGGGGCCTGGTGGGGCGCGTGCATGGCGCCGAGGGCGAAGTACAGGAAGAAGGGTCGGTCGGGCCGGACGCTCTTGGCGTCGTGGATGAACTCGATCGCGTGGTCGACCAGGTCTTCGGTGACGTGGTAGCCGTCCTCCGCCGAGCGTGGCTGGTCGACGTGGTGGTTGTCGTAGGTGAGCGACGGGTGGAACTGGTCGGTCTCGCCGTCGAGGAAGCCGTAGTAGCGGTCGAATCCCCGGCCGAGCGGCCACTGGTCGAAGGGCCCGGCGGCCGACGCCTGCTCCATCGGGCAGAGGTGCCACTTGCCGACGGCGAAGGTCGTGTACCCCTCGTCGCGCAGCACCTCGGCCACCGTGGCGGCGTGGTTGGACACGTGGCCCCGCATGGCCGGGTAGCCGCTGTCGAAGTTCGAGATCGACCGCATGCCCACCTCGTGGTGGTTGCGCCCGGTGAGCAGCGCGGCCCGCGAGGGGGAGCACAGCGGCGTCACGTGGAAGTTGGTGAACCGCACCCCGCCGGCCGCGAGGCGGTCCATGTTCGGGGTCTCGAGGTCGGACCCGAACGACGACAGGTGGGCGAAGCCGGTGTCGTCGAGCAGCACGACGATGACGTTGGGCGCGTCGTCGCCCGGGTGGGGCGGGGTGGGCCACCACGGCGTGCTCTCGGCCTGGATGCGACCGATCGTCCCCTCGAACGGCTCGTAGCCCTCCACGGCAGTCCCCCTCGGGTCGGGCGCCGACGAAAACTATTGGCGCAGCGAGTGACAGTAGTTGATCAGTCGGTGCTGCGCAGGAGGCGCCCAGCGAGCGCGCCGGTGTGCTGGCCGCCCTTGAGGAACGGCTGGCCGTTCACGATCGTGTGGTCGATCCCCTCGGCCCGCTGCACGAACCGCGGCGCCCCGCCGGGGAAGTCGTGCACGATCTCGGGCACGGGGAGCCACAGCGCGTCGAGGTCGATCACGTTCACGTCGGCGTAGGCGCCGGGGCGCAGCTCGCCCCGGTCGCGGTAGCCGATGAAGCGGGCCGTGTCGGAGCTGAGCCGACGCACCGCGTCCTCGAGCGTGAGCGTGCCGCGGTCGCGCACCCAGTGGGAGAGGAAGAACGTCGGCTGGCTGGCGTCCATGATCTGGGTGGCGTGGGCGCCGGCGTCGGCCAGGCCCATGATCGTGACGGGGGAGCGCAGCAGCTCCTCGATGGCGTCGAAGTCCTGGTTGAGCACCGGCCAGTTGGCCACCGCGCCGCCGTCGGTCTCGTCGAGCACGGCGAGGTAGTGGGCCACCGGCGTCCGGCCGGCGGTGGCCGCCTGGGCGGCGATCGAGTCGCCGGGGCCGTACTCGTAGCGGGCGCCGTCGGCGGGGCGCATCAGGAACATGGCCTCGAACGGGCCCACCGGCTTGTCGGCACCCTCGGCCTCGAGGCGCGCCCGCACCTCGGGGTCGCGGATGGCGGCCAGGCGCCCGGCCAGGTCGAGGGCCTTCAACGGCTGGAAGCTCGGCAGGTCGTCGATCAGGGTGTTGGCGGCCAGCGAGAAGAGGATGCCGATGGCGCGCGGCGTGGTCTGCGGGCGGAGCTGGGCGCCGTCGCGGTTCGCCTCCTCCGAGAGCTCGAGCACCCGGCGGTAGTGGTCGCCCATGGAGCGCATCTGCATGAGGTTGAACGAGAAGGGCAGCCCCGAGCGCTTCGAGAGGCCGGCGAGGAACGCCATCTCCTCGTCGACCCGCCACGAGCTGCCGTCGCGCTCGTTGTAGCGGGGCGCGGCCTCGAGCACGCCGCGGCCCAGCTCGGCGAGCGGGCCGAGGAGGTCCTCCACCTCCTCGTAGCCCGACCAGGTGCCCGGCACCGAGCGCCCGTCGGGCACGTGGTGGGTGAGGCTGCGAGACATCGAGTAGCCGAACGCCCCGTCCTCCACCGCGCCGCGGATCAGCCGGCCGATCTCGGCGCGCTGCTCCGCGTCGAGGGCGAAGTCCTCCTCGCAGGACGCGTCGCCCGCCACGTAGAGCCGCAGGGCCACATCGCCCACGTAGCCGCCGGCGTTGATGCCCTTGGGGACCCGGTCCATCGAGTCGAGGTACTCGCCGTAGGACTCCCAGTCCCACGAGAGGCCCTCGAGGATGGCCGACGCCGGGATGTCCTCCACCGACTCCATGGCGTGGGCCAGCACCTCGGCCTGGCCGGGGCGGATGGGGGCGAAGGTCATGCCGCAGTTGCCCATCACCACCGAGGTCACCCCGTGCCAGCACGACGAGCTCATCAGCGGGTCCCACCCGATCTGGGCGTCGAGGTGCGAGTGCAGGTCGACGAAGCCCGGGGTGACGATCCGGCCCTCGGCGTCGATCACCCGGCCGGCGCCGCCGGCGTCGACGTCGCCGACCTCGGTGATGCGATCGCCGTCGATCGCCACGTCGGCCCGACGGGCCGGTGCCCCCGTCCCGTCGACGACCGTGCCGCCCCTGATGACCAGATCGTGCGCCATGCGCGTCCCCTTCCGTGTCGGGCGTCGACCCTACGCAAAACGGGAGCTCGTGACCTCCGGGCGCCCGATCGGGCGCCCTCGGGTCACGAGCTCGGATGGTCGGGGGGCGTGGAGCGGGTCAGACCTGGGCGGGCACCTCCGGCGCGTCGTCGGCCACGAGGACCTCGGTGGCCGTGGCGGGGGTGGGGGCGGTGCCGCCGCCCAGGCCGCCGGAGCGGACCACCTGCATCAGCGTGGCCGCGAGGCCCTCGAGGGAGCCGCCGCCTCCGGTCACCAGCACCTCGGGCACGATGTCGATCCCGCCCTCGCTGATGGCGCCGGCCACCGCGACCAGCGCGGTGGACAGCTCGCCGATGGCCTGGCGCTGGGCCTCGTAGCCCTCGGCCTTGGCCAGCCCGAGCGCCTCGGTGGCCTTGGCCTCGGCGAGGCCGATGGCGCGGAGCTTGTCGGCCTCGGCCTCGCCGGTGAGGCGCACGAACGCCGCCTCGCCGTTGGCCTGGGCCTCCCGGGCCGCGGCCTCGTTGGTCCGGATGTCGACCGACACCTGCGACGCCGCCAGCTGCGACTGCATGTCGGCGGTGCCGCGAGCCTTCTCGGTCTCGATCCGGGCGGTCTCGGCCTTCTGCTGCTCGACGTAGGTCGAGCGCTCCTGGTTGGCGATCTCGCGCCGGGTGAGCACCTCCACCAGCTCGTCGGGGAACACGACGTCTTGGATGTAGACGCCGCGCGTCTCCACGTCGTAGCTGGCCAGGTACTGGCTGACCGCGTCGAACGCGGCGCGCTGCACGGCCTGGCGGGTCTCGATGAACTGGACGGCCTCGAGGGCCTGGAGGGTGTTGCGGAAGTGGTTGCCCACCGCCGACTGCAGCACCTCGTTGACCAGGTTGACCATGGTGCCGACCATCGAGATCACCTTCGGCGCCCGGGCGTCGGACACGTGGATCTGCACCTGCAGGTCGATCGTGAAGACGAAGCCCTCGCGGCTCTTGCCGATGATCGGCTCGAGCCGGGCGTCGAGGTCGTGGGCCTGGGAGGCGGCGTTCGCCCAGTTCAGCGTGAGGATGAACGTGGGCACGATCTCGGCCGCGTAGACGCGGGGGTTGATCGGGTACTTGCCGGTCCGCAGGGGCTCCTGCCAGATGCCGCGGTGGCCGGGCCGCACGATCGAGCCGAACTTGAACTCGACGCCGGAGGTGTCGAGGGTCGGCAGGCCGACGAAGCCCTTGATGACCGCCACCTCGCCCTGGTTCACCACGAGCATCGGCACGAAGTCGACGCGCACGAGGAACGGGTTGAGCAGGTAGGCGCCGTACTGCAGCGGGTCGTGCTGCAGGCCGATGCGCCCGCCGGCGTCGAGGAAGGCCTGGAAGTCCTGGTAGTTGTTGTGGAGGTCGTTCTTGGACCCGAGCAGGGTGTCGATCAGCTCGGCGTCGGTCACGTCGGGGTCCTGCTCCATGGCGGCGATGTCGGCGAAGCCGCCGAGGCGGCTGGCGATGTCGCCGCTCTCGAGGGGCTGGCCCTCGAGCGTGGTCACGATGCCGACCACGTCCTGGCCGCCACTGGGGGCGATGACGACCACCTGGAGCTGGGCCGGATCGAGGCCGAACGAGGCGGGGGACAGCGCCCCGCCGCGGCCCATGCGGACGAGCTCGGGCGCCACCGGCAAGCCGAACACCTGGCGGCTGGTGAGGACCATGAAGGCCACCGGGTGCAGCGGCACGAGCGTGCCCGGGGGGAGCACCGGGCGTTGCACGCCCTTCTGGCCGCCACCGGAGACGAAGCCGGCGAGGTCGGAGAAGTTGCCGAACGCCGAGCGGTACTCGGCGCTCTTCGCGCCGATGGGGAGCGGGTCGCCCACCTGGGCGATCACCACGCCGATCTCGCCGGCGGGCACCTGCACCCACGGGAACTTGGTGACCGAGAAGATCGGCCACAGCCGGACGCGCAGGCCCGGCATGAGCAGGGTGGCCTGGTAGCCGGCCTCGCCCCGGAAGGCGATGGGGTTGTCGTCGCGCAGCTTGCGCAGGCCGAGGCGCTTGTTGACCAAGCCCACCTCGGAGGGGCCGATCTTGTGGATCGAGCGCAGCAGGACGAAGGCGATGAGCGCCAGGAGGGCGACCACCGCCACGGTCGAGGAAGACATCGGGTCTCGCTTTCACGTCGAACGCACCGTGCGTCTGACCGGATGAGCGTATCAAGACGTCTGGATGAGCGGAAGAGGGTTCTTCGGACTATCCTCCGCCCATGGCGCCCCCCGCACCCGGCCCCCGCCCGCTCGTCTCGCTCGGCGACCACTGGTACGCCTGGACCGAGGACCTGCCGGCGGGCGCGCAGCTGCGGGTGCACGCGGGCGAGCAGCCCGACGGACGGCTCCACCTCGACGCCCTCGAGTACGAAGGCGAGGTGACGGCGGCGCTGCTGCGCCGGCTGCCCGTGGGGCGCATCGAGGCCGCCGTGAACGCGCTGGCCCACGCCGCCGGCGCCGGGCCTCGGTGGCGGGCCGAGGCGAAGGTGCCGGCGCACCTGCGCGACGCGGCCGTGCGGGGCTACCCCGACGAGTTCTACGAGGTGGTGGCCCGGGCCTACCGCTCGCTGTCGGCGCTCTCGGCGCGGCCGGTGGGCGAGCTCGCCGAGGCCAACGACGTGCCGGTCACCACGGCCCAGCGGTGGGTCAAGGAGGCGAGGGCCCGGGGCCTGCTCCCGCCGGGGCGGCGGGGCAAGGCCGGCTGATCAGCCCCCGAGGAGCCGGCTGAGGAACCCGCCGGCGCGCTCGTGGCCCTGGCAGCGGTCGGCGGGCTTCACGTTGCCCAGCACCTGTTCGATGTGCATGCCGCACCCGGCGTAGGTGGGCTTGCCGCAGGTCTTGCACGTCACTCGTTGGCACATACCCCCGAGGGTATCAGGACGGCGAGCGCCTCACACCTCGCGGCGTCGCCGCACGGCGAGGGCGCCGCCGACGATCGCGGCGATCCCGACCCCGCCCACCACGAACGGCACCACGTCGACGCCGTCGTCACCGCCGCCCGGCTCGCCCGCGTCGTCGGCCTCGGAGGCGGAGGAGGAGGTCGTCGGGGCGGGCCCCGTCGTGCGGAACGGGCCGGTGATCTCCCAGGTGATCCCGCCGTTGGCCGACGTGAGGGTGCTGGCGGGGATGATCTCGTCGAGCCGCCGGGGCGTCGGGCCCCGCTGGCTCGACACGTACAGCCGGGTGCGGTCGGGGGAGAAGCAGGGACCGGTGACCTCGGAGCCCTCGTGGCCCTCGCCGACGATCCGGAGGAACGGCGCGACCGTGCCCTCGGCGGAGATGACCACCAGCTCGAGGTTGCCGCCGTCCTCGGCGACGAAGAGGTCGCCGGACTCGGGATCGACGGTGATGTTGTCGACGCCGGAGAGCACCGCGCCCTCCACGCCCAGGGCCTCGGGGTCGCCGTCCCAGATCACCTCGTGGGTCTGGGCGGCGAGGTCGATGCGGTGGACGCGGTCGTCGCCCTTGGTCGTGAAGACGATGGTGCCGTCGTGGTGCCAGATGCCCTCGCCGCCGGCGAAGGTCGTCGCCCCGGGCACCTGCTGGCGCGTCGGGCGCTCGGCCGCCGAGGGGTCGGGCACCTCCTGCCAGGAGAGCGTGCCGTCGTCGGCCACGACGGCCGCCTCGAGCCGCCCCTCGTCGAGTGCCGGGTACGCCGTCGGCGTGAAGCGGTAGAGGAGCCCGTCGGGCTCGTCCTCGGTGAGGTAGACGGCCTCGCCGTCGGGGTCCACCGCGGCGGCCTCGCGCCGCCAGAGGCCCATGGCGAGGTGGGCGACCGCCTCGTCGCGCCCGGCCGGGTCGCACTCCCAGACGCGGCCCTTCCCGTCGAGCGCCTCCTCGCACGACAGCCAGGTGCCCCACGGGGTGGGGCCGCCGGCGCAGTTCGCCGTGCTGCCCTCGAGGATCGGGTAGGCGTCGACGATCTCGCCGGCGGCGTCGAACCGCACGGCCCCGACCCCGCCGGCGGCCTCGGTGGTGTGGGCGGCGGTGACCTCGCTGTTGCAGGCGTAGATCCACCCGCCGTCGTCCGCGGGGAAGCAGGCCGCCCCGTCGGGGAACGCGTGCCAGCGGTGGTCGGTGGCGCCGACGGGCTCGCCGGCCACGGCGATCACCCGGGAGGTGAACCCGGCGGGCAGGAGCAGGCCCTGCTCGTCGGGCGCGTCGGCGAGCGGCCCGTAGGGGCTCGCGCCGGGCTCGGCGGGCTGGGCCCCGGCGGTGGGGGCGAAGGTGGCGAGCGGCAGCACGGCGCCGCCGGCGCCGGCCGCGATCGCCCGGTGGAGGAACTGGCGTCGGTCGATGCGCGGCCACCGTAGCGGCGCGCCAAGATGCGGGGATGCGACGCGGGCGCGCGAACCGGGTGGCGGCAGCCGTGGTCGTCGCCGCGCTCGCCGCCGGCGTGCCGCAGGTCTCGGCAGCGGCGGCGCCGTCGACGATCACCGCCCCGGCTGCGCCCCGAGCGTCGGGCTGCGCCGAGAGCCCCTTCTCCGCCGGGTTCGACGCGGACCTCCGGGCGCGCTACCCGGGCAAGCGGATCACCGCCGCCGTGTACGACACCCGCACCGGGTGCCAGTACCGGTACCGCTCGGACCTGCGCATCACCACGGCGAGCGTGCTGAAGATCGAGATCATGGCCGCCGTGCTGCTGCGCGCCCAGCGGGCGGGCCGCACGATCACGGCCAGCGAGCGGGCCCTCATCGGTCCGATGATCCGCACCTCCGACGACCCGTCGGCCAACGCGCTGTGGCGCTCCGTCGGGGCCACGGCGGGCCTGGCCGCCCTCGAGCGCGAGCTGGGGCTCGACGAGACCCGCGCCGCCTCGCCTTGGGGCCTGACCTCCACGTCGGCCGCCGACCGCAACGAGCTCCTGCGCCAGCTCGTGCTCGGCCAGTGGGGGCCGTTCGGCGCCTCGGCGCGCGCCACGGCGCGCTCGTTCCTGCTCGACATCACGCCGTCCCAGCGGTGGGGCATCACCGAGGGGGTGCCGTCGGGCTGGAGCGTCGCGATGAAGAACGGGTTCTTCCCGGCGAGCTGCTGCGGGTGGCGCATCAACACGTCGGGTGTGGTGGAGCGGCCCGGCGGTGGTGCCTACGTGGCCACGGTGCTCTCCGACGGCTGGCCCACCGAGGCGGCCGGCATCGAGGCGGTCGAGCGGGTCTCGAAGGTCATCGCCTCGTGGAACCTGGCCGACATCGGCCCGCACCGGTCCGCGGCGCGCTTCGCTCGCGAGTCGGCCCGCGACGTGCTCGGCGCGGCGCCCAGCTTCGCCGCCGAGCAGGCCTCGGCCTGGCGGGTCGGCGCCGACCCATCGCGGGCCGACGAGGAGCTGGCCCGCCTGCTCGGCGACCCCCAGGTCGATCGCACGAGCTTCCAGGTGCTGCGCCTCTACCTCGGCATCCTCCACCGGTTGCCCGAGGCGTCGACGTGGTCGGGGCGCACGGCGCAGCTGCGCGCCGGCACCCGCACGATCGGCCAGCTCGCCGACGCGGTCGCCTGGTCCTCCGAGCTGGCGGGCGGGTCGACCCCGCTCACGACGGCGCAGTTCGTCGAGCGCGCCCACGAGCGGATCTTCGGTCGGACGCCCCGTGCGGCCGACCGGGACTGGTGGGTGCGCCGCATCGACGGCGGGGCCTCGCGGGGCTCGCTGCTGCTGGAGCTGATCGGCACCGCCACCTACCGCTGGGCGTCGTGGCAGGACGTGAAGGTCTCCGGCGCGACGCTCGCCCTGCTCCGGCGCAACCCGACGGGCGAGGAGCGGTCCACCTGGGTGGCACGGATGTGGGCGGGGCGCCCCACGGCCGAGCTCACCGAGTGGCTGTTCCGCTCGCACGCCTACGCGGCGCGCTACCGCTGATCGCCCTCAGTCGAGGATCGGCACCCGCCAGCGCACCGAGGTGCCGCCGCCCGGTCGGTCGGCCACCTCGAAGGTGCCGCCGAGCTCGGCGGCGCGGGTGGTCAGGTTCCGGATGCCGTTGCCGCCCGAGCTGCGCTCGCCCATGCCCCGCCCGGCGTCGTCGAGGCCCACGGCGACCTCGCCGCCGCCGACGGAGATCCGGACCTCCGCGGTGGGCGAACCGGCGTGCTTGGCCACGTTGGCCAGCCCTTCGCGCACGACGGCGACGACGTGCGGGGCGAGGGCGTCGGGCACGCCGCTGTCGACCGGTCCCTCGAAGCGGAAGGTGGGCGAGAAGCCGAGGGCGTCGAACAGCTCGTCGCCCACGGCGAGGAGCTGCCGCCGCAGGCCGTTCGACGAGGTGGGCGGCGGGTTGAGCTCGAAGATCGACGACCGGACGTCGCGCACGGTGAGGTCGAGCTCGTCGACCGCTTGCTGGATCCGATCGACGACCTCGGGCTGGTCGGCCAGGCGGGCGGCCGACTGGAGCGACAGGCCGGTGGCGAAGAGGCGCTGGATGACGGTGTCGTGCAGGTCGCGGGCGATGCGCTCGCGCTCCTGGGCGATGTCGAGCTCCCGCGCCCGCGCCAGCAGGCGGGCGTTCTCGATGGCGACGCCCGCCGCCGCGGCGAGGCCGACGGCCAGCTCCTCGTCGACCTCGGTGAAGTCGTCGCCGTCGATCTTGTCGGTGAGGTACAGGTTGCCGAACGCCTCGCCCCGCACCAGCACCGGCACCCCGAGGAACGAGCGCATCGGGGGATGGTTCGGGGGGAAGCCGAAGCTCTCGGGGTGCTGACGCAGGTCGTGGAGCCGGAGGGGCTCGGGCTGGACGATGAGCAGCCCGAGGATGCCGTGGCCCTTGGGCAGCTCGCCGATGCGCTCGGCCTCGGCATCGTCGATGCCCACGGTCACGAACGACGACAGGTGGGTGCGGTCGGCGCTGAGCACGCCGAGGGCGCCGTACCGCGCTCCCACGAGCTCGACGGCGGCTTCGGCCAGCCGACGGAGCACGACCGGCAGGTCGAGGTCCGACCCGAGCGACATGATGGCGTCGATCAGCCGTCGGAGATCCTCAGCGCCCGATCTGGCCTCCATCGCGCCGATGGTAGGCGCCGAAGGGGGGTGCTCAGCGAAGCGACGGGGGCAGGGTGGTGCCGTGGGTGCGGGCCAGGCGGTCGGCTTGGCGGGCGGCGTACACGGCCGCCTCGGTGCGCCGCTCCATGCCCAGCTTCATGAGCACGTTGCTCACGTAGTTCTTCACGGTCTTCTCGGCGAGGTGGAGGCGCTCGCCGATCTGGCGGTTGGTGAGGCCCTCCGCCAGCAGGTCGAGGATGCGGCGCTCCTGGGCGGTGAGCGACGCGATGCGCTCGTCCTCCTCCTTGCCGTGGCGGAGGCGGTCGAGCACCCGGGTGGTCATCGCCGGGTCGAGCAGCGACTGGCCCGCGGCCACCCGCCGGACGCCGTCGACCAGGTCGTTGCCGCGGACCTGCTTGAGGATGTAGCCGGCGGCGCCCGCCATGATGCTGTCGAACAGGGCCTCGTCGTCGGCGTACGAGGTGAGCATGAGGCAGGTGACCCCGGGGTGGCGCGACCGGATCTCCCGGGCCACCTCGATGCCCGAGCCCTCCTCGAGCTGCACGTCGAGCAGGGCCACGTCGGGCCGGGCGACCGGGATCCGATCGAGCGCCTGCGCACCGGTCGACGCCTCGCCCACGACCTCGAGGTCGTCCTCGGCCTCGAGGAGGTCGCGCACCCCCCGGCGGACCACCTCGTGGTCGTCGAGCAGGAACACGCGCGTCGGCATCGGACCATCATGCCGCGTCCGCCGATGTCCGAAACAGGGACCTTCGGCCCGGTCGGCAGGGGCGGTGGCCCCTAGGGATGCGTCGTCGCCCCGGTCACGATGGCGCCGCTGCCATTCCCCCATCTTCCGAGGTAGGCCCCGTGAGCCCCGCCAACCAGACCCTCCTGGCCAGATTCGCCGTCGCGATCTCGGTCTTCGCCCTCGTCATGGTGGGCGTCGTCGCCGCCCGAGGCGACAGCGGCGGGGGTGGTTCCGATGCCGCCTCGGCGGCGGCCGCACCGGTCGCGGTGGCCCTGAGCGAGTTCTCGATCGCCCCGTCGACGATCACCGTGCCGCTCGGCGGCAAGATCCAGGTGACCAACAACGGCACCGTCGACCACAACGTCGCGGTGACCGACACGGCCATCAAGTCGGCCGACATCTCCGCCGGCGGGGCCGAGACCGTCGACCTGTCGAGCCTCGAGCCCGGCGACTACGAGCTCTTCTGCGCCATCCCCGGCCACAAGGACTCCGGCATGGTCGCCACGCTGACCATCACCGACGGGAGCGGCGCATCGAACGCGTCGGGCTCGTCGGCCGACGGTGCCGACCACGGCGTGCCCGGCGCCGACATCAGCACGCTCGAGGCCACCAGCGCCCTGGCCAAGCAGATCGACGAGCAGATGCAGACCGGGATGGACGCCGGCGTCGCCACCTTCAAGGAGTTCAACTTCGAGAAGTACCCGGCGGGCGAGGTGAAGACCGGCAACCAGAAGATCGAGCCGGAGATCCTCCCTGACGGCACCAAGAAGTTCAGCCTCACCGCCTCGGTCGTCGACTGGGAGGTGAGCCCCGGCAAGGTCGTGAAGGCCTGGGCCTACAACGGCATGGTGCCGGGGCCGTGGATCCGGGTGGAGCCCAACGACAAGGTCCGCGTCGAGCTCACCAACAAGCTCCCGATCTCGACCGACATCCACTGGCACGGCGTCGACGTGCCCAACGACCAGGACGGCGTGGCCGGCATCACCCAGGACTACATCCTCCCCAACACCACCTACACCTACGAGTTCCAGGTGGGGCCCAAGCCGCAGCTCGCCATGTACCACGCCCACTACCACGGGCAGGAGGCGGTCCTGAACGGCCTGTTCGCGGTGGTGCAGGTCGGCGACGTCGACCTGCCGGCGCCCGGTCAGTACGGCTACTTCGACATCCCCGAGGGCCTGAAGGTCTCCCAGGAGATCCCCATGGTGCTCAACGACGCCGGCACGATCGGCCTGTCGCTGAACGGCAAGGCGTTCCCCGAGACCCAGGCGATCGTCGCCGACCCCGGCGAGTACGTGCTGATCCACTACTACAACGAGGGCCTCGTCGGTCACCCGATGCACCTGCACCGCCAGCCCCAGCTGGTGATCGCCAAGGACGGGTTCCCGCTCGAGGCGCCCTACCAGATCGACACCCTGTGGGTGTCGCCCGGCGAGCGCTACTCGGTGCTCGTCAAGGCCGAGGAGCCCGGCGTGTGGGCCTTCCACTGCCACATCCTCAACCACGCCGAGTCCAACGACGGGCTCATCGGCATGGTCACGGCCATGGTCGTCAACGACCCGAACGCCACGAGCTGACGGGACGCCGCGGGCTGCGCCCGCCCGGTTCGAGGCCGCCCGGGACTGCCCCCCGGGCGGCCTCGTCGCGTCCGGTGCGGCCCTCGCCCGGCGTACCCTGCACGGCGCATGAGGTGGCCGTCCTGGGACGAAGCAGCGATCGCGACCGTGGTGCTGCTCGTCGTCGCCTACGGGGCGAACCGGATGGGCGGCCGGTGGCCGCGCGTCGTCGCCGCCTTCTGCCGCGAGACGGCGCTGATCTCGTTCCTCTACATGCTCTGGCGCCTGGCCCGGCAGCTGCCGCTGGTGCAGGAGGAGGGCGCCTACGACCGGGGCCGCCAGATCTGGGACCTGCAGCGGGCCCTGCACCTGCCCTCCGAGCTGTCGATGGAGCGGTGGCTGCAGGGCCACGACCTGCTCGCCCACTGGACGGTCTCGTACTACGCCGGCGTCCACGTGCCCGCCCTGCTCATCTTCCTGCTCTGGCTCTGGGTCCGCCACCGCGACCGCTACCCCCGCTGGCGCAACGCCCTCGCCATCACCACCGGGTTCTGCCTGCTCATCCGGTTCGTCCGGGTGGCCCCGCCGCGGCTGCTGCCCGAGCTCGGGTTCGTCGACCTGCCCGCCGAGCTCGGTCGCGACATCTACGGGCCGGTGGGCACCGGCGCGTCCGACCAGTTCGCGGCCATGCCCAGCATCCACGTGGCCTGGGCGTGCATCGTCTGCTTCGGGATCTTCACCTCGACCACCTCCCGCTGGCGCTGGATCGGCCCGATCCACCTGGCGCTCACCTTCTGGTGCGTCATGGCGACGGCCAACCACTGGTGGATGGACGGCCTCGTGGCCTGCGCGCTCGTGGGCCTCTCGCTGCTCATCGACGACGGCGCCCGCCGCCTGCTCGCTCGACGTGGCCGCCGCGGCCGGGGGCCGGCTGACGAGGACCCGACGGTGAGCCAGGGGGCGAGCCCACCGGTCGTCGGCGCGGTCCCGTCGGCGTCGGCGTAGGCGGTCGGACGCGGCGATGCCCGCCTCTCGGAGGGAGGGAGGAAGAGGCGGGCACCGCAGCGACAGGATCGAGACACCGTCGGTGGCCTTGCTACCCCCGACCGTGGCCGGCGAAACACCAGCAGGTCAGCGCCTCGCGGCGCCCAGGTCGGCGCCCAGCGCCGCCCGGGTGCGACGGCGGTAGCGCCCGGCGCAGAGCCGGTGGAGCCCCCGGAAGGGGGCCGGGGCCTCGGCGAGGGCCGTGGCCGGGTCGTCGGCCATCGACACGACGAAGGGGACGGTGAACGCCGCCTGGGGGCCGACGCCGAGGGAGCGGATGGCGACCTGCTCGAGCTCGGCGTACTCCTCGCGGCCGAACGCCTGCTGGAAGCGGCCGAGGAGGTGGTCGTCCTCGAGGGCCAGGTGGGCGTCGAGGAGGTCGGCCAGGCGACCCAGCTCGAGCGCCGCGGCGCCGGCCGCGCCGCCCTGCGCCCAGGTGGCGAGCCCGGCCTCGACCCCGGCGACGATGCGATCCATCTCGGCGTGGTCGGCATCGGTGCGCTCGAGCAGGGCAGCGACCTCGGGCGCCCGGGCCAGGAGGGCCGGGAAGAAGTGGTCGTCCTCGAGCGTGTGGTGCAGGTGCAGCTCCTCCAGGAAGCGCCGGGCCCACCAGGCCGTGGCCCGGGCCTGGCGTCGGTCGCCGCCGCGCCGGGCGGCGTCGGCGAGGGCTCGGCTGCCGCGCCGCAGGGCGCGGTGGACGGCGACGTAGCTTGCCAGGTCGGGGAGGGAGGGATCGTCGAGGACGCAGGGGACGGTGGGGATCTCGGTGGTGGTCATGGGTCGATCGTGCGCTCGGGCCCTTGGCCGGGGCTTGGGGTGCGCGTGGAGCGTCGCTCCACGCGCACCCTCCGCCTCGGGTGGGTCCGGCTCTCGCTCGCCTCGGGTGGGTCCGGGTCTCGCTCGCCTCGGGTGGCTCCGGGTCTCGCTCGGCCGGGGATTCACGCTCGTCCGTCATAGGCCGGCTGGGCGAGGATCCAGGCGATGAGCTCGGTGCGGGGGGTGCCGGCCTTGAAGCGGGCCTCCCAGTCGGTGCGCTCGGCGGTGGTCGGCACCCGGCCCAGCATCACCCGGATGGGCGTCACCAGATCGGTGGTCGGCTTCGACTTGCGCTTGTACTCCGAGCTCTCCGAGAAGTTGGTCATGACCTGGCCTCGCGACATGCCCCGGTCGAGCTTGCCGGTCCAGTAGTTCACGCCGCCCGTGTCCGGCTTGCGCTGGAGCACGTTCTGGTAGATCAGCAGCACGAAGTCCCGGTTCGAGAGGGCGCCGTAGCGCCGCTTGAACTCGCTGGAGCCGGCGAAGTTCGCCGAGATGGTGTTGAGGCCGGTGCCCTTGCGGTACTTGCCCACCCAGTAGTCGAGCCCCGAGCGGTCGGGCAGGCGCAGGAAGTAGGCGTTGAAGAGCCGGGTGACCGGAGCGATCCGGGCGGTGTAGGAGAACTCCACCGCCCCGTCGATGAGCGCCTGGGGGGCGGTGCCGCCCGCCAGCTTCGAGCGCCAGCTCGCCAGCTCCGACGCCGTGGGCACCCGACCGGCGAAGTCCCGGTACTGCTGGGTGGTGAAGGCGTCGAGGCTCTTGAAGGGCGGCAGCAGGTGGGCCGACAGCGCCGACTCGGCGCCGTAGCCCGAGCCGTTGCGGGCCGCCACGCTGAAGCGGTACAGCTTCCCGGGCACCAGCCCGGTGACCGAGGCCGTCCGGCCGGTGCCGTTGGTCTCGAAGGTGGAGACCACGGTGCCCGCCGCATCGGCCCGCACCGTCACCCGGTAGCCGGCGACGGCGCTGCCGCCCTGGTTGGCGGGCGCCCCCCAGGCGATGGCCGCGGTGGTGGCCGTGGCCGACGACACCGCCGGGGTGCCGGGCGCCGAGGGGGGAGCCCCGGAGCTCACCGTCACGGTGAGGGTGGCCGAGGCGGAGCCGGCGTGGGTGGCGGAGCCGAGGTAGGTGGCGACCACGGTGTGGTTGCCGGGGGCCCAGGCGGGGACGGCGATGGTGGCGGTGGTGCCGGTGAGGTTCACCGGGGTGCCGTCGACGCCGTCGAGGGTGAAGCGGACCTGGCCGGTGGCGGTGCCCGAGGCGGGCGTCACCGTGGCGACCAGGTTCGAGCCGTTGCGGGCCACCGTCGTCGTGGTGGCGATGCCCGTGGTGCCGCCCGGCGTGGTGACCACCTGGGTCAGGGCCGCCGAGGTCGACGGCGCCAGGGCATCGCTGCCCTCGTAGCCGGCGGTCACCTGGTGGGTGCCGAGCAGGTACGAGCGGGTGAGGGTGGCGCGCCCGTCGGTGCCGACCGTGGCCGTGCCGAGGACCTCGGTGCCCTCCAGGAAGGTGACCCTCCCGGTGGGCGTGCCGGTGCCGCTCGTGCGGGCGACGGTCGCCGTGAGGGTCACGGCCTCGGCCGTGGTGGCCGGCGTCTTCGAGGTGGCCAGCGTCGTCGTGGTCGCCGGGCGGGTGACCGTGACGGCCTTGGTGCCGGTGGCGCCGGGGGTGCTGGTCGAGCCGTCGTAGGTGGCTCGCACGGTGTAGGTGCCGCCGGGAAGCCCGGCGGGGACCGACAGGGAGGCGATGCCCCCGCTCAGCTCGGCGGTGCCCAGCTCGATCGCCTCGCGCACCGGGTCGGTGCCCGTGGCGGTGAAGGTCACCGTGCCGGTGGGCGTCGGGGCGCCCGGCGCCGGGGTGGCGGTGGCCCTCACCGTGAGCGAGGTGCTGGCGACCGGCGCGGTGGGCGTGGTGCTCACCGCCAGCGTGGGTGCCGGGGCTCGTCCGTCGGCGGTCACCAGGACGGTCTCGATCGCCGAGGTGGCGGCGTCGGTGCCGCTGGTGCCTGCCCACGTGGCGACCAGGTCGTGGCGACCCAGGGCGAGCGGCGTCGCCAGGGTCACGTCCGCCCGGCCGTCGGTCACGCCGAAGCTCTGCAGCGGGGTGGTCCCCTCCTTGAGCTGGACCGCTCCGCTGAGGGCGATCGAGCCTGCGCTCGGCTTCAGCGTGATGCGCAGGCGGGTCGACTCGCCCGCCTTGGTGGGCGAGTTGAGGGCGTCGACCTCGACGACCACGCCCACCTTGCCGACCGTGATCGGCGCCGCGGGGGAGGTGGCCGAGCGGTAGCTGCGGTCGCCTCGGTAGGTGGCCACGAGCGTCCGGTTGCCGGCGTTCACCAGCCGCACGGGGATGACCGCCCTGCCGTTGGCGTCGAGCACCGCCGAGCCGACGCGGGTCCCGCCGTCGACGAGCTCGATGGCACCGGTGGCGGTGCCGGCCGAGCCGGTGACCGTCACGGTGGCATCCACCGCCTCGCCGACCAGCGCGGTCGCCTTGGCCGGGGTGACCTTCACGGTCGGGGCCGGCAGGGGGCTGCTCTGGGTGCGGGCCGACTCCACGGTGGCGTCGGCGTCGTCGCCCTCGCCGGCGGCGCCGTCGTTGGCGCCGCCCGCACCGGGCGTGAAGGCGATGGCCTGGCCGGCCGGACGGGCCGACCAGTCGGCCACGTCGGTGCCGGGGCCACCGATCAGCTTGTCGGCACCGTCGATGGCGCCGCCCTGATCGAGGCGGTCGTCGCCCTCGCCGCCGTTCTCGGTGTCGTTGCCGAGCCCGCCGGCGAGCAGGTCGTTGCCCTTGCCGCCGTCGAGCGAGTCGACCTGGTACGAGCCGAGCAGGGTGTCGTCGCCGTCGCCGCCGAGCAGTGCGGCGCGCACCTCGGCGATGAGCGTGTCGCGCCCGCCCCGGCCCTCGAGGCGCCCGGTCTCGGTGGAGTTGAGCGACCCGATCGTCATCACGTCGTCGAGGTTCGTGCCGATCACGGTCTCGACGCTGTAGGCGACGTCGTCGCGCTTGCCCGGCACGGTGGCCGAGTCGTCCACGGCATTGCCGTCGTCGGCGCCGCCGATGCCCTGGGTCACGGTGACCGGGGCGATCCGGTCGAGGTAGGAGACCGTGTCGGAGCCCGACCCGCCCTCGAGGCGGTCCGCGCCGCGCCCACCGACCAGGACGTTCGTGCCCTCGCCGCCCTGGACCAGGTCGTCGCCGTCGCCGCCGTCCACGGTGTCGTCGCCGTTGCCGCCGTTCAGGCGGTCGTCGCCGCCCAGGCCGAGCAGCTGGTCGTCGCCCTCGCCGCCCAGGATGGACTGCGGGCCCTCGCCACCCTTCAGGACGTCGTTGCCGGCGTCGCCGGTGAGGTTGTCCTCGACGGCGCTGGTGCCGTTCAGGGTGACCCGGTCGTCGCCGGCTCCGCCCCACAGGTTCTGGTTGGCGGGCCAGCCGGGGCGCGCCCGGCCGTCGTTGCCGCCGTCGACGATCACGTCCTTGCCGTCGTCGCCGCGGACCTCGTCGGAGCCGGGGCCCGTCGTGGCCGTGTCGTCGCCGGCACCGAGGTAGATGGTGTTGGCGCCCTCGAGGTCGGTGACGGTGTCGTCGCCGCCGCTGACCGTGAGGAAGTCGTCGCCAGAGCCGCCGTCGACCACGTCGGGTCCGGGCGAGGAGACCGCGCCGTCGAACTCGTCGTCGCCGGCGCCCATCAGGGCGCGGGTGGCGTAGGCACCGCTGTTGAGGCCGACGACGTCGTCGCCGTCGCCCATGTCGATGTCCTTCTTGCCGGCGTAGCTGGTGAGCCGGTCGTCGCCGGGCCCGCCGACGATCGTGTGATCACCCTTGTCGGTGTCGAAGGTGTCGTTGCCGGGCCCCATGTCCAGGGTCACCTTGCCGGTGCCCGAGAGGGCGCCGCGGTCGTTGCCGGCGCCGAGCTCGATGTGCTCGTCGCCGCCGGAGCCGCCGACGTAGTCGTCGCCGTCGCCCATGATCCAGGTGTCGCCCTTCCCGGCGGGGTCGGGGGTGGAGTAGGCGGCGTCGCCGTCGCGGGCGTCGTCGTTGCCGGGGCCGCCCTCGAAGCGGTCGATGCCGCCGTGGCCGGTGAGCACGTCGTCGCCGCCGTTGCCGACGAGCTCCTGGTTCCCGGTGTCGCCGTCGAGGGTGTCGTTGCCCGACCCGCCGAGGATGCGCTCGTTGTCGGGGCGCACCTCGTCGCAGAACAGGGCGAGGCAGTCGGCGGTGGCGCCGGTGCCGGTGTTCTGGACGCCCTCGCCGTCGCGGGCGCCGTCGGTGAGGCGCACGAGCACGGGGTTGGTCCGCTTCGAGTAGTCGACCACGTCGAAGCCGCTGCCGCCCGCCATGCGGTCGGGGCCGAAGCCACCGTCGAGGTGGTCGTCGTCGGCACCGCCGTCGAGGTCGTCCTGGCCGCCGTTGCCGCGCAGGTCGTCGTCGCCGGCCTCGCCCTTCAGCACGTCGTTCAGGTCCGAGCCCCGGAGCAGGTCGTCGCCGTCGCCGCCGAGCAGGGTGCCCGGACCGTCCAGGACGTCGTCGCCCTTGCGGCCCTCGAGGGTCGCCGGGGTGCCGCCGGCGGCGAGCGAGTCGTCGCCGGTGGTGCCGATGACGATCTCGGCCTCGGCCACGTTGTCCTTGGCCTCCTGGTCGACCCGGCCATCGTCGGCCTGGCCGTTCAGGGTGACGGTCACCGGGCCGGGCTCGGTCGAGAAGTCGGCCGTGTCGGTACCCTCGCCGCCCTGGTAGGTGTCGCCGCCCTCGCCTCCGACCATGCGGTCGTCGCCGAAGGCGCCGACCAGCAGGTCGAAGCCGTCGCCGCCGAGCAGGACGTCGGCGCCGGCGCCGCCGATGAGCACGTCGGCGCCGATGCCGCCGTTCAGCGTGTCGTTGCCGTAGCCGCCGTCGACCACGTTGCCAGCGGGGGTCGTCCACAGCACGTCGTCGCGAGGTCCGCCCACCGCGCTCTCGATGCTGGTGAACGCGTCCTTCTCGGCGGTGCCGGTGGCCCCGCTGGTCTTGCCCGAGCGGAGGTCCACGGTGATACCGGCGTCGGAGCGGTCCGAGTAGTTCACGGTGTCGTTGCCGGCCCCACCGTCGACGGTGTCGTCGCCGGCGCCGGGAAGCAGGGTGTCGTCGCCGTTGTTGCCGACGAGCTTGTCGTTGCCGCCGTTGCCGGTGAGGTCGTCGTTGCCCTCGCCGCCGGTCAG
>ERZ795053.2259-NODE-2259-length-23585-cov-5.272971_pt1 | contig 23585 bp, 18 predicted proteins | sample MGYA00375137_ERZ795053 | MGnify/ENA primary metagenome ERZ795053 (study PRJEB30182, sample SAMN05720284) | activated sludge metagenome | isolation source: Anaerobic digester | place: Hong Kong | collected 2014-12-17 ...
CGGTGAATACCTGATCCAGTTGCGAGGCGAGCGGCCCAGCCACATCATCGCGCCGGCCATCCACCTGACGCGGGACCAGGTAGAAGAAGATTTCCGCCGCGCCCATACCCACCTCGATCCCAAGCGCGATCTCACCGAGATTCCTGCAATGGTCGAGGAGGCCCGCAACGTCCTCCGCCAGAAGTACTTCGAGGCGGATGTCGGCGTCACGGGCGCGAATTTCCTCATCGCCGAAACCGGCACATCGATCATCGTCACCAACGAGGGCAACGGCGACCTCACCCAGCTCCTGCCCAAGGTTCACATCGTCATCGCCTCGATCGAGAAGATCGTGCCGACGCTGGAGGATACCGCGACCATCCTGCGTGTCCTGGCGCGTTCGGCCACGGGCCAAGACTTTTCGAATTACACAACACTGTCGACAGGTCCCCGCCGCGCGGACGATCCGGATGGGCCGGAGGAATACCACGTGGTGATCCTCGACAACGGCCGCTCCAACGTGCTCGGCACAGAATTCCAGGACATGCTGCGCTGCATCCGCTGCGGCGCCTGCCTGAACCACTGCCCGGTCTACCAGGCAGTGGGCGGCCATGCCTATGGCTGGGTCTACCCCGGCCCCATCGGCTCGGTGGTGACGCCGGCGCTGATCGGCATCGAGAACGCGGCCCACCTGCCAAATGCGTCAACGTTCTGTGGCCGCTGCGAGGAAGTGTGCCCCATGCGCATCCCCTTGCCGCGGATGCTGCGGACATGGCGCGAAAAGGAATTCGAGCGCCACTTGCAGCCGTCGTCGATCCGCTGGGGGCTTGGCGTATGGGCGTGGTTTGCCAAGCGGCCGAAGCTCTATCATGCTGTGACTGGCCTTGCGGCACGTATGCTTCACAATCTGGGCCTCGACAAAGGCAGATTGCGCCGCCTGCCGCTTGCGTCCGGCTGGACAGGGAGCCGCGACTTCCCCGCACCGCAGGGCAAGACGTTCCACCAACTGTGGAAGGAGCGCCGTCCATGACTTCGCGTGAAGACCTGCTGGCACGCATCCGCGCCAAGGTATCCAAAGGCGATGAGAAGGTCCGGCGCGCCGCCGTCGAAGCCTATCTTGCCCAGCACCGCCAGAACCTCATTCCCGCGCGCGGACAAGGCGACGCCGCGCACCGCATTGAAGTCTTCACCCGCATGATGGAAGCCGTTGGCGGCACCGTCGAGGTGCTGGATGACATCAACGACGTGCCCCATGCCGTGGCCGCCTATCTCCGGCAGAACAATCTGCCGGCACATATCCGCCGGGGAGCCGATCCGCTTCTCGCCAAGCTGCCGTGGCATCGCGGCGGTGCGCTGGAGGTGGACGAAGGCCGCGCCATCGACAGCGACCGGGCTTCGGTGACCCGCGCCTTTGCCGGCATCGCCGAAACCGGAACCATCATCCAGACGTCCGGTCCCGACAATCCGACCACCCTCAACTTCCTCCCCGAGGCGCACATCGTGGTGCTGGAAGCGGAGAACCTGTTTGCCGCCTACGAAGAGGCCTGGACCAGGCTCCGTGGCCAGTTCGGTGAGGGCCAGATGCCCCGCACGGTGAACATGATCTCCGGCCCGTCACGGACCGCAGACATCGAGCAGACCATCGTGCGGCCTGCCCACGGCCCCAAAAACATGCACGTGCTGATCGTCCGCTGACCTGCATTGCGGGTGGCCGGCGGACTGATTAGAGTTGCGGCCACAATGCGGGAGGCCGTCATGGCGAGAATCCGGAACATGGGTGCAGTCACGGCGGGGGCGGTAGCCATGCTGCTGCCAATGGCGCAGAGCGCCCGCGCTTGTTCCGGCGACGAGGCGACGCTGTTCTCCTGTTTGGCCGAGGATCAGTCCCACACGATACAGCTTTGTGCCATTCGCGACGATGCAGCGGGCGGCTACCAGACGCTCCGCTACATCTACGGCACCGCGACGGCGGACGAGCTGGTGTTTCCGGAAGACCGGCGCCAAGGCAAGCAGCTGATGTCCTTTGCACATGCTTATGACAAGGACACCTACGTCTGGTCGCTGCGCTTCTCCAACAAAGGCTACACTTATCGGGTCTTCGGGCTTGGCGAGGATGCTGGCGTGGAGGTTTGGAAAAAGAAGAAGCGGCTGGCCCGGGTGATCTGCGGCGAACCGCCCTACGGCCGACCAGAAGACATTCGCCGCGCTGGCGGTTGAGATATGGACAATCCCTTCGGAGCTGCCGGTTGCGGCGGCAATCCTCCCTCCAGACGATGACCCTCCAGAACCGCGTCGATCCGTGGGGACGGATCATTGCGACCCCCGAGCGCGGCACCATGATGGGCAACCGCGGCGGCAAGTTCCACCGTGACGACCGCACACTCGGCAACAGGCGCTGGGCCAGCCGCCACTGGATCACCTGCGAACTCCACTACAAAGACCTGCATCATGAGCCCATGGGCGAGGGCTACACCTCGCTGTTCTTCCTCGACGAGGTGACAGCGCTGGCCGCCGGCCATCGCCCCTGCTTCTTCTGCCGACGCGCCGAAGCCAAGGCATTTCTCGGTGAGCAGCGGGTGGATGGTTTCGACTGCGTGTTGCACGAGGAACGGCTGGCAGAACGCCCGCTGCGTGACCTTGCCGATTTGCCAGACGGCGCCATGGTCGAGATCGCCGGCGCTGCCTTTGCCATTCTCGGCAACTCGCTGTTGCGCTGGTCCTTTGCCGGATATGTGGAAAATCGTCCGCGCACGTCCTCCATGCGCGGAAGACTTTTGACACCGCCGTCAATCGCGGCCATTTTGCGCGTCGGATACAAACCGCGCTGGCATCAGTCGGCGCATCAATGGGGTGGCACATGAAGCTTCTGCGTTACGGTCCGTCGGGCAAGGAAAAGCCCGGCCTTCTCGACAAGGACGGCAAGATCCGTGATCTTTCCGCGATCATTCCGGACATCAATGGCGACAGCATATCGCCCAAGGGGCTGGCCCGCCTCAAGAAGATCAAGCCGGAGTCGCTGCCGCTGGTGCGCGGCAAGCCGCGCATTGGTGCCTGTATTTCCGGCTCGCAAAAGTTCGTCGCCATTGGCCTCAATTATTCGGACCATGCGGCCGAGTCGGGCCTCGCCGTGCCGCCCGAGCCGGTGGTCTTCACCAAGCACACCAGCTGCATCGTCGGCCCGAACGACACGGTGACCATTCCGCCGAAGTCGAAGAAGTCGGACTGGGAAGTGGAGCTCGGTGTCATCATCGGCACCCGCGCCAAGAACATCAAGAAGAAGGATGCCCTGTCTCACGTGGCTGGCTATTGCCTGATCAACGACATCTCCGAGCGTGAATTCCAGGCGGAGCGCGCCGGCCAGTGGGTGAAGGGCAAGTGCTATGACACTTTCGGCCCTATTGGCCCCTGGCTCGTCACTGCCGATGAGGTGCCGAACCCGCAAAAGCTCAACATGTGGCTGGATCTGAACGGCCAGCGTGTCCAGACCGGAACAACTGCCACCATGGTGTTCGGCGTTGCCCACATCGTGGCCTATCTCTCGCAGTTCTTTACGCTGATGCCGGGCGACATCATCACCACCGGCACGCCGCCCGGTGTCGGCATGGGCATGAAGCCGCAGCGCTTCCTCAAGCCCGGCGACGTCATGACGCTCGGCATCGACGGTCTCGGTGAACAGCGCCAGGAGGTCGTGCGCGACAAGTAGCGCGTTCCGGCGAGATGACCTCATCTCGCCGACAGAATTCGCGCCACTGAATGACGGATCAGGTGCCGCAGAAGGTGCGGTAGACCACTTCACTGGGGCCGGGCGCTTCTCCATAGCGTTCGGCCCCATCCTGTTCACGGAAGGGGCTGGACAGAACCGCCAGCATTTTTTCGAATGGCCCGTAGTCGCCCTGCTCGACGGCGGCGGCGATCATCTCCTCGACCAGATGATTGCGGGGGATATAGGCCGGGTTGGCATTCCGCATCAGCGTTTGCCGTTGTTCATCGGATTGCGGATCGCGGGCCAGCCGTTCCCGCCATTTTGGCAGCCATGCAGCCAGCCCCTCGACCTCCTCGCCATTCGCCAGCCTGCGGAAGGCGATGGTAAAGTCGGCTTGCGCCGTCTGCATCAAGCCAAGCAACTCCTCGATCAGGCCGAGGTCGCTGTCTTCTTCGCTCATTAGCCCGATCTTGCGCCGAAACACCTGCAGCCAGTGCTGGCTGAAGACCGCCGGAAATCCTTCGATCCGTTCCGTCGCGACGGCAATTGCTGTGTCGCGGTCCTCATCGAGGAATGGAAGCAAGGTCTCGGCGAAGCGTGCCAGGTTCCATTGGGCAATCGGCGCCTGATTGCCATAGGCATACCGGCCATACTCGTCGATTGAGCTGAAAACCGTCGCGGGATCATAGGTATCCATGAAGGCGCACGGGCCGAAGTCAATGGTCTCACCGGAAACTGCCACGTTGTCGGTGTTCATGACACCGTGGATGAAGCCCACACCCATCCAGCGGGCGACAAGCTGCGCCTGGGCGTCGATGACGGCATCGAGCAGTGCAAGACATTGATTTTTCGCGCCTTTGATTGCGGGGTAGTGCCGGTCGATCACATGGTCGACCAGCAAACTCAGCGAGTCCAGATCGCGGCGGACGGCAAAGAACTGGAAAGTGCCGACACGGATGTGGCTCGCCGCCACGCGGGTCAGCACGGCGCCGGGCAATACCGTTTCGCGATAGACGTTTTCGCCTGTGGTTGCCGCCATCAGCGCCCGGGTGGTGGGAATTCCCAGGGCGTGCATGGACTCGCTGATGAGATACTCTCTCAACACCGGGCCAAGGGCAGCCCGTCCGTCTCCGCGCCGCGAAAACGGCGTCTGCCCCGCACCCTTGAGCTGGATGTCACGCCGCCTGCCGTCGCGGTCCACGACCTCGCCCAGCAGAATGGCGCGTCCATCACCCAGTTGCGGCACGAAATTGCCGAACTGGTGGCCGGCATAGGCCTGGGCAATAGGGCTGGCGCCTGGCGGGACGGCATTGCCGACGGCCACCTCGGGGGACAGCGCTGCCGGATCGATCCCCAGTTCCTCTGCCAGCGCCGTGTTCACCTTTATGATCTGCGGCTTCGTCACCGGCGTTGGCAAGACGCTGGCGTGCATACTGCCGGGCAGGCGGGCGTAGCTGTTGTCGAAGGCGAAGCTCATGGCACCTATATAAGTGCACTTGCTCCGGTTGAAACATAAAGAATTCTTTATGTCCTTGTGGACAGTATCCCGGCACGCTGCTATAGACGCCGCCGATCAATGCAGAAGAGGACATCATGAGCCGCGCCCACGACTATCACATTGCCGATATCAAACTGGCCGATTGGGGCCGCAAGGAAATCGACATGGCCGAGGTCGAAATGCCGGGCTTGATGGCAACCCGCGCCGAATACCAGTCGCTGCAGCCGCTGCGCGGCGCTCGCATCACCGGCTCGCTCCACATGACCATCCAGACCGCCGTGCTGATCGAGACGCTGGTCGCGCTGGGTGCCGAAGTGCGCTGGGCCTCCTGCAACATCTATTCGACTCAGGATCACGCGGCCGCCGCGATCGCTGCTGCCGGCATCCCGGTCTATGCCTTCAAGGGCGAGAGCCTCAAGGATTACTGGGACTTCACCGGCCGTATCTTTGACTGGCCGGACGGACAGCCATCAAACATGATTCTCGACGATGGTGGCGATGCGACACTGTATATTCTTCTTGGTGCCAAGGCCGAGAAGGACCCGACGCTCATCGCGCATCCCAAATCGGAAGAAGAGGAATGCCTTTTCGCCGCCATCAAGAAGCGCATCAATGAGCAGCCGGGCTGGTTCGAGAAGGTCAAGGACTCGATCAAGGGCGTTTCGGAGGAGACCACAACGGGTGTCCATCGCCTGTACGACTTGCAGAAGAAGGGTGAGTTGCCATTCCCGGCGATCAACGTCAACGACAGCGTCACCAAGTCGAAATTCGACAACAAGTATGGCTGCCGTGAGTCCCTGGTGGACGCCATCCGCCGCGGCACCGACGTGATGATGGCGGGCAAGGTCGCTGTGGTCTGTGGCTATGGCGATGTCGGCAAGGGATCGGCTGCGTCGTTGAAGGGATCTGGCGCCCGCGTCATCGTCACCGAGGTCGATCCGATTTGCGCGTTGCAGGCGGCGATGGACGGCTTCGCGGTACAGACCCTCGAAGATGTAGTGTCGACTGCCGACATTTTCGTGACGGCCACCGGCAACAAGGACGTCATCACCGTCGACCACATGAAGCAGATGAAGGACATGGCTATTGTCTGCAACATCGGCCACTTCGACAACGAGATCCAGGTGTCGGAGCTCCGCAACTTCAAGTCGACCAACATCAAGCCGCAGGTCGACATGATCCATATGCCATCCGGCGCGCGTGTCATTCTGCTGTCCCAGGGCCGCCTGGTGAATCTCGGCAATGCCACCGGTCATCCGAGCTTCGTGATGTCCGCTTCCTTCACCAACCAGACGCTGGCGCAGATCGAGCTGTTCTCCACCGCTGGCACAGGCAAGTACAAGAATGAAGTCTATGTGCTGCCGAAGCATCTCGACGAGAAGGTCGCCCGTCTCCATCTCGGCAAGCTGGGCGTCAAGCTCACCACGCTGCGCGATGATCAGGCCGCCTATATCGGCGTGACGCCGCAGGGCCCTTACAAGCCCGACTACTACCGCTACTGATCAAGATCGCACTGGAGGCCTGATCTAGGATTCCGGTGCGACTCGACTTTGGGTATACGTTTTCCGGGGCGGGTGTGCGCTGATTCGGGTGCCATCCACATGCGATAACCGGAGAAGACATGGGCGCCGGCTTCGGCATCTCATCGGGGGAGAGTTCGATCATTGTCGCCGCGGCCGTGATCGGCACCGCCGTGCTACTGTGGGCTCTGTACGCCATCCGCCGCATGAGCCGCCAGGACGTTGCAGCCCGCAGGCGAATTGCCGATCTGGAAATCAGGCTCAATGAGGCTGAGGTGGCCCTGGCATCGGAGCCCCATGTGCTGGTGATCTGGCGTGGCCGTGATGATAAGCCGGAACGCATCGTGGGGTCCATGCACGGCGCGGCTCGATTGCCTGAATCACCTGAAGCACTTCTCGACTTCGGCAACTGGCTTGATCGTGATTCGGCTGTGGCGCTGATCGAATCGATCTTTGAACTTCGCGGTTCTGGCACGCCATTCAATATTGGCGTCCGCACGATGGCCAGTGAGCTTCTTGAAGCCGACGGCCGCACCGCCGGGGGCCTCGCAACACTGCGCTTCCGCCCCCTTGCGGGCGACCGGCGCGACAGCGTGGCACTCGCCCACGATGCCCACAAGCTCGGCAAGCAGGTCGAGCGCTTGAGCGCGGTTCTGGATGCAGCGCCCTTGCCGGTGTGGCTGCGCAATGATGACGGCAAGCTGACCTGGGTCAATCGGGCGTATGTCGGCGCGGTAGATGCCCATGACAGTGACATGGTCATCAAGTCGGGAATCGAAGTCGCCAAGATGGCCGCACTGGATACGGCGCGCGCCAATGCGAAGACCGGCCTCCTGGGCCGCGCCCATGCTGTCGTCGGCGGTGCCATGCGGGCCCTTGACGTTTATGAAGTGGCACTGGCTGGCGGCAAGGCCGGCTTCGCCGTCGACATGAGCAAACTCGAGGAGGCGGAGAAGGAACTCGACCGCCATATCAAGGCGCATGTGTCGACACTCAACAAGCTCGATACGGCGATTGCCATCTTCGGCCCCGACCAGCGCCTGCGCTTTTTCAATGCGGCTTATGCCGAACTCTGGCCCATCGATCCGAAATGGCTCGAAGGGCGGCCAACCGATGGGGAAATCCTCGACCGGCTTCGCGCTCAGCGCTGCATCCCCGAGCAGGCTAATTACCGCGAATGGCGCGCCAAGCAGCTTGCGGCCTACACGACGCTCGAGACCCGCGAAAGCTGGTGGTACTTGCCCGACGGACGCTCGCTGCATGTGGTCTGCGAGCAGCATCCATTCGGCGGTGTCACCTATCTCTACGAGAATGCCACCAAGGAGATCCAGCTCGAAAGCCGCTACAATGAGCTGATCGGCGTCCAGCGCGAGACCCTCGACAATCTGGAAGAGGGCGTCGCGCTGCTCGGGTCAGATGGCCGCGTGAAACTGTTCAACCCGGCCTTCGCGCTGTTCTGGAACTTTGACCCCGGCTTCCTCGAGCAGGAACCGCACATCGCCGACCTTGCCGCCCATGGCCGCCGCCTCGTGAGCGATGCGGCGGCCTGGGACGAGGTAAAATACAGCGTGACGCGGCTTGACAGCGAGCGCAAACCCCTCGGCGGCAAAATCGCAACGACGGATCGCGTTCTCCAGTTCACCGCCGTGCCGCTGCCTGATGGAAATACGCTGCTGACCTTCTCCGATATCTCGGACTCCGCTCGCATGGAGCGTGCGCTTCGCGATCGTGCCGACGCGCTGGAAGCAGCTGATCGCCTCAAGAACATGTTCCTGTCTAATGTGTCCTATGAGATCAGGACACCGCTGACATCGGTCCTCGGTTTCGCGGAAGGTCTCCAGATGGGCCTTGCCGGACCGCTGACTGCAAAGCAACAGGACTATGTGCGTGACATTCGCAAGTCGTCCACGGATCTCAAGACGATTATCGACGCGATCATCGACCTGACCGCTGTCGACGCCGGCGCATTGGAGCTGCGGCTGGATAGCGTCGACGTTACGGCCATTCTTGAAAAGGTTGCGGAGAAGCTGGCGCCCGCGATTGACCACCGTGATCTGACGCTGTCGGTTGAAGTCGCAGCGGACGCGACCTCATTCGTCGCTGACCCCGTCAGGGTGGAACAGGTTCTGTCCAATCTGCTCTCCAATGCGATAGGCTTCTCGCAGCCTGGCAGCAACGTGCGCATGGGCGCACTCAAGGTCGGTCGCACCATTCAGTTCTTTGTTTCGGACACCGGCCGCGGCATCGAACCAGAATTCCAGAAGCAGGTCTTCGAGCGTTTCCAGTCGCGCCCGGTGCCTGGCGGCCATCGTGGGCCCGGCCTCGGACTATCCATTGTCAAGAGCTTCGTCGAACTCCATGAGGGACAGGTCTCGCTGCTGTCCAAGGTGAATCAGGGCACGACCGTTCTCTGTACATTCCCTGTCGATGGCCCGAAGGGATCGGTCGCGCCGCGTCCTCTGGGACAGGCGGGCGAAGCGCGCCAATCAATGGTCTGAGCCCACATGACGGAAGAACTCCGGTTGAAATTCGATTCGCCTCAGGCACTCGAAGACTTTGCCGCCGATCTCGCTTTGTTTGCGAGACCCGGAATGGTGTTGTTACTCCAGGGCGATCTCGGCGCCGGGAAGTCGACGTTTGCCCGCGCCTTCATCCGGTCACTGGCGGATGGTGACACCAGTTTCGAAATTCCCAGTCCCACATTTACGTTCGTGCAAACCTATGACGAAACCCGGATACCCGCGGCCCATGCCGATCTCTACCGTCTCCGCTCCGAGCAGGAAGTGGATGAGCTGGGATTTGACGATCTGCTCAACACCAGCGTCCTCCTTGTAGAGTGGCCAGAACTCATCATGGAGCGAACGTGTACCGACAGACTCTTGGTTCAGCTTGAGGGCGCAGGTACAAGCCGCAACGTAACACTTACGCCGTCCGGGGCCTGGTGTCAGGTGCTGGATCGTAACACCGCTATCCGCAAATTCCTCGCAACGTCGCGCTGGCAGGGAGCAACGCGCCGCTTTCTGGAAGGGGACGCCTCGTTCCGGCGCTACGAAACCCTTCACGTGGACGATGCGCAGGCCATTCTGATGGACATGCCGGCAAGGCCGGATGGGCCAATCGTCAAGGATGGAAAGCCATATAGTGCCATTGCCCATCTGGCAGAGGACATTCGTGCCGTTATCGCCGTCAACGGGGAACTGCTCTCCCGCGGCTATGCGGCACCTGCCGCAGAGGCGTTTGATCTCACCCATGGGTTGGCCATTATCGAAGACCTCGGACGCAGGGTCTATGGTCGGATGCGTCTCGCCGGGGAAGACATGACGGACCCGATGCGGGCCGCCGTAGAAGTTCTGGCCCACATGGCCGCACAGGCGTGGCCGGATCGTGTGCAAATCTCTGGCGACGGTGACCATGTCGTGCCCTCTTACGATCTCGATGCGCAGATGATCGAAGTCGGCTTGCTGCCCAGCTGGTTCTGGCCATACATCCACGGCACCTCAATCACCGACGCGGTGCTGGCCGAGTTTGAGGCACTTTGGCGCGAGCTCTTGCCATTGACTCAGCGCGCACGGCGCGTTTGGACAATGCGCGATTATCATTCGCCCAACCTCCTGTGGCGGCCCGAACAGGCCAGTTTGAAGCGTGTCGGCCTCATCGACACGCAAGACTGCGTACTTGGCCATCCGGCCTATGATCTCGCCTCCTTGCTGCAGGATGCCCGCGTCGATATCCCGACGGAGGAGGCAGAGCGGCTCTATCGCCACTATGTGGAACTGAGAGAGACAGATACCGTCTTTGACCGGCACGATTTCGATCAGAGCTATGCGATCCTGGGAGCTCAGCGCGCCACCAAGATCCTCGGCATCTTTGCCAGGTTGTCGAAACGGGATGGCAAGCACGGCTATCTCAAACACATCCCGCGCGTTTCGCGCTATCTCGAGTTGGGTCTGGCGCATCCCCGCCTGGCAGCGCTGAAGCAGTGGTTCAATACGCATTTGCCACAGGCCATGCGTGAGAAGGGTCCGGCGTGAGCACAGTCGGCAAGAGGGCCATGGTGCTGGCAGCTGGCTACGGCCAGCGCATGCGGCCATTGACGCTCACCAAACCCAAGCCACTGATCGAGGTCGCTGGCAGGGCGCTGATCGACTACGGATTTGACAGGCTACGGGCAGCCGGCGTCGAGACGGCTGTCGTGAACGTCCACTATCTGCCGGAACAGATCGAAGCCTGGGCCGCGACGCAAGAGCACCCCCGCACGCTGATTTCTGACGAACGGGATGTGATTCTCGATACTGGCGGCGGCATTGCCAGGGCCTTGCCCTTGCTGGGACCCGACCCTTTCTTCGTGATCAATAGTGACAGCTTTTGGCTGGACGAGGGTGAACCGGCTCTTGATCGGCTGCGCAAGCGGTGGGACGATGCGGCAATGGATTGCCTGCTCCTGCTTTGCCCGCTGCCCCAGACCGTTGGCTATGACGGCAAGGGTGATTTCGTGCTGGGACCTGACGATCGCCTACAGCGCCGCGTGGCCGCGTCAGGCGATCCGCTGGCCTATATTGGCGGCTATCTCGTCACGCCACGGCTCTTTCGCGATGCGCCAACCGGTGCCTTTTCCATGAACCTTCTGTGGGATCGCGCCATAGCGGCCGGGCGTCTGTTTGGCCTGCCCCATCTCGGCCGCTGGCTGCATGTCGGCACGCCGGATGCGATCCGGCTCGCCGAGCGGGCGCTCGAGAGCTGAGCGCCGATGCCCGCTAAGCGCAGCGGCGTCTATACCATCGCGCCAGACCGGCCGTTTCTTGAAGTGCTGGCCAGAGCTGTTCTGGAGAGAGGTTTTCCACGGCGCGACGGAAAGGCACCCGAGGTTTTCGAGCTGGCGCGCTGGACCATCCTTGTTCCGACCCGCCGCGCTGCGCGTGAGCTGGAAAACACTTTCCTGACACTCAGCGGCAAGCGCGGTCTGCTGCTGCCCGAGGTCCGCCCGATCGGTGACATTGACGAGGATCTGCTATCGGGCGGCGTTGCGTCCGAACCTGGCGTGGCGGAGGCCATCTCACGACCCGCCCAGGAGCTCCTGTTGATGGACCTCATCGATAAATGGGCCAGAACCAATCCGCATACGCGGTTGGCACAGGAAGTCGCGGCGGCTCCTCATCAGGCGCAGGGCCTCGCGCAGTCATTGGCAGAGTTTCTCGATAGCCTCGAAACCGAGAACATCGACACGTCCAGAATTCCCGCGCTCTATGACATCGAAAATGCCCGGCATCGGGAGGCCATTCTCGATTTTCTCGCAGTCGCCCGCGAGGCTTATCCCGCGCGGCTCAAGGAGCTTGGTCTTCTCGGTCCTCAGCAGCGCCGTGCCGTTATCCTTCATCGCGAAGCGGCGCGCCTGGCCGAAGCGAATTCGCCGGCACCCTTCATCATAGCAGGATCAACGGGAACCTTTGAGGCGACGCGGTCCCTGCTCAAGTCCATCGCCAACCTGCCCAACGGGGCGGTCGTGTTGCCGGGTCTGGATAACGCGATGGATGAAGCAAGTTGGCAGGCAGTATCTGCCAGCCATCCGCAATGGGCGTTGAAGCAGTTGCTTGTCTCGCTCGGCTTGCCGCGTTCGGAGGTAACTGCGTTTGACGAAGAGGAGCCATCGCAACGCGCCTGGCTCGCCAGCGAACTGATGAGACCAGCCGATACCTCGCATGGGTGGCGCCAGGCGCTCGCCGGCCGGGAGGACCAGGTTGTGAATGGCATGGCTGGCGTTGACCTTGTCGAAGCAGCCAGTATTCCGGAGGAAGCCGCTGTGGTGGCGCTCATCCTCCGCGAATGCCTCGAAACACCAGGCCGCACCGCGTGTCTCATTACACCCGACCGGCAGCTGGCCAGACGGGTCAAGGTCGAGCTTGGCCGTTGGAATGTCAGCATTGACGATTCCGCCGGTGAGCCGTTGATTCATCTGGGTGCTGCGGCATTCGTCAATCTGGTGATGGAGGCAATGGCGTCCGGTTTCAGTGCCGCAAGCCTGGCCGCACTCTTCCGCCATGAACTTTGCCGTGTAGGCCTGGACGGGCCGGTTGCCAGGCGTGCCGCCAGCATTGTCGAACTCGCACTATTCCGCACCGGCACGGGTTCTCCCGATGTCGCCGCACTTGGCCACGCGATGCGAATTGCCGCGGAACCCAAGGACAATCGCTCGCTCCTCCTCCGCGCCGTGACCGGGACCGAATGGGCCGCGGCGATCGACTTCGCCGAGCGCGCGGGCGCGGCTCTCGTTTGTCTGCGGACGTCGACGGACCTGTCGTTGGAAGATCATGTCGAGCAGCTTGCCGAGGTTTGCGAGGTTATCGCGGGAGAAGTTCTCTGGGAGGGAGACGCCGGAACCCTGCTGCGCGAGACGTTGGAGACGCTGAAGGGCGCATCGCACCTGCTCAACCGGTGCGACACCTTGCGAGCCATCGGCATCATCCGCCATTGGCTGCGTGCGGTGCCGCTCAGGCCGCCAACGGATCATGGCGCCCGATTGTCAATTCTTGGTCTGTTGGAGGCCAGGCTTATTCGACGTGACCTGGTGGTATTAGCCGGTCTCAACGAGGGAACCTGGCCGGGCTCTCCGGATCCGGGGCCTTGGCTCAATCGACCGATGCGCGACATCCTTGGCATGAGCCAGCCGGAACGCGAAATCGGCCAGACCGCCCATGACTTTGTACAGGCTTTCGGCGCTCCCAATGTAAAGCTCGTCTGGTCACGGCGATCCGGAGATGCGCCGGCGATCCCGTCGCGCTGGATCCTCCGTCTGCAGATGATATTGAAACAGGCGAAGTGGGTAGCCACGTCGAACGGGCAGTGGCCCGAGCTCGCCCGGTGCATGATAAAGCCGGAAAGGGTCGTGCCTTGCCCGAAGCCGAAACCGACGCCCCCGGTTGCAGCGCGGCCGCAGCAGCTCAGCGTGACGCGAATTGAAACCCTGGTCCGTGATCCCTATGCCATCTATGCCCGGCACATCTTGCGGGTCGAGCCGGTCGATCCCGTGTCCTCGACACCCGATCCTGCCCGCCGTGGAATCGTCTTTCATGCGGCGATCGGCGAATTCTTCGGGCGTCATCCACTTGCTGTGCCCGGCAACATGGAAGCTGAATTGTTGCGGGAGGGAGAACGGCAGTTCGAAGCCTTGCGCGACTTTCCAGCGCTCACGGGGTTCTGGTGGCCGCGTTTCAAGCGCATTGCGCACTGGCTGGCGGAGCAGGAGCCGCAGCTGCGTGACGGTGTCGAGCGCGTCGTTGCCGAAATACAGGGCGCGCTGTCAATCGATGTCGCGGGACAGCGGTTCACGCTGACCTGCCGGGCCGATCGCATCGATCTCTTCGAAGATGGCAGTGCGCGCATCATCGACTTCAAGACCGGCACGGTGCCGAGCGGCAAGCAGGTCCAAAGCGGCCTGGCGCCACAGTTGACACTTCAGGCCGCCATCCTCGACGGCGGGGGCTTCGCTGCCATTGGACCGAGGCCAGTCAGCGAAATTGCGTATATTTACTTGAGCGGCGGCGAACCTGCCGGAGAATACAAGACACCAAAGCTTGATGATCCACTGATGGATGTTGCCCGCACTCATCGTGCAGGACTCGTCCGTCTACTGACGGCCTACGCCTCGCCCACGCAGCCCTATCTGCCCCGCGCGGTGATGATGCGTGAGGGAGATGCCAGCGACTATGATCACCTCTCGCGCTATGCCGAGTGGATGCTGTCCGGGCAAGCGCCATGAGCACCAACCCCAAAGCCAGCCAGAAGCAGCGCGCCGCCTCCGACCCGCATGTCACGGCATGGGTGAATGCCAACGCGGGATCAGGGAAGACCCACGTGCTCGTCGATCGCGTCGTAAGGCTCATGCTGGACGGGGTCGAGCCGTCACGCATCATGTGCCTGACCTTCACCAAAGCTGCTGCGGCAGAGATGGCCAACCGCCTCTTCGACCGGCTGTCAGCATGGATCACCTTGGACGATGAGGCGCTGGTCGATCAATTGACAGCGTTGGGGCAAACGGCCCCGGACGGCGCCAGTCTTGAACGCGCTCGCCAGTTGTTCACCCGCGCGCTGGAAACGCCGGGCGGGCTCAGGATCCAGACCATCCATGCGTTCTGCGAACGGGTCCTGCAACTCTTTCCGGTCGAAGCGGGAATCGTCCCCCACTTTGCCATGCTCGATGATCGCGCCGCCGGTGAGATGCTGGAAGCTGCCCGCGACAAGGTCCTTCTCGCAGCACAAAGTGGTAGCGACGTTGAACTGGCGGCGGCACTCAGCGATGTGGCCAGCCGGGCTCAGTCGGATCAGTTCGGCAAGCTCTTGTCGCAATTGCTGGCAATGCGCGCCGACCTTGGCACCGTGTTCGTCCCGGAGCAGGGTTTGTTGCGCGCCAATGCTGCGCTGCGGAGCACGTTTGAGCTTGGTGAGCATGAACAGCAAGCCGATGTTCGCGCCACTTTGAGGATCGACCGTGGCGAGTATGAGCGGCTTGCCGGTGCTCTTGAGTCGGGGAGCAAGACCGACATTGAACGGGCTTCGCTGATCAGGACCATCTTGCAGGATCCGGCGGCAACGCTTGAAGACTTCGAGACTTTCTACCTCACCAAGGGTCGTAAGGAACGGAAGTCTCCAGGTGGCACCAAGGCGGTGCAAGACCACAATCCGTGGATCGCCGACTTTGCTGCGGCCGAACAGTTCCGTCTCATGCGAGGCCTCGGCCGCCTCGCCGATCTCGAGCGTGTGTCCGCGACCCTGTCGCTGCTTCGGCTGGGATCCGCGATCGTGATGGAGTTCACCGAGGCGAAGCGGCGGCAAGGCGCATATGATTTCAATGATCTGATCATTCGAACCGCTGAACTCCTGCAGGAGCGCCCCGATGCGGCCTGGGTCCTCTACAAGCTTGACGGTGGCATCGAGCACTTGCTGGTCGATGAGGCGCAGGACACCAGTCCCGCCCAATGGGATATCATCCGGTCCTTGACGGATGAGTTCTTCGCTGGCCAAGGCAAATTCCAACCCCGCCCGCGCACGCTCTTCGTCGTTGGCGATCGGAAGCAGTCGATCTTCAGTTTCCAGGGTGCAGACCCGGATGTGTTCGAGGACGTGCACGGCGACTTCAAGCAGCGGACGGAGGACGCAGGACAGGCTTTCCGCGACGTGGATTTCACTGTCTCCTTCCGCACCGTCCCGGAAATCCTGACTGCCGTTGACGAAGTTTTCGAGCCCGGCTCAGACGTGCGGAAGGGGCTTGACGGCCGCACTGGTGCAGACTGGGTCCACGAATCGAACCGTTCGCCGCAACGCGGCGTGGTGGAACTCTGGCCTCTTGTCGAACCGCTCGATGCAGAGTCTGATGACCCGTGGCAGGCGCCCGTGGACCGCGCGCCGCAGTCGGCACCACATCGGCGGCTGGCCCGCCATCTGGCCCAGACGATCAAGCAGTGGGTCGGCCGCCGGGTGATCGTGGCACTCGACCGCGTGGTGAGGCCGGGTGACATTCTGATTTTGGTCCGCAGACGCAATGCCTTTTTCGACGCTCTGATTCGGGCGCTTTGGGCGGAAGGCGTGCCCGTGGCTGGCGCGGATCGCCTGAAACTCGGCGACAACCTCGCCGTGATGGATCTCCTGGCGCTGGCCCAGGTAGCGCTGATGCCCGAGGACGATTACGCCCTCGCTTGCGTGTTGAAGAGCCCGGTCCTCTCGAAGCCGTTAGATGAAGAGGACCTCTTCCAGTTGGCGTGGAACCGCGGCCCGGCGTCCTTGTGGCAGCGGTTGAAAGAGTCCGGCGCGGAAGAGAATGTCGCCGCCGCAGAGTTGCTGTGCGCACTGATTGTCTCAACAGGTACGGCGCGCCCCTACGAATTTTTCGCCAGCGCGCTGGCCACATGCCGTCGCAGATTCCTCGAACGCCTCGGCAGCGAAGCAAATGATGCCATCGACGCGTTCCTTGATCTCGCACTGACCTACGAAGAGAACCACGCCACGTCGCTGGCGGGCTTCGTGAACTGGTTCGTTGCCGGAGAGGTCGAGATCAAGCGCAACATGGAACAGGGCTCGGGGGAAGTCCGCATCATGACGGTGCACGGCGCCAAGGGTCTGGAAGCGCCGGTCGTGATCCTTCCAGACACGGTCTCGGCACCGGATCATAGGACGGAAGACCCGCTCCTCATGGTGCCTCTTGGAAACGGCAATGCGCGCGTGCCCCTGTGGTCGGTGCCAAAGCTCATGTCGTCGGAAAACCTGGACCGGCGCAAGGTTACACGCAGTGTCGCAAGCATGGCGGAATATCAGCGGCTCCTCTACGTCGCGATGACCCGTGCGCGCGATGAACTCTATATCTGCGGTTATCACGGCCAGCGGGCGCCAAAGCCGGAATGCTGGTATGAGATCGTCAAGGCAGGGATGACCGGTCTTCTGGACGGCGTCTCCGACGGTAGTGGGATCCAACGCTATGGCCTCGCCCCTGTCTATCGCGATGAGGTTCCGGCTCAGCGTGTTGAAACGGGCGAGTTGCCTGATTGGGTGATGAAGCCCTTTGGAAAGCCGGCCGCCGGAAACCCTGTTCCAGTCGCCAAGGCTGCGGAACGACCGGCAGCAGCCGTAGCGCGGGGAACCCTTATCCATCGAATTCTGCAGCAGATCTGCGAAATCGATGCAGGGTCGCGACCGGCTTTCATCTCCCAGGCCGTAACGCGCGCCGGATATGGTAATGAACTCGCAGACCAATTGACGTCGCTCATCCAGCATGACGCCTTTGCCGAAGTCTTTACCCCCGAAGGCGTTTCGGAGGTGCCGGTGATCCTCGCCAGCCCTGATGGCGGACAAGAAAGGCGGCGGATCGACCGGCTGGTGTTCACCGATCACGATCTCTTGCTGATCGACTACAAGACGGACCGCATTTGGCCACGCGCGCCAGACGATGCCAATCCGGCCTATCTCGAACAACTTGCGCGCTATCGCGATGCCATGCGGCAAATCTATGGGAGCATTCCCATGCGGTTGGCGCTGCTATGGACGGAGGCACCATTGCTGATGGTCATTCCCGACGATGTCCTTGACCGCGCCGCAGGTCAGCATTCCGTGAACCACTCTTGACCGCCAGTTGCGGCGCACCTACCTTGACTGTGAAGCAAACCGGTGCGCTGCACCATGTTCATGAGGTTCAAATGTCCACCCACAAGGCATCCGATGCGTCTTTCGAACAGGACGTGCTCAAGTCTGAAACGCCTGTTATCGTTGATTTTTGGGCCGAATGGTGTGGACCCTGCAAGATGATCGCGCCCGCCCTCGAGGAAATCGCGCAGACCCTCGGCCCAAAGGTCAAGATCGTCAAGGTCAACATCGACGAAAATCCCGGCGTACCTTCGAAATACGGGGTGCGCGGCATTCCCACGCTGATGGTGTTCAAGGGCGGTGAAGTGGCGGCAACCAAGGTTGGCGCAGCGCCGAAGAACCAGCTCCAGTCCTGGATCGAACAGTCGATTTGACATGGACCGGCGGTCGCAAGGCCGCCGTCCTTAATCCTCTCCGAATTTCGACTCGACCAGTCCGCCGAGTGCGGCAAGAGCCTCTTTTGCCTGGGGTCCTGATGCCTCGACGGTAATGGAAGTTCCCATGGCCGCCCCCAGCATCATCAGCCCCATGATCGAGGTGGCCGGCACGGTCTGACCGTCCCGGCTGACGGTAATGTTGGCATCGAAGCCTTCGGCGCATTTGACGAACTTGGCCGACGCCCGGGCATGAAGGCCGCGCTGGTTGATGATCGGCATCTCGCAGGTCAGCGCCGCCACGTCAGTCCCCCAAGACCTGGCTGGCGACGTTGATATACTTGCGGCCTGCATCCTGGGCGGCAGTGGCGGCCTTGTCGAGACTGTAGTCCTTGCGAACCCGGGCCAGCTTGACCAGCATCGGCAGATTGAGGCCCGCAACGACCTCGACCCGGCCGATCTCCATGAGTGAGATCGCGAGGTTGGACGGGGTGCCGCCGAACATGTCCGTTAGGATGATGACGCCCGCACCCGAGTTGACCTTGGCAATGGCCGCGGAAATGTCAGCACGGCGTTCATCCATCTTGTCTTCGGGGCCAATGGCGATGGCCACGATGGCATCCTGTGGCCCGACAATATGCTCAAGCGCGGAACGGAACTCATCGGCCAGATGACCGTGAGTGACCAGCACGAGTCCGATCATGACGACATTGAAACTCCGCGTTGCCGCTCCTTGTGGGCATCGAACAATGCCCGGAACGAGTGTGCATTGCAATAACGCAAACAGGCCTCACAACAGATCAAACGCAGCTCGCAGCCGGGCAGCAGCTGCCGCGAGGGAGGCGTCAATCCGAACCCTTGGCAGATCGATGTTCAACAGGCTCGTGTGGGTCTGCGCGCTGTCCGGCAGTCTTTCGATTTCGGTGACGGGGACGAGATCGGCCACGAGCACGATTTCCGCTTCATGCAGATGAGTTACGGGGACAATCCCGATCCCCCTGATTTCGAGCAACCCGGACAGGACGGGTGGCGGGGAAGCCATCAGCCGTGTCTGGTCGCGACGCAGTATGACCTGATCGTCCGCTACGAGTGTTGCCGGCTTCGGCTTGCCGGAAATGCCAAATCCCGGCTCATCCATCAGCCGGAGCGCAAGGCTTGACTTGCCCGCGCCCGGTGGCCCCAGAAGGAGGATGCCCTTCGCATCAAATGCGATGCAGGTTCCATGGATAAGTGTCTGCTCAGGCATCTTCTGCGACAGGCAGGCGGAAGACGAAGCGCGCGCCCAGGATCGGCCGTTCACCGTCGGCACCTGCCTTGCCATAGCGGTTCTCCGCCCAGATCCGCCCTTTGTGGGCTTCAATGATCTGCTTCGAAATCGACAGGCCGAGGCCCGAATTGGAGCCGAACGATCCATCGGGCCGATCAGTGTAGAACCGCTCGAAGATACGTTCCAGGTTGTCTGGCCGGATACCTGGCCCGCTGTCGTCGACACGAACCTCGATTTCGTCGCCAGTGTGGCGAAGTCCCAGGTGCAACTTGCTGCCCGGCCGCGTGAAGGAACGCGCGTTGTCCACAAGGTTGCGCACGACTTGCCCCAACCGGGAGTCGTGGCCCAGCACCCGGAAGGCACCATCAGGCTCGACGCCCTGCGGCAGCCACACCTTGTCCATCACGATCTCTGCCTGGTTCTCCTTTCGCGTATCATTCGCATACTGCATGATGGCCTTGACGAGTTGCGCCATGTCGACAGGCTGATACTCGGTTCGCGCCAACTCGGCATCGAGACGCGATGCATCGGAAATGTCACTGATCAGCCGGTCGAGACGCTTGACGTCGTGCTTGACGATATCGGTGAGCCGCTGGCGCTGCTCGTCATTCTTCGCGAGCGGCAAGGTTTCGACGGCGCTCCGCAGGGACGTCAGCGGGTTCTTGAGTTCATGGCTGACGTCGGCCGCAAAGGCCTCGATCGCATCGATCCGGCGATAAAGTGCCGACGTCATGTCGCGCACCGCACCGGACAGATCGCCGATCTCGTCATGGCGCGAGGAGAAATCCGGAATCTCGACCCGCTTGTTGATGCCGGAACGCACTCGTTCCGCCGCCCGCGCCAGCTTGCGGAGGGGGAGCGCGATGGTGCTTGCCAGCAACACGGACAGCAAGATGGTAACGAGCGCCACGAAGCCGAAGGTCATGAAGACGACGCGCCGCTCGGCCCGCAGCACGTCATCGATTTCGCCGCCAGTAGTCGACAGGACGAGCGCGCCCAACACCGCACGGAAGCGCTGAACCGGCACGCTCACCAGAACGATGATCTGCCGCCGCTCGTTGAGGCGGACAACGCTCACCGTTGCGCCATTGAGCGCCGCGGCAATCTCCGGAAAATCGCGGCCATTGTCGAGTCCGTACTCGATATGGACGGGATAGTCGTAGGTGAAGAAGTAATCCAGAACGTGGTTCCACATGCGGGTCAGGAACCCGTCTTCGGTCGCGATCAGGGGGGGCAGTTCGGACTGGAAGATGTCGCCGCGGCTGTAGAGATACCGGCTGTCGACGACGAGATTGCCATCCTTGTCTATGATCCGCGCACGAACGGTCGTGTTGGCCAGCAATCGCCGCAGAATGGGTCCGGCGGTTTCCGGATTGATCGGAAAGTCGAGACCGCTCAGCTGGTCGGTGTCCGGCAAGGTGTCGTCGGTGGACCCTGCAAGTTCGTCTGGATCGATGACGATCGAGCCCGTGTCGACAGTAGCGGAACCGGCCACTGCCGCAGCGATGATCTGCGCCTGTGTCGTCAGACTCTGGACGCGCGCATCGATGAGTCCTTGTCGGAACTGGTTCGAATAGAGAATCCCGGAGACAAGGATGACGAGTCCCAGCAGATTGAGCAGAACGATACGACTGGCGAGCCGTTTCGGCACGAATCGCCACCAGCCAAGAGACCGGCGGCTCTTGCTCGGTGGCTCGTCAATCACGGCCGACCCTTGGTCCTCGCTTTCGAGGCCGTCTACAGCGTCGGCGGTCTTGACCTTGTCCAACATGTCAGGGGCCCGAAGCCGCCTCCTCGGCTATTGTTCCTTGAACCGGTAACCGACACCATAGAGTGTTTCAATGGCGTCGAAGCTGTCGTCCACGGCATTGAACTTCTTGCGCAGCCGCTTGATATGGCTGTCGATGGTGCGGTCGTCGACATAGACCTGATCGTCATAGGCAGCGTCCATCAGAGCATCACGGCTTTTCACGATGCCTGGACGTTGTGCGAGCGATTGCAGGATCAGAAACTCCGTGACCGTCAGCGTCACCGATTTTCCATCCCAGGTGCAGGAATGCCGGTCCGGATCCATGGTCAGTTTCCCGCGCTCGATGACCTTGGCGGCTTCCTGAGGGGTTGAGCTGGTGTCGCGGCTGCTGACCCGGCGCAGCACGGCCTTTACCCGTTCCACCAGGAGGCGCTGCGAAAACGGCTTCTTGATGAAATCGTCGGCGCCCATCTTGAGGCCGAAAAGTTCGTCGATCTCGTCATCCTTGGATGTCAGGAAGATCACCGGGAGGTCCGACTTCTGACGGATGCGGCGCAGCAACTCCATGCCGTCCATGCGGGGCATCTTGATGTCGAAGATCGCCATGTCCGGCGGGTTGTCCTGAAGGCCCTGAAGTGCTGCGGCACCGTCATTGTATTTTTGCACACTGTAACCCTCGTTCTCGAGAGTCATGCCCACTGAAGTCAAAATGTTGCGGTCATCGTCAACCAAGGCAATCGTCGGCATTTTCTTATTCATCCTTATTGGGTTCCTTGATCGTTGGCACTAGGGGCGGAACTGGAACAAAATGTGGCATACATGATAAGGGGTGTTATCCCGGATTGCGAGGTGAGATCGTGGCGAGAGAGCGGAGTTTTTCAGGGAACGAAGCCCGGCGGCTGCTGCGCCGCGCGCATACCGGTACACTGGCTACCCTCAACAGCGAGGATGGCAGGCCCTACGCCTCCTTGGCCAATGTGGCAACGGACGTGGAAGGCTGGCCGCTCATTCTGGTGTCGACACTGGCCTGGCACACCCGGAATCTGCTCTCGGATGACCGTGCCAGCCTGCTGGTTTCCGAGTTGCCGGTCTCTGGTGATGCCCTCACGGGCGCGCGCGTGACGGTGATGGGCCGCTTTGAGCAAACGAATGACCCGGCACATCGTCGCCGTTATCTCGCGCGTCACCCGGAAGCGGAGATGTACGCCGGATTCGGCGATTTTGCGTTCTGGCGCATGGAGCCAGCCCAGGTGCACGCCGTGGCGGGGTTTGGCCGTATCGAGACTTTGGAAGGTAATGAGGTATTTCCATCATGTGCGGAGATGGTTTCACTCGAGGAAGGCGCCATTGCCCACATGAACGATGACCACGCCGCCGCTGTGGAGCATTATGCCGTGACACTTCTTGGGGCGCAGCCAGGTCCGTGGCGAATCGCGGGAATTGATCCAGATGGCGCAGATTTATGCAACAGTAGCACGGTTTTGCGGCTGCCATTCGAGAGCCCGGTAACATCCGGAGAGGGGCTGCGGCTCGTTCTGGCCCAGCTCGCGAGGACGAAGTAAATTGAATGTTTTAAGTCATTTTGGTGATGTTCGATACCGCATAATTTTGAGTGTTTTGTGGTTAATTCTCATCATTTCACTTGCCGACCCGCTCTGATTGAGACTACCTTCCGGCTCCCATCGCGAGGAGCTTTGATATGGACACTGCCGCTGACAACCAGATCCGTTCCGAGTTGGCCAATCTTGGTCTCCGGTGGGTCGACCGCATCTCGTGGAATGCGCCCGCGGCAGTGCTTTATCAGGACGCCGTATCGCGCGGTGAAGGCGTTGTGGCCAAGGGCGGCGGGCTGGTGGTTTCGACCGGCACCCACACGGGGCGCAGCCCGAATGACAAGTTCGTGGTCCGCGACGCAACCACTGAAGACACCATCTGGTGGGACAACAACAAGCCGATGAGCCGCGAAGCGTTCGAAGTCCTGAAACAGGATTTCCTCGCTCACGCCCGTCTCAAGAGCGTTTACATCCAGGACCTGCTGGGGGGTGCTGATCCGGCCTACCAGCTTCCAACACGGGTGATCACCGAACATGCCTGGCACGCCCTCTTCATCCAGCACTTGCTGATCGTGCCGAAATCCCAGGATGGCTTTGCGCCGCAGCTCACCATCATCAACCTTCCGAGTTTCAAGGCCGACCCGGCGCGCCACGGCACCCGCAGCGAAACCGTAATTGCACTCGACCTGGCCAACGGCCTCGTACTCATCGGCGGCACCCAATATGCCGGCGAGGTGAAGAAGTCGGTGTTCACGGTGCTCAATTACCTGCTTCCCGAAAAAGGCGTCATGCCGATGCACTGCTCGGCCAATGTCGG
>ERZ795053.2260-NODE-2260-length-23584-cov-6.752901_pt1 | contig 23584 bp, 17 predicted proteins | sample MGYA00375137_ERZ795053 | MGnify/ENA primary metagenome ERZ795053 (study PRJEB30182, sample SAMN05720284) | activated sludge metagenome | isolation source: Anaerobic digester | place: Hong Kong | collected 2014-12-17 ...
TTGGTCGGCAGCATCTCGTCCTTGTCGCCGAGATGGTTCTTGCCGAACTGGCCGGTGGCGTAGCCCTGGGCCTTGAGCAGGCCGGCGATGGTCGGGTCCTCCTCGCGCATGCCGATATCGGCGCCCGGCAGCCCGACCTTCGAGAGCCCGGTGCGGAACACGCTCTGGCCCATGATGAACGAGGAGCGGCCGGCTGTGCAGGACTGCTCGCCGTAGTAGTCCGTGAAGAGCATGCCCTCATTGGCGATGCGATCGATGTTCGGCGTCTCGTAGCCCATCAGGCCCCGCGTATAGGCGGAGATGTTCGACTGACCGATGTCGTCGCCCCAGATGACGAGGATGTTCGGCTTGTCGGCGTCCTGCGCGTTGGCCGGAGCCGGCCCGGCAACCAACGCCAGGCCCACGGCGAGCACAGTCGCCAAGCCTGCTTGATGTTTCATGCAGCGTCTCCTCCCGGGAGTTGTTCTAGCGTCGGCCCAAAATGCCTCGGCATGCGTGTCCTTGGCACGGACGGACATAGCGCTAGTTCTTGGACGGCGCTTACCATTTTGCGTCTGCGATTCATTGGAGCACGAGGAGCTCGGCGAGCCATGCCAAGCCGGTTCATCACCACCGCCGTGCGTGGCTTCGGCCCGCTGCCGAGGATCGTGAGGGAGGCGGTTGGCGAGCGCGCGGCCAACCTGCTCTTCACCGATGCCGGCGTGCCGCTGGCTCTGCTCGACCGGCCCGATGCGCGGCTGCCGCTCGTCGACATGATCGCGATCTTCGAGCGGGCGGCGCTCCTCCTGGACGATCCGTTGCTGGGCCTCGACGTGGGCCGCGCCATGTCGCCGGAGACCTACGGCGACTGGGTGCGCTACGCGCTCGCCGGGCGGACGTTGCGCCATGGCATTGCCCGGCTCTGCCGGGCCATGCGCTATTATCAGGCAGCGGGCAACATCCGCGCGGAGGTCCACGGCAATCTCGTTCGACTCGCCTATCACCAGTCTGTCGTCGACGCGGCCCGTGCGCGCCAGCATGCGGACCACGCCCTGCTACCGCTGTTGGCGTTCGTGCGGCGGTTCCTCGGGCCGGCCTGGCAACCACACTGGGTCGAGCTTCCCTACCGGCCGGCCGCCGGAACCGACGAGCTGGCCACCCGGCTCGGTGTCGAGGTGCGCTTCGGGCGACCCGGCGTGGGCATGGTCTTCGAGCGCGACTTCCTCGATGCGCCGGGCAACACCGCGCCGCCGGCGTTCGCCGCGTTGCGTCGGATGGTCGAAGGCCGCCCCGACGGCGAGGTCACCGCGGCCTTGATCGATGTCGTCGACCTGCGCCTCACCGATGGCGAGGTGGCACTCGACGGGGCAGCGAGCAGGCTCGGCCTGCAGCGGCGGGCCCTGCAGCGGCACCTGCAGGCCGAGGGCCGATCCTACCGCCAGATCGTCGATGCCGCCCGCCGCGCCCAGGCCGAGAAGGCGCTCGCGACCACCGCCCGGCCGATAGCGGAGATCGCCCAGAGCCTGGGCTATGGCGAGCCGGCCCATTTCAGCCGTGCCTTTCGCCGCTGGCACGGCTGCAGCCCGAACAGCTGGCGGCGCGAGCGGGCGGGCTGAGCGGCGAGTCGCCTTCAGCCGGGCTCGCTCTCCGCCTCGAAGGTCAGGCTGAACTCGTCCGCCCGATTGCGGTTGATGGTCAGCTCGACCGGCGCGCCGTGCTCGTCGAGGTAGATCATCTCCATGGCCATGATCGGCGCACCCTCGTCGCAGTCGAGCCGGCGGGCGAGCTCCGTGTCGGCCACCTCGGCCCAGACGGTGACCTTCGCCCCCCGGAGCCGGATGCCCAGATGGCGCTGAACGGAGCGGAAGACGACCACGTCGTCGAAGTGCTCGCGCCTCAGATGGTCGCCGACCGCCGGCGGGAAATGAAAGGTGTTGAAGGCGATGGGGCGGGAATCCTGGAGCAGGATCGCCTGCAGGCAGAAGGTGTGGTCGCCCGGCCCGAGGCCAAAGACTTCCTGCGCCCTGGCCGAGCGGCGACGGCGGTAGTCGAGGATTTCGATCTCCCGGCCCCTGGTCGAGGCGATGATCGAGGCCAGGGTGTCGAAGCTGAAGCTCGCGCCGGGCTTCGGCGGCGGGCTGGTGACGATGCTGGGCTTGGCCGACTGCTTGCGCACCCGCCCTTCCGCCTCGAGCTCGCGGAGCGCGTGCCGCACCGTGATGAGGCTCACGCCGAAGAGCTTCGCGAGATCGGCCTCGCGCGGCAGGATGCTTCCCGGCCGCAGGCGGCCGGCGAGCATCGGCTCGCGGATGATGTCGGCGATCTGCCGGTAGAGCGGACCCTTGCGGCGGTCCGGCGCACGTCCGGCGAGGAGGCCGAGCAGCCCGCCCGCCTCGTCCTCTCCCCGTGCCCCGGATCGAGCCCAGCCGGTGCGCTCTGCCTTACCAGTCGCGGGCATAGCCGGCGGTCCAGCCACCATCGATCACCAGGGTGTGGCCCGTCACGTAGGAGGCGGCCGGCGACGCCAGGAAGAGGACGCCATTGGCGATCTCGGCGGTGGTGGCCGGCCGCTTCATCGGAATCGCCGCCATCTGCCCGGCGTGCAGGTCCTGAGCCCGGCTCGCCGGGTCCTGCATCCAGCGTTCCCAGGCCTCGGTCGCGGTCGAGCCAGGCGCCACGGCGTTGACGCGCACTCCATCGCCGGCGAGCTCGATGGCCATCGAGCGCGTCAGGTTGATGACCGCGGCCTTGGCGGCGATGTAGGGGCTCTGCAGGCGCAGCGGCGCCAGGCCGGTGGTGGACGCGATATTGACGATGGCACCGCTGCCCCGGGCCTTCATTGCGGCCGCCACCACCCGGCTGACCAGGAAGACGCCGGTCAGGTCGATGGCGAGGATCTGGTCCCAGACCGGAATCGGGAACTCGTCGATGGTCTTGCGGTCGGCGGCGTTCACGCCGATGCCGGCGTTGTTCACGAGGATGTCGATCCGCCCGTGGCGGCCCATGATCGCGGCGAGACCGTCGGCGATCGACGAACGGTCGGCGACATCGATGACGACGGCGTCGCCCCGGCCGGCCACGGTCTCGCGCAGCCGCGCCGCGTCGCGGTCCGTGAAGATCACGGTGGCGCCGTTGGCCAGGAGGGACTCGGCCGAGGCCTTGCCGATGCCGGTCGCGGCACCGGTGACCAGAGCGATCTTGCCTTCGAGGTCCACGTTCACTTCATCCCTCCGGGTTCATGGGGTCAGCGCCCGACGAGCGTGGGCAGGCCGGTCGACAGGATCGGAAACAGGCACAGGAGGACGAGCACGGCGATCTCGGCCAGGAAGAACCAGCGCAGCTCCTGCCAGATGGCGCCCATGGTGAGGTTGCCGATCCGGCAGGTGACGAAGAGGCAGACGCCGACCGGCGGCGTGATCAGCCCCATGGTGACGGCGATCAGCATGACCATCGAGAACTGGTTGTCGTCGATGCCCATCTGCCGGGTGATCGGCAGCAGCAGCGGCGCGAGCAGCAAGAGGGCCGGCCCGGCGTCGAGGACCAGGCCGACGACGACGAAGAAGGCGGCGCAGACCAGCAGGAAGAGGAACGGATAGTCGCTGAGATGGGCGAGAAGATCGCGGGTGATGCCCTGCACGCCGCCGAGAATCAGCACGTAGTTGACGATCAGCACCGTCGCCAGGACCAGCAGCAGCGCCGCAGTCAGCCGTGCCGCGGCACGAAACGACATGAGCAGCTCGCGCCAGGCGAGCTCGCGGAAGACGACCGTGCCGAGGAGGATGGCGAGCACCACCGCGATGCCGCCCGCCTCGGTCGGGGTGAAGACGCCGGAGACCGTGCCGAACAGAATGAAGGCCGGCAGGGTCATGACGACGAGGCCGTCGCGCAGCGCCGGCAGTCGCTGCCCGGCCGGCACCGTCATGGCGCTTTGCGGCAGCTCGCCGCGCAACGACTTGACGAAGACCACGACGGCGCAGGAGAGGCCGAGCAGCAGCCCCGGGACGATGGCCGCGAGGAAGAGGGTGAGGACGGAGACCTGGGCCACTGCCGCGTAGATGACCATGATGACGGAGGGTGGGATGATCGGGCCGATGATGGCCGATGCCACGGTCAGCGCTGCGGCGAAGGCGCGGCTGTAGCCCTCCTTGGGCATGGCGTTGATGAAGACGCGGCCGAGCGAGGCGATGTCCGCGATGGCGGTGCCGGAGATGCCCGCGAACAGAATGGACGCGACGACGTTGGCATAGGCGGTGCCGCCGCGCACCCGCCCGACGATGATGGTGGAGAGCATGATCAGGCGGTCGGCGAGACGGGCACGGACCATGATCTCGCCGACGAGGATGTAGAAGGGTGCCGCCAGGAGCACGAACGAGTCGAGCCCGGCGAACATCCGGCTGGCGACGTTCAGGAAGGCGAGGTCCTCGACATAGAGCCCGGCCATGGCCGAGAGGCCGAAGGCGAAGGCGATCGGCAGGCCGCCGATGATGAGGATCGCGAGGGCCAGGAAGAGCAGGATCATGCGCCCGCAGCCCCGGTCGGGTCGGCGGCGTCGGTCGGGTCGAGCGGCAGGAAGACGTCGACGGCCTTCGCCAGCTCGGCGAGCAGCAGGAGCCCGCCGCCGATCACGAGCGCGCCATAGGCGTAGACCATCGGCAGGCCGAGCGTGGGCGAGGTCTGCATGCCGTTCTTGAGGCAGTAGATCACGCCCTGATAGAGCACGACGCCGGCGAAGCAGGCGGCAAGCAGGTGGATCAGGGCGCTGTGCAGCTTGCGGCAAGCCGGGCCGCCGACATGCCGGAAGAGCTCGAGGCTGAGATGCTCCTCCCGCAAGCTCACGCCCGCGGCCGCGAGGAAGGTCACCCAGACGGCGCCATAGCGCATCATCTCCTCGCTCCAGGAAATCGAGTCGAGCATGACGTAGCGCATGAACACGGCGGCGAGGTTGAGGATGGTGACGGCGATGAGCACGAGGCCGGCGAGCAGGTCGGCGCCGTCCACCAGCACCCGCACCGTCGTCCGCAGGGCCCGGTACGTCATCTATGACCTCGTCGCGGAGGAAGTCGGCGACGGCGCCGGGAGCGCCGCCGTCGCCCGTCCATCAGGGTGTCACTCGGCCTGGCCGTAAAGGCGCGCCTCGGCCTCGGCGGCGGCGGCGAGCACCCGGTCGACGGTTTCCTGGCCGATCTGGCCGGCGATGAAGTCGATCACCGCCTGCTGCGCCTGCTCGCGGAAGAGCTGCTTCTCGCTCGGCGAGTTGACATGGATGGTCATGCCCTTGTCGCGCAGGGCGTCGACCGCGGTGATGTCGGCCATCGTCTTGATCGCGTTGGCAGCAGCGCTGTGCAGCGCCACGGCCTCGTGGAGGATCTTCTGCTGGTCCGCCGTGAGGCCCTCGTAGACGTCGTTGTTGATGATGATGAGGTGGAAGCCGTAGATGTGCTCGTTCACGCTCATGTATTTCTGGACTTCGTAGATGCCGGCGTCGAGCACGGTGATCGCCGCGTTCTCCTGGCCGTCGACGACGCCGGTGCGCAGCGCCGGGATCAGCTCGGGCCAGGCGATCGGCGTGGCCGAGGCGCCCATGGCGCCCATGAACTCGACATAGACCTGGCTCTGCATGGTGCGCATCTTGAGGCCGGCCAGGTCGTCCGGCGTCTTGATCTCGCGCTCGTTGTTGGTGAGGTTGCGAAACCCGTTCTGCGAGAAGCCGAGCGTGCGGATGCCGGTCGCCGCAAGCATCTCCTTGGTCAGGTCCTCGACGATCTCGGTGTTGGCGAACTCCCAGGCCGCCGCCGACGAGCCGAAGAGATAGGGGATCTGGAACGCCTGCATCGGCGGGAAGAAGGATCCCAGCACCGAATCGTCGGTCAGGGCCATGTCGAGCGTGCCGTTCTTGACCTGCTCGGTCACCTGCAGCGACCCGCCCAGCGTGTTCCAGAAGATCTCGATCTCCATCTCGCCGCCGGACTTGTAGGCGACGTAGTCGCGCATCGCCCGCAGACCGACCGACATGCCGTCGGTCGGCGATTCGTTGGCGCCGACGGAGAAGCGGAGCTTGACTTCCGCCGCCGTCGCGCTGCCGAGAACCACGCCGATAGCGAGGGTCGCCACCGCGCAAGCCGACAGCACGCGGCGCGTCGCGCTCGCAAGACCATGACCACGCATCCTTGCCTCCACTGATCTGTTGCTGATCGCGGGCTATCCTGCCCGCCTCGCCTGCCGACCGGCGGGCTTGTGGGACTCGCCGGTAACGATTATGGTATTATAAACTTATAAGACTGGCAAGCAAGCGGCGCCGGACAGGGAGTGGTGGCATGTCGATGTCTGCAACGAAGCGACCGAGGCCGCAGCGGCAAGGTGCCAACCTGCCGGACACCGGGCTCCTGCTCGAGCTGTTCGAGCAGATGGTGCTGCTGCGCCGCTTCGAGCTGGCCGCCCGGGCCGCCTGCCGCGGCGGCGAGACACCCGGCTTCCTCCATCTCTACATCGGCGAGGAGGCGACCGCGGTCGGCGTCTGCGCGCATCTGACGCCGCGGGACTGGGTGACCTCGACCCATCGCGGGCATGGCCATGCCCTGGCCAAGGGCTCCAATCCCGGTGCGGTCATGGCCGAGCTCTTCGGCAAGGCCGGCGGCATCTGTGGCGGCCGCGGCGGCACGATGCATCTCTACGACCGGACGGTCGGTCTCTTCGGCACCAACGGTGTCGTCGGCGCCGGCATCGGCCATGCGGCGGGCATCGGCATGGGCGCCCGGCTGCTCGGTCAGGATGCGATCGGCGTAGCGTTCTTCGGCGACGGCGCCTCGAATCATGGCGCCTTCCACGAGGGGCTCAACTTCGCCGCGGTGCAGCGGGCACCGGCGGTCTTCGTCTGCGAGAACAATCTCTACGCCACGGCGACCCCCCTCGCCTCGATCACGCTCAATCCCGAGATCGCGCGCCGTGCCGACGCCTACGGCATGCCCGGCGTGGCGGTGGACGGCAACGATGTCTTCGCCGTCTGGCTCGCCATGCAGGAGGCCACAGAGCGCGCCCACTCGGGCGGCGGGCCGACGCTGATCGAGGCCAAGACCTACCGCACCGTCGGCCATCACGAGGGCGACCCGGTGCTCGGCACCTACCGGACCCAGGAGGAGCTCGACGCCTGGCTGCAGCGCGATCCCATCGACATGTTCCGCCGGCGGCTGATCGCCGATTTCGGCGTCGCCGACGAGGCGACGCTGGCGGCGATCGAGGCGAAGATCGACCGGGTGGTGGAGGAGGCCCTCGCCTTCGCGCGGGAATCCCCCGAGCCGGACCCGCGCACGGCGCGCGACCATGTCTTCGCCGAGCCGCTCAACCCGGCGGTCGCCCTGCGGCGCCGGCCGGCCGGCGCCACCCGGGTCCAGGGCTGGCTCGAGGCGGTCCGCGACGGCATTGCGGAGGAGATGCGCGCCAATCCGACCATCCAGTATCTCGGCGAGGGCACGGGCGAGCGCGGCGGCAGCTTCGCCCATACCAAGGATCTGTGGCAGGAGTTCGGGCCGGCGCGGATGGTCGACACGCCGATCTCCGAGCAGGGCTTCACCGCCGCCGCCATCGGTGCTTCGGCCATCGGTGCCCGCTCGGTGTCCGACCTGATGTTCGCCGACTTCGCCTTCGAGACGGCCGGGCAAATCTTCCTGCAGGCCGCCAGGCTCCGCTACATGAGCAATGGCGCCATCAATGCGCCCGTGGTGGTGCGCGCCAGCGCCGGTGCCCTGCGCAGCTCGGGGCCGCACCACAGCGGCAGCTATCATGCCGTCTTCGCCCACATGCCGGGCCTGATCGTCTGCCTGCCGTCGACGCCGGCCGACGCCAAGGGGCTGATGAAGACGGCGCTCAGGGCTGCCGATCCCGTCATCATGCTCGAGCCGAAGGCGCTGTTCGCCTCGAAAGGGCCCGTTCCGGAGGGCGAGCATTTCGTCCCCTTCGGCGTGGCCCGGATCGCGCGGCAGGGTGGCGACATCACCGTCGTCGCCACCGGCCAGCTCGTGCATACGGCGATCGAGGCAGCCGAGCGCTTGAGCGTCGCGGGCATCGAGGTCGAGATCGTCGATCCGCGCACGATCATGCCGCTCGACGTCGAGACCATCGTCCTGAGCGTGCGAAAGACGCATCGCCTGCTGGTCGTCGACGAGGACTGGGCGATGTGCGGGCTCGGTGGCGAGATCGCGCAGACGATCAACGAGCTCGCCTTCGACGAGCTGGACGCGCCGCCCGGCCGGCTGCATACCGCCCCCACCTCGCACCCCTTCGCCCCGGCGCTCGAGCGGGCCATGCTGGTGAGCGCCGACCGGATCGTGGCGGCCGTGCGCGACGTGATCGAGGGTCGGCCGCCCGTGCCGGACCATTGGCGGAGCACGACCGGGCTCGCGGCGCCCGTGGCGGCTCCGCCGGCGACCACACGGGCGCCCGAGCCGAGGCCCGCAGCGAGGCCGAAGGCCGCGAGCGGCGAGGACGAGCCGATCCTGATGCCGTTCGGGGACCTGACCGTGAGCGAGGGCACGCTCGTCGGCTGGCGCAAGGCCGAGGGCGACAGGGTTGCCGAGGGCGAGCTGGTCGCCGAGATCGAGACCGACAAGAGCGTGATGGAGATCGAGGCACCCTGCGCCGGAACGCTGAGCCGGATCGAAAAGCCCGTCGGCGCCGTGGTGGCGATGGGCGTCCGGATCGGCAGCATCCGCAGGGCGAACCGCTCCTAGGCGACGACCCCGGATGCTCTTGGCATGCCGGAGCCGCCGTTGCGGGACCGGACCGGGCTCGTGTCGGCCGGCGAGGCTCGGAGAGAGCGGCGGATGCGGAAATATTGGACGATCCCCGTATCGCTGGACACGCGGGTTGAACGGCGCTCTACTGATTCACACAACCGTTGACGTGAATGCGGATCAATGACGCTGCGGCCCCTCGACTGCGAGGAGCCGCGATAGCGCCCTGGGGAGAGAAAACATGGTGCATTCGATTGTCCATCCCAGTCGTCGTCGACTGCTCGCCGGCATCGGTGGCGCCACCCTGCTCGGCGGCATCGGTGCGCCGCATATCGTCAGGGCACAGGCCGACACGGTCCGTTTCGGTCATCTCACGCCGCTCACGGGATTCCTCGGTCCGCTCGGCGCGTACGCGCAGATGGGCGTGACACTCGCCGTCGAGGAGATCAACGCGGCCGGCGGCGTCATGGGCCGCCCGATCGAGCTCTTGCTCGAGGACAGCGTCAACCCGGCGACGGCCTCCACGAAGGCCGAGCGCTACATCACCCGCGACAATGTCGTCTGCATCATCGGCGAGATCAGCTCGGCCTCGGGCCTCGCCATCGCCCAGGTGGTCGAGCGCCACCAGAAGCTGTTCCTCAACACCGGCTGCAACTCGGATGCCCTGCGCGGCAGCGACTGCAACCGCTACATGTTCCACGTCGAGGCCTGCAACACGCAATACGTCAAGGCGGTGGGCACCGCGCTGCTGCAGCGGGGCCTGATCGACGGCAAGAAGATCTACTTCCTCACGGCAGACTACGCCTACGGCCATGATCTGTCCCGCGTCGGCAAGCGGTTCGTCGAGGGCAATGGCGGCGAAGTGGCCTGGGAGGATCTGGTGCCGACCGATTCCACCGACTTCAGCGCCTACATCCTGAAGATCCGCCAGGCCCAGCCGGATCTGATCGTCTCCAACCTCGCCGGCAATCAGATCACCAACTTCGTCAAGCAATATGCCGAGTACGGGCTGGACATCCCCTATGCCGGCTTCGGCTTCGACACCGCCCTGGCCTGGGGCGCCGGCAAGGGCACTTTCGGCGGCGAATGGCCGGTCGTCTGGCATCACGACCTCGACGTGCCTGCCTCGCTTGCCTTCGTCGACGCCTTCACGACGAAATTCGGCAAGCCGCCGGAGAACCAGGCCTGGGGCGACTACGTTGCCGCCAAGGTCCTCGCCGCCGCCATGAACGAGGTGGAATCGACCGACACGGCGGCCCTCCTCGAGCATTTCGGCAAGGAGCCGAAGCTCGACATCCTGAAGGGGCGCGAAGGTTATTTCCGCGACTGGGACCACCAGCTCATGCAGGAAATGTACACGATGACGGCGCGGCCGGTCGACGAGGTGCAGAACGAGTGGGATCTGATGGTGCTCGGCCCGCCCGTCCCGCCGGCGGACGAGGCGCTGGAGTCGATCGCACCGACCCCCGAGGAGAATGCCTGCGAGCTCTAGGCGCAGGCGCCCGCTCCGCTGGCCGGGAGCGGGCGCGCCGGCCGGTCGTTCATTCCCCCTCCTTTGACGCGAGGGCTGCCCTTGCCGCTTGAGCTCGTCTTCATCCTCGAGCAGGTGCTGAACGGCCTCCTGGTCGGCGTCTACTACCTGCTGATAGCGCTCGGGCTCTCGCTCATCTTCAGCCTGGGCGGCATCGTCAACCTCGCCCATGGCGGCTTCTATGCCATCGGCGCCTATCTGATCGTCATCCTGACCGGCGAGATCGGCTTCTTCGGGGCCTTCGTCGTCTCGCCGATCCTGGTAGCATTTCTCGGCATGGCGACCGAGCGCGTCTTCTTTCGCCGCTTCTATCGGCTCGATCCGATGCTCAGCCTGCTCTTGACCTTCGGTCTCGCCATGATCATCGAGCAGGGGCTGCGCATGATCTTCGGGGCGGCGCCGATCCCGTACGCGATCCCGGGCTTCCTGCACGGGCAGGTGCTGCTCGGCAAGCTGATCTTCTCGAGCTATCGCCTCGCGATTCTCATCGTCGCGATCCTCGCCGTGGCAGGGCTCTGGTTCCTGCTGCAGCGCACGCCCTTTGGCCGCGTGGTCCGGGCCGGCGTGCAGAATCCGGACATGGTGGGTGCTCTCGGCATCTCGCTCTCCCCCTACTTCACCGGTGTGGCGGCGCTCGCCATGGGGCTCGCCGGGCTCGCCGGCGTGCTGATGGCGCCGATCACGGGAGTCCACCCGGCGATGGGCCTGGAGATCCTGATTCCGGCTTTCGTCGTCGTCGTGATCGGCGGGCTCGGCTCATTCTGGGGCGTGGTCGCGGCGGCGGCACTGGTCGGCATCATCCGTGGCCTCACGGTCTATTACTATCCGCCGGCCTCCGAGGCCTCGATGTATCTCCTCATGCTCGCCGTGCTCCTGCTCCGTCCGCGCGGCATGTTCGGCGAGCGGATCGCGCGGTTCGAATGATGCTCGCCCGACACGTCAACCTCCTCGTCCTGGCACTGGCGCTCGTGGCCTTGCCCTTCGCGCTCTTCGCGCTCGGGCTCACCTATGGCTCGGCGACCGATGTGGTGGTGCTCGGCCTGGCTGCCATGGCGCTCAATCTGCTCGTCGGCTACACGGGGCTGGTCTCGTTCGGACATGGTGCCTGGCTGGGCCTCGGCGCCTATGCGGCAGCCCTGCTGCAGCTGCATTTCTTCCCCGGCCAGATGCTGTTGCCGGCCGTGCTCGGCGTCATCATCGTCGGCCTGATAGCGCTGCTGCTCGGACCGCTCATCCTGCGTCGCCGAGGGGTGTATTTCTCCCTGATCACCCTGGCCCTCGCCGCCCTCGCCTTCGCCATCGCCTATCGCTGGACGGCGCTCACCGGCGGCGAGAGCGGGCTCGGCGGCATCGTCCGCTCGGACTTCCTCGGGATCGATCTCGACCGCAGCGATGCCGCCTATTACGCGTTCGTGGCGATCGTCGCCTTTCTCGTCGCCACCATGCTCCAGCGCCTGGTGCGCTCACCCATCGGCACGGTGCTCGTCGCCATCCGCGAGAACGAGGAGCGGACCCGCTTTCTGGGCTATTCGACGACCGCCTACAAGGTGGTCTGCTTCACCGTCTCGGCCATGGTCACCGGTCTCGCCGGCGTGCTCTTCGTCTTCCAGCATCGCTTCGCCTCGGCTGACCCCCTGGCCGTCTTCTTCTCCGGCGACCTGCTCGCCATGGTCATCATCGGTGGCATGCGCAGCTTCCTCGGCCCCGCCCTCGGCGCCTTGTTCTACGTCCTGTTCCGTGAGTTCCTGTCGATGTGGACGCCGGACTGGCTGCTCTATTTCGGCTTCCTGTTCGTCGCCTTCATCATGTTCTCGCCGACCGGGCTGATGGGTGTCGCCGGCCGGCTCCTCGCACCCTTCAGGCACCAGCCCGTCTCCGCCGCCGCCATGGCCGGCCGGGCGACGGCGCTCGAGCGGCCGCTGCCCAAGGCCTTGGCCGGGCACGACAGCGGCTCGGGGCCGATCCTCGTGGTCGAGCGGATCGCCAAGAGCTTCGGGGCCATCCAGGCCATGCGCGGGGCGAGCTTCAGCGTCGCCCGTCGGACCCTGCACGCCCTGATCGGACCGAACGGCGCCGGCAAGACGACGGCCTTCAACGTCGTCTCGGGCATGTTTCCGCCGGATCGCGGCAAGGTCCTTCTGGATGGCCAGCCGATCGAGGGCCTCGACCCCAATGTCGTGTGCCGACGTGGCCTCGCCCGCTCGTTCCAGATCACCAACCTGTTCAACGGCCTGAGCGTCGAGGAGAACCTGCGCCTCGGCGTGCAGGCGACGCATGCCGCCCGCTTCAGCCCCTGGCGCGATGCGCATGGCATCGCCTCGATCAACCAGGAAACCGCCGAGATCATGGCCTTTCTCGGTGTCGAGGGGATGGAGCAGGCGGTGGCGGGGACGCTCTCCTATGGTGGCCAGCGCCTGGTCGACATGGGTCTCGCCCTCACCTCGAAGCCGCGGCTTCTTCTGCTCGACGAGCCGCTTGCCGGGCTCGCCGCGACCGAGCGCGAGCGCATCGGCCGGTTGATCAAGCGCATCTCCGCCGACATCCCCGTCCTTCTGGTCGAGCACGACATCGACCGGGTGTTCGAGCTCGCCGACGCGGTGACGGTGATGAACAACGGCGAGGTGCTGATCGGCGGCACGGTCGAGGAGGTGCGCTCGGACCCGCGCGTGCAGGAGGTCTATATCGGTTCCGGCACGGCGGCCCTGGCCGGACGCGAGATGGTCTCCGTCGCCGAGCCGGAGGTCCTCTTGGGTGCGCGCGGCATCAACACCTATTACGGCAAGAGCCACGTGCTCACGGACGTCGATCTCGACGTGCACAAGGGCGAGATCGTGGCCCTCTTGGGCCGCAACGGGGCGGGCAAGTCGACCTTCCTGAAGACGCTGATCGGCATCGCCCCGCCGGCTTCCGGCACGCTGGTCATGCAGGGCGAGGATCTGGCGGGGCTGCCGTCGGCCGAGATCGCCCGGCGCGGCATCGGCTACGTGCCGCAGGAGCGGGCACTCTTCCAGGGCATGAGCGTGCGCCACAACCTCGAGCTCGGCCGGCTCAAGCGACGCACCGGTGCCGGGACCCACTGGGCGGATGACGACATCCTGGCCTTCTTCCCGCGCCTCGCCGTGCGGCTCGACACCGCCGCCGATCGCCTCTCGGGGGGCGAGCAGCAGATGGCGGCGGTGGCCCGTGCGCTGGTCGGCGACACGAAGCTCCTGCTCCTCGACGAGCCCTTCGAGGGCCTGTCGCCGGCGGTCACCGAGGAGCTGTTCGACGTGTTCGACCGGCTCCGCCGCGAGGTCGCCATCCTGATCGTCGACCACAATCTCGATCTGGTCCTGAACCTCGCCGACCGGGCCTATGTGCTCGAGCGCGGCCAGGTCATCCACGAAGGCCCGTCGCGCCCGCTCGCCCACGACTACGACCTGCGCCGCGAGATCCTCTGGCTTTGAGGTTCCCGGCATCGATCGGGGCGGTGCGGGAGCCGGGGCGCCAACCGCGTGCTCGATGAATGGTCAGGCAACCCGTCCGCGATCGAACAAGATGGCTCCAGGTCGAGGGTCATCCGAGCCCGGACGACCCTCGATCCCGGGGATCGCCTATTGGGCCACGCCGGCGATGGAGCGGATCATCTCGAGGAATGGCTCGCGTTCATTCGCCGCGGCGGCTTCGTCCACCGCGAAGACCTCGACATCCGCGAGCTCGGGCAGCGCCAGATACTTCGAGACCTCGATGTCGCTCCGGCTGGGCCGGCGGAAGCCGTTGACCAGCAGGGCCGTCTGCGCCTCGGCGGAGAGCAGCATGTCGACGGCCTGGCACGCGACATCCCCGGCCGGCGCGCCTGCGACCAGACCCAGATACTCCGGGGTGACGAAGGTGCCTTCGGACGGATAGACGAGCTTCAGCTCGTCCTGGCCACCGTCGATATAGGCGTAGGCGGTGGCCTCGAATGTCAGGCCGATCGGGTATTCGCCCATGGCCACGCCGCGCGGCACCGCCGAGGAGGAGCCGGTGACGACGACGTTGCCGGCCAATGCCTGGAAAGCGGCCTCGTCGAGCAGCTCCCTGGCACCCAAGAGGATGGTGTATCCGGTGGAGCTGTTGGCCGGGTCCGGCACGGTGATCTTCCCCTGGTAGACCGGATCGGCGAGGTCGCTCCAGGTTTCGGGCATCGGCAGGTCGCCGAGGAGATCCTCGTTGACCATGATCACGGAGACGTGGACGTTGGTCGGCAAAAAGCGGTTGCCGGGGTAGTGCAGCCCCTCCGGAATGGCTGCCAGCGCTGGCGAATCGTAGCTCTCGAACAGGCTCTCGAAAGCGCCCAGCGTATTGGCGCTGGATGACCAGAAGATGTCGGCCTGCACCTTGTCCGCCTCGGATTCGATCCGCCGCAGGAGAACGCCGCTGCCGCCGGTGATCGCATTGAGCTGGACATCCGGCATGGCGGTGCGTGCCACCTCGGTGATCGCCTCGATCGACTGGACCGGGTTCGACGTGTAGATATTGACTTCCTGAGCCAGCGCCGGTGCTGCCACCATGAGAGCGAGGCCTACCACGCTCCCTGCCGCCACCAGCCGTCCGTGCTTCGTCATCTGAAACCTCCCATTGAGCTGCCACGGTGAAAGAACGCTCTGCCCGGCAGCACGGCAGATGCCATCGGCTCGATCACGATTCCGAACGGGGCTTGCCGACCCCGAAGAGATCCATTCGGAAGACCTTGATCGCTATCATGATCGGCAGAAGAATGACGCCGATGAGCGTCAGTCCACACGCCGACGCGTAGGCCATCAGGGCACTGTCGAGCAGGCGGAAGATCTGGATCGGCAAGGTCTCGCGCCCGCCGGAGTAGACGAGGATCGAAGCGCTCAGCTCGGCCACCGAGGTGGTCCATGTCAGGACCGCCGCCGCGGCGATCGCCGGCGCCATCATCGGCAGCACCACACGCACGAAGGTCCGAAACGGTGGCGAGCCGAGGCTGATCGACGCTTCCTCGATCGAGTTGGGCACATTGTAGAGCGTCGAGGAGGCATTGCGCATGCCGAACGGCAGGCGTCGCACGACATAGGCGAGGACGATGATCGACGCGGTCCCGGTGAGTGGCAGCCAGCCGGTGTGGAACGAGATGATGAGGCCGATGCCGAGAACGGTCCCGGAGAGCGCCAGGGGCACGACGGAGATGTAGTCGAGGAGCGGTGTGATCAGGTTGCGCTTCTTGACGATCATGTAGCTCACGACCGTGCTGAAGCTGATGCCGATGCAGGTGGCGAGCCCCGCATAGACAAGCGAGTTCACCAGCGGTTGCGGCGCCGTGACGAAGACGCGCTCCATGTTCTCGAGCGTCCAGGTGCCCCATTGCATCACCGGCCCGCGCGCCCTGGTGAAGGCGCCCAGGATGACGGAGATCATGGGCAGCATGGAGATCAGCACCACGGTGCCGGCGGCGAGCGCGATCAACACGCCCTCGAGGCCGCGCAGCGCGCTCGGCGGGGCACCCCGCCCCTGCACGACCTCGTAGCGGCCGCGCGCGACGATCCAGCGATTGATGAACAGGACCACCATGACGATGAGGATCGAGACGCTCGCCAGCGTGCTCTGCATCACCGGGTTGACGCCGCCCTCGGACACGGCGGCCCGATAGGTCATCACCGACAGGAGCTGCACCTGGTGCCCGAGAATGATGGAGATCGCGAAGTTGCCGATCACCATCGTGAAGACCAGCAAGGCGCCCGAGAGGATGGCCGGGGCGATGACCGGCACCATCACCTTCAGCCGCGCGCGCGCTGGCGAGCTGCCGAGGCTTTGCGCCGCCTCCTCCAGGTGGGCGTCGAAGCCGGAAATGGCTGCCACGGTGCCGATGTAGACATAGGTATAGTAGATGAAGGTCATCGACGTGACGAGGCCGAACCAGCCGTAGAAGCTGGGCAGGATGATGCCGTATTCGCGAAAGAACCGGGTGATCAGGCCGTTGTTGCCCAGCATCATCAGCCAGGTCTGGGCAGCGATTACCTCGGGTATGACGAGGGTGATGAGCGGCAGGAACACGATCAGCGACTTTCCGGGGAACCGGAATCGCGCGGTGACGTAGGCGAGCGGCACGCCGACCAGCGTGCACGCCACCGTCACGATCGCTGCCAGCATCAACGAGTTGGCGATCGCCTCGCCGTAGCGCTGCTCGGACAGGATCTGCGACCAGCCGCCGCCATTGCTGAAGCTCGACGTGACGATGTTGATGATGGGATAGACGATGAAAACGAACATTATGACGAGCGCAGCGACGGACAGCCAGAACCAGACCGATCGAACATCGATCATCCTGTTCATCGCGCGAGCACCAGCGCCTTCTCGGGATTGACCGATACCGACACATGCTGACCGGCGGAAAATCTATCGTGGTCTTCGCCGTGCAGGTCGACCGCGAGCACGCTGCCGTCGCCGAGCCTGACCTTGTACGCCGTCCTGGCCCCGAGATACTGCCGAAGGATGACGCTGCCCGGCAGCGACGATGCCGCCCCGTCCGTCGTCGGGCTGTCGTCCATTCCCAGATCCTCGGGCCGCAGGACCAGCACGCCCTCGCCATTCGGCACCGGCCCGGCGCAGCGCGCCCGCAGGACGACGTCGCCGAACCTGACGGTCGGGCGGGTCGCATCCGCACCCTGACCGAGCGTGACAGGGATCCGGTTCGCCGCCCCGACGAAATCCGCCACGAAGGTCGTGGCGGGCGTCGCGTAGATCTCCTTCGGGGAGCCGATCTGCTCGATCCGCCCCTTGTTCATCACGCCGATCCGGTCGGACATCGACAGGGATTCTTCCTGGTCGTGGGTCACGAAGACCGTCGTGATCCGGGCTTCGCGCTGCAACTCCATGATCGTCTCGCGGACCTGCAGGCGCAGTCGCGCATCGAGATTGGAGAGCGGCTCGTCCATCAGCAGCACTTGCGGCTCGATCACCAGGGCCCGCGCCAGAGCCACGCGCTGGCGCTGGCCACCCGACAGCGCCGCGGGCTTGCGGGAGCGAAAGGGGCCGAGATCGACCCGCTCGAGGGCCTTCATCACCCGGCCCTCGAGCACGGCCCCCCGTTCGCCGCGGGCGCGCAGGCCATAGGCCACGTTCTCGAAGACGGTCTTGTCCGGAAAAAGCGCGTAGTCCTGGAAGACCATGCCGATGTCGCGCTTGTGGGCAGGCAGACGGGTGACGTCCACGTCGCCGAAGAGGATGCGGCCGCGCGCGGCCGGAACAAAGCCGGCGATCGTTCGAAGCAGCGTGGTCTTGCCGCAGCCGGAGGGCCCGAGCAGGGTGAAGAAGTTGCCTTCGTCGATGCGCAGGTCGAGATCGGCAATGACATCCGCCTGTCCGTAGCTCACCGCCAGCCCGGAGATGCTGATGCTCATGTGCCGGCCCTCCTCTTCGCCGCGTCCTCGCGCCCCAGCAGCTCCAGTGCCACCGCATGCATGGCGGGGTCGCCCGCCGCCAGCACGCGAGGGCCGCTGTCGATCGTCAATGGCGCGCCGGCCCAATCGGTGATGCGCCCACCCGCCCCCGAAACGATGGGAGCGAATGCGGCGATATCCCAGATCTTCAGCCCCGAATCGATCGACAGGTCGATGCGTCCTTGCGCCAGACGCCCGTAAGCCAGCGCCGCCGCCCCGTAGATCCGCCACGCCGTGCGTGATCGCAACCGCTCGAAGGCCTGGATATCGCCCGGCGGAAAGAAATCCGGGCTGCTCGCCGACAGGATGGCGCCGGCGAGCTCGGCGCAGGGGCGGGTTTTGAGGACATTCCCGTTGAGGCGTGTCGGCTCCCCGGCGACACCGACGAAGCGCGCGCCCAGGGCGGGGAAGTCCATGACGCCGATCACCGGATCGCCATCGACGCAGCATGCGATCAGCGAGCCGAAGACCGGAATGCCCGCCATGAAGGCGGCGGTGCCGTCGATCGGGTCGAGGACCCAGACATGGCTGCAACCGCGACCGTGCTCGCCATGCTCCTCGCCGATGACGCCGTGGTCGGGAAAGCGCCTGGAGATGATCTCCCGCAGACGCGCCTCGACGGCGGCATCGGTCGCGGTGACGAAGCTCCGATCTTCCTTGAGCGTGGCGTCGCCATGCCGGAAAGCGCCGTCGACGAGGCTGCGGCCTATCATCTCGCGGCTCGTCTCGGCGAGCTCGATTGCCATGCGCAAGCAGGTGACGAGATTGGCCGTGGATGCCAAATTACAGTCCTTTGCCGAGTATTCCGTTCATGCACTATCGGCTCCGGTTTATCTGTCAAGGCGGTACAGCGGCATCCGTCCGACCCGGAACGGGCTGCATGACAGGCAATCGCCACCCGCGATCGAGCTTTGCGCGCCTTCATGTGCGCAAAACGAGGTTGCCGATGCAGCAGCGATGGACTCATTGCGCGGATCCGGCGTCTGGTCACGGAATGCGAACCGGAGCAGGAGGCGGAGCGCCGGCAATTGCAGCAATCTCAGCAGGAGCTCGAGGGCCTGCGCGCCGGCCCGCCCCGAACCGCCGCAGATGCTCCTCCTCGAGGACATCTCGCCCGAGGTCCCTGCCGTCGACCTCGGTCGGGGCTGCCCCTTCGCCTCGGCCTGCTCGAACCAAGCCGGTCTCGTCCCAGGCTCGCGCGGCATTCTCGCCCGATTCCGGATTGCCGCGCCGCGAGGCAGGCAGCGCACCCCCGGGTCTCATTCAGACGCGAGCGCGGCGGTTCCTTCTCTTTCCTCGATGATCGATCGGACGTCGGTCACCGTCGAGTGCTCGACGGGGGAGGCGCTGTTGCCGAAGGCGTTGCGCAGATAGGTCAGGAGCGCCGCCACTTCGTCATCGTCCAGCTTCCAGCCTAAGGCCGGCATCGCCAGCGGCGTGGGCTTTGCCTCCGTCGACGGCTTCTCCGCACCGCCGAGCACGATCTGGATGGCGCTGTGCGGCTCCTCCTGCTGCAGGACGCTGCTGCCGGCGAGGGCCGGGAAGACGCCTTCCTGGCCCTCCCCGCTCATCAGGTGACAGCCGGTGCAGTTGTCGACGAAGAGCGCCTCACCCTCGGCCATGAGGAGTTCGTCGAGGTCGCGGACGTCGCCCGGCTCGGCCACCTCCTCCGCTGCCGGCAGGTCCTCGAGGTAGACCGCCATGGCCCGCAGGTCCTCCCGGGTCAGGTGCTGGGTCGAGCGTTCGACGACCTCCGCCATCGGGCCGCCGGCGGAGGAGAAGCGGTTGCTGCCCGTCTTCAGATATTCGACGATGTCCTCGACCGACCACTCGCCCAGCCCCTCGCGCAGGTCGCCCGTCAGGTCCGGCGCGAACCAGCCCTCGCCGAAGCCGCCCTCGAAGGCCTCGTCCAGCTCGACCGCGCCCGCCAGGTTCTTGGGCGAGTGGCAGGCAGCGCAATGGCCGAGCCCCTCCACGAGGTAGGCGCCTCTGTTCCACTCCGCGGACTTCCCGGGAACCGGCGTGAAGACGCCTTCCTCGAAGAAGAGCGCGTTCCAGCCCGCGAGCAAGGCGCGCCAGCTCAACGGCCAGGGCAGCTCCGGCGGGTCGACCTCCTGGCGCACCGGCTCCAGCGTGTCGAGCCAAGCCTTGATGGCGCGAATGTCGTCGCGCGTCACCTTTGTGAAGAAGGGGTATGGAAAGGCCGGATAGAGCCGCTTGCCACCCGGCGCCATGCCCTGGGTCATGGCGCGCTCGAACTCGGCATCCGACCAGCCGCCGATGCCCGTTTCCCGATCGGGGGTGATGTTCGCCGAGTAGAGCGTGCCGAACGGTGTCGGGATCGGGCGGTTGCCGGCGAAAGGCTCGCCGCCTTCGGCCGTATGGCAGGCGACGCAGTCGCCGACCCGCGCGAGATAGCGGCCTCTCTCGATGTCCGAGAAGCCCGCCTCCTGCGCCAGGCCGGCGGCCGTGCCCGTCAGCACGGCGGCGCCCGCCAGAACGGTGAGCCCGGCCCTCATCTCACGCATCCACCAGCGGGCCGGGGTTTTTCAGGTAGCGGGTCTTGATCGCCTCGGCCGCCCAGTAGGTGAGCGCGCCCACCGTGCCGGTCGGGTTGTAGCCCGCGTTCTGGGGAAACACGCAGGCCCCCATCACGAAGAGGTTGGGGACGTCCCAGTGCTGGAGGTAGCGGTTGACGACGCTGGTGGACGGGTCGTCGCCCATGACCGCACCGCCCGTGTTGTGCGTCGTCTGGTAGGGGACGATCGAATAGGGCCCCTGGCGCTGGTTGACGGTGTAGGAGCGCGGCCGCATGGCCCTGGCGATCTCCTCCGCCCGGGCGGTCACGAAGCGGGACATGCGCCGCTCGTTGTCGTGGAAGTCGAAGGTGAGGCGCATGAGCGGATCGCCGTAGGCGTCTCTGTAGGTCGGATCGAGATCGAGATGCGCGTCGTTGTAGCTCATCACGCTGCCGTGCACGCTGAGCGAGGCGGAGCGCAGGTAGTTCTCGGCCATCGCCTGCTTCCACGCAGAGCCCCATTCGGGCGTGCCCTGGGGGAGCTGGTGCTGGAGGATCGGCCGGCCGCCGGTGGTCCAGAGGGCGACATAGGCGCCGCCGATGAAGCCGTGCGGCCCGTGGTCGAAATTGTCGCCGTTGAAGTCGTCGATCGCCTGCCCGAGGGCGCCGGCGCCCATGAACGGGTTGAGGTTCTCCTCGACGAAGACGTCCACCCCGGACACCATCTGGTAGGCGTAGTTGCGACCGAGGGTCCCGGACCGCGTTTTCGGGTCGTACACCTCGCCGATGCCGGAGAGCAGCAGGAGGTGGACGTTGTGGGTGGCGTAGGCGGAGAGGATCACCAGGTCCGCCGGCTGCTCGTGCTCCTCGCCGGAGCTGTCGACGTAGATCGCGCCCGTGGCGCGCTTGCCGCTGCGGTCGAGCTTGATGCGCGTGACGTTGCAGTTGGTTCTCAAGCTGAAATTGCTGCGGTTCAGGAGGACCGGCAGGATCGTCGTCTGCGGCGTCGACTTGGAGTAGTTGGCGCAACCGAACCATTCGCAATAGCCGCAGTAGGTACATTTGCCCATCTGCACGCCGAGCGGGTTTCGGTAGGGCCGCGAGGTGTTGGAGGCCGGCGCGGGGAACGGGTGGAAGCCCGCCTCGCGTGCCGCCTTGTCGAACAGCAGCGTGCCGAGGCTGCGCTCGAGCGGCGGGTTGGGGTAGTCGCGCGAGCGCGGCCCCTCGAAGGGGTTGCCCTGCGCCGTGATCTCGCCGTTCAGGTTGCCGGCGACGCCCGACGTGCCGCAGAGATACTCGAAGCGGTCGAAATGCGGCTCGAGCTCCTCGTAGGTCACGCCCCAGTCCTGGATCGTCATCCCCTCCGGAATGAAGTCGGCCCCGTAGCGCTCCTCGACATGGCTGCGCTGCCGGAAGTCGCTCGGCAGGAAGCGCCAGTGCTGGCCATTCCAGTGCACGCCGGCGCCGCCGACGCCGGTGCCCGGGTTGAACGAGCCCAGCCGGCGCATCGGCAGAGCGGTCTGCGCGTGGTTGTTGCGGAAGGTGATGGTCTGCCGCGCCGGCTCCTGGAACATCTCGTGGCGGACGGCGTAACGCAGCTCGTCCTGGATCTGCGGCATGGCGAAGTCGGGGACGGTGTCGCGGAACTGACCGCGCTCGAGCGCCAGGACCTCGAGTCCGGCCTGGGCCAGCTCCTCGCCCAGGATTGCGGCGGTCCAGCCGAACCCGACCAGGAGCACGTCGACGGGTGGGAGCTTGGTCGGCATCGGTCCCTCCGCCCTCAGATGAAGCCGTCGCGGCCGAGGATGCCGACTGGCGGCAGCGGGAAAGGCTCGCCGTGCCTGCCGATGAACCGGGTGTAGTCGTAGCGTGGGCCGGGAAAGCCGATGAGCCGCCAGCCGACGAAGCCTTGATTGCCGCCATACATGGGGTCGCTGAGGAAGCCCTCGACAGTGTTGGCTCGCAGCATCTTGAAGAAACTCCTGCTGTCGACATCGCCGAGCTCGGGCTCACCGGCCTCCAGTCCGCGGAGCACCTCGTCCTGTTCCTCCGCGTCCAGATCAGCGAACACGCGGCCGCCGAAAAAGTCCCGACAGTGCTGATCGACCGCCCGGATGGCGGCGCTGTAGAGCTGGGCGGGTGTCAGTGGCAGCTGGTAGCCCTGCTCGTCTGTCCCGTCTTTGAAGGGTCCTTGCATGTACCAGCGGGCGGCATCGCCGAAATCGCCCGCGAGCTGGGATTCGATGAACTGGGTCACGCCCGCTTCCCGTGCACCGGCCCCCGTGTCGTCCGTCGGGATGATCCGGGCGGTGGCCGCGTCGACGAAAGCTCGTTCGGCGTCCGTGAAATGCCCGTCGGCGCCGGGCCGTCGGGTCAGTGCCGGAACCATGCTCGCGGAGGCCGCGGAGAGAAGCGCGCCAATCGGCGTCAGCTAGCTGGAGGTGACGCAGAGGACTTTCAACACGCGGCGTCTGTTCATCGAACACTCTGACCAGTTTGCCCGGGCCAGACAAAAACCGCGCCCATTCCCCTCGGTTCCGTTCGGCGGCTCGTTGGGGGTCGTTTTTCGATCCAAGGTCACGGAGCCGACGTCGTCGAGCGCGAAGTGACGACCGATAGGCACCACGGGCTAAACCAAACGTGCGCTTGCCGATTGCATCAAGCTGGATGTCTGTTCTCGTCCTGGAACCTTCGGCGTAGCTGTCGATTCAAGGGTTCCTTGGCGTGGAACAGAGACGTCGATCGACCACGCGATACCGCGTCTGCACGTCCAGCCGAACCGGACCAGTAGTTGGGCTCGTCACTGTGCCAACCCGACGGCCTCACCCGCGTCGATCAAGTGCTGTCAGGGGTAAATGCCCACCGAGATGACCACCTTCGAGCTTCGGCTGCCATGAACGAGCTCGATGCCATTGTCGCCATCGGCGCGGGCGCCGTGTTGCTGCTCGGCGTGACATCCGGTTGCATTCGCAATCGGCTCTGGATCTCCGAGCCCGCCGTCTGCCTCGCGGTGGGCGTGGCGCTCAGTCCGCTCCAGTTCGAGTTCCTCGGGGTAGCGCCGGGCTCGGATGAATATCTGACGCTCGTCCAGCAGGTCGCTCGCCTCACCCTGGCGATCTCGGTGATGGGCGCCGCCTTGCGCCTGCCGCAGGACTACGTCCGTCGCCATTGGCGCGAGCTGACGCTGATTCTCGGCTTGGGGCTGCCGATGATGTGCCTGAGCGGCGCTTTTCTCGCCTACCTCATGCTCTCGGTGCCCCTGCTCACGGCCTTGCTGATCGGCAGCGTGCTCGCCCCTACCGACCCCGTCCTGTCGGATTCGATCGTCGCCGGCAGGATCGCGGATGGCCACATTCCCGCGCGCATGCGCAACAGCCTCACTGCGGAGAGCGGGGCCAATGACGGGCTT